>Ga0335078_10010648_pt1 | contig 13620 bp, 11 predicted proteins | sample Lox_Sample_32_FD_206711 | JGI IMG/M metagenome (GOLD analysis project Ga0335078, IMG submission 206711) | Soil microbial communities from Loxahatchee National Wildlife Refuge, Florida, United States - Lox_Sample_3.2 | ecosystem: Environmental > Terrestrial > Soil > Wetlands | place: USA...
GAAATCCGCGGACCGGATTCCCTGGCGGAAAAGTTCCTGCCCCAGGAATACCGAGCTATGCTGGATAACCCGGCCGCGCGCGAATGGATCAAAGGAAAGGCGCCGGGCAGCTATGAGTTTTTCCTCGCACGCACGGCCTTCTTCGACGGCGTCGTGGGCGAAGCGCTTCGGGAGAATCTGCCGCAGATCGTTTTCCTGGGAGCGGGTTACGACAGCAGGCCTTATCGTCTCCAGGAACTGCTGCGGGACACTCGCATCTTCGAGTTGGACATCGCTTCCACGCAGCAACGCAAGAGGCAGGTGCTTGAGGGCGCCGGCGTTGCCATCCCCCAGTCGGTGACTTTCGTACCCATCGACTTTAGCCGTGAGAGCCTCGAGGAGGCCCTCGTCCAGGCAGGCTTCGACCGGAACCGGCGAACCCTCTTTGTGTGGGAGGGCGTCATGTACTACCTCACGGCCGATGCCGTGGACCAGACACTGGCGCTGGTCGGACGCTGCGCGCCTACTGGCAGCGTCTTGTGTTTCGACTACATGGCCGACGCGCCCGACATGCTAACCAGATATGGTGTAGCGGAATCGCAAGCCCTGATGCGCGACACCTACCATGCCGAACCCGTTCAATTCCGGATCGCCGAGGGTACCATCGAAGCCTTCCTTGCAGAACGGGGCTATTCGATTGTCGAGCATCTGGCGACCTCCGACATGGAAAAGAAGTACCTGACCCTGCGGTCGGGAGAGCGGGCGGGGAAAGCGCTGGCGTGCTTCGCTCTGGTGAAGGCGGTGGCCGGCGGGCCTGCAAACTGCTAGCGCGGGTCGAACCTCTGATCCATATACATCCACACCACGCGCGCGAAACGCGCCACCACCGGCACGCACGGCAGATACGCGACGAAGGCCGCCCCGATTGACCAATCGAACGGCCATCCGCTCAGCCTCCAGATCAGCAGGATGAGCGCCAGCACCGGCGGAACCGACACCAGGTAGCTCACATACATCGCGCCCAGAAAGTAGCCTTGCTCCCGCTCGAACTTCAGCCCGCACACCGGACAGTTGTCCAACATCGCCAGCGGCGCCCGATAAACCGGACCGCGGAAGATCCGGCCTTGCCTGCATCGGGGGCAGAGTTGCCGCCGGATGCCTGCCGCCGCCGAAAGTGTCTGCGTTCGCGCCGCCACCTTCTGATACTATCCGGTTTATGCGGAAAACGCTGTACCTCGCGCTGGCGCTGGTTGCGCTGGCCGCCAGCCTCCTTGCCCAGTGGATCCCGTTGAACCCTGTTACCGGCGTTCGCGAGCAGCCCAATGGCGTGCAACTGACCATGCAATCCGGCGCCATGCGGATCGAAGCTGTGACCGATTCCATCGTCCACATCGTGTATTCGCCCACCGCTTCGCTTCCCAAGCAGACTGAATACGTGGTCACCAAAACCCCTGGGCCCGCGCCGCCGTTGCAGATCGAATCCGACGGCGCGATTGAAGGTCATCGTCACGCGCAGAGACGGACTCATCTCTTACAGCGACCGGTCCGGCAAGAAACTGGTGACTGAAGGCCCCAAGACCATGACTCCAGCGACGGTCAACGGCGAGAAGACTTACCACGCGGAAGACAATATCTCCATATACGGCTCCGAGGAGGCTTTTTACGGGCTGGGCCAGCATCAGGCCGGCGTGTGGAACTATCGCGGCGAATCGGTGGACGTCTCGCAGGACAACACCAGCATCGCGGTGCCCTTGCTGGTCTCGAGCAACGGCTATGGCTTGTTCTGGAACAACGCATCGCGCTGCCGGTTCAACAACCGTTTCGTGCATTCCTTGTATATCAGCGCGGAAGTAGCCGATACGATCGACTATTACTTCATATATGGCCCGGACTTCGATAAGATCGTCGCAGGATACCGGGAACTTACCGGCGCGGCTCCTATGTTCGGTAAGTGGGCCTATGGCTTCTGGCAATGCAAGAACAAGTATCAGTCGCAACAGGAACTGTTGGACGTCGCGCACAAATACCGCGAGCTGCACATACCGGTCGATAACATCGTGCAGGACTGGTTCTGGTGGACCACCAAGGGCGAGTTCGTATTCAACAAGAAGTACCCCGATGCCAAGGGAATGATCGACGACCTGCACCGCAACAATTTCCACCTCATGATCTCCGTGTGGCCATATTTCGATCCCGGCACGGCCACTTACGCGGACATGGACAAGCACGGCTATTTCATCGACCGCACCAAGACGCGCGCGTACCATCCCGCCGGCATGGCCGTCTACGACGCCACTAACCCGCAGGCCCGCTCCTATTATTGGAACCTGATGGACAAGGCGCTGTTCCAGATCGGCGCGGATGCCTGGTGGCTGGACACCACGGAACCGGAAACCGAGGGCCGCGAAGAGAACCTGATGTTGTACAACAAACTCGCGATCGGCAGCGGCGCGCGTTATGCGAACATCTTCCCGCTCATGACCACCGCGGCGGTTTACGAGGGGCAGCGCAAGGCCAGCGATCGCAAGCGGGTATTCATCCTCTCGCGCTCGGCCTTCGCCGGCGCGCAGCGCAACGCCGTGACCGCCTGGTCGGGCGATATCCTCTCCGACTTCGAGACTTACAAACGTCAGATCCCCGCCGGGCTAAACTTCTCCTTGTCCGGCATACCTTATTGGACAACGGACATCGGCGGTTTCTTCATCGGCAACCCCAACGATCCGGCTTATCGCGAGCTATTCGTGCGCTGGTTTCAGTACGGCACGTTCTGTCCCATTTTCCGGGTGCACGGAACCCGCACCACCGATCACAACGAGCTATGGTCTTACGGACCGGAGGCTGAGTCGATCCTGACTCAGTTCGACCGCCTGCGCTACGAACTGATGCCTTATATCTACTCGGTGGCGTGGATGACCACCAGCGAGAGCTACACTCCGATGCGGCCGCTAGTGATGGATTTCCGACCGGATGTCCGCGCCCAGAATATCGGCGATCAGTTTCTGTTTGGACCGGCGATCCTGGTGAACCCGGTCACCGAACCGGGCGCCACCACCCGGCATCTGTATTTGCCCAGGACGGAATGGTGCGATTTTTGGACCGGGCATTCCATGATGGGCGGGAGATCCATTAATGCACCGGTCACACTCGACCGCTTGCCCCTCTATGTGCGCGCCGGATCTATTGTCCCCATGGGCCCGGATGTCGAGTATGCCGCCGAAAAGCCCGCGGATCCCATCGAGTTGCGCGTGTATCGCGGCGCCGACGGCAATTTCACGCTGTACGAGGACGAGAACGACAACTACGATTACGAAAAGGGCGTATACGCCACGATTCCGATCCACTGGGACGAGGCCTCCCACAGCCTGACCATCGGCGCGCGCAAGGGGCAGTTCCCGGGCATGCTGGAGACCCGTACATTCCGCATCGTCTTTGTGGGCGAAGGCCACGGCGTGGACATCGGCCAGACCGCCCAACCGGACAAAGTGGTGAAGTATTCCGGCACACCGGTCGTAGTCGCGCCGTAGTCTGTGGGGCAAGACTCCAGTCCCACGGCAAAGGGCGGGTCTGGAGACCCGCCGCAGGCGTGGACGCCCGCCCCACAAGGCCTACTTGCGCGGCAGCATCTCGGGAGCGTTGGCCGCCTGGTACACGACCGCTGCGATCACCGCCGAAGCCTCCATCAAATCGGACGGCACCGCGTGATCGTAAGTGTCCATGCTGGAATGGTGCGTGACGCTGCCGTAATCCAGCGGATCCTGAATAAACTGGAATCCCGGCAGACCCACGGCATCGAACGACAAGTGGTCCGTGCCGCCCGTGTCCTTAATCGTGATGGTGGTCGCGCCTTCATCGCGGAAGGGCGACAGCCAGGCTTCGAAGAACGGACGCATGGCATCGTTCCCCTGCAGATACACGCCGCGAATCTTGCCGCTGCCGTTATCCAGATTAAAGTAGCCGGATAGCTTGGCATGGTCCGGCAGAAGCTGCATGGTCTTGGCATCGCCGAAATGTTGCTTGACGTAGGCCTCCGAGCCGTACAGCCCTTCTTCCTCGCCGCTCCACAGCCCGATGCGCACGGTGCGGTCCATACTCACATTCAGCGTTTTCAAGATGCGCATGACTTCGATCATCACCGCGCTACCCGCGCCGTTGTCGGTTGCGCCCGTTGCGGCATGCCAGGAATCGAAGTGCGCCCCGATCATCACCACCTCATCCTTCTTCTTGCCGCCCGGGATTTCCCCAATGATATTGGCTGAGTTTACATCCGAGTCCGAGGCCTGCACCTTGAGCGACACACGCACTCGCACCGGCGTCTTCTTCTCCATGATGCGCGCCATGCGGTTGTACTGTTCCGCGGTGATCACAAACGTGGGCGGCGCCAGCGGATCGGCGCTCTTGTGCGATCCCGCCTGTTCGGCGTTGGTCCTGCCGCCGTGCGAGCGGTCGTCGCGGGTGAGCACGCCCAACACGCCCTCGTCCAGGAAGAAGCGGTTCCGCTCCGTAGCCAGCGCGATGCGCGCATCGAACATCTCGTCGAATACCGACTCCGGCAGGCTCTGCATGAATTTGCGGAGTTCGCCCGGGTCTTCCGGGAATTTCAAGTCCGCCAGCTTCGCCGAAATCTTCGCAGCGTGCTCCGGCGCCTTCGCGATGTCCGCCAGTTCGGCATCTGTGTAACGCTGGAACTGCGGCCGGGTCTGTTCCGCCGGAATCTTGGGGTCCCGGAGCATCACGAACTTGCCGCGCAGTTTGCCGGTCCATTCCTTGCGGTAAGCCGCGAACTCCTCGCGCGCCTTCTTCAAGTCGCGGGTAGCCGGCAGCGGCGCCAGGATGGTCTCCCCGGTGACGGATCCATTGGTGCCTGCGGTCCAGGCCAGCGGTGTAGCGTCCAACGGCGCGTAGCGCGGCTCGACCATTTCCACCGACCACTGCTCGGCCGACCAGGCGCGGCCGAACGGTCCCCATGACTCCAGATGCACGTTGCTAAGGCCAATCTCGCGCAGCCGGCCGGCGGCCCAATCGGCGGCCTGGAAGAACTCCCGCGAGGCGGTCAGCCGCGGGCCGTAGACATCGCTCATCCAGGAGAGATGGTCCATGACTTTGGAATGATCGTAGGCTTCGGTCTTGATGCGTGAGACCAGGCCGAGGTCCGGCTTGGACTGGCACCACGCCGGCGCCAAGAACAGGAGCAACAGAAGTTGCTTGCGAAAAGCGGATGTGCGCATTAGCCTAATGTAGCAGGCGCGGGATCACTTGGCCGCGAGGGTATAGGCGAGGCTGCGCTCGGTTGAACTGCTGCCCTGGACGGCCGTGACGCGCAGCTCATAACTGCCCGGCTGCCTGGTCTCCTGGATCCACATCGGGATGCAGCCGGATTGATCGGGCGGTGGCGGCGTGAGCTTGCGCCTGGCGAGCACGCGGCCGTTTTTCAGCAATTGCACGCGCAGCTCCGGCTTGGCGGGGTTGGCCGGCTCCGGATAAACCTTGAAATAGACGGACGGGATCGAGCCGGCGAATAGATCGCTCGTCACGAACGGGAGCACGCGTTTGCCGGTGAACTGAAACGGGTCCGCGGGGTCCGCCGGGTGGTCGATATTCTCCAGGCGCCGCACCAGCGCGAGATCGCTGAGACCTACGCCACGCTGCTCCCGATTGTCGATTGGCATTACGCTGGTCGAGGCGCGGTTGCCTTCGTGATCCACCACCGCCGCCTCCACCGTGTAGTGACCGGGCGGCAGGCTTACCGCGTGCTGGTAGGTCATAAGTTCCACCTTCACGGCGGACAGACGGTCGTCGGCAACCTCCGAGGGGACGTCTTTGCTCACGCGGTCCACTATCTGACCCTGCGCGTTCTTCACCAGCGCCAGCAAGGAAGCATGCAGGCGGTGCTTCTTCAAGGTCTCATCGGGCGTCGCGGTGAGATTGGAGATGGGCATCTCGAAGGCAATGGCGTACTGCGCTTTGCCGGCCGCATCGCGGAAACGATAAGCGCGCGAGAGGAAGTCGAAGGCGTGCGGCCTGGGCTGAGTGTCGAGCGCCTTCAGTCCGGCCATTTCTTCGGGAGTGACGGGGCCTTCTCCAGTGTCGGGCACGGCGAAATAGCCGCTGCGGGTTTCCACGCGCAAGCCGGGCCGCGCCAGCTTCACTTCGATTTTGCGGAAATGCCCGTCTTCGCGCGGGGATGCGGGCGGATACGCGATCTCGTAATGCGTATCCACCTCCTCCATCACGTGGGCCAGCAGTTTGTCGGTGTTGTTGGTGTTGGCGATTATGAATCCGCCGGTGCGTTCGGCCAACTCGCGCAGAGCCTCCTGACGGTTGGAGCTCGATACGGTGAACTTCAGATAGTCGTCCTGGCGCGCCTCTGCCATCGCTATAGCGCCAGGCGGCGGCGCGGGCGGCGGTGCGGCCGTACCGCTCATCAAGCTCGCGGGGCCCTGTTGCCGGCTCAGGGAGGCGGTGTAGTTCAGCATCGCGGATGCCGGGGCGATGGCTGACGACGACGACAGACAACCACCACTTGGCGCATCCTGGCAGACGCCCAACCCCCAGACGTCCATCGCGTAAAAGGTGACGCCGGCCTTAGAAGCGGAATCGATCAGCAAATCCCAATACTCCAACTGATCGGGCGGCTTGGTGAAACCGGTGCTGAGAAAGAGTACAGTCTTATGAAAAGGCACTGGGCTCAGTTGCCGTACCAATCGGAGCAGCGCGCCGATCTCATCCAACCCGGCGTTCACGGAGAGGCCCATGTCTCCCCAAGTGCCTAGCGGATCCGCAACGCTGCCGCTGTCCCCCGGCGTGATACCGCCTGGCGGCGAAAAACCCAGGCCGTCCAACATGGCCGCCACGCCCGTATTGATCGACGGCAGTTGGTTTACGGCGGCCAGTTCCACGGCCTTCAGCAATCGTTCGCGATTATTCGAAAACGGAAAGACCAGCCGCAGGCCGCGCCGGTCCAGACTGAACACGCCGATGAAGGTGTTGGGGCGTAGCTCCTGATTCACAAACTTGCGCGCCGCATCGAAGGCGAAGGCGCGCGTCTCCGCGTTCAGATCGTTTAGGATGAGGCAAACCACGTTCACCGTGCGCAGCGGATTGACCTCTTGACGCGGGGCGTTCTGTGGTGCCACGGGGGCCGGGGCAGCCTGCGCTTCGGCCGCCTGCTTCTCGTCCTCGGCACGGACTTCGCTGCCCGCGACCAGCCGGAACGAGCTGACCTCCTGGCGGACGCCATCTTCGTACACGGCGACCTCGCCGGGCTTGAGATTGTTGATGAGGCGGCCGTGCGCATCGCGCACGACGACATCCAGCAGCACTTCACGTACGGAACTCCGAATTACGACTTCCGGCGTTTGGGCGAAACCCGTTCCGATCAGCAGGGCCACGGGCGCCAGGGTAAGCCTGCGCATACTGAGACGGACGTACATGGGAACGCCGAAGGGTACCACCGATCGGGCCGGCGGGAGGCGGGGCTTAAGCCCCGCGCGGACTAAAGTCCGCCCTCCAATGGCACGAGCCGTATCGAGGTAGCTTTCACCACCGCGGTCACCTGGCCGCCCTCCCGCAGGCGCAGTTCTTCTTCGGACTGCCGCGTCACGATGGCGGTCAGGTGGAAGCCGCAATCGAGCGCCACGCGCGCCAGCGGCCCTTCGGGAGTCACCGAGACGATGCGCGCCGCGAGATGATTGCGGGCGCTGGAGGGATGGCCCGACGGGTTGCGCTCAATGGTGACGCTTTCCGCGCGAATGCAGGCAAACACGTCCGTGGCCGGGTCGCCGGCGTCTACCGCCACCAGACGGGCGTGCGCAATCTCGACCGTGACCAGGCCCGCACTTCGCGAGACCACCCGTGCCGGACAGATGGTGTCGATGCCGACGGCCGCGGCCACATCGGCATCCGCGGGGCAGTCGAAGACGGTATCCACAGGGCCCGCCTGGCGCAACTTGCCGCCGATCATGATGGCGATGGAATCGCCCAGCGCCAGCGCTTCGATGCGATCGTGGGTGACTACGATGGCGGGCATCTCGACACCAGCCAGCAATTGCCGGAGATCGGCGCGCATGCGCAGGCGCGTGGGGGCATCCAGCGCGGAGAGCGGCTCATCGAGCAGCAGCAACCGGGGCGCGGCCGCCAGCGCGCGCGCCAACGCGACACGCTGCAGTTGGCCGCCGGAAAGCTGCCGCGGATAACGGTCCGCCAATTCGGTCAGTTCGAAGCGCGCGAGCAGGCCGTCGATAGCCCAGCCACGCGCGGCGTGGCTATAGGCCACATTGCCGCGCACCGTAAGATGCGGGAACAGAGCGTAGTCCTGCGACAGGTAGCCCACATGGCGGTGCTGCGGGGGCAGGTTCACGGCGCGCGCGCCGTCGTACCAGACTTCACGGCCGCACCGGATGGACCCGGAGTCGGGCTTGTCCAGCCCGGCGATCAGACGGAGCACGGTGGTCTTGCCCGCTCCGGACGGTCCGAACAGGACCGTGACCGAATGCGTGCCCAATGGCAGACGCAGCGCCGCCGCGACCTCCGGTCCGCCGGCGTGCCGCTTGCGCACGTCGATATCCAGGTCATCGGCCATAGATGGGCCATACGGCCCAGACCCTCCGCCGCAGTCCGTAAGTGGCCGCCAAGACCAGGAACGAGACGCCCAGCAGAAGCAGCGACGTGTGCATCGCGGCGCGGTAGTCGAGCGCCTGCACGTCGTCGTAGATGGAGATGGATACCGTGCGGGTGATGCCCGCCAGATTGCCGCCGACCATCAGCACGACTCCGAATTCGCCCAGGGTGTGCGCAAAGCTGAGAATCATGCCGGTGACGATGCTGGGCAGCGAGAGCGGCACAATCACGCGGAGGAAGGTGGCAGGGCGCGAGATACCCAGGCACCAGGATGCTTCGATCAGTTTGCGGTCCACCGCGGCGAAGCCGGACGCGAACGGCTGCACGGCGAAGGGCAGGCTATAGAGCACGGAAGCCACCAGCAGCCCTTGAAAGGAAAACGGCAACATGCCGCCGGTGAGCGCCGCGTACAAGCGCCCCGCCGGGCTGTGCGGGCCGATGGCCAGCAGGATGTAGAATCCCAGCACAGTGGGCGGCAGCACCAGCGGCAGCGCCACTACGGCTTCCACCAGGAACTTCCAGCGGCGCGGCGAGAAGGTCAGCCAATGCGCGGCGGGCAGTCCGATGGCCAGCAGAATGAGGGTGGTCCAGAACGACAGGCGCAGGCTCAGGTAGAGGGCTTGCCACTCCATTTAGGGGTTGCCTCCAAAGGAGTCAGAGCCGGCTGAAAGCCGGCTGCGGGCAGGATTGCCCGCGCTCCCTGGCGATTCAGTTTTCCGAGAAGCCATATCGTTTCAGAATAGCGCGGCCCTCGGGCGCGAGCAGGAATGCGCGAAAGGCTTGCGCGGCCTGCGGATTTCGGGTCCACTTCAAGATCGCGCCGCCCTGCTGAATGCGCGGATAGGCGGGGTACGGTACCTCCCAATACAGGCCGTCGCTGGAGGCGGCGGGCGCCATGGCGAGCGAAAGCGCCACGATGCCAACATCCGCCGCTCCGCTCTGGGCCAGTTGGAAGGTCTGCGAGACGTTCTCTCCCAACACCAGCTTGTCCTTCACCGCATCGAAGACCCCGAACGAACGCAGGGCCGCCTCGGCGGCGCGTCCATACGGCGCGTGCGCGGGATTGGCGATGGCGATGTGGCGCACGGCAGGCAGGCGCAACGCGCCCATTCCCAGACGCTCGACATCCACGCCCGAGGCGGTCGATGCCCAGAGCACGATCCGCCCCTCGGCATAGGTGAATTCGCTCCCCGGCAGGAGCAACCCCTGGTCGGCCAGCTTGCGCGGGTACTGCACGTCCGCCGACAAGAACAGGTCGAAGGGGGCGTGGTTGGTCAACTGGGCGTAGAACATGCCCGAGGAGCCATAGGCCGGCTCGATGCGCGTGCCGGGGTGGTGCTGGTGGAACGCTTTGACGACATCTTCGAGCGCGTATCTCAGGTCGGCCGCCGCCGCGATGCGCAAGGGGGCGGGACGGTTGGCGCACGACGCGGCCAGGAGCGCGGCGAAGGCCAAGCTTATGCGTGCAAGGGACACCGTCTTTTATAAATAACATGGCTCACCAGGCGGGGAGGCTGTGGTACGTTATCCACGTGCCTCGCGTCTTTCTGATCGATACCGATACCGCCTCCGACGACGCGGTGGCCTTGATCATGGCCCTGCGCGCGCCGGATGTGGAGGTGCGCGCCATCACCATCGCGGCGGGCAACGTGCCCGTGCCGCAGGCCGCCCGCAACGCGCTGTACACCGCCGAACTGTGCGGCTCCAATGTGCCGGTTTACGCCGGCGCGCAACGGCCGCTGGCGCGCGAATACATGCACGCCGAGTGGTTCCACGGCAAGGACGGCCTGGGCGACCACCACTATCCGGCGCCCCGGCGCGCGCCCGAGGCGGCGCACGCGGTGGAAGCCATCATCGAAACCATTCGCGCCAATCCGGGCATCACGCTGGTCACACTGGGTCCGCTGACCAACGTGGCGCTGGCGCTGGCACGCGCGCCGGAGATCGCCCGGAACGTGGGGCGCGCGGTGGTGATGGGCGGCGCGCCGTGCTGTGAGGGCAACGTGACACCGGCGGCGGAGTACAACATTTGGGTGGATCCGGAGGCGGCCCGCATGGTGGCGCGCTCCGGCCTTCCCATCGAGCTGGTGGGCTGGCAGCTTTGCCGCGGCCCGGCGGTGCTGGATGCTGCCGATATCGCGCATGTGCTGAGCCTGGGCACGCCGCTGGCGCGGTTCGCCATCGAATGCAACAGCACCGCCATGGCGGCGTATCGGGTGCAGACCGGCGAAACCGGAATCTCGCTGCCCGACCCGGTGGCGATGTCGATCGCGCTCGACCCCTCGATGTGCACGGAGGCGAGCGCGCACTACCTGGACATTGAAACCGCCAGCGACCTGACGCGCGGCATGACGGTGGTGGACCGCCTGGACATTGCGGGCAACGATCGCAACCGGGCGGTCTGGAAGCAGGCGCTCCATGGCGGCCGGAAGGCGCGGATCTGCTGGGCGATCGACGTGCGGCGCTGGAAGCAGGCGCTCGACGCCGCGCTAAGCGGACAGGCAGGCGGATAGGGCCAGCGCCACGGTGGTCTCGCCGCGCAGGCCGGCGGTTTGTTCCAACTCGCGCAGCAGGGCCGGCTCGAGGCCCTGCGGATCGAAGTCCACTTCGCAGGCGGCGATTTCGGCGACGCTGGCGCCTTCGAAGCACAGCTCGCAGACCCCCAGATCGCCGGATTCGCAGCGCACCGGCGGACCGAACGTGCGGCAGGTGATGGGACGCGCCGCGTACAGATCGCACGTGCCGGCTCCGGGATCGAGGGCGGGGCAGGGGTCGTCATCGGCCATGGGCGCCGGACAGGCGACGGCCTCGCGCACGCGTTGGCGGACGCGCGCGGCGCGATCCGGCTCGCGGGCCTGCAAGTCGGCCAGTCCACGGCGGAGCCGCGCCGCGTCGAGTTGGGTGATGGGGAATTCGCCCAGACAGCACTGGGCGCAGCCCGGGCGGCAGAGCAGCCACGGCCCGCTGCGGCGGACGGCTTCGGCCAGGGCGGCGTCTACGATCTGGATGAGGGCGGCGTCAGCGGGCATGGTGCCGGGTTGTGACAGACAAAGCCTATTATACTGATAATGCATGGCTTGTGTGGCACCAGGCGGGTGGCGCGTTGGGCATTATTGTGCACAATTGTGCACGAGTGGGGACTAAAGATGAAATATGCCGGACGAAACCAATCTCTGCAAATCAGTACAATATCCATATTTATTTGTGTAGATTACATGGATTAGTTCGAGTGTCGGATCACATGTGGCGCGGGAGGGTGGTCAGGTTGTCAAGGAACAGGCGGGCGGCCCGGCAGAACGCGTTTTGACGAGTGCTGAGCGGTTGCTTGCCCGACGCGAGGATAGCACGACGGGGGCGTGGATGCGGCGGACAGATTGGCGTTCGGCGTTTGTTTTCAATGGCGAGGGAAAGTGCCGAGATTGGTGATTGGACCGGGGCCGGAGGCGGGCGCCGGTTAGTGTACAATGGCCGCGCTAACTGAAAGACGCGGGGGTACAAGCCATGACGGTCATCAATCTGCCGCCGGAAAAGGGATCTGTGTTCGAGGCCCAGGCGCGGGCGCGCGGGCTGAGCGTCGAGCAGTGGATGCTGGAACTGGCGGGGCAGTCCGTGGAGCCGGTTTCGATTGCCCATCTTTGCAGCGAGATGGCGCGAACGCGATGCCGTACCAGGTGAAGCAGGTCCGGGCGGCCATCCTGAAGGCGAGGCTTGGTTTTAGCGATGACCAAATACGAGATCATCATCTATTGGAGTCAAGGAGACGAGGCGTTCGTAGCCGACGTGCCCGAACTTCCCGGGATGCGCCGCACACGGCCCCACGGAAGACCTCGCACTCCGCAGCGCGCAAAATGCAATTCGCCTGTGGATCGACACGCCGAGGGAGTTTGGCGACCCGGTTCCTGACCCGAAGGGACGTGGATTGCTCTTGGCGTGACACTTGGTAGCGATGTGTCTAGCCCGCGTGTGGGTTTTGCGCAGGCGCGGGTTCCGGCTCCTCCGAGGTGAGGTGCGGAGTGTCGGGGCCGTGTCACGCGTTGCCCCTCACGCGGCCAAGAGCCCGACGAAGGGCGGATCCGCGGGTGTTACGCTAGCACCGCTGGCACGTCCGCGGTTAATCACGTTGTGCGGCCATGGTCCTTGGTGAGTTCCCGCCGCTGGGAAGCAAACTTCGGCTGGTCGGCTGTATTCGCGTTCGGAGGCCCTGAAACGCTCTCTCTGTGGCTGCACTCCGTCGTTCACGAGGCCTACCGTCGTGCGCTGATACGCCGCTTTCCGTACGCCGTGTTCTACGAGGAGGAGGCGGCGGTCATCCGGACATATGGCGGCAGCGGCGGCCCTAATTGGTTGGGTTGGTAGCTAGGCTGGAAGCCGGTTCGTTGGCGGGCGAAAACACCCGCCCCGCGATCTACTGTCCGCGGGCTTGAGACGTGGAAGCTAATCGCTCGTGGGCAGGCCATCATGTCCGCAGCCGGGTTTCACCCGGCGGGACGGCGGGCGTTGGGCCGATTAATAAGCGGCCTGCAGGTTTGACAACCTGCCCCACAAGTCCAAAATAGGAAGATGGACATCAATCGTTTCACGGAAAAACTCCAGGAGGCGATCCGGGCGGCGCAGAGCAAGGCTACCCGATACGGCCATCAACAGCTTGACGTCGAGCACCTGTTTGCGAGCCTGCTGGAACAGGAGGGCGGGCTGGCCGGCTCCATTTTGTCGCGCGCGGGGGTCTCGACCGAGACGCTGCGGCCGCGGCTGGAGCAGGAACTGGACCGGCTGCCGAAGGTCACGGGGCCGTCCGGCGCGCCGGACCAGATCTTTGTCACCGCGCGGCTGAACCGGCTGCTCACCGCGGCGGAGGACGAGGCCAAGAAGCTCAAGGACGAATATATTTCGGTCGAGCACGTGCTGCTGGCGCTGACCGACGACGGCGGCGTGAGCGGTCGCCTGCTGCGCGAGTACGGCGCGTCGCGGGAGCGGCTGATGCAGGCGCTGCGCGAAGTGCGCGGCAGCCAGCGGGTGACGTCGCAG
>Ga0335078_10010649_pt1 | contig 13619 bp, 18 predicted proteins | sample Lox_Sample_32_FD_206711 | JGI IMG/M metagenome (GOLD analysis project Ga0335078, IMG submission 206711) | Soil microbial communities from Loxahatchee National Wildlife Refuge, Florida, United States - Lox_Sample_3.2 | ecosystem: Environmental > Terrestrial > Soil > Wetlands | place: USA...
GCATGACGAGTACGAGACCCATGAGGCCCCGAGCCTCGAATGGGCCTATGAAAAGGCCGTCGACTGGCCGCCCGATCTCGTCATCGTCTCGGAAGCGCTGATGCGACGCCACGGCCCCTCCTTATACAGCGAGGTCCGCGAGCGGCTGGGCGGCCCGAAGATCCTTGTGGTGCTGGAGCCCGGGTCAGTCGATCTCGCGAAGCAGTGCCTCGCGGAGGGCGCCGACAGCGTCGCCATCAAGCCGCTGCGCATCGAGCTCGTGCGCCGGAAGGCGGATCTCCTGCTCGGCCGGCTCACGGAGTCCGCTTAAAAACCCCTCGCGCCGCGACTGGGTATCGCTTCGGAACATCGCGCAAAAGAGAAGGCGCGATCGCCATGATCGGAGCCTTTCGACGGCCTCGCAAGCGGAGCGCGGCGTGCGCTGCGCGCCGACAATCCTATAGGCCGTGGTTCAGCGCCCTTGCCACCGGATGCCGGAAGACTCCCCTTTCGGGCGTGGCTTCAAATTTGCTCTGCGCTCATCATGGAAAATTTGAAAGAAATGGTCCTGAACGAGCCGACCAACGTCACCTTCGAGGACATACCCCCGGAGGTCGAGAAGCTGCTGCGGGAGGGCGTCGTCGCGCAGCGTCGCGATCGCGAGCGCGCGGATCGGCTGTTTCGTGCGGCGCTCGCCCTCGCGCCGACGGAGCTCCCCATATACTATTGTCTTTACAAGGTGCAGACGCGCATGGGGCGGTTGGACGAGGCCGAGGCGATCGCGCGCGAAGGCATGGAGGAGGCGGCGCGACAAGCCGGCTGGACCCTGGATCCCGGCGAGTGGCCCGAGGCGGGAGCTTCCGAAGGCCCGGGACGCTTCGCCGTCTTTACGCTGAAGGCGCTGAGCTTCATCGAGCTCAAGCGCGGCAATCGCAAGAGAGCGCTCGCGAACCTCGCCCACCTCGCGAGACTCGACCCCTCGGGGGGAGTCGGATGGCCCGTGGTCCTGGCGCTCGCTGAAGGAACGGAAGGAACAGACTGAAATGACAGGGTATATACCGCGCTACCGCGTTGCACAAAAAATCGCGTTGACGGTATGTGAATTGTTCTTATTCTTGTTTTGATCTGCTCCGTCGACCGGCGTCGGATAAAGGCGATGGGATTTTACCCCGGAAACACCATGACCGGACCTGGCGTCCGAACATCGGACCTGAGCGAATCCGCTCTCGTCGGCATTTACGAAGTCTCGAAACTCCTGGCCTCGCCGAACCGTCTCGAGCGCACCCTCGCGGGCGTGCTCAGCGTGCTGTCGAGCTTCCTCGACATGCGACATGGCCTCTTCGCCCTGCTCGACAAGGAGGGCGATCCCGAGATCGTCGTCGGGTCGGGCTGGTCCGAGGTCAATGCGAAGCAATTCTTCGAGCGCCTGCCCGAGCGCGCGATCGGCCAGATCGTCGCGACGAAAATGCCGCTCGTCGTCGAAAACGTGCTCGCCTCTCCGCTCTTCGAGGGCGCCGATCTCTCCGGCTGGGGCCCCGCGGAAGGCGAGCCTTTTTCCCTTGTCGGCGTGCCGATCAAGGAAGGAGACGACGTCGTGGGCACCCTGACGGTCGACCGCGCGCTGTCGAGCCGCTCCTCGGTGCGCTTCGATCACGACGTGCGCTTCCTGACGATGATCGCCAATCTCGTCGGCCAGACCTTGCGGTTGCACAAGCTCATTGCGCGCGATCGCGAGCGCCTGATGCTGGAGAACGCGCGACTCGGCAAGGGCGATCGTCCGCAGCCTCTGGACGGCAAGATCGAGGGGATCAAAGGCATCATCGGAAGCAGCCCCGCAGTTCGGGCCGTCGTCGAAAAAATCCGCATTGTCGCCAAATCGCGCTCGACCGTGCTGCTGCGCGGCGAGTCGGGCACGGGCAAGGAGCTCTTCGCCGCGGCGATCCACAATCTCTCGCCGCGCCACAGCAAGCCCTTCGTCAAGCTCAACTGCGCGGCGCTGCCTGAGAGCGTGCTCGAATCGGAGCTCTTCGGCCATGAGCGCGGGGCCTTCACCGGCGCCGCCGCGATGCGCAAGGGGCGCTTTGAGCTCGCCGACGGCGGCACACTGTTCCTCGACGAGATCGGCGAGATCACGCCCGCGTTTCAGGCCAAACTCCTGCGCGTCCTGCAGGAGGGCGAGTTCGAGCGCGTCGGCGGAAACCGCACGATGAAGATCGACGTGCGTTTCGTCTGCGCGACGAACAAGAATCTCGAGGAGGCCGTGCAGAAGGGCGAGTTCCGCGCGGACCTCTATTACCGAATCAGCGTCGTGCCCATCTTTCTGCCGCCGCTACGCGAGCGCAAAGGCGATCTCGCGTCGCTCGCCAGTGAGTTCTTGCGCCGCTTCAACACGGAGCAGGGCTCGCATCTCTCTCTTTCCGCCTCGGCGATGCAGGTGCTCTCCGAATGCGGCTTCCCCGGCAATATTCGCGAGCTCGAGAATTGCATCTACCGCACCGCGACGCTCGCGCGCGGGTCGGAGATCGTGGACAAGGACTTCTCCTGCCGCAACGACGGCTGTCTCTCCGCCGTTCTATGGAGCGGCTCGCATGAGGAGGCCCATGCGGGGCAGCGTTTCGCGAAGCCTCTGCCCATCGTCTCGCCGCCCAAAATCCCGGCGCCGCCGCCTCCCGTGAGCCCCGCCCCGCTCGGAGAGGCCCCGGTGGCGACATGTCCGGGCGCCGAAAATTGCAACGCCGCCGGCGGCGACTCGCGTAGCGAGCGCGACAAGCTGGTTAGCGCCATGGAGCAGGCCGGCTGGGTCAAGGCCAAGGCGGCGCGCCTCCTGGGCCTCACGCCGCGGCAAATCGGTTACGCCTTGCAAAAGCATGACATTCCCGTCCGAAAATTCTGACGCGGCGAGCGGCGCCGACTCCGATCCCCTCGACTGGCTCGGTCGGCCGATCCGCTGCCGCGAATGCGACCATGTCGCGCTCAATCGCGAAGGCCTATGCCGCAAGGGAACGGCCTGCGTGCGCGACCGCCGCGCGCGCCGCGTCGACGGCTTCTTTCGCAGCCATCCCGAGCTCGCTAACGATTATCTCCAGCACTCCTACTTCGAGGTGCGCGCCGTCGCCGCGAAATATGCGAGCGTCATGCGGCTCATGCCGCTCCTCGCCGACCCGGAGCCGGAAGTCCGCGCGATCGCGGCCATGCGCCTGCCCGTGGAGCGCATCAAGAGGCTCGCACAGGATCCCGAACCGCGTGTGCGCATCGCACTCTCCAATCGGCTGGAGGGCGCGAGCCTTGTCTCGATGCTCTCTGACGAGGATTATATCGTGCGTATCAATGTCGTACGGCGGCTGCCGCCCGAGCTCGCCGCGCTCGCCGTCCGCGATCCCGATTCGGAGGTCAGGCGCTGGGCCGCGCGACGGCTGCCGGAAGAGCGGCTGGACCTAGTGATGTTCGACGAGGAGCCGCTCGTGCGGCTCGTGGTCGCCGAGCGACTGCCCCCGTCCCGCCTCGTTGCGATGGTGAAGGATGAGGATTTGCGCGTGCGCTTCACGATCGCCGAACGCGCGCCGCCGGAGCTTTTGCCGAGACTCCTCGAGGACCCCGACGAATTGGTGCGCGAAGTCGCCCGGTCGCGCGGCGCCTGACGCGCCGCTTCAGCCGGAATTCATCCACATTGATGGATGTTTCATGAGTTTCCGGCCTGTTGGCTTCGAGCGCGCTTGTTTGGATTCCGACAAGGGGCGCGCCCGCCATTTCTCCTGCGCTAGGCCCCTTGCGCTGGGAGAATTCTCGTGGTCCGCTTTTCGCTTCCCTGATGACGCCATGACGGCGCTTCGACAAATCTCTCCCGGGAAAAGCCTGGCCCTCGTCACGAGACTGGACGCGCGCGTCCTGCGCCATGACGAGGGTTACGGGCTTTCGGCGCTGCATTTCGCCGACGGCGAGCTGCGGGCGCCGCGGATCGATGCGCCGGTCGGCGCGGGCCTGCGCGTCAAGATCGACGCGCGCGACGTATCGATCACGCTGTCTCGTCCGATGGACGTTTCGATTCTCAATCGTCTTCCCGGCTCGATCGTCGATCTGACGCCGCTGCGGCTGCCCTATGTGCGCGTCGCGGTGAGTCTCGGAACGACCGAAATCTACGCGCTCGTCACCGCCGAATCGGTCGATCGACTCGCGCTCGATGAAGGTCTGCGGGTTTGGGTGATGCTCAAGAGCCTTGCGATCGCCGAGGAGCGGCTTCCGGAGACGCGGCTTCCGACGCCGCGTCGCTGGCGCGTCGTCGGAAGCTCGGATTGAGCGCTTCGGCAATCTCGCTCAGCGCGGGCTTCGCCTGCGCGCGGGCGCGCCGCTCGATCGAGGCGTAGACCGCGACAACCCTTTCCCCAAAAGGCGTCAGTTCCGCGCCGCCGCCGCGCCGGCCTGGATGCGTTGCGATCACAGGCTGCTCGAACGCGCGGTTGAGCGCGTCCACGATGAGCCAGCAGGTGCGATAGGAGAGAGCCGTCACGCGGCTCGCCCCCAGGATCGAGCGCTGCTTGCGTATGGCTGCGACGACGCGCAGCTCATCGGGTCCGAGTCTGGCGCCATTCGAGAAATGAAGCGCGATCTCGAGCCGGGTCTCGGCGAGAGAGTCCGTCCGTTCCGGTTCGTCCGTCATTGAATGGTCTCGCAGGGCTCGCGGCAAGGCGGTTGCGGAGACTGCGTCGCCCACCAGCATTCGAGCGCCTCGCAGCTGGCGTCGACGAATTGAAACAACGGAGCGGCGAAAGTCTCCCATTCCTCCGCCGCCGCCGGCGAAACCACGGTCAGCACCGGAATGTCCGCCTCGATCGCCGCGCGAAACGCGTCGGCGAGACCACTGCGCGCCGCCTCTAGCTTGCCGAACTTGCTGAGCACCACGAGATCGGCGCCTTCCGAAATCGCGGTCTCGATCCGCCCGCAGGCTCTGACCAGCGCGCCGGGGTCGAGGTTGCAGGCGGTCGAGCCGCGCCCGAGATTCTGCGAAATCGAGATCATCTCTCCCGACAGGAGATCGCGGATGCGGAAGCGCTTGCATGTCCCATCATGCGTGCAATCGGAGTCCTCGACGACGCCGGCGACGCGCAGGCCGGCGCGAGCGCGGCGTTGCGCGAATTCGTCGAGGAGAGTCTGCATCGCTGCGTTCGGCGCGCCGCGCAGCGCCGCAATTCGCGGGGCCTCGCAAGCGGTCTCGTCCATGCGCATGCTCGCCTCCTTGCGGTTAGCCTGTCCCCCGAAAGTGCGGAGCGGTTCTTGGAAAACAACACGCTCAATCAAGAACATTGAGAGCGCGCTCGATTTCTCCGAATGCGCTCTAATGCATGAGCGCGGCGGAGAGCGTCGCCCTGCGCGCGCCGATGCGCGCCGCGAGCACGGCCTGCGTGGTCGCCTCGGCGACGGCGCGCCCCAGTTCGTCCGTGCCGGTCCAGCAGGCCCGGCGTCCGCGCGGATCGATCTCGACGAGCTTCGCGCCTTCCGGCGCCTGCGCGCCGTCACGCGTCAAGCCGCGCAGAAAGCCGTCCATCGGCGCGAGCAGATGCGCGCCCTCCTGAAGCCCGATCGTGACGCCCTTGTAGACTCGGTCGCCGATGTTAAGCGGCGTGCGCCAGACTCCGGCGCTCGGCGCACGAAGAAACCGCTCCTCGCCGAGGCCGCCTAGCGCGCGCGGAATCCCGTCGCAGGCCCAAGTGCGGCCCGTCTTCAACAACGCTCCGGCTCGGGCAGGATGCGTCTCGACCGCGACGTCGCAATTCTTGCCGACCGTGAAAACGGGGCCGATCCCCACGGCGAGGCCGGCGAGGCCGCGCAGATCCGGCGTCACGCGCTCCTTCTGCATGCGCGCGTCGATGATCGCATCCGCCCGGCGCAAGGGGATGAGGTCCGTGGCGTGCAGCGGCGTGACCGCGACGCAGCCGCGGCTCGCGAAGACATCAAAAAGCTCGACGGCGTTTTCGGCGCGGCGGCCGATAATTCCGTCGACTCGCGCAGAATCGTCGAAGAGGGCGTCATGAAAGGACATGCCGCGCCTAAGCGCCGGCGGATGGGGATCATAGCTGAGCGCGGCGTTGTAGCCTTCCTGGAGAAGGCGAACGGCGACGGCCGACGCAATTTCATTCGTGCCGAGAATGATCGCAAAGCCGCGACGGACATTGCGCGACGCGTCCCGCACCGTTGATCCGTGCACCGCCCCGCTCCTTCGCGTCCAGTTGGAGTAGCCCTGAGCAAAGCACGCGCCAAGGGTTGTAGACTCATCAGTGTCCATTGAATTTAATCACTTATGAGATGGGCCACCGCGGCGCGCGGCGGGATGCAGCTATATTGTCACGAATATATCTCGAAGCGTCGCTTATGTTGTCGGGAATATAACAAACCTGGTCCGCGCGACGCCGCGTCGCGCTGCTTTTTTATGCATGCTGCGCGCGAATCACGCAGCTGGCGCCCGCCCTGCATGAGGGCGCGCATCGGCGTCGCGCCTGCGCCTTTTGGCGCGAGGCGCCCGCACGCCCCGACGCCAGGAGAAAAAGCCCATGACTTTCGACTTCCCGAGGATCGACGACGCCGCGGAGAGAGAGCGCATCGAGGCGTCGATCGCGGCCTGCGTGCGCGCTTTCTATAAGCGCGGCCTCGCCGATCCGCTGCTCGGGCCGGTTCTGGCCGAAGCCATTCACGATCTCGAGACTCACGTCACGACGGTCGCGAACTTCTGGTCGAAGTCGCTGCTCCACACCGAGCGCTACGAAGGCCACCCCTTCGCTGTTCATACGCATCTGCCGGTCGAGCCCGAGCATTTCGCGCGCTGGCTCGAGCTCTTCAAGCAAGCCGCGGTCGAGAATCTTCCCAAGACCCAGGCCAAGCAGGCGCTCGCCAAGGCGGCGCATATGGCGCAGTGCTTCCAAGCGGGGATGTTTCCCTTCAAGGGAGCAGACGGGCGTCCGAGCCGCACGCCCGCTGAAACGCCGGCGCCCGCCGGCCATTGAATCTGCGCTCCGGCGCGTGGCGGCGCATTGCGCAAACCGCACATCGTCATCGAACCGCATGTGAGCGCTCGAAGAGCTCGGGGCGGTGCTCCCGGTTGCTATGCCGAAAACTCGGCGGACCAAGTCGCTGAGAGCGCGCTGTTCAAAAATTCGGCTGACGCCGCGCCGCACGTGAATGCGACATAGTGCCGCAAAAGCTGGCGAATGCGTTGTGCTGACTTTCGCAAGCTTGTTTTATGAACGAGCACGGTTGCGCGCCGCGCGCGCGTCTGAACGAGAAAGGTGAGGAAACCATGCCGAACGTGACCTTCGAATCTCCGTTGCTGCACAAGAATGTGACCGTCTACGCCGTCGCTGGCGACACGCACACTGTGCTCGCAGTCGCCGAAGCCAATAAGGTGGCGATCCCCCACGATTGTCGCGACGGGGAATGCGGCTCCTGCTTGATCGAGGTGGTGACGCTGACCGGCAAGACCATGGGGTCTCTGCTCACCGAGAAGGAGAAGGCGCAACTGAAGTCGCTCGGCAAGATCACGCCCGAGGAAATTCGTCAGGCGGAGGTCGAAGACATCGCACCGCGCTTTCGCCTCGCCTGTCAATATGTCGTGCGCGATCAGGACATACTGGTGAAGTTCACCGGCGAACCCGGCGGCGCGTGAGAGAGGCGACGTCATGGAGTCCGTCGAGTTGTTTCTCGCCTACGCGATTCGCGTGGAGGAGGAGGCGGCGCTGCGCTATGGCCAGCTCGCCGACGCGATGGAGAGCGGCGGCAATTGCGACGTCGGCGGACTGTTTCGTCGGCTTTCCGATTATTCGCGTCTGCATCTTGCCGACGCGAAGGCCCGCGCCGGCTTTCGCGAAATTCCGAAGATGAGGACGGACGAGTTCGAATGGCCGGACCTCGAAAGCCCTGAGACGGCGGCGATCTGGGCCGCCGATCCCTTCCTCGGACGGCGCGAGGCGCTTGAGATCGCTCTCGCGGCGGAGCAGAACGGATACGACTACTACAAAAAGATTTTCGATGAGACGAACAATCCGGACATCAGGACTCTGGCGCGTGAATTCGTCAAGGAAGAGGGCGCGCATGTCGCCGAGCTCGAGAAATGGATCGCCGCGAGCGCGACCGGCGAAGCCTTTCCCGTCGAAGGGTGATAGGGCTCGCCTTCAAGACGGTGCGAGGGCGACCCACACAAGAAACCGCCCGCATCGGCTCTCGCGCGCCTTCGTCGCGAAAGCCGATGCGGATTTGAATTCCAGCGCTTCCTTCAAGCGAAACTCCTGACGCGCACGAAGCGCTGCCCAATCGAAATTTAATCGGAGCGGCGAACATGGCTATCGAGAGGTGCAGCGGAAACGAGACGGCGCGCGGGTTCGCGACGTTGGTTATCCTTTGTGCGTTCGGCGCGGCGAGCGCGGTGGCCCAAGAATCAGCCGCGCCGCCCCCGGCGGATATGCCGTCGCACCACATGCATCACCACATGGAGGGCGGCGACGGCGCCTATCATCATCGTTTCGAGGGCGCCGAGCACTGGGCGAAGGAGTTCGACTCGGCCGAGCGCGACGCGTGGCAGAAGCCAAAAGAAGTGCTCGAGGCCTTGCGGATCGACCAGGGCGCGATCGTCGCGGACATCGGCGCCGGTACGGGCTATTTCGCGACGCGCATCGCCCGCCTCGCTCCGCAAGGCCGCGTTTATGCGGTCGACGTCGAGCCGGACATGACGCGCTATCTTGGAGAGCGCGCGAAGCGCGAAGGGCTCACCAATGTGATCCCGCTGCTGGCGCAGGGCGACAACGCCGCGCTGCCGGAGCCCGTCGACCTCGCGCTCGTCGTCGACACCTTCCATCACATCGGGGATCGCGTCGCCTATTTTGCGCGGCTCAAATCCTCGCTGAAAGACGACGGGCGCCTGGTCATCATCGATTTCAAGGCGGATTCCCCGAACGGCCCGCCGCCGCAATACCGCATTCCTCCCGAGCAGGCCGTGCAGGAGCTCGCCGCCGCGGGTTACACGCTCGCCGAGCAGCCGTCCTTCCTGCCGCGGCAATATATGCTGATCTTCCGCAAGAACGCGCCTTAGCTCGCGATCAGAGATCTGCGTCGCCCAGCTTTGCGAGCGTCGCGGCGTCCATCACGCCGTCGCAGCAACGGGCGATCGCCTCGGCGAACACGGTCTCACCCGGCGCCACAGCGGAAAAGAGCGTCACGCAGGACCGGAACTTCATGTCGTCGGGAGGGCCGAAGACTTCGGCCACGGGGCGGCGCGAATCGATGACCAGACGCGCGCAGTCGCGCAGTCTCTCTCCCAGCACGGGATGCGCGAGATAGGCCCGCGCCTCGCTCGGCGAGCCGATCGCGTAGCGGGCCGCCATGGCGCTCGCGCCAAGACCAGCGATTTGGGGAAAGACGAACCACATCCAATGCGTGCGCTTTCGTCCGGCGCGAAGCTCGGCGAGCACGTCCTCAATGACCGGCGCCTGCGCCTCGACAAAGCGCTCGAGATCGAAAGGATCCTCATCCTGTCCCATGCGCGCGTCGGTGCTCCGCCTTCACTTGCGAACATAGGCTTTGTAGCTCAGCACGCCGCCGATAAGCAAAAAGACGACGCCGATCGCCGGCAGCACGACGTGCAAGGCCGGATCGAAAGCGGCCCGCGCCATGACGTCCGCCAGTTGGACCGGAAAGACCATGCGGATGAATCCGACGACGACGCTGAGCCAGCCGAACAGCGTGATCAGCGTCGACCAGCTCGCCGTCCAGCGATTGTGAAAATAGACGATCGCGAGGCCGGGGACGAAAGCCGCATAGCCGGCGAGCACGATAAGCATAGGGCTCTTGGACAGCTCCTCGATGACTCCCGGCATCGCTCCCAGATTGACGAGCACCATCAAAGCGGTGGCGACGAGCGTCGGCCCGAGCAGGGCGGCGATGATCTTCGATGCGGTCATGGGCGGCCTCTCTTGACGAGCTGCTATTGACTAGCTGCGCGTCCTTCCCTTGTGGACGCGCCCTTTGCTGGCCGGGCGTTCTTTCTTCGACTTCCGACGCGGCTCGCGTTTCAAGCCGCGCGGCGCGGGAGGCTCGTCGCGCGGCGGGCGCCGGCTGTCGCCCATCGCGTCTTCAGGCTTGCTCATTTGCGATTCCTGCGCGGACAAACCGGTCGTCCGGCCGTCTCCCGTTTTGCTTTGCTATATAGAGCGCCGATTCAAAACCCAGCCTCGGGCGCGCGGTCCTCGAGCGGATAGCCGCCCTTTTCCCAGCCATCCGTGCCTTCGGGGTACCAGTAGACGTCGGCATAGCCGAGCGACAGCGCGCGTTTCGCCGCGTTCCAGGACATCCAGCAGTCTGTAAGGCAATAAAAGACCAAGGGCTTCGTTTTGTCACCGCCGGTCGCCTTTACAAGCCCCGTTTCGAAATAGCGCAGCGTCGCCTCCGCCAGCGCGCCAAAGCCCGTGTTGACGAGCCAGACGCTGCCGGGAATGTCGGCCCTTGGCTTGTCGCGCCAGACGGTCTTCGGCGGCAGTTCGGCGGGCTTGGGCGGACGCGCGAGCGCGTCGACGAACACGGCGGACTTCGCCCGCCACAATTCATAAGCCTTACTCGTGTCGATCACATGCGCGCCCTTGAGCGTCGCGGGCGTAGGCGCGCGATAATCGTCCAACCGATAGCCTTCGGGCTCCGCGACTTCCGCGAGCGCCGTGGCGCAAAAGAAGAGGCCGAAAAGCATCAGAGCGAAGCCCATAGCGCGCTGCGAAAAAGTGGAAACCGGCTTTTCGCGTGAAGCGCGCTCGAAGCTTTTAGAATCGATCACGATTTCTGCGTTCAGGCGATTTCGCCTGAACGCAGCGTGATGTAGCGCGGCGCGAAGGGGCGAACGGGACATGTTGTTTCTCTTCCCGAAGGCGTTGAACCGGTCGGCCATTATCGCCGCGAGCCCTGCGGCGGCAAGTCGCTTGTCGCCGCCGGGCCGTGCGGCTTAAAAGAGCGCCTCCCTTCCCCTGGCCAGACCCGTCATGCTGCTGTTCCTCCGCTCGCTCGTCTTCCAGTGCCTCTACTATCTTTGCACGGTGCTGCTGATGCTGCTCTGGCTGCCGACTCTCGTCACGGGGCCGCGCGGAATCGTGCAGGAGCTCGGACGCCGGTGGGGACGCACGACCCTCTGGCTCCTGGAGACGATCTGCGGCCTCAGGCATGAAGTCCGCGGGCTCGAGAACATTCCGAAAGGCGCGGTGATCGTCGCCGCCAAGCATCAATCGGTGTGGGACACGTTCACCCTGCCGATATTCTTTCCGGATTTCTCCTATATTTTGAAGCACGAATTGGTCTACTTGCCGCTCTTTGGCTGGTACCTGCTGCGCTCCGAGCAGATCGCGATCGACCGCGCCAAGGGGCGAAAGGCCATGCCGCAGCTCGTCGCCAAGGCCAAGACGCTCTTTGCGCAACATCGCCAGCTCTTCATCTTTCCGGAAGGCACGCGCCGGCCGGCCGGCGGGCCGCCCCCCGATAAGTTCGGCGTCGCGGTTATCTATGAGGAGGCGGGCGCGCCCGTCTTGCCGGTCGTTTTGAATTCGGGGCTCTTCTGGCCGCGCCACGGTTTCCTGATCCGGCCGGGCTGCGTCGTCATGGAGTTTCTGCCGCCGATCGCGCCCGGCCTCGAAGCTCGCGCCTTCTTCGCCGAGCTGCAGGAGCAGCTCGAAGCGGGAACCGAAAAGCTCCTAGAGGAAGCGGCGGCGAAAGACCCGGCGATCGCGGCGATCATCGAAAAGAACCGGCTCGCTCCCGCGCCGGCGACGGCGCGGGCCGAAGGGCAGTGAGTTCGACTGGCGCAACGCGATCTAGGCGACCGCTTCCTCGCGCCGCGCGATGAAAGGATAGGCGGCCTCGACGACATAGGGTCCGCCGCCGACCGAATTCTTCGACGAATAGAGAACGAAGCGCGCCGGCGAAAATTTGAGCGACGGAAAATAGCCGCGCGCGCTCAAATAGTCGGCGACCGCCATGGGCGACGCGCCGCGCAGCCGCGCCAGCGTCACATGCGGCGCGAATTTGCGCACCTCGGGCGACGCGCCGAGCCGCCGCATCAGGCGCTCCTGATCCGCCTGAAGCTCCGTCAGCGCCGGATCGAGCCGCGCCTTCACGACAATGGCGCGCGGCTTGTCGCCGCCGAAAGCGGTGAGCTGGTCGAGCGCCACGACCGGCGCCGCGCGCCGGATGGCGTAGAGCGAATGCTCGACGTCATGCGCGACGCGGTCGTCGACGTCGCCGATGAAGCGCAGCGTCAGATGGTAGTTTTCGACATCGATCCAGCGAGCGCCGAAAAGTCCGCCGCGCAGCCGCGCGATGCTCTCCCCGATTTCGGCCGGGATCTCCAAGGCTGTGAACAGTCTCGGCATGATGTTCCCTCCCCGCGCCTTGGCGCGCTTCCCGCACGAGCCGAATCGTTCGAGCGAAAAGAAATCGCGCCAGATCAAAACTTGGAGCGAATTCGGATCGCAAAAGTCTGTCGACTTTTGCGGAATTCGCTCTCGATCACGCAGAAAACATGATCGATTTTAGTATCTTAGAGCGCGCTTGGCGCCAAAACATTCCCGCTTTTTCGCGAACCGCGCTCCCGGCGCAGCTCGCGCCGCCCGCTCAATGCGGTTTTTTGGCGCGCTCGATCATGAGCTCGCGCAAGCTCTCCTCGACGGAAGGCGCGACTCCGGCCACGATGCGCGCGACGCCCTCCGGGGTCGGATGGAGGCCGTCCTTCTGCAAGAGCGTCGCGTCCTTCTCGAGCCCGTCGAGAAAAAAGGGATAAAGAGGCAAGGACAGCGCGTGCGCGAGCCCGGGATAGATCGCGTCGAACTGCGCCCGGTAAGCGTCGCCGTAATTGCCGCTGGACTTCATGCCGGCAAGTAGGATCGCGGCGCCCTTTTCCTTGATCACGGTAAGCATCTTTTCGAGATTCTCGCGCGTCACCTTCGGATCGACGCCGCGCAACATGTCGTTGGAGCCGAGCTCCAAAATGACGAGGTCCGGCTTCTCGGTGAGAGCATAGTCGAGACGGGCGAGGCCGTCCGCGGTGGTGTCTCCGGAAACGCCGGCGTTGACGACGCGAACGGGGAAGCCGTCCGCCGCGAGACGCCTCTCCAATTGCGCCGGGAACGCCTGACTGGCCGGTATCGCAAAGCCCGCCGTCAGGCTGTCTCCGAAGGCGACGACCGTCAGCGTCTCGACGCAGTTCTGATCGCCGCCGAGGATCGGAGGAGCGCTGGCGCATTCCGCCGCCGCGACGGCGGGGAGCAGCAGCGCGCCGAGCGACAGGAGGGAGGAGAGAGCTTGGAAGGCCGCGCGCAAAGCGGCATAAGGGCGCGCGCTCCCTTTGAGCGTTCTGCTCGGGGCCCCGCCGGTGTCGCTCTCCACGATTGAACTCATCGATGTCGACCTCACTCTCGGCGCCGGGGCGGCGCGGGTGCATGTGCTCAAGGCGCTGAGCCTTACAATAGCGCAAGGAGAGACGATCGGTCTCGTCGGACCTTCGGGCTCGGGGAAATCCACACTTTTAATGACGCTTGCCGGGCTGGAGCGTCCGGATTCCGGCGTCGTACGGATCGGCGCTCGGGATCTCGTCCGAATGAACGAAGACCAGCTCGCACGCTTTCGCGGTG
>Ga0335078_10010650_pt1 | contig 13619 bp, 9 predicted proteins | sample Lox_Sample_32_FD_206711 | JGI IMG/M metagenome (GOLD analysis project Ga0335078, IMG submission 206711) | Soil microbial communities from Loxahatchee National Wildlife Refuge, Florida, United States - Lox_Sample_3.2 | ecosystem: Environmental > Terrestrial > Soil > Wetlands | place: USA: Florida...
GGCGGTCATGGCGGCGGCGCGGCGGGCCGGCGTGCCGGCGGTCGAGATTGGCGAGGTGATCGACCATCCGGAGCTGATCCTGGGCGGAGCGGGCGCGGCGGAGATCAGCTGGGACGCCGACGATTTGCGCCATGGGTGGGAAACCACTATCGAGGAAACCATGCGGCGGCCCGGTCTGGAGGCATGAGCACGAGGAGCGAGCATCGAGTAGTGTGTAGTGAGCATGGTGGCCCAGCGCCTGGCTGGTCCGGTGTCGCTCGTCGCCAAATCCTACCCGCTACCCGCTACTCGCTGCTCGGTACCGGCGGGGCGCCACGCGCTGCTCGCTACTCACTCTTCGCTACTTTCACCCGATGAGCGACGCCATCCAACACGAATGCGGCCTGGCGCTGGTGCGGCTGCTCAAGCCGCTCGCCTACTACCAGGAAAAGTACGGCACGCCGCTGTGGGGCTTCTTCAAGCTGTTTCTGCTGATGGAAAAGCAGCACAACCGCGGCCAGGACGGCGCCGGCGTGGCCTGCGTGAAGCTCGAGGTGCCGTCCGGGGAGCCGTACATGTTCCGCGAGCGGAACATCAAGTCCAACCCGCTCGACCGGATCTTCAAGGAACTGCTCAAGCAGTACGAGGCCAAGGTGGCCGACGGCACGATCCATCCGGAATTCACCGAAACGGTCAAACGGCACTTCGATTTTGGCGGCGAGCTGCTCCTCGGGCACCTGCGCTACGGCACGTCGGGCGGATACAGCCTGAGCGCCTGCCATCCGTATTTCCGGCGCAGCCCGTGGCCGACCCGCAATCTGATGCTCGCGGGCAATTTCAACATGACCAACACGGTCGAGTTGAATTCCAGTCTCATCGCCATGGGCCAGCATCCCATCTTCGCCACCGACACCCAGGCGGTGCTGGAGAAGATCGGGTTCTTTCTCGACGAGGAGCACGAGGACCTCTACCGCCTGCTTCGCACCCGCGGTTTGCCCGGCGCCGAGATCTCGCGGCGCATCAGCGAGGACCTCGACATCGCCCGCGTCATCACCCGCGCCGCGCAGAACCTGGACGGCGGCTACGCCCTCGCCGGGCTGATCGGCAACGGCGATGCGTTCGTCGTGCGCGATCCCGCCGGCATCCGCCCGTGCCACTATTTCCAGAATGACGAGGTCTTCGCCGTCGCCTCCGAGCGCGCCTCGCTCATGACCGTGTTCGACCTCGAAGCCCCGGCGGTGCGCGAGGTGCAGCCCGGGCACGTGGTGGTGATGAAGCGCAGCGGCGCCCTGTCGTCGAGCGCCTTCACCGTCGCGCTGCCGCGCGCCTCCTGCTCGTTCGAGCGCATCTACTTCTCCCGCGGCAACGACCCCGATATCTACCGCGAGCGCAAGGCGCTGGGCGCGGGGCTCGCCGACCAGGTGCTGGCGGCGATCGACCACGACCTCCAGCACACGGTCTTCAGCTTCATTCCCAACACGGCGGAAGTGGCGTACTTCGGGCTGATGCAGGCGCTGCGCCTGCGCCGGCGCGACGAGGTGAAGGCCGCGATCCTCGACGCGGCGAAACGCGGCGCGCTCGACGAGACCGTGCTCGACGACCTTATCCTCCGCAACTGGCCGCGCGCCGAGAAGGTCATCAGCAAGGACGTGAAGATGCGCACCTTCATCGGGCAGGAAAAGTGGCGCAACGAGCTCGCCTCCCACGTCTACGACGTCTTCTACGGCTCGGTGAAGCCGACCGACAACCTCGTCGTGGTCGACGACTCCATCGTGCGCGGCACCACGCTGCGGCGCTCGATCATTCGCATCCTGTCGCGCTTGAATCCGAGGAAGATCATCATCGCCTCGACCGCGCCCCAGATTCGCTACCCCGATTGCTACGGCATCGACATGTCGGAGCTGGCCAAGTTCATCGTCTTCGAGGCGGCAATCGCCCTGAACAAGGAGCGGGGCCGGACCGACCTGCTGGCGGAGGTCTACCGGCTGTGCCGCGATGAGCTGCGGGCAACGCGCGCCCCGTTCGCCGCCGGGGTGAACCACGTCCGGCAGATCTACGACCCGTTCACCCCCGAGGAGATCTCGGCCAAGGTCGTCGAGCTGGTGTACCCGCGCGGCATCGACTGGCACGGTTCGGTGCAGATCATCTACCAGACGATCGAGAACCTGCATGCCGCCGTGCCCGGACACACCGGCGACTGGTATTTCACCGGCAAGTATCCCACCCCCGGCGGCTACCGCGTCGTGAACCAAGCCTACGTGAATTACTTCGAGAAACACGAAGGCCGCAGCTACTGATTTTTGATTGGCGATTGCGGAGTGCGGATTGGGTTCAACCCGGGTTTTCTTTCGGCACTCGACATTCGGCACTGACCTCTGACCTCCGACCTCCGACCTCTGACCTCTGCGTTCCGGCCTCTGGCTACTGGCTTCTGATGTCTCTCTCCTACGACGAATCCGGCGTGCGTTATGAACAGCTCGACGCGTTCAAACGCGCGTGCCAGCAGGCGGCGCGCTCGACCGCCGGCGCTTTGCCGGCGCACGGCTACGCGGAGCCGCCGGCGGTGCGCGGCGAGAGCGCCTACCTGCTCGAGGGCGACGACCATTTCCTCGCCCACGTCGAGGAGGGGCTGGGCACGAAGAACCTGGTGGCCGACGCGGTCCAGGCGGCTGGCGGCGGGTGCCACTACCGCGCAATCGGCATCGACACGGTGGCGACGATCGTCAACGACCTCCTGACCTGCGGCGCGCTGCCGGTGTCGGTGGCGATGCACGCCGCGGTGGGCGACTCCGCCTGGTTCGCGGACGAACACCGCGCCCGCGACCTGGCCGAGGGATTCGCCGAGGGCTGCCGGCAGGCCGGCGCGGTGTGGGGCGGGGGCGAGACGCCGGCGCTTCGCGGCGTGGTCGAACCGTCCGCCATCGTGCTGGCAGGTTCGGCCGTGGGCCGGATCGCACCCAAGACCCGGCGCGTCACCGGGGAGGTGCGCGACGGCGACGCCATCGTCTTCCTCGCCTCGTCGGGCGTGCACACCAACGGCCTGACCCTCTGCCGGAACATCGCGGAAAAACTGCCGCAGGGCTACGCCACGCCGGTCGGCGACGGCCGGGCCTACGGCGAGGCACTCCTGGCGCCGTCGGTGATTTACGCGGGCTTCGTGCGCGAGTGTCAGCGGCGCGGACTCAAACCGCATTACCTGGCGCACATCACCGGCCACGGCTGGCGCAAGCTGATGCGGCGGGAGGAGCCGTTCGTCTACGAGATCACCGTGGTGCGCCCGCCGCCGCCGCTTTTCCGGTTCCTGATGCAATCCGGCCCGATTGCGCTGCGCGAGGCTTATGCCACGTTCAACATGGGCGTCGGCTTCGCGGCCTACGTCGCGCAGGAGCAGGCGGAGGCGACCGTGGCCGCGGCGCAGGCCGCGGGCAACGACGCCTGGGTGGCGGGACAGGTGCGGCGCCAGGGCACCCGCAAGGCGGTGGTCGTGCCGCCGCTCGGGCTCACCTTCGAGGCCGACACGCTGCAAGTGCGGTAGCGGCGACCGCGGATTACTCGGATCGGCACGGATTGACGTGCAATCTGCGGGGGCCTCACGCAAAGCCGCCAAGGTTTTTCGGGAAAGATTCTTTGCGGCTTGGCGTCTTAGCGTGAGAAAAATGGTCGCGGCCGCGAATCGCCCAACCCGGCAAGTTCGGCGATTGAAGAACCGTGGCTGGCGTGGCTGAATGCGATGCGGTGGCCCCCGCAAAGGTCAGCACGCGTTGAGAATATACAACATCATTTCAACGTCTCCGCTGTGAAGTACTACGACGCAACACAGGCCGGGAAACGCGCGAGAATTTGAGTCTTGCTTGAGACCAGCTCCCGGACAATTCACCTTGTCGAACTGGATTTTCGGAACGCCGACGCGGCCAATTGGCGACTGCTGAACCCGTCCAAGCTCCTGAATAAAGCCCCGGAGCAAATATTCGCACCAAGTGGGGCGACAGGAGAGAATCGGCAAACCCTATGGATTATGATGCGGTCCTGCAACGGACGGCCGACCAAATCACTGGAGGCGACGCCGGGCCAACGCCCGGCCGCTTCGCCCAGTCCCTCCTCCGGCGCACCTCAGCTCTGACGCTCGCCCCGGAACCCGCTTGACCGAGCCAGTCGTGTAGATACGATGTAGAGCCATGAAGACTGCCGTCCAACGCTGGGGTAACAGCCTGGCCCTGCGCATCCCGCGAACCTACGCCGCCGAGACCCGAATCTCCGAGGGTTCTGAAGTCGACCTCACGCTTAAGTCTGGGGCTCTGGTCATTCGTGCTGTGGTCCGAAAGCGGCATTCCTTGCCTGACCTCCTGAAGCGCATTACTCGCTCGAACCGGCATGAATCGGTCGCGACCGGCAAGGCGGCAGGTCAGGAGGTCTGGTGATGAGCTATGTCCCCAAGCGAGGGGATTTGGTTTGGCTTACCTTTGATCCGCAGGCTGGTCATGAACAAGCCGGCCGTCGACCGGCGTTTGTGCTCTCCCCGGAGGCATATAACCGAAAGACAAGCCTGCTGCTGGCGTGTCCGGTGACCTCCAAAATCAAAGGCTATCCGTTTGAAGTGACCTTGCCCCCGGGCCTCCCGGTTGGCGGGGTGATCCTGGCAGATCAGATCAAAAGCCTGGATTGGAAGGTTCGAGCGGCTGAGTTTGCGGCCGAAACACCGGACGCGGTGATCGACGATGTGCTGGCCCTTGTTCTTCCATTGATCGGTGACGAGGGCTAACAAGCCGCTCCATCGAATGGCGGCCATGCGACACGCGAACGAAAGTCGGGAATGCCCCATGCGCCGCCATCGGTGGGCTTGAGCGTTCGCCAACCACGCGGGCACGGCGCGGGATGACGCGCGGCGGTGGACGGGAGATTGCGCGTGACCGAGGCTACACCGCTTTGAGCGCGGCCTTGATCCGCGCCGGGGTCATGGGCAGTTGCAGCAGGCGCGCGCCGGTGGCGTCGAAGACCGCGTTGGCGACCACCGCGCCCATGACCACGATGGCGGGCTCGCCGCCACCCTGGGGCGGGATGTCGTTGGCCTCGACGAGCACGGTCTCGATCTTCGGCACCCAGGAGAAGTGCGGGATCGTGTAGGTGTCGAAGTTCGTGTCGAGGATCTCGCCGCCCTTGAAGTGGATTTCCTCGGCGAGCGCGTAGCCCAGGCCCATCACGACGCAGCTTTCCATCTGAAGCATCGCGCCCTCGGGGTTGATGACGACGCCCATTTCCTGGGCGCAGACGACGCGCTTGACCTGCACCGTCCCCTTGGCCGCGTCGACCGCGACCTCGGCGATGGCCGCGACGTAGGACCCGGCGTCGATGCCGCACGCCACGCCGTAGCCCCGCTTGCTCGGCGTCTTGGCCGGCGTCCAGCCGAAATGTTCGGCTGCGGCCTTGAGGACCCGGATCATCCGCGGGTCGCTCAGTTGCTGCAGGCGGAATTCGACCGGGTCCGCGTCCGCCGCGGTCGCCATCAGGTCGATCTGCGACTCGCGGGCGAAGGTGTTGGTGTTGTTGCCCGGCGCCCGCCAGGCCCCGGTGCCGAACGGATGCGAGCCCTTCGGACCCTGCCAACCGGCGCCGCTCGAAGCAGTGCGGTGGTTCGGCACGGTGTAAAACTGCGCCGCGCCGCGATCACCGGCATAGAACACCTCGTAATCCCAGAATGTCATCCGCCCCGCGGCGTCGATCCCGGAATCGATCTTCACGATGGCCGCCGGGCGGAACGTGTCGTTGAAGAACTCCTCCTCGCGGCTCCACATCACCTGCACCGGCCGGCCGGCGGCCCGCGCGAGGCGCGCGGCCTCGAGGGCCTGCAAGTTGAAGGACTTGCCGCCGAAGCCGCCGCCGACAAACGGCGTGATGACGCGGACGTCCCGCGGGTCGAGGCCGAGAGCCCGGGCGATCTCGTCGCGGGCGCCGAACGGATTCTGCGTCGAGGCCCAGACGGTCATCCGGCCGCCGTCGAGGTGGGCGAGGGCGGCGTGGGTTTCCATCGCCGAATGGGCCACGTAGCTGTTGAGATAGGTGGCGGAGAATTTCCGAGTGGAGCCCTGCCGGCCGGCCGCCAGGTCGCCGCCCTGGTTCACGACCGTGGGGGCGGGCGCCATGCCGAGCAGATGGTCGAAAATGGTCTTGTCGTCGACGTGTGGCGGCGGGACGTCAAAGTCCGCCTTCACCTTTTCCAGGGCGCCTTCGGCCACGTCCGGCAGCTCGTGAAGCACGGCGACGAAATCGCCGTCCCGCACCACCTGGACGCCGGCGACGGCGCTGGCCGCGGAGGTGTCCACGCTCTTCAGCGTGGCGCCATGGGCCGGGGGTCGCAGGATCTTTGCGTAGAGCATGCCGGGCAGGCGGATGTCCGCCGTGTACTTGGCCGCACCCGTGACTTTTTCGCGGGCGTCGCGCCGCAGAACGGATCGGCCCATCACCCGGAATTGGGCGACATCCTTGAGCGTGGGCTTCACCGTCAGGTGGCGCTCAATCTTCTGCCCCTTGGCCAGCTGGGCGTAGGTGATGCGGCGGGCCGGGTCCTGCGTGTCGCTGATCACGCCGTCTTTCGCCGCGAGGCGGGACGCCGGCACGTGGAGCGAATCGGCGGCCAGCTCGAGCAGCACGGCCTTGGCCTCGGTCGCCGCGGTGCGGAGGGCGGGGCCGAAGAAACGAGTCGTCATCGAACCCCACGTGCCCGCATCCCACGGACACAGGTCGGTGTCGCCCATGACGATGTCCACCGTGTCCAGCGGCACTTCCAGCTCATCCGCCAGCATCTGGGGCAGGGAGGTGATGGGCCCCTGACCCATCTCGATCTTGCCGGTGAAGGCGGTGACGCGCCCGTTCTCGCCGATGCGCAGGAAGGCGTTGAAGTCCGTCGGCAGGCTGGGCCGGGGGCGCTCGCCCGCGGCGCGGAAGGCCTCCTGCGCGGTCGCGAGGTTGCCGATGGCCACGAAGACGACGATGCCGCCGCCAAGGCGCGCGAGGAACTCGCGGCGGGTGGGGGGCGAGAACGTGGGCGGATCCACCTCGAGGTGGAAATCGACCGGACGGTATTCGAGCGTGCTCATGTCAGCGCCCTCCTCTCATTTCCGCCGCGGCCGTCTGGACGGCCGCGACGATGCGGGGATGGGCCCCGCACCGGCAGAAGTTCTCCTCCATGCCGTGGACGATCTCGGCCTCGGTGGGCTGCGGATTGGTGTGCAGCAGCCCCCAGGCGCGCAGGATCATGCCCGGGGTGCAGAAGCCGCATTGCATGGCGTCGTGCGCCATGAACGCCTTCTGCAGCGGATGGAGCTGGCCGTCCTGCGCCAGGCCCTCGATCGTGACCACGGTCTTGCCGGCCACCGCGCTCACCGGCATCAGGCAGGAGCGCGTCGGCTGCTCATCGATGAGCACGGTGCAGCAGCCGCAGAAGCCGGAGCCACAACCGAATTTGGGACCGGTCAGGGCGAGCTCGGTGCGGAGCACCCACAGCAGTGGCCGGTCGCCGTCGACCTTCAGGTCCACCGGGCGGTCGTTGAGTCGGAAGGAAATCGTGTCGGGCATGCCGTCCTCCAGGTTGGCGGGTCGTCTTGCGGGGAATCGGAGCACTGACGCGTGGCGCGTACGGTGGTTACCGTAAGCCGCGCGGGCCCCGCGCCCAAGCCAAATCCGGCGGCAGCCGGAATGCGTGCTATTCGCTGGCGCGGCGGCGGCCACGCGCCTAGGAAAATCGGCGTGGTGACGACGCTCTACTTCATCCGCCATGCGCAGAGTCTGCCGCTGGTCGCGCAGCCGGAACCCGACTGGGCGCTGTCGTCGGTCGGCGAGGCGCAGGCGCGCGGTTTGGTCCCCGTGCTGCGGGCCCTCGACCTGCGGCGCCTGTATTCCAGCCCCTACCGGCGCTGTCGCGACACGCTGGGACCGTTTGCGCGCGCCGCCGGACTGGATGTCGCTCTGGACGCCGGCCTGCGCGAGCGGCGCATTGCCGGCGGCTGGATCAGCGATTTCCGGGAGGTCTGGCGCCGCTCGTGGGAGGATCCCGATTTCGCGCTCGCGGGCGGGGAGACCTCGCGGGCGTGCCAGCAGCGCGTGGTCGCGGTGACCAACGCGATTGTCGCCCGGCACCCCGGCGAAACCATCGGGCTCGGGTCGCACGGCAATGCCATCGCGTTGTTCCTGCATCATGCCGATCCGACCTTCAATGTCGCCGATGCCTCGGCGATCCGCACACCCGAGATCAGCAAGGTGGTGCACCGCGACGGGCGCTACATCTGGGAGCGGGCCTTCAGCGCCGGCCCCGAGTTCGAAGCGCTGGCGACGGATTTCCGCGAGACCCCCGGCGTCGTGGCGTAGGCAGTTGGGATTTGGAATCGCGGATTGGGGATCGTAGATTTCAATGGCGGCAAGCTGCGGACCTTCCGGACAATCCGAAATCCGAAATCCCCAATCCCAAATCACTCCGGGCCGCCCGCTTGACACTCCGCGGCCCCGTGCCAACCTGCGATTTTTCGCCATGGAACTTGCGCTGGAACAGCCCGTCCTGGTCCTCAACCGCCTCTGGCAGGCGGTGAATGTGATCGGCGCCCGCCGGGCGTTCGGGCTGCTGGTGCGCGGGCACGCCAGCGTCGTCCACCACTACGAGGACGACTTCCGCGTGTTCACCATGATGGACTGGATCGATTTCTCGCGCTACAATCCGCCGCTGTCGGAAGTGGAGATGGTGCACACCGTGCGGCACACGATCCGCCTGCCGCGCGTCATCCTGCTGACCTATTTCGACAAGCTGCCCTGCAAGGAGCTGAAGCTCACCCGCAACAACGTCTTCGAGCGCGACCGCAACCGCTGCCAGTATTGCGGCGGGCATTTCGCCCGCGAGGAGCTGAACCTTGACCACGTCATCCCGCGTCACTACGGCGGCCGGACGACGTGGGAGAACATCGTCTGCTCGTGCGTGAAGTGCAACACCCGCAAGGCCAACCGCCTGCCGCACGAGGCCGGCCTCCATTTGATCCGCAAGCCGGTCCGGCCGAAGTGGCGCCCGGTGATCTCGCTCGTTCTCGGCGCCCAGCAGCGCGAAATGTGGAAGGACTTCCTCGATCTCGCGTACTGGAACGTCGAGCTCGACGAGTGATCTGATTTGGGATTGCGGATCGCGGAGACCGGAGGCTCAGACTCGGGAGGGGGCGGTCTTGATGGAGGCAACAGTGATCGCGACGATCTCGTCGCCTTCGGTCATCAACGCGGAGAGGCGACCGGGTCGGATTCTTCGGGCTTCGACGAGCAGCTCCATCCAGTAAAGCGATGCATCCCATTCCTCCTCGACGATGCCCAGCTCGGCAATGAAGTCGGCCCGTGACCGGGCCCGCGTCGCCGCACGATAGTTGGCACCCACGGATGTGTCGGCCCGCAGCAGTTGGTTTCCCAAGATCCGCGATACCTGGTCTGCCGGCAGCGACTCCACAAGCCGGATGACTCGCAGTGCGTACTCCTTCGTGCGTTTTTTGAGGTCCTCTGGATTCATGACAATAGAAAGATGTCCGCCCAATGGGCGGACGAAAATCACAAATCGCGTGCCTTCGATCCGATATCCCCAATCCCAAATCAAGATCGCGCCAGCGGCAGCGTGAGGCGCATGGTCGTGCCCTGCGGACCGGTGGCGTGGACCGCGATGTCGCCGCGGTGGCTGCGCAGGATGCGCTGCACGATCGCCAGGCCGAGCCCGGTGCCGTCGGGCCGCCCGGAGAGAAACGAATCGAAAATGCGCTCGCGGATGCCCGGCGGGATGCCGTGGCCCGTGTCGGCGAGGTCGATGAGCGCCACGCGGTGCCCGTCGCGTTCGGCGGCCATGGCGCGAATCGTGATTTCGCCCCCGGAAGGCATGGCTTGCGTCGCGTTGAGCAGGAGGTTGAGCAGCACCTGCTGCAGCTGGCCCTTGTGGCCCTCGACGATGAGCGGCGCCGCGGGCGGCTCAAACCGCAGGTGCACCTTGCCCTGCGCCAGCTTCAGGCGCACGAGCAGGATCGTGTCTTCGACGATCTCGGCCAGCGACCAGCGGGCGTGCAGTTCCGACGGCGCCTGGGCAAAGCTGAGCACCCGCGAGACGATTTCCTCGAGCTGGTCCAGCTTCTCGCTGATGACCTGCGTGTCTTTGCGGCGCGGATCGTCCGCCGGGAAGTCGAGATTGAGGTACCCGTAGAGGAGTTTGATGACCGTGAGCGGATTGCGGATCTCGTGCGCGATCTCGGCGGCGAGCAGGCCGAGGGTCGTGAGCCGCTCGTTTTTGCGCAGCGCCTCCTCGCTCTCGAAAATGCGGGTGTAAAGCCGCGAGTTCTGGATCGCCACGGCGCCGAGGCTGGCCAGGGCGCCGAGGAGGCGTTTCTCGTCGTTGTTGAACCGGTGGGGCTGTTCGCTGAACACCCCGAGCACCCCCATGGCCTCGCCCTCGTAGAGCAGCGGCGCGGCCAGCAGCGAGTGGACCGGTTCGTCGCGCGGCAGGTCGATGACGTCGCCGTACTCCGGGCTCTGGACGTTTTGGAACTCGATCTGCCGCCGGGTGTGCAGCACCGACGCGATCAGACAGTGCTCCAGCGGCAGGTCGCCGGCGGGCAGGGTTGTTTCGCCGCCGGGCGCCGGCGGCGCCGGCCGGGCGACCGAGACGAGGCGGGCGGTGGCCTGCCCGGAGTCGTGCAGGTAAAGGGCGCAAAGCCGTGCGTTCATGATCTGCCGCGCCTCGCGGGTCACGGTGTCGAACAGCTCCCTCGCCTCCAGTTGGGAAACGAGCGACTGGCCGATGGTGATGAGCGCCTCAAGCTGGCGCGCCTGGCCCTGAAGATGGCCGAGCTGCCAGAGGCGCTGCAGCACGGCCGTCGCCTCGGCGGTCAGACGGACCAGAAGGTCGAGATCGGCCGGCGTGAACGCGCCCAACCGGTCGCTGTCGAGGTTGATGACACCGATGACCTGGCCCCGGGACTCCATCGGGGCGGCCATTTCGCAACGGACCTCCGGCCGCAAGGCGATGTATCGTGTGTCCGCCGTCACGTCCGGCACGAGCTGGGGCCGGCCGTGGAAGGCCACCCAGCCGGTGATGCCCTGGCCGAGCGCCAGGGCGATTTCGCCGGTACCCGGGGGCAGGCCGTGATGCACCTCGATCTGCAGCCGCCCGGTGTCGGGATTGAGCAGGGCGATGGAGCCGCTGGTGGCCTCAAACAAGGCCACCAGTTCTTCGAGAATGGCCCGCAGGGCGGCCGGCGGGTCCGCGGCTCCGCCGCCGAGGGACGCGATCCGATAGAGCGCGGGCAAGGCCCGATCCGAGATCGGATCGGTGATTTCGGATTGCGGATGGGGTGCGTTTGCTGGTGGTGGGAGCTCCACAGGCGGGGCAGTTTGAGCCCCGCCGGCCGGTTTTCCATACCGGAATAGGGGCGGACTTGATCATCGGCCGGCCGCGGCGAATCCGCGCGACATGCCGGCAAATCGCGGAAATCCGCGATCCGGGATCCCCGATCCCCAATGGCCTCAGCTCGCGTTCAACGCGGGCGACGCCGCAGCCGCCGGCTTGATCACCTTGGCCAGGGAGTCGCGCAGGGCGTGGAGGCGGCCCGTGTCTTCGACGGTCTCGTGATTGGCGCTCTCGATGTAGAAGGTGTCGAGGGCGACGCCGCGCTCGGTGTTGATCCGGGCGAAGATGATGTCGAAGCCGTGGTCGTAGATGGTCTTGGCCAGACGGTAGAGCAGGCCGATCTGGTCGTAGGCCTGGATGTCGACGATGGTGCGCTGCATGGCAAGCTCGTGGTAGACCTCGACCGTCGGCGGGAAGGAGGCGTGCAGGGGCGGGGCTTCGACCGCATAGCGGCTGGCCGCGATCTTCTGCGCCTGGGCCACGATGTCCGGATAAAGGTCCTTGTTCTGGATCAACGCTGCTTCGATGGCGCGGGCGAAGGTTTCCATCGCCAGCTGGCTTTGGACGACGCCCCGGCCCGGCTCGACGACGTAGAAGGTGTCGATGGCGATGTGGTCCGAGCGCGAAATGACCTTGGCCCCGAGGATGTTCAGACCCGCCACGCTGAAGCCGCCGGCCAGGCGGTAAAAAAGGCCGGCGCGGTCCCACGTCACGACATTGACCACCGTGAGGCTGCGGTTGAGGTCGTCCCGCCAGTCGACGATCGGCCGGAGCGAGGTCATCGACTCCGCCTCGTTGATGGACTTCAAGAGGCGGTTGACCATCTGGATGTGCTGGGCAATCTCGCCGGCCTCGGTGTGCAGGAAGTAGCGTTCCGGCAATAAGTTGAAGTGCGCGGCAATCTCCTCCTGGCTGATGCCCGGGATTTGTTTCGCGATCAGCTCCTGGTAGATCATTTGCTTGCGCTCAAGGTTGCGTTTTTCCACGGCGTCCCCGAGCAGCAGGCGGTCCAGGGTGGCGTGGAATAGGGTGGAGTGCAGGGTATCCTTGTAGCCGTTCCAAAGCGAGGCGGCGGTGCCGCGCGCATCGCAGAAAGTGTGGACGTAGAGATAGCGAAGCTTCTCAGCATCGCCAACCAATTCGGCAAAGGCGGTGGCGGATTGCGGGTCATCCACGTTGTGCCGCTGCCAGAATCGTGCCATGATGAGATGGTTTCGGATAATAAACGTCACGACCTCGCGACTCTTGGCGTCGATTTGCAGCCGCTCCAGGATCGGACCGGCCAGCCGCACGCCGCTTTCGCTGTGGTCCTTGATCCCGAGAGCCTTGCCGATGTCGTGGAGCAGCAGGATGAGGTAGAGGAGGGTCGGGGTCGAGGTCTGGTGCAGTTCCTCCCGGTACTTCAGCGTGATCGGCTCGGCCTCGGTGAACACCCGGTCGAGCTCGCGGATGGCGCTGAGGGTGTGGATGTCGGCGGTGTAGCGGTGGTAGAACTCGTGCTGCACCAGGCAGGTGAGACGGTCGAAGGGCGGGATGAACCGCCCGAGCACGCCCAGCTCGTGCATCAGCTGCAGGGTCGGCGCCACCGACCCCGCCTCCTCGAGGATGGCCCGGAAGCTGACGTTGGCGTCGGCCGACTCCAGCACCCGCCGCGTCAGCAGGGGCAGCGACTCGCGGATCAGGGCGGTGAGGTTGAAATCCGGCGCGGCGCCGAGCTGCTGGCAGTGGCGGAAGACCCGGATCAGGCGCACGGGGTCCTCCTGGAACACCGTGGGCGTGCCGGCGGCCAGTTCGCGGCCGCGCAGCATGAACCCGTCGATCTCCTTGGCCCGCTCGGTGCGCCGGAGGCGCAGGACCTCCTTGAACGACAGCCGCGAGCCGCCGTGCTCGCGGATGGACAGGGCGAGGCGGCTCTCGACGATCTTGGAGATGCGGAAGATCGCCTGCGCCTGCCGGTAGTAATCCTCCATGAAATCCTCCACGCGCTGCAGGGCGTCGTGCTGGCGGTACCCCAGGTGCAGCGCCACGCGCGTCTGCATTTCCAGGTCGAGCAGGTCGGTGGGCCGCTTGCTGATGAAGTGCAGCTCGTTGCGGACGCGCAGGAGGAAGTTGTAGGCGCGCTGGAAATCGGCGAGTTCCTTGCGCCGCAGGTAATTGAGCGTGTGCAGCTCCTCCATCCGCTCGATCCCGAGCTTCACCCGCGCCATCCAGAGCGCGTTCTGGTAGTCGCGCAGAC
>Ga0335078_10010651_pt1 | contig 13618 bp, 7 predicted proteins | sample Lox_Sample_32_FD_206711 | JGI IMG/M metagenome (GOLD analysis project Ga0335078, IMG submission 206711) | Soil microbial communities from Loxahatchee National Wildlife Refuge, Florida, United States - Lox_Sample_3.2 | ecosystem: Environmental > Terrestrial > Soil > Wetlands | place: USA: Florida...
CCGACCGCCTCCGCCGGCGGGGCGCTCATGGTCGGCGCGGCGAGCCACGCCTCGACCTGCGATTCGGTCCGGCCGGGCCGCAGGCGGAAGATGGCGAGGTCGTGCTCGTGCGGCCCGTCGTTGGCCACCGTGAAGACGTGGCGCCCGGCGGCCAGCGTGTCGGGCATCGCGATGTGGTAGTCGCTCTCCCTCACGTAGACGTCGGCCGGCGGGGGCATCGGGGCGCCGGCGTCGCGGCCGGTGACGGTGAGCGTGGCCATCATCCCCATCATCACGTGCATCGTTCCGGCGGAATCGGGCCACCAGCAGATCATCGAGTACGTGCCCGGCTCCAGCACCAGATAGGCGGTCGCGCTGTCGCCCGGGGAGACGACGCCGGGGCCGCCCAGCTCATGGAGCCAGGGGATGGGCGCATCGCCGTGGAGCGCGCGGACGACGTCGCCGAGCGTCTTCGCGGAATCCAGCCGCGCGATGCCGAGCATGTGGATGGCGTGCCCCTGATTGACGAGCCGGATGGCGAGGAGGCCGGCCGGCGCCGTGTGGCTGCTGTCGAAGGCGAAGTCGCGCGCGACGACGCGGACGAGCGTCGGGGCGGTGGGCCGGGCACCGGCGGATTCGGGCGGCCGGGCCGGATGGGCGGGGGAGCAGGCCGCCAGCAGCAAGCTCGCGGCGGCGGCGTGCGACAGCCATCGCATGGATCGGTCTCTCGTCGAGGAGGCGCGAACATGGAACGCGCCCCGGACGATGTCAACAGAGACCGACCGGTGCAGCCGGAGGGGGCGAGCGCGCGACCGAGGCACCCCCGCGCGGGCGCCGGGGTGGCGCGACCGGACCTCCCCGCGCATCTTGCGCCATTCCCAATGTTGCGACTGCCGTCCAGGCCCCAGCCCCGCTGGGCTTGCGGAGCGCGGGCGCGCTGCGAGGAGCATCCCATGATCCGCCGTGCCGTCCCCAGCGGTCTGCTCTCGTTCGTTGTCATGCTCTCGCCCGCCGCGGCTCAGGCGAGCACCGGGCCGATCCACCTGCGCGACTACCGCACGCTGGTGCGCATCGAGTCCCCCGCCTTCTCGCCGGACGGCAGTCGAATCGCCTTCCTGACCGTGCGGTCCGACTTCGTGCACGACCGCTACGATGCCGCACTGCGCGTGATGGACGCCTCCGGCCGTGCGTCCCGCATTCTGGTGAGCGGCCGGCGCGACCTCCGGATGCCGCGCTGGTCGCCCGACGGCCACACCGTGGCCTTCATCGCGGAGGCCGCAGGGGGGAAGGCGCAGATCTTCATCATATCGGCGGCGGGCGGGAAGCCGCGGCAGCTCGGCCGCGCGCCGCGCGGCGTCGAGCAGTTCGCCTGGAGCCCGGACGGCCGGATGATCGCGTTCGTGACGCCCGATCCGTCGCCACTCGGCGCGGAAGACGTGCGCACGCACCACGATCTGTTCACGATCCACGACGACGACTACCTGATCGACCAGCCGCCAGTGCCCTCGCACGTCTGGCTGCTCTCGGTGAAGACCGGCCGCGCGCGGCAGCTCACGCGCGGAGCGGCCAGCGTGCTCGAGGGCCCGCCGCCGTTCGCCGGCGGCGTGTCCGCGCCGTCCTGGTCGGCCGACGGCCGCTGGATCGCGTACACGCAGCAGGCGAACGCCGACGACGGCCGAACGGATCTGACGCGCATCGTCGCCGTCAGCGTGGCCACCGGCGAGGAACACTCCCTCACGCAGAACACCAGCTACGAGTACACGCCGCGCTTCGCGCCCAGGGGCGACACGCTGGCCTGGCTGTATCCGCACGGGCCGGGTCCGGTCAGCGTGATGGATCTGTTCGTCGCGTCGCCGGGTGGCGGCACGGCGACCGACGTCAGCGCCGGACTGGACCGTGACGTGGGGGCCGACTTCGCCTGGCTCCCCGACGGCAGCGGCCTCGTCGGTATCGCCGACGACGGCGTGCGCCAGGCGCTGTACGTGCAGCCCCTCGATGGCGACGGGCATGCCCTCGACCTGGGCGACCTGAGCGCGCTGGACGTGGCGGTCTCGTCCCGGGGCGCGCTGGCTGTCGTCGCCGACGGCGCGACGCGAGGCCCCGAGCTGTACCTGCTGGCCGGCACGGACGGCCACGCGAGCCCGACACGCCTGACCGACCTCAACCGTGGCCTGAACGCGTACACCTACGCGCGCAGTGTCGAGGTGACCTGGACCGCGCCCGACGGGCAGGCGAACGACGGCATCCTGACGTATCCCGAAGGCTACCAGGCCGGCCGCCGCTACCCGCTGGTGGTCTTCAGCCATGGCGGGCCCGAGGCGGCCTCCAGCGAGGACTTCGACGCGGGCGAGATCGGGCCGCTGCGCGAGCTGTTCGCGGCGGACGGCTACCTGGTGTTCGAGCCCAACTACCGCGGCAGCGACAACCTCGGCAGCGCGCACGAGCATGCCATCTTCCGCGATCCCGGCGACGGCCCGGACAGCGACGTGATCTCGGGGCTCCGGACCTTGGAAGCGCAGGGCATCGTGGACACGACGCGCATCGCGGCGGTGGGCCACTCGTACGGCGGCTACCTGACGAGCTGGCTGATCGGGCACCACCACTTCTGGCGCTGTGCGGTGGTGGCCGACGGCGTGACGGACTGGACCCAGGAATACGAGCTGACGGGCGACGGCAACCTGGCCTGGACGAGCGGCTCGCTGGGCGGCAGCCCGTGGGACTCGAGCAGTGCCGCGCTGTACCGCACCGGCTCGCCGATCACGTATGCCGGCCAGATCACCACGCCGACCCTGATCGTGTCCGGCACGGCGGACATCACGGTGCCGATCACCGAGTCGTTCGCACTCTACCACGCGCTGGCCAGCCGCAACGTGCCGGTGGAGTTCGTCGGCATCCCGGGCGCCCACCATTCCCCGCAGGACCCGGTGCACCGGGAGCTGTACTACCGGGCGATCGACGAGTGGGTGGTGCGGCACCTGGGCGATGCACCGGCCACGCCGTGATCCGGGTGCCCGCGCGCCGCGGTCTCGCGCTGCTCGCGGCCGCGTGGCTCGCCGCTCTGGCGGGGCCGCCCCGGCAGGCGGCGGCGCAGGCCGGGGCGCGGACGCCCGCCGCGGGCGTGCAGATCCTGCTGCTCGGTACGAAAGGCGGCCCCGACCTGAGCCGCGACCATGCGGAGCCGGCGACGCTGCTGATCGTGGACGGCCGCCCGTATCTGATCGACTGCGGCATCGGCACGATGCGGCGTCTGCTCGAGGCGGGGATTCGCTCGCCGACGATCCGCACGATCTTCCTCACGCACGATCACCCGGACCACGTCCTCGGCCTGGTGGACGTGCTGGCCAACGATCTCAACGGCCTGGACGCCACCGGCGGGCCGGGGGCCTCGGGCACGTTCGCCATCTATGGGCCGCCGCAGACGCCGGCGCTGGTCGCGGCCGCCTGGCGCTTCATCCGGATTCCATACCACATCTTCGCGGCCGAGCACCTCGGCAGCGGGTCGCTCACCGATCCGTTCAAGGTGCACGTCGTCGCCCGCGGCGGCCTGGTCTACCAGGACGACCTCATCCGGGTGACGGCCGCCGAGAACACCCACTATCGGCTGATGCCGGCGGCCGCTCGCGCCGGGATGAAGTCGTACGCCTACCGCTTCGAGACGCCGGAGGGCGTGATCGTCTTCACCGGCGACACCGGACCGAGCGGGGCGGTGGAGCGGCTGGCCGCCGGGGCGGACGTCCTGGTGTCGGAGGTGGAGGATCTGGACGCGATCACGCGCGCGGTGCAGCCGCCGTCCGGCGGCGGTTCGTCCCGCAGCGCCGGCGCGCTGCTGCAGCACCTGCGGACCGAGCATCTGACCATGCGCGCCGTCGGCGAGCTGGCGACGCGCGCGCGCGTGAAGGCCGTGCTCCTGCATCACTACGTGCCGCTGGAGGACCCGGCGGTGTACGTCGCGGGCGTGAAGGCGGCCTACGCCGGACCCGTCGTTGCCGGCCGGGACCTCGCGCGATACTGCCTCGACGCCGGGACCGCCGGCGCCGCCGGACCCCTCCGCCCGTGTCCGTGACGCCGGCACCGATGCGCGGGCCCGCCGGCCTGGAGATCCCGTGAGGACGCTCGTGCTGGGCGGCACCCAGTTCGTCGGCCGGCGTCTGGTCGAGGCGCTGCTGGCCGCGGGGCACGAGGTGACCGCGCTGAACCGCGGGATGCGGTCGCCGGTGCCGGGCTCGGCGTCGCTGCGCGCGGACCGCCACACGAAGGGCGACGTCGGCACCGCCCTCGCGGGCAGGCAGTTCGACGCGGCGTTCGACGTGTCCGCGTACAAGCCGGAGGAAACGGCGGAGGTGGTGCAGGCGCTGGCCGGCCGCGTCGGACGCTTCGTCCACATCAGCACGGGGGCGGTGTACAGCGCCGAGGCCGCCATGCCGTGGACGGAGGACAGTCCCCGCCGCTCCACCGAGCCGGCCAGCTACGGCAGCGACAAGGCGCGGTGCGAGGACGTGCTGTTCGCGGCGCACGCGGCGCGCGGGTTTCCGGCCGTCGTGCTGCGGCCGTCGTACGTCTACGGCCCCTGCAACCACCTTTACCGCGAAGCGTATTTTTACGACCGGGCCGAGGCGGGCCGGCCCATCCTGGTGCCGGCGGGCGGGCGGAAGGTGCAGTTCGTCCACGTGGACGACCTGGCGGCGGCCACCATCCTGGCGGCGGAGCGGGCCGGCGTGGCGGGTGAGACGTTCAACGTCGCGGGGGACGAAGCCGTCACGTTCGACCTGCTCGCGCGCCTGGCGACCGGCGCTGCGGGAGTTGAGGCCGACGTCGTCGCCGCGCCGGCGTCGCCGGCGCTGGCGGCCCTCTTCCCGTTCGCCGACTTCGACATCGCGATGAGCGCCGGCAAGGTGCGCGCGAGGCTCGACGCCACCTTCCGGCCGCTGGCGCAGGGTCTGCGGGACGCGTACCAGTGGTACCGGGGCGCCCGGCCCTTCGGTGCGCCCGACTTCGCGCGCGACGAGGAGATCCTGGCGCGCGCCTCGCGGCAGCCCGGTTCGCCCCGGCGCCTGCCTGCGGAACGGGAGGAGCGATGAAAAGGACCGTGGGCATCGCCGCCGCGCTGCTCCTCGGAGCGGCCGGCGCGGCGCACGCGCAGGCGGTGCCGTCGCCGGAGCAGCAGATCGCCCCGCTGCTGGACAGCCAGCTGGTGGCGGCGAACGCGCACGACACGGACCGCTTCCTGAAGACGTTCGTGCACGACTCGACGCTGGTGGAGGTCTTCAACGGCGAGGTGACGGTGGGCTATCCCGCCATCCGCGCGCTGCAGCTCAAATGGTGGAACAACGGGCGAAGCGACGTGGTGTACCGGCAGGCTGTGCCGCCGAGCTTCCTGGCGCTCGAGCCGGGGACGGTGGTAGTCACGGAGCCGCTGACGGCGCAGCGCACGGGAGCCGACGGCCGCGTGACGAGCCGCACCATCGCGGTGACGATGGTCTGGCAGCGGCGGCCGGAAGGGTGGCGCGTCGCCTACCAGCACGAGTCGTTCGCGCCCTGAACCGGGCGTCGGCCCGCAGCCGGCGCGGCGCCACCGTCGCGCCGGCTTCCCGGGCGCCGTATGCTTCTGCTCGTGGCATCCCGGCATCCGTCGCCGGCCGTCGCTCTCTCGCAGGAGTCGGTCATGACCCATCCGGATCTTCGCGCCACCGTCCTGTCCGCCGTCGCCGCCCTGGCCGCCGTGGCGCCCGCGCCGCTCGCGGCCCAGCAGCAGGGCCCGGCACTCGCGCCGCTTCGGGTCGTCGTTCCGTCCTCGATCGCGCGCGCCGTGGCGCGCGGCACCCGATCCGCCGCCGGCGCGCCGGGGCCGCGGTACTGGCAGAATGGGGCGGACTACCAGATCGCGGCCGATGTCACGCCCGCCGACTCGATGCTGCGGGGCGAGGAGACGGTGACCTACCACAACGCCTCGCCGGACACCCTGCCGGTCGTCATCTTCCACGTGTACCAGAACATCATGGCGGCCGATGCCGCGCGGCAGCAGCCGGCGCCCGGCGCGACGCGCGGCATGGTGATTGACCGCCTGGAGGCGGACGGCCGGCGTGTGGAGGTGCCCGACAACCAGGTGGGCCGCGACCGCGGGCCGGGCATGGCCTCCGTGGTGGGGACGGACATGCTGGTGCGGCTGCCGTCGCCGCTGCTGCCGGGCGGCCAGGCCGTCTTCCACATCCTGTGGCACTTCAAGATCCCGCCGGACTACGCGCCGCGCATGGGCATGCAGGACAGCACCACCGCGCAGATCGCGCAGTGGTACCCCCAGGTGGCGGTCTACGACGACCTCCACGGGTGGGACCGGCAGCAGTACGTCGGCTCCGGCGAGTTCTACCTCGACTACGGGCACTTCACCTACAGCGTCACGCTCCCCGCCGGCTTCATCGTCGGCGGCACGGGCGTGCTCACCAACGCCGACCAGGTGCTGACGGCGGCCGAGCGCGACGCGCTTCAGCGCGCCGCCTCGAGCGACCAGGTCGTCCCCGTGCTCGGCGCCGGCCAGTTTGGCCCCGGGATCGCGACGACGGGCACGGCGGGCGAGCGGCTGACCTGGCGCTTCGACGCGGACAGCGTGCGGGACGTCGCGTTTTCGTTCGGCGACCACTACCGCTGGGACGCGACGCGCGCGATGGTGGACTCGGCCGCGCACCGCTACGCCGCCGTGAACGTGTTCTACCGCCAGGGCGCGCCGCGCTTCGACCAGGTGGCCCTGATGGCGCGCTCCGCGCTCGAGACCCACTCCGCCCGCATGGTGCCGTACCCGTACCCGCAGCTCACCGAGACGGAGGGTGGGTACGGCGGCATGGAGTACCCGATGACCGTCTTCGTCCAGGCCGACAGCGGCCTGTACGACGAGGACATGGTGACCGCGCACGAGATCGGCCACGAGTGGTTCCCGATGCTCGTCGGGAGCAACGAGACGCGCTACGGGTGGATGGACGAGGGGCTCAACACGTTCGACACCTACTTCGCGACCGACGCCTATCTGCCGCCGTCGTTCGCCCGCTACGGCGTGAAGGACGACTACACCACCTACGTCGGGTTCCTCAAGAACGCCGACGAGGACCTGCAGATCATGTCGCCGGCCAACGCCTTCGGCGTCGTGGACGGCGGCTACGACATCGAAGCCTACTCGAAGCCGGCCAACGCGCTGTGGGCGCTGCGCTCGATCCTCGGCGGCGGCGCGTTCGATCGCGCGTATCGCACGTACATCCAGCGCTGGGCGTACCGGCATCCGTCGCCGTGGGACTTCTTCCGGACGTTCGACGACGTCACGGGCCAGGACCTCGACTGGTTCTGGCAGCCGTGGTTCTTCTCCCGCGAGTGGCTGGACCAGGCCGTGACGGCCGTGCGGCAGCAGGGCCACGAGCTCGCCGTGACGGTGGAGAACCAGGGCGGTCTCTACGCGCCAGTGGACGTGACCGCGACACTCGAGGGCGGCGGGATCGTCTCGTGGCGGGAGCCGGCCTCCGTGTGGTTCGGCGGCGCGCGGACGATCACGACGCGCTACGCGGTGCCGGGGAAGGTCGCGTCCGTGACGCTCGATGCGGACCAGGACTTCCCGGACGTGGATCGGACCAACAACGTCTGGAAGCCGGGGAAATAGGAGCCCGACATGAGAACCTCGTCACGCCGGCGCGCCGTCGCTGCGGCCTGCGCCGCCTTCGCCTTCAGCGTCCTGCCCGCCGGCCTCGCGGCCCAGACCCGCCTGCTCGAGCAGCCGGACGTGAGCGCCCGCTCCGTCGCCTTCGCCTACGCGGGCGACATCTGGCTCGCACCGCGCGCCGGCGGCGACGCCATCCGGGTGACCAGCTCCCCCACGGTCGAGAGCGATCCGCACTTCTCGCCCGACGGGAAGTGGCTCGCCTTCACGGGCGAGTACGGCGGCAACCCGGACGTGTACGTCGTGAACGTGGACAGCGGGGGCACGCCGCGTCGGCTCACCTGGCACCCCGGCCCCGACCAGGTGCGCGGCTGGACACCGGACGGCAGGAGCGTCGTCTTCGTCTCCACGCGCACCGGCGTGCCGGACGCGGAGCCCCGGTTGTGGACGGTGCCGCTCACGGGCGGCCTCCCGGCGCCCTTGCCGGTGCCGCGCGCCCAGGCGGGCGCCATCTCCCCGGACGGCCGGTTCATCGCCTACCAGATGGTGCGTCCGTGGGAGACCGAGATGCGCAATTACCGCGGCGGGCAGAACCAGCCGATCCGCGTGCTGGACCTGCGCACGGACTCCATGTACAAGCTGCCGTGGACCGACAGCCGCGACCAGCAGCCGGTCTGGCTCGGGCACACCATCTACTTCATCTCCGACCGCGACTGGACCGACAACCTCTGGGCGTACGACACGGACGCGAAGACGCTCAAGGAAATCACGCACTTCCGCGACTACGAGGTCGAGAGCGTGAGCGCCGGGGCGGGGATGGTCGCCTACGAGCAGGCGGGCGACGTCCATCTCTATGATCCGGCGACCGGACGCGACACCAAGCTCGACATCCGCGCGACCGGCGACTTCCCGTGGGCGATGCCCCACGCCGCGGACGTATCGGGCGACCTCACGGCGCCGCAGCTCTCGCCCACGGGCGTGCGGGCGCTGTTCGAGGCGCGGGGCGACGTGCTCACGGTCCCGACCGACCACGGCACGTGGCGCAACCTCACCCGCTCCTCCGGCGTGGCGGACCGCGAGCCGGTCTGGTCGCCCGACGGGCGGCAGATCGCCTGGTTCAGCGACGCGTCGGGCGAGTACCAGCTCATGGTGGACGACCAGGACGGCGTGACGCCGCCGCGGGCGTACCCGCTCGAGCACCCGACGTTCTTCTATGCCCCTGCCTGGTCGCCGGATGGGAAGAAGATCCTGTTCAGCGACGCCGAGATGAATCTGTGGGTGCTCGACCTGGCCAGCGGCCACGAGACCCACGTGGATCAGGGGAACTACACCTGGCCGGACCGCGACATGGCGCCCGCCTGGTCGCCCGACTCGCGCTGGATCGCCTACACCAAGCGGCTCCAGGGCTCGCAGTTCCACGCGGTGTTCGTGTACGACGTGACCGGCGATTCCACGCGCCAGCTCACCGACGGTCTGTCCGACGTCATTGATCCGACCTGGGACCGGAGCGGGAAGTACCTGCTGTTCCTCGCCTCCACCGATTTCGCGCTCAACACCGGCTGGCTGGACATGTCGTCGTTCGACCACCCGGTCGAGCGCGGCGTGTATCTGGCCGTGCTGTCGAAGGCCGACTCTTCGCCGCTGTTGCCGCAGACGGGCGACGAGCCCGTGGATACCGCGAAGGCGGCGCCGGACACCGCCGCCGCCCGGCATGCGCACGAGCCGCCGACGGTGCACATTGACGTCGACGGCTTCATGCAGCGCGTGCTCGCACTCGACGTGCCCAGCCGCGACTACGCGGGCTTGAAGGCCGGCGAGGCCGGGCAGTGGTTCTACCTCGAGCGCGTGCCGCATCACGCCGACGTGCTGCACCGCTACGACCTCAAGGACCGCAAGGACGTCGCTTTCCTCCCCGCCGTGGCCGAGGACTACGCGGTCTCCTGCGACGGGAGGAAGCTGCTGTACGAGGGCGCCGGCGACGACGGCGAGCCCACGCACCACTGGGCGGTCGTGGACGCGACCGGCCCCGCGCCGGAGGCCGGCAAGGGTGCGCTGGCCACGGCGGGGCTGCGGATCGAGGTGGACCCCGTGGCCGAGTGGCGCCAGATCTTCGACGAGGCCTGGCGGATCGAGCGCGACTACGTGTACGTCGCGAGCCTCAACGGCGCCGACTGGCCGGGCATCAAGCGGAAGTACGAGGTGTTCCTCCCGTACGTGAAGCACCGCGCCGACCTGACGCGCCTGCTGTCCCAGATGCAGGGCGAGCTGACGCTCGGCCACAGCTTCGCGGGCGGCGGGGACCTCCCCAAGGCCGACGCCCAGCCGGCGGGGCTGCTCGGGGCGGACCTCGAAGTGGCGAACGGCCGCTACCGCATCGCGCGGATCTACACCGGCGAGAACTGGAACCCGGACCTGCGCGCCCCGCTCGCCGCGCCGGGCGTGGACGTGCGCGAGGGCGACTACATCCTGGCGGTGAACGGGCGCGACCTCGCGCCGCCCGAGAACCCCTACGAACCGTTCGTCGGCACGGTGGGCAAGCAGGTGGAGCTGCGGGTGAACGAGCGGCCGGAGCTGGACGGCTCGCGCCTGGTGACGGTGGTCCCGGTCGCCAGCGAGCAGGCGCTGCGCACCCGCGCCTGGATCGAGGGCAACCGCCACCTCGTGGACTCGCTCTCGGGCGGCCAGCTCGCGTACGTCTACGTGCCCAATACGGGCGACGAGGGCTACGCCTCGTTCAACCGCTACTACTTCGCGCAACAGGAGAAGCACGGGGCGGTGATTGACGAGCGGTTCAACCACGGCGGCAGCATCGCGGACTACATGGTGGACATCATGAGCCGCCAGCTGCACGGCTACTTCAACCAGCGGCTGGGCGACCATTACGACTTCGTCACCGCGCCGGCGGCGGCGATCTGGGGACCCAAGGTCCTGCTCATCAACGAGATGAGCGGGTCCGGCGGCGACATGTTCCCCTACATGTTCCGGCAGATGAAGATCGGCCCGCTGATCGGCACCCGGACCTGGGGCGGGCTGGTGGGCTGGGGCGGCGAGCCCCCGTTCGTGGACGGCGGCTTCATCAGCGCGCCGAGCACGGGCTTCTACGACGTGAACGGGCACTGGGCGGTGGAGAACGAGGGCGTGGCGCCCGACATCGAGGTGGAGCAGGATCCGGCGGCCCGGATCGCCGGCCGCGACCCGCAGCTCGAGCGCGCGGTCGCGGTGGCGATGCAGCTGCTCAGGGAGCACCCGGTGGAGCTGAAGGGCGAGCCGCCCGCGCCGGACCGGGTGCACCCGCGGCGCTGAGCGCCGGCCGCGCCGCGCCTTGACTCCCGGGCACGCCGCCGTATGTTGCGCGCTTCTCCAACGAGATCTCCATGCGACTGCTGCCCTGGCTGGTGCCGGGCCTGCTCGGCTTGGCCGGTCCTCGCGTACCATCCGCTCCCTCGGCACCGGTCATCCGTTTCAACGACAACCGCGTTCCGGCGGGCCGGCTCGCGCACGGCGTGCTGACCGTCGCGCTCGAGACCCGGATGGGCGAGTGGCACCCGTTCGGCGCCGACAGCGCGGGCGTGCCGACCTTCGCCTTCGGCGAGGTGGGCAAGCCGCTGCAGGATCCCGGGCCGCTGCTGCGGGTGCGCGAGGGCACCGAGATCGTGGCGCGGGTGACCAACCGGACCGCCTCCACCCTGGTCGTGCACGGCCTCTCGGCGCGGCGCGTGGACGTGATGGACACCCTCGTGGTGCCTCCCGGCGCGACGCGCGAGGCGCGCTTCCGGGCGGACGCCGCGGGGACCTACTACTACTGGGCGAGCGTGCACGGCGAGGGCTTCGAGGACCGGATGTTCGACGACGCGCACCTCGACGGCGCGCTGATCGTGGACCCCGCGGGCGTGCGGCCGAAGCCCGATCGCGTGTTCGTGGTCGAGCGGTGGATGCCGCAGGTGGACACCAGCCTCGATGACGACAGCTGGGACGAGCTGTTCACCATCAACGGCCGCCCGTGGCCGTACACGGAGCGCCTGACGTACGACGTGGGCGACTCGGTGCGCTGGCGGATCGTCAACGCCAGCAACGATGTGCACCCCTTCCACATGCACGGTTTCTTCTTCCGCGTGGACGCCCACGGCGACGCTCGGCAGGACACGCTCTACTGGCCGGAGCAGCGGCGGATGGAAGTCACGGAGCCGCTGTGGGACGGCCAGACGATGGACATGGCCTGGAGCCCGGACCGGCCCGGCGGCTGGATTTTCCACTGCCACCTGAACTGGCACGTGATTCCCAACCCCGGGCTGCCGCCGGACACGGAGCCGCTGGGGACGCGCATCGGGCACGTGCTGAACGGGTACCCGGGCGCGCACCTGGCCGACCACGCCCGGTACGGCATGGGCGGGCTCGTGCTCGGCATCTACGTCCGCCCGCCGAAGGGCTGGAAGCCGTACGCCGGACAGCGGCGGACCCTGCGGCTCCTGGTGCGCTCGGACTCGGCCCGGGGCGATTCGACGCGGCGGTTCGGCTACGCGCTCGAAGAGGCCGGCGACCCGGCTCCGGATTCGCTCGTGGTCCCCGGTCCGGCCATCGTCCTGCGGAAGGACCAGCCCACGGCCATCTGGATCGTCAACCAGACCGCCGAGATGACGCAGGTGCACTGGCACGGGCTCGAGGTGGAGAGCGGGGTGGACGGTGTGGCGGGAGTGAGCGGGACGCCGGCTGCGATGGAGCCACCGATCATGCCGCGCGATTCCTTCGAGGTCCGCGTCACGCCGAAGCGCGCCGGCAGCTACATGTACCACACGCACATCAACGACATCCGTCAGCAGAGCCACGGGCTCTACGGCGCGCTGATCGTGCTCGACTCGGCCCAGGCCTGGGATCCGGCCACCGACCTGGTCTTCATCACGGGCGACGGCCCCGACTACGCGCCGGAGCTGAACGGCACGCGCGCACCGGCTCCCCTGGTGCTGACGACGGGCGTGCGCTATCGCTTCCGGCTCATGAACATCACCATGGGCAGCCCGGGTCTGGTGTTCTCCCTGGTTCGGAACGGCGCGCCGGCGACGTGGGCGCCGCTGGCCAAGGACGCGTACGACCTTCCGCCCTGGCAGGCGGCGCCGCGGCGGGCCGAGCAGGCCGTGAGCATCGGCGAGACGTACGACTTCGCGGTGCAGGCGGCGGACACGGGGGCGGCGGCGCTCGAGCTGAGGACTCGCGGCGGCGCGCTGGTGGTGTCGCAGCCGATCCGGTTCCAGCGGTGACGCCCGCGGCGGCGGCGGAGCGCACCCCATGACCGCGATCACCGAGCAGCTGCGTCTCGCCCTCAGCGACCGCTATCTGATCGAGCGCGAGCTGGGCGCGGGCGGCATGGCAACCGTCTATCTCGCGCAGGACCTGAAGCACGACCGGAAGGTGGCGCTCAAGGTGCTGCGCCCCGAGCTGGCCGCCATCCTGGGCGGCGAGCGGTTCCTCACCGAGATCAAGACCACCGCCAACCTGCAGCACCCGCACATCCTGCCGCTCCACGACTCGGGCGAGGCCGGCGGCCTCGTCTACTACGTCATGCCGTTCGTCGAGGGGGAATCGCTGCGCGACCGGATCACGCGGGAGCAGCAGCTGCCCGTGGACGAGGCGGTGCGGATCACGACCGAGGTCGCCGACGCGCTGGAGTACGCGCACGAGCAGGGCGTGATCCACCGGGACGTGAAGCCGGAGAACATCCTGCTCCACGGCGGGCACGCGCTGGTGGCCGACTTCGGGATCGCGCTGGCCGCGAGCAGGAGCGAGGGCGCGACCCGGATGACCGAGACCGGGATGAGCCTGGGCACCCCGGCCTACATGGCGCCCGAGCAGGCCATGGGCGAGCGGGCCATCACGCCGAAGGCGGACATCTACGCCCTCGGCGCCGTGCTCTACGAGATGCTGAGCGGCGAGCCGCCGTTCGTCGGGCCCACCGCGCAGGCGATCATCGCGCGGGTGATGACCGAGGAGCCGCGGGCGCTCACGCTCCACCGG
>Ga0335078_10010652_pt1 | contig 13617 bp, 7 predicted proteins | sample Lox_Sample_32_FD_206711 | JGI IMG/M metagenome (GOLD analysis project Ga0335078, IMG submission 206711) | Soil microbial communities from Loxahatchee National Wildlife Refuge, Florida, United States - Lox_Sample_3.2 | ecosystem: Environmental > Terrestrial > Soil > Wetlands | place: USA: Florida...
TGTCACGCTGGCCAGCCTCTGTGTGACGCCCGCCCCAGCGTTCGACAATGTCGTTCCGCAAATCCTGGTGCAAGGCGCGTTTAATTTAGGAGGCAATGGCCAAGGTGTCTCGCTGTATCAGAATTTCTACAACTTTGAAGACACGCTCACCTATGTTCATGGAAAGCATTCTCTCCATTTTGGCGGAGGCATCGATCGGGGGGAGATCAACGAACCAAACTTCCACTTCCTGGCGGCTCTCGGTTACTTGTCGTTCAGCGATTTCTTGACCGGGGCGCCATTTGTGAGCGTGGATGTGCCCGGCCTCTTTGGCCGCGAGTGGCGCACATGGAACGGTGACGCTTTCGTTCAGGATGATTACAAAATCACGCACCGCTTGACGCTTAATCTGGGTTTCCGCTATGAGCGTCAAGGACAACTGGGTGAAATGCTCGGCCGGGAATCGACTTTCAATATCGCGGCTGCGAACCCGAATCCACCGGCTGAAGGCACGATCCAAGGTTATGTGGTCGCATCGAATTTTCCCGGAACACTTCCAACGGGTCCGGATGGCAGCCAACCGGTTCGCGCCAGCACGAACACGTCTTTAAATAATGATGGGCAAAACGGTTGGGAACCAAGGGTTGGTTTTGCGTGGCAATTGCCCGGAAGCGACCGCTTCGTTCTGCGCGGCGGATATGGAATCTACATCACCCGTACCACTGGGCAGCCGTTCTTCCAGTTACTTGCCTCTCCGCCCTTCGGTACTCTACGTGAAAATTTCTTCCCGACCATCGGAACCGCGTTTCCAGCCTTTCCTCCACTTCCCTTTTTCCCGGCGTATCAGCCTCCCATGTGCGCAGGTAATGTGTGCGCGCCCACAACCAGTTTGACGCCGACGATTTTTCCGCCGGACTTCCGGCCACCCTTGATTCAGCAGTACAGCATAGGATTGCAAACAGCCCTCTCCCGCGACACCATGCTCGACATCAGCTATCACGGGTCGCGAGGATTGCGATTGACACAGGTCCGCGCATGGGATCAGGCAGAGGATGCAACTGTCACCCCGATTCGCGGGCAGACCGACAATACTCTCGGGAACCTACCGTTACGCCAACCTGTCGAGGGATTCAATTCCGCGGCCGCAACCACCGTGGAAAGCTCGGGAGCGTCCTGGTACAACGCCTTGGGTATCACGTTGAACAAGCGATTCAGCCACGGGCTGCAACTGCTGGCGTCTTACACGTGGGCGTCCGCGCTAGAAACGAATCCTGGATACGCGAATGGAACGCTGGACGGCGGCACGTTGCAAGGCGATCAAACGAACCGCGCAAACTACGGCTTCGACGATTTCATTCGGCCTCAACGGTTGGTGATCAGTTACGTCTACAGTCTGCCCTCCCCCGAAAATCATTACACGGCGCTTGGACGACTGCTGTCCGGATGGTCCGTTGCTGGTGTTACGACATTTCAGAGCGGACAGCGCCTCACCATTCTTGAAAGCAATGAACTGAATGCGTTCGGCATCATTGCCACTGATCAGGACCGCGCACAGGTGAATGGCTGCACAACCGCGCAGCTTGCTACTAAAGGTTCCGTTACCAGTCGGCTCAATGGATTTTTCAATTCCTCGTGTTTCGGCGCACCACCAGTAATCGGCGCCGACGGCGCGGCGACGGCATTTGGCAACGGTGGAATCGGTAACATTGCGGGTCCCGCTCAGCAGGATTTCGACATTTCCATCATTAAGAACATCCCGCTGGGCCATACCGATGCACGTTATCTTGAGTTCCGTGCAGAGTTCTACAACGCTTTCAATACGCCGTCGTTTGCTTTGCCACAGATTCAGGATGCCGGTTCGGTCTGCTTGGTGGGAGTGGATTGCCTCACGGCGACTAGCGGAACGGTAGGATTCAACCCGGATCCGGCGTTCGGGGTGATCTCGACGACAAACGTGTCGCCAAGGATTGTTCAGTTCGCACTGAAACTGTATTTCTGAGGCGGGATAGCGCCGGTCGAGGCGTTTGCACGCCGCCCAGAGTAGTGTGGGGACTATTTTTGCATTTTCGGCGTTCACGGTTCGGGCATGAATGGCCGCTTCTCCCTCCATTTTTGTTTTGACATAGTCCGGGTTCTCCACCAAGAACCTTGCACCGTTTTACGGCGTCCTCGCGGGATCGTTGGTGTACTTCCCTTCCTGGGCTGGCGGGGTTGGTGCAGTCTTAAACGTTAGTACCTGAAGGCCGGGTCCCAGACCACAATCGATTTCGCACCTGGAGCTTGACTCTCGACCAAAAATGAGAGAGGCTGTCGCGCACAGGGGCGGCTGGAGAATGGCTGGGGCTAGCATTTCGGCATTGATCGCGGAGGCCCAAAAGGGCGATGGCGCAGCGGCCAGCCGGCTTTTTAATGCTCTTTATTCAGAACTCCACCGCCTGGCGCGACGTCAACTGGCGCGTCAGGGGATTCCGGTAAGTCTCAGCACTACGACATTACTGCACGAGGCCTATTTAGATATGGCCCAAGCCGATGGACCTTCCTTTCCCAGCGAGGAACAATTCATGGGCTACGCCGCGCGGGTAATGCGGGGTCTGATCATCGACCATGTGCGTAGTCGTCTCGCGATCAAGCGCGGAGGACAGTTCGAACTCACGGCTCTCACAACAAACGCCTCCAATGAGGCCGTCGATGACCAGGAACTCACTCGAATCAGCCACGCGCTCGACGAACTCGCGGGCGTGGATAGCTCGCTGGCAGAGCTCGTCGATCTCAAGTTTTTCTGCGGTTTCTCCTTCGGGGAGATTGCCAGAATGCGCGGACTGTCGGAGCGAACCGTGCAGCGCAAGTGGGAGAAGGCGCGAATCTTTCTGCACCGGACTTTGCGGACCGATTTACCACTGTAGGAACGATGGACACATTCACTCCTGAGCAATGGCAAAAAATAGGCCCGTACCTGGACGAGGCCTTTGAAATGGAGCCTGCCGAGCGTGGAGCATGGGTCGCTGCTCTGCGTGAAAAGGACGAGAAGCTCGCGTGTGCCCTCGAAAATTTGTTGCAGGAGCATGAGTCCCTGCGGAGAGAAAGGTTCCTTGAGTTCTCACCTCTCGCAAAATCCCCTGGGCTTGCCGGGCAAATGGTCGGGGCGTACACACTGGTCTCGGAAATCGGGCAGGGAGGGATGGGAACGGTATGGCTTGCACAGCGAAGTGACGGGAGGTTCGAGAGAAAGGCCGCAGTAAAGTTCGTAAATCTTGCACTGGTGGGAAAAGGCTCGGAACTGCGCTTCAGGCGGGAGGGTAGTATTCTTGGCCGTCTCACGCATCCTCATATTGCCGAACTTCTGGATGCCGGCATCTCTTCCGGCGGGCAACCGTATTTAATCCTGGAATATGTCGATGGCAAGGCCATCGATCAGTATTGCAACGAGCACAAGCTCGGCCTGGATGCGCGGATTCAATTATTTCTAGACGTGCTATCCGCTGTGTCGCATGCCCATGCAAACTTGATCGTTCACCGGGATCTGAAACCGTCGAACGTTCTGGTCACGAACAGCGGCGAAGTGAAACTGCTCGACTTCGGAATTGCCAAGCTACTTGAAGGCGAAGGCCAATCCGGAGCAGCCACGGTGCTGACGCATGAGAGCGGCTCGGCGCTGACTCCGCAATACGCTGCGCCCGAACAACTATCGAACCAGCCAGTCACAACAGCAACGGATGTGTACGCTCTTGGAGTTCTGCTGTATGTCCTGTTGACGGGGCAGCATCCTGCAGGCAAAAGGGTGCAATCGCCCGCAGACCTGATGAAAGCTGTGCTCGAACGCGAGCCGGCGCGAGCGTCGGACGCAGTGGTCGAAGGCGGCAGGCTGGTGTCCGAGTCTCGGAGCACGACATCCGATAAGCTTCAGCGACAACTTCGCGGTGATTTGGACACGATTGTTGCCAAAGCACTGAAGAAGAACCAGGCGGAACGCTACACCTCGGTTACGGCGCTGGCGGACGACTTGCAGCGCTATCTGAAACACGAAGCAATCAGCGCTCGACCCGACACACTTGCCTATCGAACCGGCAAGTTCATTCGGCGGAATCGCGCTACGCTCGCTCTCACTGCCTTGGCGTTAGCCGTTGTCATTGGCAGCCTTTCCACCGGGCTCTATATTGCGAATCGCCAGCGAATCGTTGCTGAACGCCGCTTCAAGCAAGTACGCCAGCTCGCGAACAAATTTATTGAGCTCGACGACAGGATCCGAGGACTCTCGGGCTCAACCGAAGTCCGCATGCAGATGGTGAGCGATTCCTTACAATATCTGACTTCGCTTGGCAGTGAAGCACATGTGGACAAGGACCTCGCGCTGGAAATTGCCTATGCCTATGTTCGAGTGGCTCACGCGCAAGGGGATCCCACCTCACCAAACCTGGGCCAGTTCACGGAAGCAAGGACCAGTCTTGCCAACGCCCAGAAGTTCGTGGATACGGTACTCGCGAAAGATCCGGGGAATAGACGAGGACTGTTTATTGCGACCACGATTGCACACGATCGTATGGAGCTTGCGGACACCCTTGGCGATCCAGCAGAAGCATTGGCCCAAGCGCTGAAGACTTCCTCGCTGATTGAGCGATTCCTGAGTCAGGGCAATGCCAGCCCCCCTGACGTCTATAGCATGGTGTACTTCTATTCCAATGCCAGCGGCACACTTGTTAACGCCAGGCGTTTAACCGAAGCCGTGCGAGCTGGCCAACGTGGTTTGGAAATTTCCGCGCCGGTTGCCAACGCACACCGAATGCAGCCAAACCTTCATTATGTTTTGGCGGATGCACTCTGGCAATTGGGTAACTTCGATGAGGCGCTGAAGACCATAAACCTGGCAATTGACGTTCAAGAGCTGCAAGCGAAAGCTCACGCGTCTTTGCGCATCAATCTGGCGGATTCGCTTTGCTTGCGCGGCCAAATTCTGGGAAGGCTGGACGCTGAACCGAGTCTGGGGCGAACCCACGAAGCGCTCTCTGACTTTCAGAGAGCATTGGAAATTGCTGAGGACCAATCCAGGAAGGACCCCTCGGACTATTTGGGTCGCCATAACGTGGCGGTCTTCGGATTCGAAGTGGGAAACACGCTGAGGCACACAGATCCGCAAACAGCTCTGGGAGTGTATGACCAAGCGTTGATGCGCATCCGGGAAGCGAATAGCAACGCTGGAACTCAGCGAGATGAGGCGGAGTTGCTGGCCGGATCTTCTTATGTTCTTCGCTGGACCGGCCAAAAGAAGGAAGCAAGACAGCGCATTGATCGAGCTTTGGAGCTTCTGCATAGTGCCGGGCGATATCCGGCTGAAAAGGTTGAGCCCATGAATGACGTGTACGATGCGCTCCGGGCACAAGCGGACGATTTCGTTGAAAGCGGCCAAACGGACAAAGCACTTGCCGCGTATCAAGATCTAATAAACAGAATGATGGCGTGGAAGCCAGATCCCGAAAATGATCTGCGGGATGCCACGTGCCTTTCTCGAACCTGGAGCGCTCTTGCCGATCTGTTACACCGAACAGGTCACGCGGACGAGGCTCACCAGTTCGAAGCACGGCGGACTGAACTCTGGAGTCACTGGGAGAGTAAGCTTCCCAATGCTTCACTGTTGCTTCGGCAATCCATGAACCAGATCACCGCTCCCACAAACCTCCGCCGCGCGACGTACCGGTAAGACGATCAGCCCAGGGCCAGATTTCTCAGGCGGCGGATCATCAGGTCACATTCGCAACTGCAGTTTTGTCGACCCGTCCCAGGGAGGCGGTTCTTTTCAATCGATACCGCCGGTACCGGAGACATCCCGCCGCAAGAACCAATAAGAAGCAGAACTCTACGAAGACTTTGCCGCCGTCAAACCAATCGATAGCGCTCGCACCCTTTAATGCAGGTTCAGTAAGCAAGCTATGGAAGAATAGCGCTGCGCCGGTGAAATAGATGCTGAAATGAAACGCTTTCCAAAGCCTGCGACCAAGTTGCACTCGATAATACGAGGTAATGACGAGGAAGGCTGTCAGGTAAAGGGCAAGCGCGCCGACGGTATTCTCCAACGGCTGGCTGGGTGAATGCACCGGAAATACCAGATCCCGGATGCGAAATCTGGGATCCTTATTAAGAAGGAGAATCAAAGGGTGAGTGATCGACAAGAACAGCGCGACATAACCCGACCAGGTATGCAAGCGGAAATAATTCAGTCGCCGATGTGGCCACGAGCGCAGTGGGCTGTAGCGAAAGACCATCAAAATGCCTAGCAGAATGTTCGCGGTAACCACACCAACAGCTGCCAACCCTACATAGGCGCACAGATCGAGTACGGTCATCCGAAAGTCTCTAGGTCTTGTTTTGGGGACAGCGCCGTAAAATCATCTCACGCTAGCACACGACGGACTACTATCAGCGATCGTTGTTGCGACATTGGAACGTTTGAAGCCAAATGGCAGGGGCCCTTATACTCTGAGGCGCATTTTTCTTGAGAACGAGTTCTGGTAGTAGACGGGGGTAGAAGCTATATTCAGTGGCGGAAAACGGATTGGCCTCCATTTTTCAGCTGGGTGCCTCACGGTCTTCGCAAGCCGTGAGGCTTCGCTTTTTGTGATCCTTCCTGCCGGTCTCTATCCCACAAAGGTTGGCAATCCATCGATAGCGTCGTGAATCGCTAGCGCGCTTCCTGTACTTGCACGGGTATCGAATAATCGGCGGAGGGCGTCCGCACGACAATGCTAGCCCTTCCTTCCGCTAACGCAGTGACCATGCCGTTGGAGGTGATCGAGGCGACGCGCGGATCAGAGGAAGCGAACATCGTCTTGCTGGAGTGAGTCAGATCCACGTGCGAGGTGTTGGCAAATACTCCGAGCACGCGCACGGGGATCTGATCGCCAATATGGGTGAACTCGATGATGGAGGGTTCGATTGTTATGCGGGCTGGATCATCTGGGCGCTCGACATCGAGATCCAGCGCCTTCGATACCACGATACCGGTCGAGGTTTTTCCAACGGCTGTGACGTGGTAGCTTCCCGGTTGGATCGCAGTTGGAATCGTAAGCAGAAATTGCAGAGGATGTTCTTCGCCCTGACCGTGTGCCACAATTCCTGCGGCGCCGTCGGAGACCAGTCGCGCCATGCCGAGGGGTTGCTGCCCCGTCAGGACCAGTTTTTGCACCGCGGTGTCTGCCGAGAGTGTGATCGCGACCGTTTGCCCCGGCCGTACCGTCAGGGTCGAAGCCGGCGAAATAAAACGTACCAAGTTTTGCTGGGCGGAACTCGGGTCAGCGGTGAGACCTGTAATCAGGAGCACTGCCGCCGCCACAAAGCAATCGAGTTTATTTATTTTCATACTCGCTCCTCCCACGTCTGGCTTTCTTTTCGGCGCAAAATCACAGACTCCAGAGTCAGTGAAAATCGATTCCGTTGGGCTGTTGATTCAACAAAGTAATCACTTCACTGGAAATGTTGGAAGCCGCGTCGAGAACCGAGGGTCCGTTGAAATCCAGGGTCTCCAGGCCGGCGGTGTGAATGACGCCCGAGTATTGCAAGCCGGTAAGGTTATTCAGCGCGCTATCCAGAGGCACGATCGCATCGTTATTCTGCCCGAAAATTTTTGGCCAGTTCTTCGCGGTCAGATCCGTGGCCAACGGGTCGCCGGCGCAAAGAAGTCTGAGCGCCTCGGCGTTGCAAAATAAACAACTCAGACCGTTCAGATTGGCGGACGTGTCGGTCCCGGCTATGTAAGCTGTGGGAAAAGATTGGACGGGCTTCAGACTTTTGAGCGCATTGCTCAAGCCTCCACCAAAGCCGTCGCCTTCCAAGTCGACCACCGCTCCGTGCGCGGTCTGGCCTGAGAAGGTGACCGACTGCAAGGCGATGTCTCCATAGCCAGCGAGCGTGTTGCGCACGCAAGTGTTGCTATTGGTAAGCATGTCAGCGGCGACGGGCGTTCCCAAGTGGGGAGTGGAGATGGTGATCAGCTTGTTGATAGGCCCAGCTCCAAACGTATTGTTGGCGAGAAAAGTCTTCAGCAAAAATGATGTGCGTGCGATGTCGCCACCCATGCTGTGGGTCACAACGTCGGCGCGGACACCGGCGACGTTGGTGGATGTACGGTAGGCAGCGATGAAATTATTGATTTGCGTGAGCACGCCGGGGGCGTTGTAGGAAAAACCAAGGGAATTCGCCGCGATCATGGACTCGATGCTGCTCGAGAATGTCGGCACCGTACTCGTGATGCCGGTGATCGGGCTGTCATAAACCGCGTAGTTAATGTTGAAAATGGTGTCGGTGATTAGCGGAATGAAATTGTCGAAGCTGGAAGCGTCTCCCCACAAACCGTGCACAAGCACCACCGGCGGCCTGGCGACCGTGACCGGAGTGCTGGTTGTTCCGCTGGTCGAAGCCGAACTTAGACTTACGCTGCGTGTGGTCAACTCATCATCTTGTGTGCCTCGGGAAAAGTTGACCGCACCGCGATAAATGACAAAGGCCTCCGGACCCTGACGAGTAGCGACGGCATTGACCGTCAAAGTGCTGGCCAGCGTGTTCAGGCTAGCACCCAGCGCCATAATGCCGCCATCGTTGGAAACCGATGTGCTCGGCTGGCCCTGATCATTGATCACGGTTATCGTGAATGTCTGGCCAACGCTTGCAGCGGGGATCCGAAGCACGATCTGGGTCGTACCATCCGCCGCGGCACCTTGAACGAAACCAGTAGTGGCAGCTGCGATCAGATTTACGTTGGTCGTAACCATCGGGCCCTTCAGCAGTCCCGCCACGACCGGGTCGATTAGAACCGGATTACTTCCACTGGTGAAGCTGATGGAGTCCATCGTAAGGCTCCAATCGGGCGCGTTGTCGCTGATCGTGACTTGCTGAATGTTTTGGAAAGGTAACTTCAGCGCGTCGGCGCCGGAGCGAAATCCCTCCGGCAAGGTAACGGTCTGGAGTTCGCCGTGTTCATCTTCGACGGTATAGGAGACGGCGAGAACATGCGGGCTGTGGAGAGAAATCTGAACATCTGAAGCTTTTTGATTGAAGTGGATCGAAATTTCGGGCTCACATCCCGAGCAGGCGGCCGACGTTCCGTAGACGGCAGTTTTCCCAGTGGGCGCAAGCGATGGACTGCGCAGCACCTCGCCACCGGAGACGATTGCGGAAAGCTCGCGCACAGGAGGCTGCGCGCTATCGAACCGGCTTGGCCCGGCAAAGTCCTCGAAGTCGAGCGTCTGCCTCTGCATTTGCGCGAAAAGTGGAGCGGCGAGCAGTAAAAGGACGGCGAGGCAGAGAAGAGATAGTCGGGTCCGCATCGTGTACTCCTGGGAGAGAGTGCCCGAGAAACGTTTCGTATCGGGCGTTTCGAACGGAGGAAGTATACACCTCGTTAAATGCGGAATGGCGCTCAGCGCATTGACCGAGGATGCGGAGGGAAGCTGGGAGGTTTACGGGTTCTTTTTCGCCAATTCGCTGCGCGCACTCGCGAGCGCCTCGGCTGGATCTCGGCCAGTCACCTCTTTATACCAGGCGGGATGATGAGTCCAAGCCCAAGCTTCACTGACGGTGCCCCGGGTCATCGCCTGCATCGTGCCGGGTTCCCCGATCGTACTCAAATAGATATGGATAAAGATTCCCGCGAGCATGATCAAAGCGGAAATATCGTGGATCACGTAGCTGACTGCCACGATCGCGCCTCGGCCGAAGACCCCCGGGAACCACATAATGAAGCCGGTAATGACATAGGCAACACATCCGCACACAATTTCCCAGAACATCAACTTTTGTCCGCCATTGAAGAACCCGACATCCGCAGGCTCGACGCTGTCACGATTGGTTACGTAGCTTGGCAGACGCTTCATCCAACGCGAATCCCCAGGCCGCCATGCCATTGCGACCGCCCAATTCAGCGCTTGCAGGCCAAAGAAAAAGACAAAACCGAGGCCGAACCAGGGATGGAGCAGGCGGGTCATCGCTCCGCCACCGAAGAGTGGAGTGAACCAGCGAAAGATCCAAGGCAAGTAAATGCCGAATCCGGAAAGCAGTGCAAGGAAGAAGAAGATCCCGTACATCCAGTGCAGAAAGCGCGTATACGCGCGATGCCGCAACAACTCGCCGGCGTACACAACCGTCAGGCCAATCCGATTGATGAAGTGATCCGGATCGCGACCGAAGCGCTGTGTGGAGGTCGCCATCTAGTTCTCCTTCTTCCCTTCTCCGCCATCGACCTCTTTCACTGGAGGCTGAGGCTGCACGCGGCGCGGACCCTCGGTGACGTAATGCAAAATTACTCCAGCAAAAGCCATCATCGATGCAACCAGCCCGAGCGGCTTAAAAAAGCTCTTCCAAAGCGTGAAGGCGATGGGAATTCGCGGGTTTTTCGGCAAGCCTCCATACTTTTCGGGATTATTGATATCGTGCAGGACGTAGACGACGGAGGTGCCCCCGATGGTTTGCGGGTCGTATACGCCAGCATCTTTGAATCCGGAGTAATCCTGAAGTTGTTTGGCCCGGGTATTTGCCAGAACGAGCATGTCTTCTTTCGTACCGAAGTGCAGGCATCCGGTTGGGCAAGCCTTGATACAAGCCGGTTCAAGCCCTTGGCCTACGCGATCCGAACAAAGGGTGCATTTATAGACCTTCTTGGTCGACGCATTAAATTTGGGCACGTTGAACGGGCAGCCGGAGACGCAGAACTGGCAGCCAATGCAATTTTCTTCCTGGAAATCCACGATGCCGTTCTGATATTGGACAATGGCGCCATCCGCCGGACAAGCTGCCAAGCAGCCCGGATCAGCGCAGTGCATGCACTGATGTTTGCGCATGAGCCACTGGAATGAACCGTCCTGATTGCTGACTTCGTTGAACTTGATCAGGTTCCAGTAATTCCAATTCGTGTCGGGCATCGTCTGGTAGGTGTTGTCGAACATGGTGGGCTGGAATGGCATGTCGTTCCATTCCACGCACGCGACCTCACATGCCTTGCAGCCGATGCAGGTGGTCGTGTCGATGAGCTTGCAAACTTGTTCCTGGCGTTGCGTGCCTGCGCCGGCAATCGTTCCAGGATGACCCGAGATTTTCTGAACTTGCAGCGTCTTGCGATCGCTCATCCCAGATCTCCTATACCTTCTCGAGCTTCACCAGGAAGCCCTTGAATTCCGGTGTGTATGCGTTGGGGTCGATGACTGCGGGAGAGAGAAAGTTCGCCGGAGTTTTCGCGGTTTTCCCCTCGTCTTCGGCGATGCCGCGATATCCCCAGTGAATCGGAACCCCGATCTGATAGGTCTTCTTACCATCAATCATCATCGGCTTGATACGTCTTGTGACCATTGCCTTGGCAATGTAGTCGGCACGGGCGCTGGTCACTTTGACTTTCTCGCCGCCGCGAAGGCCAAGTTGGTCGGCTAGCTCCGCCGGAATTTCTACGAACGGCTCCGGGACCAACTGAACGTTCATCGGATTATTCTTCGTCCAATAGTGGTAGTGCTCGGTAAGCCGGTAGGTTGTGCAGATGATGTTGAAACCCTGATCGACGGTGCCGTATTTATCCATGTCTGTTTTGAATTTCTTCGCGATCGGATTGTTGGACTGGTTCGGGTGCAAGGGATTTGCGACCGGGCTCTCGGTGGGCTCGTAGTGCTCGGGGAAAGGCCCATCCGCAACCGCGCCGATCGGTACAAAAATTCGGCCAACGCCTTCGGGATTCATGATGAACGGGCCCATATGGTCTTTTGGATTTGAGTCTGCTTTGAAGTCGGGAACGTCGTTGCCAACCCACTTCTGCTTGGCGTCGCTCCACCATATTTGCTTGCGATCCGGATCCCACGGCTTGCCGTTCAAATCACAGGATGCGCGGTTATACATTACGCGGCGGTTCGCCGGCCACGACCACGCCCAGTTGGGATAAATCCCGAGGCCTGATGGATCCTCAGTGCCACGGCGTTGGATCATCGCGCCGGCTTCTGTCCAAGAACCGCAGTAGAGCCAATTCCCAGACATCGTCGATCCGTCGTCACGTAAGAAAGCGAATCCAGGAAGTTGCTGATCCGCCTTGATGGTAGTGTTCGTCTTCTGATCGGTGACGTCCGCCAGCGCTTTGCCGTTGATCTCTTTTGCAACTTCGGTCAGCGATGGATTGTAGGGGGTCGTATAACTCCACGAGACCTTCAAAATTGGATCGGCAAACTTGCCGCCTTCTTTCTGGTACTTCTCGCGGATTTTCAAGAATATCCGCGCCAGGATTTCCTGATCCAGTTTGCAATCGGCTGGAGGTGGAACGGCAGCCCATTTCCACTGCAGCCAACGAGCTGAGTTGACAAATGTCCCATCCTTTTCCGCGAAGCCCGCGCCGGGCAGCCGATAGACGGTTGTATTGATCTTCTTCATGTCGTCGGCGGTCGTTCCCGGTGCGCGCCAGAATTCGCTGGTTTCATCGGGATAGATTTCGCAAACGACAAGGAAGTCGGCTTTCTTTAGGGCCTCGATATTTTTCTTCGCATTCGGCCCGATCATCACGCCATTCATGCCGAACGCGTACATGCCCTTTACTTTGCCGTTGTACATGTCGTCCCAAATCTCGGTCCATGAGTATCGGCGGTCAATCTTGGGGAGCCAGTTGAAGCCGAAGTCGTTCTCCTTTGTTGCGGCGTCACCGTAGAGTGCCTTTAGAAAAGACACGGTGAACGCTGGCGTATTGGACCAGTAGTTGTACGAATCCCATTCGTTCGGCTTCGATGCCTTCGGTGTGATTCGAGTGAGGTACGCCTTTAGATCTGTATCCGCAGGCGTCGGCATCTTGAGATAGCCGGGCAGAATGTCGAAGATCCCGGCCAGATCCGTCGCACCTTGAATGTTGGAGTGCCCACGTAGGGCGTTGACCCCACCGCCAGCCCGACCTACGTTTCCAAGCAGCAACTGAATCATGGCGGCAGTGCGGATGGTCTGCGTTCCCGACGAATGCTGCGTCCAGCCCACCGCATAAATGACCGTTCCCACCTTCTTCATGTCGCCGTTCTGGCGAATCGATGTGAACGTGTCCCAAGCTTTGATTGCCTGGTCTTTCGGGATGCCCGTAATGCGCTCGACCATCTCGGGGGTGTAGCGAGAGTACTGTTGCTTTAGCAATTGAAAAACGCAACGTGGATGCTGAAGGGAGCTGTCGTATGCGACATTCGGTGGCAGCTTCGGCGGTGGAATTGGACCGCCGCCCATGCCTTTGGCGCCGGCTGGCCCTTGTGCCTGATAACCTTGCCCTTCGGCTTTGTTCGCTGCTCCCCCGCTCTGCTGATGCGTGCTCGAAGAATGTGGAACGGCACCCGCAGCAACCGCGCCCCCCTCGTCGTAATTCCAAGTGGACTTATCGTAGGTTCGAGCATTCGCGTCATAGCCGGAATACAAGCCGTCTTCGGGCAGTTTGAAGCCATCCTTCACCAGGAAGCTGGCGTTGGTGTAATTGACGAGGTATTCGTGATTAAAACGGTCGTTCTGGAGCGCGTAATTAATTAAGCCGCCAAGGAACGCGATGTCCGAGCCTGCGCGTATCTGGAGAAACAAATCAGCCTGGGAAGCTGTTCGTGTGAAGCGCGGATCGACAACGATGAGTTTGGCGTTGCGATTCCGTTTGGCTTCTACAACCCACTTGAA
>Ga0335078_10010654_pt1 | contig 13617 bp, 19 predicted proteins | sample Lox_Sample_32_FD_206711 | JGI IMG/M metagenome (GOLD analysis project Ga0335078, IMG submission 206711) | Soil microbial communities from Loxahatchee National Wildlife Refuge, Florida, United States - Lox_Sample_3.2 | ecosystem: Environmental > Terrestrial > Soil > Wetlands | place: USA...
CGTCGATAAGCACTTCGGCGAGGCGTTTCGCCCCAAACCAGTCAGCTTAAAGCAGATGGGCAACAGCTTTCATCCGAGCGAGGACGAAGAATGAAAACCTTGCCCGCGGTGGATGTCGTGATCGTAGGCGGCGGATGGACCGGCTTGCTCATGGCCAAGGAACTTGGTTCGCGTAGCGGTCTCTCGGTCGCTGTGCTGGAACGCGGGAGTCGTCGCGAGACTGCCGACTATCCCGGCACCATGGATGAACTGGATTACGCAGTACGCCTTCACATGATGCAGGATCTCTCGCTCGAGACGGTCACAATTCGGCACGATTCCACGCAGCGTGCTTTTCCCATGCGGCAGTACGGATCTTTTCTTCCCGGCTCCGGCGTCGGCGGCGCCGGAGAGCACTGGAATGGGATCACTCCTCGCTTTCTGCCGGATTGTTTTGAATTGTTCTCACGAACCGTTGAGAAGTACGGCGCCAAGCGGCTGCCTGCGGATCACTCGATTCAAGACTGGGGAGTCACTTACGACGAGATGGAGCCGTACTACACGCGCGCCGAGCGCATGCTGGGAATCTCGGGGAAAGCCGGCAACATTGGGGGAAAAAAGATCGTGGGCGGCAATATCTTCGAAGGCCCGCGCAGCGCTGAATATCCAACTCCGCCCACCAAGATTCCTTATTTTTCCGCGCTGTTCAATGATGCCGCCAAGACGCTGGGGTACCATCCCTATCCGAGCCCGGCGGCCAACCTCAGCGAGCCGTACACCAACCCTGATGGCATCTCACGCTCGGCCTGCTTTTATTGCGGATTTTGCGAACGCTTCGGTTGTATGGTGGGCGCCAAGGCGCAGCCCACCAACACTCTCTTGCCGCTCATTCACGAAAAAAAGAATATCTCCATTCGCAGTGGGGCTACGGTGCGCCGCGTAATCTACGGCGCTGCCGGCGGCGGGAAAAAGGCGCGCGGCGTGACATATGTCGACGAAAAAGGCGAAGAGCTTTTTCAACCGGCAGAGTTGGTGTTCCTGGCTTCATGGACGCTCAACAATACCCGGCTGTTACTTCTCTCAGGAATCGGAGACCCTTATAACCCGAAGACCGGAACCGGCACCGTAGGCCGAAACCTCACCCACCAGGTGGCGATTGGCGCGGCCACAGCATTCTTCGAGAAACCTCTGAATCGCTTCATGGGTTCGGGGGCTGCCGGCGTCTGCGTCAGTGATTTCGATGGAGACTTATTCGATCACAGCGATCTTCCTTTCTTGCGGGGAGGAACGCTGCTGGCGATGAGCATGGGCTACCGGCCAATCGGGAATTTCGGCATACTTCCACCCAGCGTGAAAGCCGGTTGGGGCTCGGAGTGGAAAAAGGCTGCGGTTGAGTCCTATGACCGGACCGGCTTTATCGGTTTTTCGGGTGAGCATCTGGCCTACAAAGGCAACTACATGGATCTTGACCCCACATACAAAGACGCTTTCGGCGACCCGCTGCTTCGCTTCACCATCAATTGGGGGGACAACGAACGGAAGATGGTGGAGTTCGTGACTCCAAAGGCAGTGGAACTTGCCCGCGCCATGGGGGCGAAGGAAGTGGGTGCGTTCCCGGGTCTGCGAAATTACGACGCCAACCGTTACCAGTTCACCCACATTCAGGGAGGAACCATCATGGGGAGTACTCCCGACCGTTCGGTGGTCAACCCCTACTCGCAGCATTGGCAAGTCCCCAACCTTTTTGTCCTGGGCGCATCGACCATTCCGCAGAATCCGTCTGCCCACCCTACGCTGACTATTTTGGCCCTCACTTACCGCACCGCCGAGGCGGTCATGGATCGCTATTTGAAGAACCCGTCCGCCCTGGCCTGAAGCCGGGTTCGGCGCAAAATTCCCTGCGTACAAAGCGGAAATTCCGGGGTACAATGCTCGGCCACAGGAGGCCGACATGCGAATTCGATTGCTCAGTCTGTCGATCTTGGGAATGTTGTGGGGGACGGCTCTGGCGCAGGCAAGCGCGCCACCGACCTACTATCTGGCGCTTGGCGATTCACTCGCCGTGGGCGTTCAGCCGTCCGCCAGCGGCGTGGACGCTAGCACCGATCAGGGCTATGCGGACGACCTCTACGCGTTGTTCCGCCCGCGAGTGCCCGGTCTGGCCTTGACCAAGCTGGGATGCTCCGGCGAAACCACTACCACGATGATTGAAGGCGGCGTTTGTACCTACGCCGAGGGCAGCCAGCTGGCTGCGGCTGTGGGCTTCTTGCAAACCCACCAGGTCAGATTAATCACGCTGGATATCGGTGCGAACGACATCGATCACTGCGTCAGCCTGACCGGCATTGATACCACCTGCATCACCGATGCTCTCGCATCGGTCGCCGCCAACCTGCCACAAATCCTGACGGCGTTGCGCACTGCCGCCCCAAAGACAAGGATCATCGCCATGAACTATTACGACCCGTTCCTGGCGGCGTGGACCCTGGGAGCAAGCGGACAGACACTGGCCCGGGCCACCCTGAAGGCTACGGCGGTCTTTAACAGCGAACTGAAAACTATTTATCAGGCGTTCTCGGTTCCGGTGGCGAACGTGGCGCACGCGTACCGCATCGGCGAGTTCACTCTGGTCCCGGTCGTCAAGCTTCCGGTCAACGTCTTTCTTACGCTGACCTGGACGTGGATGGGTGCGCCCGCGCCCTATGGACCGGACATTCACCCGAACGCTATCGGATACGCAGCCATTGCCGGCGCGTTTGTGGAGAAAATCGGAACGCTGTAGCAGGTCTTGCGGGCTGGGCGGGCCAGCAGGCCCGCCCTTGCGTTTCTTGCAGCAATCGAAAGACCGACACCCTGAACTCTCAAGGTGAACCTCGCGGTATTGCACCCGCCGCATCCTCCGGCATCTTTTCCGGAGCCGGCGATCCTTTCTATCCGGAAAATCGCACCCCTGAATTGTTCTATAACTAGAGGCGCGATGCCGAGAACCCTATGAGTGGCGATTCCTTACCCTTAACCCTGCCATTCTCGAGCTTTGCGACCGATGTGTGCGAGGCTACCACTCTGTATCGCGAACTGCGCAAACCTCTGCTCCGCTATCTGGTATGTCTCGGGCTCTCGACCGATGAAGCGCAGGATGTGGTGCAGGATGCGTTCCTCAGTCTGCAAAAGCACATCGCCGCGGGTGGTTCGCAGGAGAACGTTCGCAGCTGGCTTTTTCGCGTGGCTCACAATCGGGCAAGAAATCGTCAGCACAGCTACGACCGGCGTTTCAGCGCCCCGCTCGATCCCGAAATCGATTCGATCGCGGACGAATCGACTCCCGAGCAGGCGGTGCTAGAGAAGGAAAAGTTTCGCCGCCTGGGAGAAGCGATTCGTCTGCTTACCCAGCCGGAAAGAGAGTGTCTCCTGCTACGCGCGGGAGGTCTGCGCTATCGCGAAATCGGCGAAGTGCTGGGGATTCCAACTTCCACGGTGGGAGACATAGTGGATCGAGCCATCAGGAAACTCGTGGAGAAATGCAATGTGTGATTCTTCTGGAAGTTTGGTTGCGTGGATCGATGGCGAGCTCGGGGAGAGTGAAAGCGCCACCGTTGAGCAACATGTTCTGGCCTGCGCGGAGTGCCGGAGCCGGCTCGACGCGTACCAAGAAATGAGCCACGCGTTTGTCGCTTACTTCGAGGCGGCGAGCGCATCGAAGACGCCTCGCCGGCTCACGTACTGGGTTCCGGTTCTTTCCGGAACGGCGGCCATTACCGCTCTGCTGCTTATGTTCTTGAGGCCTGCACTCGAACCAACTCCACTCCCGGCGCCTGTGGCAACGGTTTCGCCGACCGCCGTCCTGGAAGCCGCGCCAGAGATGGCCAGAAGGACTGCCCGACGTCACAGGATTGTCCCGGTGCAGACCGCCAAGACGAATTGGTCGCCGGCGGAGCCGGATATCCAGATCACCATTCCGGCGGAAGCGATGTTTCCGCCGGGCGCTGTTCCGGAAGGCGTCAGCTTCGTCGCCGACCTGAGTCTTGCACCCGACGGTTCGGTGGAAGGACTTCGTCTGCAGCCGTGAAAAAGAAATCGAAAAAAGGAGACTAGGCAATCATGAAACGTGCACTGATCTTTATTATGGCGGCCTCATGCTGCGCCGGCGGGCAGGAAGCGGGAAACGTGGTGTTTCAGGCGGCCGGTCCGGGAGTGGCGGGTTGGGGCCTAATCCAGAGAATCTCCCGCGGCGTGGTCAAGGGCGCTCCCTATTCGGCGACCATCACCAGCGAATCCACGCAGACGCTGGTGGATGGGAATCGCATCGTGCAATCAAGTACTGGGACGATTGCGCGAGATTCCCAGGGCCGAACGCGGCAGGACGCCGCCTTGCCGGCCATCGGCAATCTGTCCGCCGCCAACGCGCCTCACCTGGTGTTCATTCAGGATCCCGTGGCCGGCACGTCCTATACCTTGAACCTGACCGACAAGACGGCACGCAAAAACCCGACGCCTCCCGCCGGACCTGATGGTCCCGCTTCGGTGCACACTTTTTTCCTTCAGAGCCCCATCGGTGCGCCCCCCATGCCCCCGCCGCCACCGCCACCGCTGGATCTGCCGAAACATTCGCCCGATGATCCCTCCCAGGTGAGCACCGAACAGCTGGGCACTCAGACGATGGAAGGCGTCACCGTCAACGGCGTGCGTACGACTCGCACCATTCCTGCCGGTCAAATCGGCAACGATCGCGCCATCACCATTGTGACCGAGGTGTGGACTTCGCCAGAGCTGCAAACCATCATCTCCAGCAAGCGCAGCGATCCGCGCATGGGGGAGCAGACTTTTCGCTTGACCAACATTCAGCGGGCCGAGCCTGACTCTTCGTTGTTCAGTATTCCGGCGGATTTCAAGGTCGTCGAGGATGGGCCCAAGACCATCATTTATCAGAGGAATCAATAGACCGCGGCGCCTGCTTCAGCCGCTTCGTCCCGCTGAAGCCCCCGCCGACTGCTGCGGCGAGGTATGCAGGCGTTGTCCCACCAAGAGCACGTAATGCAGTGCGGAGATGATCGTGAAAAAAAACACCGCCCGCAGAAATGTCAGGCGCGCGATCACGATCCAGGGTTCCGGTTTCACTTGCAGCAAGAGCACGAAGAATACGGCCGCCACCTGGGCAAAGGTGTTGGCCTTGCCGAAGATGCTGGGACGGAAGTCGCGCAATCCGGCGATCGCATACAGCACCGCGCTGGCCGCCAGGATGGAAATATCGCGGCTGAAGACCAGCACCGTAAACTTCCAGGGAATCTTGTGCAGGATCGAGAGCACCAGAAACACCGTGCTGAGCAGAAGCTTGTCGGCGATCGGATCGAGATACTGACCGAGCGTCGTCTGCTGTTTGAGAGCGCGCGCCAGCAAACCGTCCAGCCCGTCACTGAGTCCCGCCAGCACGAATAGAATGAGCGCTGAGCTGTAATGTCCCTCCACCAGCTTGATCACAATGAACGGCAGAAACATCATGCGTATCAGCGTGAGTTGGTTCGGGTAGGTCAGGATTTGCGAGAGCTTCACGCCGCTCCCTCGCCAGAGCGAATTCCAGCTGCGCGCTGGGAAAGAACTTTGCTCGGATCAAGGCTCGTTTTGGCAGTAAAGCGCTGCGAGAGCGACGGAATGTTGCCGTCGGGGAGATCGAGTTCCATCCGCTCCAGCCGATGCATGGGAAAGAAGACGATCCCCGGAGTAAAGGGCTCTCCGTCCTTGACCATCGAGATCAGGTCCTCAAAGGACGCCAGCTCGATGCCGCACACCGTCAATCCTTCCGTACTCAGCGCCAGCAGTATTCCCCAGAACTTCTCCCGCGGATTTGCCAGCGTCACCACCGTCATGGTTCCCGGCCGAAAGGGATGATTTGACGAATCAGTCGCGTCGACTTGGCGAGGTTTTTCCACCTCTGCGATTGTCGCCGGGAAGACGATTGCACGCAACTGCATCTGGTCCTGTGCGATGCCTCCTGATGAGTCAGGTCTCCCTTATCGGGAGAACCATCGTCATTGAACCGAAGGGTAGGGTCCCGTGCCCATTTGCCGGAGCGGATTCAGCATATCGCTCTCAAACAGGGTATACTTGACTCACTTAACCTCGAAGACCCATCAGCCGAGCATCTTGCGCCTTCGCGATTGAGAGATCGAGGAGGCAATTCCGTGTATCTGAGAGATTCCCTGAACGACACGTCATGTGCCTCGCTACAATCCGATGGATCGCTTGCTGAACCGATAGCCACGGCAGCCTCAGGTCCCCCGAGCGGGCTTGTAGCTCCGATCGTTCGTCAACCAGCCCGAATGAAGAGGAGCTAACGATGTCCGGAATCAATGGCGACAAATCCAGATTTAACCGGGAGCGCCGGCAAAAGCTGGCGCGACGGATCCGGAACCGGGAACTGATGAAGCAACTGGCTCGGGCGCCAAAGCCGCCCGATACCAAGCCGAAGGCGGTGTCCGCGTGAGCGCTACGATGGTTGCGCCGATGGACGCCGAAACCCTTGCTGCTTCACTCAGGAAGAAAAAGGTTCTTCTCGTCGACGCATCGCCGAAACGGCGCGACCTGCGCGCCGAAACCATGAGAAAGCTGGGCATGGACGTCGATATTGCCGTCGACATCAGCGAAGCGCGTGCCTGGTGGCGAGCGGACCTGTACAATCTGGTGCTTTTCAACGTGGAAAATGAGTTGGGTTACCGCGACAAGTTCTGTCAGGAGATCCGCAATGCGATCCCCCCGCAGCAACTCGCATTCCTCGTCGGCAAGCCCGTTTACCTCGCGGACCTTCCGAACGCGGACGGATGGTCTCTAGCGCAGGACGATGTCGACCCGACAGTAATGGGAGAAAAGACCGTGGTACTCCCCGGCCAGGTATCCGGAGATTTGCCGTTGCGCTGGGGAATTCTCGCAGCCTCCCGCCGAATTTCGCAGGTGCGCTCGCTCGCCCATGCCCGTTCCAAGGCAGTGCGGGAGAGACCAGAACCAGTGCGTGATCTTGATACCCAGCGATCCAAACGACCCAGTGGATCGCGGACGCTGGATGAACTATTAAGAGAGGAAATGCAATGAAGAACCTTTACGTAGGCAATCTGCCGCACAGTACCACCGAGGCGGAGTTGCGCAGCGTTTTCGAGGCGCACGGTGCCGTCGAGAAAGTCAGCATCGTGACCGATCGCGAAACCGGACGCGCACGGGGCTTCGCCTTTGTGGAAATGACGGATGCCGGGGAAGCCGAGAAAGCGGTCGCCGCTCTTAATGGAACCGAACTGGGCGGGCGCGCTCTGAAGATCAATGAAGCGAAGCCCAAAGCCGAGAAGCCACGCGCCGGCGGACAACGCTTCGGCGGCGGAGGGGGACGTGGCCGCGACGACTATCAGGGCCACGCACGCCAGCCGCGCGAGCCGCGCTGGTAAGCTCGCGAGTGGTGTACTGCCACGCGCTCACCGAAAGACAACACCTATGGGAGGGATTGTGAATGCCAAGAGGGCGATCGACCTTTACGAAACGTCAGAAAGAACAGGCGCGGCAACAGAAACAACGGGACAAGGCCGAGCGTAAGAACCAGCGTAAACAGGAAAAGCCAGAGGGCAGCGCCGACGAGATGCGCGAACTACATGAGCACGCGGCAGCCCAGGCAGCCCTGTTCAACGTCGGTTCTGACGATTCCAGTTCGGCCGAGCCCGACCTTCCGCGCGGCGGCAAGGAAATGGATCGTTAAGCAGCGCGCCAGCCTGCCGCATCCAGCCCGCGGCGATTCTTAGAACGGGAAGCGAATCGACAGAATCGCGTTATGGTTGTTGGTGTGGAAGTGGGTGGTCGCAATCTGATAGCCTCCGCCGATGGTAAAACCCACTCTGTTCCACAGGTGAAGCCGCCCGATAACCAGCCCCGGAGTCACAAAGTTCTGCTTCATTCCGTCATGTTCGCCCTGCTGAAAGAAAGTTGAATTTAGCTCGACCTCGGGCCAGAACTTGCGAAAGACCTGGTACTGGAAAGTATTGTTCCAAAGGTAGTTTCGGCCCACCAGGTTGGTATCGGCGACCGGGAAGGCAATTCCAAATGTGCCCTGGACGTCGAAGGCGCCGAGGCCTTTTCCATACGCGATGGTCGGTGTGATTACCGCGTGCAAGCTTCCGTTCTTGTACTCGCCGGTAGGCAGGCTCCAGCCCAGAAATGCCGTGAGAATGTAGTTGCCGTGTTCCTTGTTGCCCGAGAGCAATCGATATTTGACCAGGAACGCAAGGTCCCCGAAACCGTTCTTGGTGGCGGGAGAATTGTGGTCTAGGTAAGGCGGCATATTGAAAATCACTTCCACCTTCTCGAAGGGAATGAATTCCAATCCCTTGCCGCCATCGTAGTTGTCGGTGGTTACGCCCTTGGCGTTTACCTGCCACAGTTGGTCGTAGCGGAGCTCTTCTTCCAGCCGCGGAGTTGTGGTTGCGATCGGCGTGATCCAGCGCGGCTGCTCTGCCTGGGTCTTGTCCACACGGGCGAACCAATCGGCAAAATACCCGTCCTGACCGTATGCAAAGCTTGGAAGCAGACAGAGAACGGCGCACGACCACAGTAGAGAAACCCTACGCATATAACCCCCTGAGATAGGTTAAATTCGCAACGTTCTTACAATTGTCGCCTGACTACGATTCTGCAGTAACAATATATACGATTCTATACGGATATGAGAGGGTGCATCAGAAGCAGAGGAAAACTGGATGGGAATGCGCCGCGCCGAATACCCTCCTGCGGAGCTGGCTTGGCGCCATCAGCAGAAGTTGGCCGGGTGGCATGTCGCGTGCTCCCTGCAAGAAGTGCGGGACTGTTCTCCAACAACCAGGACTGAATGGCGGAGGGAGAGGGATTCGAACCCCCGGTACCCTTTCGGGTACAGCGGTTTTCAAGACCGCCCGTTTCGACCGCTCACGCATCCCTCCGTATAAGCGGCTCAATAACTTACAACCTTGGTTAGTTTACATGTCGTACCAGTGGGGAACCAAACGCTGGGTCAGCGATTCTGACGGCCTGTTCCAACGTTACCATCATCGCATCCGTGACCTGACGCGGTAGTGTCTTGATGTACGCTTGTTGGGTCACGCGGACACTGGAATGGCGAAGAACGCGCTGAATGGTCTCATCATCGACCTTGAGATCATGCAGTAGCGTTGCGAGGCCGCGACGAAGGCCGTGATATCCCCACCAAATGATTCCGACCGAGCTCAGCACGGGTTGGATCACTCTTCGCGCCAGATTGTCTAAATCGATCGGATTCAGACGATCACTTGCGAATATCCATCCTGATGCCGGATTACCCACGCTGAGCCGATAGGAATCAAGCATCTGACGCAATGCCGGAATCACTGGCACGACGTTCGCGCTCGCGTCGGTCTTTGGCGGAGTCGTATGACGCTTCCAGACCGAGCGACTTATTCGAACCGAACTTTCGCCGGTGTTGTAGTCTTCCCAGCGAAGACCACGTATCTCACCTGCTCGGAGTCCGGCAAAAGCTCCCACCCCCACAATCGTGCGAGCTGGTTCAGGCAGAACTGCCAGTATCCGCATAATCTCGGCCAACTCGTATGCGCGTGTCGCTTCGGTTGGTCGTCCGTTAGGGATACTTATACCTTGCATGGGATTTGCGCCGCTGTACACTCCCATCCGGCGAGCGTATGTAAAGACTCCGCTCAACCACGATTTGACGTGTTTGAGAGTAGTCTTGCTGAGATCGTATTTGCGAGCAATCTTCTGCATCAGGTACTCGCCATCGCGAGGCTGAAACTCTCTGACCCGGATTCCCTCAGTGTTGTCCCGCACGTAGTTGGTCCAAATTTGTTTGTATCCTCGAAGAGTGGAGGGACGTTTTTGGTCCTCCACGAATCGCAGATAGACATTTTCGACAAACCCTTCAAATGTTGCAGACGCTTCGGGTGAGAATCCAGTGCCATTCAACCGCGCCATGAACTCCTGAAACAACGGTCGAACCTCGCCCTTGCGCGGAAAATCCCGGACATCAGCGAGCTTCTGGCTGCGGTTGCGTTTCATGGTTGTTCCGTCTGGCTGGCGTTCTAATTCTCGCCAGCGCACATGCCAGCTTGATCCTTTCTTGTACAAATGTCCTTCTTGAGTCTGAGCCTTCATTGCGTCCTCTCCTTTCGGTTAGGCCCAAACCCGGTGCGTTTCCCATTGTATGATGCAGTCCCAAGCTCGGCTAAGTTGCTTTTTGTTGCATTCGCCGTCGCCTTATGCCGCTCAACCCACTCCCGCATCTCCGCTGAATCCCAGACGAACCGAATAATGCGCCCAAAACGCAGGTGCGGGATCGGATCGTGGGTATACGTCCGGCGGACGTTGCGACGCACCCATTGTTCGCTTGTACCTAGCTTCGCCGCGAACCCGCGGAAATCGAGGAAGTCGGAATCGGCATGAGGCGGAGAGCTATTCTTTCTCCCTAAGATCGCATCCAGATCAACTTTGTATGCCGCGGCCTGAACTGGTCCCATACCGTTTCTATCTCCTGTGCAACCACGCGCTCGACGCCAGAGTCATCCGACCCTATGCGGAAACAGGCGACCCAGCCGACCTACATTGAAATCACGTCATTTATCGCTCGACCCGCCAAGCGACCCGAGGCGACCTGAGATCACCAGCAGAATCGACTTTGTGTCGGTCGGGTCGGCTTGGGTCGGGAGCAGGGTCGGAGGGAGTGGCGACCCGCGTACCTATATGTAAATAAATAATTTATATATATATTTCTCTGTGGGTCGGCCCGGAGGATCATTTTCGCGCTCCTCCGCTATTCTGCTTACGAGCTTTTGCCTTTTCCTTTTCCTCTTCGCTCGGCAGCTTGATCTTCGTGTACCGATTCTTTTCTCCAGCCTCTTTCACGAGCTGAAGCCGCACGAGCTCACGCCACCACTGACTAAACGTAGATGAGGACTTCATCGCACTCTTGACTAACTCTCGCGCTTCGACGTAGGAAAACGCCCGATCCGGGGGCAAGAGGTCCCATGCCTTCTTCCGTGCGGGAGTATTAATCACAGTCCGTTCTGCATTTTTCAAATCACTGACACGTTCAAACCATTCGTCGTCGTTCTTCTCAACTACCGTGAATGTCTGCGTGCCGTTATACCGCTGCGTCCCGAGCAAGAGATCAGTGTGGTCACCTGTTCGTTCGATTCCCCACAACGATCCGGTCGAGTTCACGAAATGAGAGCTACCCATCGTCTCTTCAAAAAACTTTTCAGAATCATCGACCAACGTAATGCCACCGCCACCAATCTTGTCGACTCTTGAACCTTTTCGCGGATGCGCGGCGATGAGCACAGCAGCGTTGAACTTTTGTGCAAGCCCATATGCGAAGTGCATCAGTTCCTGAATCTCTTTGGCGTCGTTGTAGTTCGCTGAAACAAGCATTCCTAGATTGTCAAACACGATCAAATCGGGTTTGTGAGCCGTGCATGCTTCGTCTACCCGTTGCTTAAACCTCGGGTCCTTAACGTTTATAGGTATTCTCCAGTCCATGAAGTCAGTGCGAGTGTAAAGATGAAACCTGTCTGTCTTAGCTCCCTTCATCATTCGGCGGATTTTCTCCTGCATTTCTCCGCCGTCATCCTCCAAATAGAACGACACAGTTCTGAAGGATCGGGGAATTTTGAACCCCAGAAAGTCCTCTCGAACCAACGCGCCTGCCACCGCGAGGTTGTGAAGAAGTGTCGTCTTGCCATTGCGTCGCCTGCCTGTGAGCGAGATCAAATCTCGACGATTAAGAATGCCTTCAATTAATGGCTCTTTGGGCGGAAAGTCACGATCAAGAAAGTCAGACACGCTCTGTGGTTGGAACGGTTTGGGAGGCTGCGGCTGACTGACCGAACCAGTAAGAACTGACGCTGGCGGCTTCTCGGATGAAACGCTGACGATAGAAGGTATGTCAGCTGGCGTTGAGTGAGCATCCGTCGCCGTTGAAGCTATCCCCGGCTGATTATCTAGTTGTGAAGTAGTGTTTAGCGTTGCCATTGAATCTTCCTATCGTTTGAATCTTCGTGTTACTCGATCCGTTGCGATCGATCATGTGCCGCAAACTTCGCAGTGCCCGATGAAAGCTCGCGGCTGGCACCATTGGGTCGCCAGCGCCGAATTCGATATCGATCGCTTCCCCGGCACCGTCAGGGTCGTTGAAGAGAAAATCTGCGTGGCTGGGATCGACCGTATCTGCGCCGACGAACTGAAGCCGCTTGGACGCTAGCAGGTAAGCTGCTAGGCCGAGGTTCGAGGTTGCGAAGGTCTTCATGTTTCTGTTCACTGCTTTGCCCCTTTCGCCCAAAAACACGAAAGCACCGACTCAGAAGAAACCAAGAGGTTCATCCTCTTGGATGGGCATCCCTATCGGAATGCATCTTCTGGGTCGGTGCTTCTTATCTTCGGCTCTAGCGGCCAAGTCAATCCGCTTGAACTGTGCCGCACAGAGCCATTAATGCGCCTGCGGCTAGCGAGATCCATCGAGTCATTCTCGATGTAAGTCGTATTATACGCTCTTCCTTCGCCCTGCGCAATCGGCGACCGCCAGCCATCAGTTCTCCGATCTGGGTCAGCGTTGGTCACGGTGCGAAACCCGCTCAACCGCATCGAAGTGTGGCGTTTTGAACCTGATAGCAGGATTGTGCGGAAACGCCGCCGTCTAGCGCGCGCCCAGAGAAAATTTCTCGCGGCTGCTCCCTCCGGGGCAGCTCGTCGGCATGCCTCCCTACTGCCTTGACCGGCGGTTTCCCTAACCGTAGGCCACATGTAAGTGGCTAACTGTCAGTTACTTACAAACGGCGTCGTTCCACCGTCGTACCCAATGTCCTGCCTTATGTGAGTACGGAGCGTCTAAAACAGGCCGGAACCGCGGTGACCGGGGGAGGGCCGGGAAGACCCCGGCATGCGCGAAATTGCAAACGTCTGTAGCGCGCGAATGAGGAATTTTCGATTAGTCAACTGACACGCTAGTCAAGGCTGGTCAATGAGTTACGCACGGATGCCGAGGATTAGTACACTGACGCCCCTGTCCCTCAAGCCGGACCTATTTGGCACCCTGATCGATTACGGGCTTCGTAAGTCGCTCACTGATTGCATAGTCCATCCAGTCATATCCTATTCCCACCGCATTGAAGCTCGTTGAAGACGCGCCTAGACTGCGAGCCCTTGGTTTTCCCACGACAGCCTCAAGCACTGGCAACTGCATAAGGAAATCGGGAGGAGGATTCACATGATTAGTACGTTCTCGGTCGAGTTGGCATTCAAAATCGCCGGACGTGAGGTCGCGCCCGATCAATTTGTGGAAGCGCTCGTCGCCAAAACTCTAAAGAGTCTGAGACGCGACATCGAGGGTCTTCGTGGTGGCAAGCCACGGTAATTAGATTTGTTGCGCCCGAGCCCTTGAAGCAACCGCGCGCCGTAGGGATCGATCGCGCTGCACAGCTACTTGGCCTCAGCAAGTACACGATTCGGAACTACGTCCCGCGAGGTAAACTGCACTCCGTTCGGATGGGACGGAGAATCTTGATTCCGATGGAAACGCTGGAGCGATTTCTTCAGACCGGAATCACCAAGTGAACATGCGCAAGCCGATGCATTCATCAGCTCCTTGCTCGCCGT
>Ga0335078_10010655_pt1 | contig 13616 bp, 14 predicted proteins | sample Lox_Sample_32_FD_206711 | JGI IMG/M metagenome (GOLD analysis project Ga0335078, IMG submission 206711) | Soil microbial communities from Loxahatchee National Wildlife Refuge, Florida, United States - Lox_Sample_3.2 | ecosystem: Environmental > Terrestrial > Soil > Wetlands | place: USA...
CCGCCCGCCCCCGCACCGCCCCCAGCGCCCCGCTACCGCCAGCCGGGCGCCGGCCACCCCGGCCGCTGGTAAGCCCGCCACCCAGCCGACAAGCACCCTCGGCTTCCCGCCACGCAACCGTCCCTTCCTGTTCCCGGAGTCAGCCATGCCCTTCCCCGCGCGCATCACCGCCAACGTGGTCACCGCCCTCGCGGCGGGCGCGGCCTGCACGGCCTGCGCCCTGCTCACACCCGCCCAACCTCCGCCAGCGCCCGCGCACACCACTGCCAGCCGACCAACGGCCGTTCGGGCGGCCCCGGGCCTGGCCGCGCTGCTCCCGGTCAGCCCGACCCGGCTCCAGGCAGCCGCCGCGCTGGCCGCCCGGTTCACCGCCGCCTACACCACCCACGACCCCGGGCAGACGCCGCGCGCCTGGCTGGCCCGGCTCTCTCCGATGGCCACCGCCCAGCTCACCGCCGCCCTCGCCCGCGCCGCGCCCTGGCAGTCCGCCGCGGTCACAGCCGGCCAGGTGACAGCTGAGCAGATCCGCGACCTCACCCCCGGATCGGTGACGGTCATCATCGGGATCCGCCAGACCGTCGCCACTGCCGGCGGCCGGCGAACGGTCAGCATGGGTTTCGCGGTCACCCTCACCCCCCAGCCCGGGACTGGCTGGGCCGTGTATGACATCGAGCCCGCCGATGCCGGGAACGCCGGATGACCGGCCTGAAAGACGACCGGGGCGAGATCCGCCTGGTACTCGCCGCCGGGGCCGCGCTCCTGCTGGTCCCGGTCCTGCTGCTGGCCGCCGTGACTGGCCTGGTCAGCCAGCAAGCCGAGGCGTGCGCGAGCCAGCCCCCGGCATCCGGCCAGGCGCTGACCATCCCGGCCCGCTACCTGGCGCTCTACCGTCAGGCCGGCCGGGCCACCGGCATCCCCTGGAACGTGCTGGCCGGGATCGGCGAGGTCGAATCCGATCACGGCCGCTCCGACGCACCCGGCGTCCACTCCGGGGCGAACAGCGCCGGCGCGGCCGGGCCGATGCAGTTCGGCATCGGCGGTGCCGCCGGGAACACCTGGGGCGGTCCGCCCGTCCACCCCGCCAGCATGCGCACCGGCGGGTACGGCATCGACGGCGACCACGACGGGATCACCGACGTCTACGACCCCGGCGACGCCATCCCCTCCGCCGCCGACTACCTGCAAGCCAACGGCGCCGCCAGCGACCTGCCAGGGGCGATCTTCGCCTACAACCACTCCGCGCAGTACGTCACCGACGTGCTGGCCTGGGCCGCCCGGTACGCCCGCGGCGGCGCCCAGGCCGTCGCCGCGGCTGCCAGCCCCGCCTGCGCCTCAGGCGCAAACGGGCCGCTGCCGCCCGGGGTGGCGGGCAAGGTGATCGCTTTTGCTCGCGCCCAGATCGGCAAGCCGTACCAGTTCGGCGGCACCGGGCCGGGCGCGTTCGACTGCTCCGGGCTGACCATGATGGCCTACCGCGCCGCCGGGATCATCGTCCCCCGCACCAGCCAGCAGCAATGGGCCTACGGCAAGCAGATCCCGCTCAGCCAGGTCCGGCCTGGGGACCTGGTGTTCTTCGCTGGAGCCGACGGCACCATGACCGCGCCTGGCCACGTCGGCATCGTGGTCGGCAACGGATACATGATCGACGCGCCGGCCACTGGCATGAACATCCAGATCCAGCCCTACACCGGCCAGCCAGACCTCGTCGGCTTCACCGATCCCGCGGCAAGGACAGCCTGATTGTAGGTTCTGGTCCGGAAGCTCGTGGCGCACCACGGGCTTGGCGCGCATAATCGCAGGTGACTCGTTGCATCGGGTGTGGAGCCCAGCCCTCTCTGCGCCTAGGCCGATCTTGAAAAGGGCCATTGTTGCCTGCCCGCTTCCACGCCGTAGCGGCGTCACCCGGGGGCAGGATGGCTCATTTGCGCTGTCGCTTTCTCAAATCCCATGTCGCCTGAATGTCGCTTGCGACATGTTCGTGAGAGAGCGCCCGGCTGCTCGACAGCGGTGCAGATCGGTCTTCGGAGGGCTAGGACCAGCTTGCGGCTCCGGTAAGCTCTCACGCTGACTAGCGGGATGCGCTCGTCGCCTATGGCGAGGCGCCTGCGGCGTGCTAAGCCAGAACCGGGGAACCCGCCGGATGCGCGTAGCTTTCCTAGACGACAGCGAACAGGTCAGTCCTCCACGCGCCCGGCTAGGCCACCTGCTCGCCTTCGCGGCGGCGATCTTCCCGGAGGAGAGCCTGGCCCCTTTCGCTAGGGACTTGTCCGATATCGTCGCCGACCTGGGCATCCCGGCGGGCGAGGAGATCAAGTGGAACCCGCCTAGGGGAAGCTTCCTGAAAGGTGCCGACGGCCAGCTCGTCAAGACCCTGCGCCGGCGGATGCTCGAAGCCGCCCTCAACCACCAGGTCCGCACGGTCACGGTGATCATCGACCATAACGCCCGCTACCAGGGCCATTCCAAGCCGGAAGTCGGCAAAATCATCCTGAAGTGGATGTATGAGAGGGTCTCCATGCACCTGGGCGACCACGACGCCCTGGGGATCATGATCGCGGACAAGCCAGGAGGCGGTGCCAGGGAGGAGAAACGCTGGCTCGCCGAGACGCTGGAGTTGACCCGCGACGGCACCGAGTACGTCGAGCCCGGCCGCGTCGTCCTTCCCATCGTCACCGCTGACTCCCGCCACGTCCCCCACCTCCAGCTGGCCGACCTGGTCGCGGCAGCCACCGCCGGCGCGATCGCCGGGAACCCACTCGCGCTTGAACTCGGGCCGCTGCTGGCCAAGCTGATGCACCGCCACAGCCTGGGTGATGCCAACGGCGCCGGCCTGGTGCTCTTCCCAGACACCTACTACAACCTGCTCTACCACTGCTTCGGCGAGACCAGCGCGTCGAAACCCAGCATGATGTCCGGGTACACGCTGCCCTGGCGGGGATGGCCGTACGCTACCGATGACGGACTCGGCAACGCCGTCCCCGGTGCCGGGCCTGGCAGCTGAAGCCACACCGCGGCGAAATCTCAACAGCTAGCGACAGACTGATCCACCTGCGGCTGTCGCAACGAGAACCGCGAGCCGGTCGCCCTACGGGATAACGGCAATCCGTCGCAGAGAGGACGTTCTCAATGAGAGCGTGGGAACGGTATCAGCACCAGACGGCTGACCTGCTCCGCGAGCTAGGGTTCACTGCCGAGGTCAACGATCCGCTCCAAGCGCCGAACGGCGTGGTGCACAGGGTGGACGTGTCCGCGCGGATCGCGCTGGCCGGCGTGAGCGTGCTCTGGATCGTCGAGTGCAAGCTGTGGAACAGGGCAGTTCCGAAGGAGAAAGTGTCCGCGCTCAAGGACATAGTCAACGACCTGGGTGCTGACCGCGGGCTCCTGATGTCCGAAAAGGGGTTCCAGTCCGGGGCCGTCAACCTGGCCGCGGCGAAAAACGTCACCCTGAGCAGCCTCGATGAACTGCGGACCAGCACAGCCGAGCAGCTCATCGCGGCGAGAGTAACGGCCGCCGAACTGCGCCTGCTATCGCTGATGCGCCGGATCACCAGGGACCTGCGGACGTTCGGGCCAGCCGTTCCTCACCTGCTGCCGGCTCTCGCCGAAAGGCTGACAGAAGAAGACCGAGCTGAATTCGCCGACCGGCCTGCAGCAGCCGAGTTCCTGGAAGGCATCGCCGAGCTGGCGAACCGTATCGGCGATGCGACTATCCGCAACCTTGCGCCCTCGCCCTTGGACGCGTCGGGGATATACCGCACATGGAGGGACGGGGTTGACCCGGCCGCGGGCAACACGACTGCAAGCGTTATCGGCCATCTGACGCAGGCCCTTAACCAGGGAAGACTCGGCGACTGGCCGGTGCTGATCAAGGCACCGGATGCACCCAAGCTCGCGTGGAGCATGCCCCAACTGCTCGGAGTGGTAGAGGCCGGCCTGACCCTGCTTGAGCAGCAGGTTGACGAGCAAGAGGCAAAGGCACGCTAGACAAGGCGGATACAGCCAGGAGAAGACCGGGTGCGGTTCAGCCGCCTACCGCCGACCACTCCGGCGAGGACCCTGCGTTCTTCATCCGACGCCGAGATCAGTGCCGGAAGAACGGGGGGATCTAGTGCGAGATGACCTTGTCGAGGGCCAGCGGGTACTGCGCCTCGATGACCTGGAACGCCTGGCGATGATGGCGGTCCAGCTGGATGAGGCGAGCGCTTTCCTCGCCCGAAAGACCGTCAGCCATGCCCGCCTGGCGTTCATCTTGCTTGATAACGCGGCTGAGGTAATCATGCGCCGCAATGTCGAAGTCGAGCTGGCCGGCAACATGCTGATGGAGCGGGTGCTCAGCCAGTGGAAGGAGATCCTGGAACAAGATCCCGCCAACGCTGAAGCGCGTCGGCATCACGACGAGGTGGCGAGCGAGGTCGTGCCGAGGGCCGCCCGCAGGGAGCTTGCGCGGTCCTTCGACGCTAAGGTCGACTTCATCCGTGATCGCGGCGCTATCCAGGAAACCGAGTCGAGGGTCCTCAAGAAGCTGCACGGGTACCGCAACGAGTTGTACCACCGCGACCGCGTACGGCCAGAGACCGTTCAGTCAGCGTGCCTGCTGTACTTCGACATGACCTGCACTCTCTTCGAAAGGCTTGCCCAGTCCCAATTCACGATCGTGACGCTTCACATGGAAACGCCTCCAGCCCTCCGGAAGTTCAATGCCCGTGGGACAGCCAAGGGCTATCCGACTGAACGGCAGATCGCCGCGACCTTGAGGTCCGGCCGGGGCTTTGACGAGGCCAGCCTGAGGGAGGCCCTGGTCGGCCACCTCACCGGCCGCCTCGATGACCTGGACGAGACCATCTCAAGAGCCGAGAGGTCTCTGTTCGGCACAGTCGCGGAACTCGCACCGTCAGGACCGTGGAGGCAGGCGATCGTTCACCTCGCCCAGTGGCAGAAGGAGAGCCTTCCCGACTCGATCGAGGAACTGCTGGCCGCCCGGGTCCGATACGGAGAAGCCGACCTGGCGGCATGGCGGCAGAAAGCGGCAGGCCTGCAGGAGATCAGTGGCAGGCAGGAACTGTTTGCCGCGTTCGCTGACATCGAGGATGCCTTCGAGCCCTTCGAGGAGCTGATGACGGACCTCGACGTGAGGATCGAGCTTGAGGAGCAGCGCGAAATGGACCTGCGGCGCGGAAAGTAGCTCACGGTCCTCCGGAGTGGCGGCATGTGGCCTCGCGGTGACCCGTCGGCGGGCGAGCCCGGGAGACATGAGGTTCAGATCCGCCACAGCTCGCGCCTGAGGTCTTCTTGTAGGAGTGCCTTGAGGGATCCGGGGTCGTTGGCGTGCTCGCTGGTGATGCGGATGCTCGGAACCCCGCACCGTCCCCAGTGGCGGTCACGGGCGGCGTCGTCGGCCTTGCGGGTTCTGCCGTAGTGGTGGGACCCGTCAACCTCGATGATCGCGGCGCGGCCGTTGCCGAGAATGACGAAATCGGGAGTACGCACGCCGGCGTCGCGGAGCTTCGCCCCAGGCAGCGGCAGCACGGCGATCGCCTTCTGGACAGAGCACTCCCGCTGGATTTCCGCGAGGACCTGATAGACGGCGAGCTCGGCGCGGCTGCCGAACACCAGGCCGTCCTGGGAGGGGTAGCCCCCTTCTGCATGCTCGCGCCGTGCCTGGTTGGAGGGCGGCTGCCTGTGGAGCTGGGCCGCCGCCTGGTCACGCCAGGCTGCTGAGATGGCGGGCAGTGGAAGCGCGGCTTGCTCGATCACCAGGGACTGAACGTCCTCACGGCCGTGATGCTTGAACACGGTGCCGAGCGCCGCCCAGATCCGCTCAGTTACTTCGGTGGTGAACTCCTGCACGAGCGCGGGATCTACGGTCAGGACGGCCTCGTAGGTGTAAGCGTTCCAGTTGTCTCCTGGGATCGGGTAGAAGATCCCGCCGTCCCGGCGCAGAGTTAGAGCAGCTCCCACGATGAGGTCCTGGGCCAGGACATCGCCATTTTCGCCGAGCAGGCAGTGCGCCTGACCGAGAACGAGGTCCAGCTTGCCAGCGTCGTCGTCCTCGATCTGCAAGCGGATCAAACGTCCAGGTCCGCTGGCGGTGCGGCCCGGCGCGTAGAAAGGTCGGCCGGACACGAACCCGCTCGTCCGCAGTTCCCAGCCGTCCGGTGCCAGCAGACTGTTCAGATGGGTGACCAGCCTCACGGCCTGCTCGGTGTCTGGCTGGACCAGCGGGTGGGCCATCTGCGCCAGGAAGGCCAGCAGCACCTGGTCGGGTCCGTCGGCAAGCTGGAACCGCGGATCATCGAACACCCAGTCGTCGTCCCAGTCGAAGTTGGCCACACGGTGCCGGGTAATATCCTCCGCTGCGGTGGCATGGCGAGGATCGGTCGACGGAAGCGCGTCCAGGTCGTAGAGCTGCCCGAGGAAGCCGGTCTCGCTCAGGCGCCCCCACCACGGTCCCTTCTCCGCTCGCAGGAAGTCGAAGATGTCTCTCCGGGTGACCGGCGAGATCTCGCGGGACTGGCCCGTTGCCGGGATCACGTTAGAGGACAGCGCCATTTAAACAGAATGGCACCGGTCACCGACATTCGCGGCCAGGTCTGCCTGCGCTTTCCAGCGGCGGCATCGTGGAGCACGTCAGAGGGGGTGGGTGCCGTGGTCATGGACGCGGACGGGGGTGAAGCCGCCGCGCAGGTGGCTGAACCCGGCGCGCTCGACGATCAGGGCGGCCTCACCCACGGTGATCATGTCGCCGCGGCTGACCGAGCGGAGCCGCCGTGCCGGTACTGGCGGGCAAGGTTCTGGCCTTCGCTGTCGCGGGGGAAGTCGTTGAAGGCCGCGAAGGCGTCTTCGGCGATGTCTTCGGGGTGGCGCCCGCGGATTCGGGTGTCGTAGGTGAACACCTTGACCATCAGGTCGCCGGGCGTGAAGCCGAAGTACCCGGTGCGGCGCCCGGCGCTGTCGCGGGTGACGTTGTGCCAGACCGACACGGTGACCGTCGCGTCGGCGGGGCGGGTGCCTGGCGAGGTGGCCTGGGTGCGGGTCATGCGGTGCCTCCGGTGCTGGCCGGGGCGGGCGGGGCGGCGCCGGCTGCGGTGGCTTCCGCCCCGCCTGCCCGGGTGAGGATGTGGGTGCGGCTAGCTGGCGGCGGCCGTGGTGATGTAGCGGCGGGGGTGCTCGCTGGCGAGCTCGGCGTGCCCGAGCTCGACCAGGCGGTCCAGGGCGTTGGAGACCGCGCCGGCGGAGTTGCCGAGGACGCGGGCGATCTCGTACGGGGTCAGGCTGGTGCCGGGGTGGCCGGCGAGGTGGTCGCGGACCCGGTCGCGGAGCTGGCCGGGGCGCATGCCGGCGCCGGAGCGGGCGTTGCGGCTGGTGGCGGCCCTGGCCGGGCGGCGGGCCTGTGCGGTGCTGTCGCGGGCGGCGTCCAGTTCCGACAGGGCGGTGGTGATGTCCCCGGCGGCCAGGGCCTGGGCTGCCCGCTGCGCGGCGCCGGCAGCCAGTTCGGCCATCCCGGCCGCGGCCTCCGCCCCGGGCGAGCCGGGGGTGTCACCGCCCGCCCCGGTACCACCGGCGGTGTCGTCATGGCCGTCGGCTGCGCCGCCGGGTGCGCCTGCCGGGGTGCTGTCGCGCGCATCCCCGGCGTGGCTGGCGGCAGGGACGTCCTGGGTGCCCGCAGGGCCGCCCGGCTCCGCATCGGTCTCAGGCTCCGTCTGCATCCCGGCGGGGAGTGCCGCGGCACCGGGGTCGTGCTCGGCGGCCGGGTTCTCGTCGTTCCCGGTCTCCCCGGAGGCTGGTGCGGTGGCGGGCGGGCCGTCATCAGTGCCGTCAGCGCCGGCGGGGCTGTCCGGCTCGCCTGGCGGGCGGACGGTTTCGGCATTCGCGTCCGGGCCGGGCGCCTCGGCCGTGCCCAGCACGGGGTGCCAGGTGGCGGGTGCCTGGGTGCGGCCGGTGCGCTGGCCGGGGGTGCGGGTGGCCTGCCCAGCGGCTTCCAGCGCGGCGAGGGCTTTGCCGGCGGCGGAGGCGCTGACGCCCGCGGCGGTGGCGATCGCCGCGGTGGTGGCGCCGGGGTTGGCCGCCAGTGCGCCCTGGATGGCCGCTGTCGCGCCGCCGGGCGCGGGGCGGGCTGATTGGGCGGGGCACGTGGCTGGCGCGGTGTCGGGGGCGCTGGGGGCCGCCGGGGCGGGGCGCCGGGTGTTCTTCTTAGTGGCCATTGTTGTTCTCCTTTCCGGGGGTTTTCTGGCCTGTGGTGTTCTGGTTGTGTCGACCATTGCTCTGCGTTGGCGGTGAAGGCAAGCGGCTGCGCGGTTTTCTTGGCTTGCCTGGACGGCTGGAGACCGTTACCTCGCTGATAGCAGCGCATCCCCGCTGGCAGCCGGGGAGGTCGCGGTGCCTCGTGCCTGGCCCAGGTTCAAGCTCAAGCCTTTTCGGGCAGCCTTTCGTAGACCTTTATGGGTGCACTGAGAATTCAGAACGCTGATGGTCCGGCGCCTTTTTCTCGCCGGGAAATCCTTTCAGCAGATCTGCTCCGGGACGAAGGCTTCCGGCTCCGTATGGTGAGGGGTCTGGGTGGATCGTCAGCCGCGTGCGGGCTGCGTCTCGCCGGGCCGGATGAGGCGGATCTGGTCGCCTTCGGCGGGCAGCATGGACAGGGTGCTGCCGTCGTCCCAGACGATGCGGATCTGGCCGTGGCGGTCATCGCGCCCGGTCACGGTCCCGCGGGTGCCGGGTGTGAGCCGGGTGTACGGGTCGGTGGTGGCGACGAGGATGACACGGTCGCCGGGCTGGTAGCCGACCGGGTCGGCGTGGCTGGTCACGGTGGTGCTCCCTTCGCTAGGTCCGGTGTCAGCCGACTTGCAGGGCGCGGGTGGCGGCCCTGGCGATGGTCTCGGCGGTGGCGGCGGGGTCGGTGATCGTGACCGCGTGGGCGCCGACCATGGGGTCGCTCCAGCGGGTGTCGGGGGCGAGCCACAGGATCCCGCAGCCGGCCCTAGCCAGGCGGGTGAGGCGCCGCTGCCCGCTGGTTCGCTCGTCGGCGGTGTAGGCGCCGTCGCTGATGATCACCAACAGGCGGGCGGCGCCGGGGCCGGACAGGCCGAGGGCGCCGTCCAGGGCGTCGATGGCCTTGCAGAACTTCTCGGTGGAATCGGGGGCGGTGAACTCGGTGACGCGGGCAGGGGCGTGCCCGGGGCGGGTGACCGGGCGGACGGCGTCGCCGTAGGTGACGGTGGCGGTCTGGGCGCCGGGGATCAGGGAGGCGGCGCGGGCGAGGATCCAGGCGGCCGAGGCGGCCGGGCCGGCGAAGGCGGACATGGACCCGGAGATGTCGCAGGCGATCCCGACCCGCAGCGGCGGGGAGGGGACGTGCCGGCGGACGACACGGGTGAACGGCTCGGCGGTCGGCCGGGCGCCGGCGGCGCGCTGGGCGTCGGCGGCCAGCGCGGCGCGCATCCGCAGCCGGCCCGGCGGGGTGGGTGAGGTGAGCGTGGTGGCGGTCCGCTCGCGGGCGGCCGCTTGCCGCAGGGCGCGGGTGAGGCGGCGGGCGGCGGCCTGCTCGCCTGGGGTGGGCGGGCGGGTGCCGGTGATCGTCGATCGGGTGGTGCCGCCGGCCTCGAACACGGCGCGGGCGGCGGTGGCGGCTTGGCGGCGGGCGGTGTTCTCAGCGGTGCGCTCGGCGGCCCTGCCCGGATCGACCGGCGGCGGCGGGGTGTCGGCGGCGGTGACCGCCTCGGCCACCTCGGCGATAGCCTCGGCCAGCGGGGAGGGGTCGCCGGTGCCGGCGGCGGGCGGCTCGGGTGGGCGGGTGGTGTCGGGGTCGGTGCCGATGATGCGGCACCAGCGGCGGCCGAGCCGGAGCATGCCCTTGGTGTCGGTGTCGGCGGTGGCGTGCGCGTCCAGCCACACGGCGCGCAGGGCGTTCAGCGTGTCCTCGCCGAGCACCGTGGTGGCGGCGGCGGCGACCGGGGCGGTCTCGGTCTCGTCGAGGACGCCGGCGTCGGCGCGGGCGAGCAGCAGCGCGGCGGCGTGGGCGGCCTGCCACGGCGTGGGAGGCGGCGCGCCGGGGGTGGCGGGAAAGTCGTTCAGGACGAACTCGGTGGCCGAGGCGCGCAGCCAGCGGCGGTCGCCGGGCCGGCGGCGAAGCTGGCGGGCCTCGATCCGGGATTCCTCCAGCAAGATCGCGGCCTCGGCCCAGGCGGGCGCCGCGGTGGCCGGGATCGCGGCGGCCCAGCGACTGTGGGCGGCGTGGGCGGCCTCGTGGGTCAGCGCGCCCCAGGTGGCGGGGTAGCGTTCCCGGTCGCTGGGGCGGGCGGGGTCGGCGGTGGCAGGGTCGACGCCGAGATGGGTGCCGTCGACCTCGACGCGGGCCAGGGCGGGCAGGTAGCAGGCCGACGACCCGTGGCCGACGCCGGGGGCGCAGGCGACGACCAGGTCGTCGCGGCCAGCGATCGCGGGGATCTGCGTGGTCAGGGCCGCCGACAGGGGCAGCCAGTCGCCGGCTGGGTCGGGTGACGGCGTGGCGGCCGGATCGGCGAGCAGGTGGGGGGCGGCCATGGCGGGCACCTCCTGTCGGTGCGGGCAGCGTTTCGGGGGGTCAGATCTGGCGGCCGAGGGCGAGCGGCGCCATGGGCCGGCCGAACACGGTGGTGACGACCTCGGTGACCACGTCGCGGTCTTCCTCGGGGGCGATGCCGGTCAGGTTGGCGGCGGCGGCGTCGGTGCCGAGGATCTCGGCGATCTTGCCGAACGCGATCAGCTCCCGCAGCTGCGGCGCCCAGCCGATCTCGCCCTTGGCCTGGCGGGTGGCCAGGTTGCGGGCGACCCGGATCGCCTTGGAATCGATCTTCAGCGCGTGGGCGAGGTCGAAGTCGGTCCCCACCTGGATCTGCACGCTGAACCGGGAGGCCAGCGCGTCGGTGAGCACCGCGCCGTGCACGCCGGGGTTGTGCCCGGCGATCATGTAGAACCCCTCGGCGGCGGTGATCGCCTCGCCCTTGTGGGCCTTGACGGTGATCTGCCGCCGACCGTCCAGCGCCGGGTACACCACCGCCAGCACCTTGGGGGAGATCAGCGTGGCGTCGTCGATCAGCAGCGCCCTGCCCTCGGTCATCGCGGTGACCAGCGGGCCGTACACGAACTCATACCGCCCGTCGTCGGCCTGCGTGTAGTCGCCGACGAAGTCGGCGACCGTGGTGTCGCCGTCGCCGGCCAGGGTGATCAGGTCACCGAACGCGGCCTCGGCCAGCGATGTCTTGCCCGTGCCCGGAGGCCCGTACAGCAGCACCGGGATCCCTGCGGCGCGCAGCCTGCGCAGCGCGTCCACGTCGGCCATGTCGGCCAGGTTCCTGGGCCGGTACACCTGCCCGTTCGGGCGGGTGACCGGCCCTCCGGGCCGGCGCGGCGCCGGCGGGGCGGCCGGGGCCGGGCTCGCGGCCGGCGAGGGCGAGGTGACCGCCGGCGCGGTGGCGGCGGTCGGCGCCGGCGTGGCGGGCGGGGCGGGGGCGCGGCGGGGCGCTGCTGCGGCGCGGGCCGGGGCGGTCGCTGCGCCGGCGGTGGCGGCGTTGGCGCGGTAGCGGACGGGGCGGCCGGGCTCGCGGGCGGCCTCGCCCCGCGTTTCCAGGGTGGCCAGCGCGTTGCCGACGGCGCCGGCCGAATGGCCCAGCGCGCCGGCGATCTTGCCGGGCTTCCAGGCGCCGGGGTTAGCGGCCAGCCAGCCGGCCACCTTGCGGCGTAGCTCACCTTGGCCGAGCCGGCCCGCGGCCCTGGTGCGGGCCGGGCCGGCCGTGGCGGGCGGGGTGGTGGTCATCTCGGGTCCTCCGGTGATGGTCGGGCGGTCGGTCGGTTCAGGAAGCGGCCAGGTTGCTGGCGAAGGTGGTCAGCATGGAGGCCAGCCGACTCGGGTCGTACGCCAGGGCGCCGGGGTCGAGGGCGGCCAGGTCGTGGCGGCTCATGATCAGCAGCGCGCCGTCGCCGGCGTAGAAGTCGTGCCAGGCCCGCTGGCCGACCACCCGGACATCGCGGCCGTGGCAGATGAGATGCGGGTTTCCGGGCTCGGTAAGCAATTGCCGTGCGTCCCGCGTGGTGACAATTATCAGGTCGTCCATGACATTACCTCTCACGTGAATGGCAGGCGTGGCCATTGCCGTTTCCGGTATTTCCTCGTGCACGTCGAGGCTAGCTCTGCCTAGGGCGTGCATCAACCCTTTTCGCCTCGAATCCGGGCCGGTTTTCATGATTCTTTGCCAGCGGGAAATGGCGCCGTCGGCGGGATTCCGCGCGGCCCGTGAATTGCGGCCATTGGCGGCCCGGCCAGCCTTACCGGGCGCCGGCCTCGCCTGCGAACCTCGCCCGCAGCCGGGCCGTCAAGGTGCGGCCCACCTGCGCGAGCATCCCGCAGTTATCGGCACCACATTCCCCGACCACCGCACCACAGGCCACCACCCGCCCGACGCCGCGCGCGCCGCCAAACAATCGTCTTACAGCCTTGGTGCTGTATCAGTCTGGGAGTCCATCGGAATGTTCAGATCGCCCGCACGCTGCGGACTTTCGCGGCTGCAGGGCATTCCGGTGTCAGCAGGCAATCGCATGTTCGATAGGACTGGCAGGCGGACAGGAAATCGGGCCGGTTCGCTGATTCCGCGAAGCGAGCCGGGAATTCCCCTCACTGCGGCGAAGCGAAAATGGTCGCGGCTGAGGAATACAATCAGCCGCCGTGAATTCCGCATGGCCGATGTTAGCGTGCCTTTCCTGGTCCGGGGAATTGTCTTCGCGGGCTGGCCCGGACGGGCCCGCGTCCCGGCCGCCACCTGGGCTGCCGGCGAAGGCGCCGGCGTGCGTAGCGCATCGATGCGGATTCCTCGACGCCGCCCCGCCGCTTGCGAGCACGTCGTGCGCAGGGGAAAGACCTCGCCGCGCGGGAGTTCGCCGGCTTCGGACGGCAGCAGCTCAATCGGTGCCAAGGATGTCAGCACCTGCGGCTACCGTCGGCATCAGTGAACAGACCGACGCCCACAGAGGCGCTGGCGGAACTGGTGGCAACCGGGCGGTCCCGGCCACCCGCGGGACTCCGCGTCCTCCTGGCAGAGATCTGGCCCGAACTGCACGCGCCCCTCCGGAACTATGACCCCGAGGTCCTGGTGGCGCTATTCCGCCGCGCCGGGTTTGTCAGCGATGGGCCGCCGCAGCCTGACGGGGACTTGCTGGTCTACCGAGGCGAGCCAGCCGACCCGGCCAGTCCTGGCATCGCCTGGTCGACGGACGAAGCAGTCGCCAGTGACTACGCGCGCCGTTACAGCACGGCCGGGCAGACCCGGCTGCTTCAGGCAACCGCGCCGCCGATGGCGGTGCTGGCGCGCTTTGCTGCCGAAGATGAGGTCGTTGTGCAGCCCGACCTGCTCACCGACATCGTGAACCTGGGCGGGTTCCCGCATTTCGTCTGGCCGCCTGCCGGACAGTAGCCACGCAGCAGTCACTCGGCGCGGAGATTAATTCCCGCGAGCTGGCCGGGACAGGGATTCGCTAGACTGCCCCCTCATGACCGATCAGGCCAGCGATGAGCGACTCAACTGGCGCTGGCTGCTGCCATGTTGTATAGCCGGTGCCATCCTAGTCGGGTTGGCGTTCCTATTTCA
>Ga0335078_10010656_pt1 | contig 13616 bp, 9 predicted proteins | sample Lox_Sample_32_FD_206711 | JGI IMG/M metagenome (GOLD analysis project Ga0335078, IMG submission 206711) | Soil microbial communities from Loxahatchee National Wildlife Refuge, Florida, United States - Lox_Sample_3.2 | ecosystem: Environmental > Terrestrial > Soil > Wetlands | place: USA: Florida...
TCGACCGCTGGCTGCACGGGCTGCCGCTCGATGGCCCCGCCGAGCCGCTTCCTGCCGTGGGCAAGGCGGAGGTACTGGCCCGCCAGCGCAGTCACAGCGTCCGCGAACCGCTGGCGGCGGGCGGGCGGCTGAGCGGAACTCCTGGCAGCTTCGCCGAGATCGAGCCGCCGCTGACCGAGGCGGAGGCGCACGCGGCCGCGGGCCGGTGCCTGGACTGCGGGGTCTGCTGTGAATGCCAGGAGTGCATCGCCGCGTGCCCGGCGGATGCGATCAGGCTGGACGCGCGGGCCAGCGATGCCGACGTCGAGGTCGGCGCCGTCATCGTGGCGACCGGATACCGGCTCTTCGACGCCGACGCCAAGCCACAGTACGGCTACGGGCGGTTCGCGAACGTGGTGACCGGTACCCAGATGGAGCGGCTGCTGGCGCCGACCCGCCCCTACAACAGCGTGTTGCGGCCCGGCGACGGCAAGGTGCCTGAGCGGATCGCCTACGTCATGTGCACCGGCTCCCGCGACCTGACCGTGGGCAACCCGCTGTGCTCGAAGTTCTGCTGCATGTACTCCCTCAAACAGAACCAGCTCATCATGGGCGCGCTGCCGCTCGCCGACGTCACCGTCCATTACGTCGACATCCGCGCCGCGGGCAAGGGTTATGACGAGTTCTTCGAGCAGGCTAAGGCGATGGGCACGGAGTTCATCAAGGGCCGGGTCGCGAGGATCAGCGAGAAGCCGGACGGAAACCTGGTCTTGCGGTATGAGGACATCGAGCACGGCGGTGCCCTCGCCGAGGCCGAGTACGACCTCGTGGTGCTCGCGGTCGGGGTACGGCCCAACGCCGACGCTGGCCGCCTGTTCGCCCCCGGCGAGCTGGCCCTTGACCCGCATGCCTACGTCGAGGAGACCGACGCGGACCTCAGCCCGGGGGCGACGAGCCTTCCCGGCGTGTTCGTCGCCGGCGCCGCGTCCGGCCCGCGCGACATTCCCGAGTCCATCCTGCACGCTGGTGCCGCGGTCGCGCAGGCCGCCGCGTACCTGGAACGGCGGAGGGTACCGGCATGAGCGAGCGGAGGATAGGGGTCTACGTCTGCCGTTGCGGGGGGAACATCGGCGACTACGTGGACGTGCCGCGCGTCGTCGCGGCGGTCCAGGACGAGCCCGGCGTGGTGGTGGCGCGGCAGGCCATGTTCACCTGCTCCGACGCGACCCAGCAGGAGATCGTCAACGACATCATCGAGCGGCGGCTCGACGGGCTCGTCGTGGCCTCCTGCTCGCCCAAGCTGCACCAGGTCACGTTCCGGGGGGTGGCCGAGCGAGCTGGCCTCAACCCGTATCAGTACACACAGGTGAACGTCCGCGAGCAGTGCTCATGGACGCACACCGACGACCCGGACGGCGCCACCCGCAAGGCGATCAGGCTGGTCCGCGCGGGCATAGCGCGGACCCGGCTGAGCGAGCCGCTGGAGCCCACGACCGTGGAGACCACCGGCCGCGCGCTCGTGATCGGCGGCGGCATCGCCGGCATGCGCGCGGCGATCGGGCTCGCCGATGTCGGGCTTGGTGTCTTCCTCATCGAGCGCGCGGGCGACCTGGGCGGCTGGGTGGGCGGTTTCGGCGAGATGTTCCCACGGGGCGCGACCGGCCGGGACCTGATCGGCCGGCTCGAGGCGGAGATCAGCCGCCGCCCCGCCATCGCCGTGTTCACCAATGCGGAACTGGTCTCGAAATCGGGGACCTACGGCAACTACCGGGTGCTGGTGCGGGCCAGCGAGGAAGACCTCTCCCTTGAGGTCGGCCAGATCATCGTCACCACCGGCTTCGACAGCTACCAGCCCGAGGCGGGCGAGTACGGATACGGGATGGACGGCGTCCTCACGTTGCCGGACTTCCAGCGGCTCCTTGACGAGGGCGACGGGCCGCTGGCCTACCGCGGCAACCCGGTCGGGAGCATCGCCTACATCTACTGTGCCGGCAGCCGCACCGCGCGGCGGCCGTACTGCTCGCGGTTCTGCTGTACGGCGGCCGTCCACGCCTCGCTGCGCGCCAGCCGCCGCACCGGCGGCGTGCGCCAGTACCACCTGTACCGGGACCTGCGCACCTACGGCGAGAACGAACTGATGCTGAGCGAGTCCCGCCGACGCGGCAGTGTCTACCTGAAATTCGCCGGCGAGGACCCGCCGGTGGTGGCCCGGGACGGCGACCGTCTCACGGTGACCGTGCGAGACCTGCTGACCGCCGGGGAGGAGCTGGCGATCACCGCCGATCTCGTCGTGCTCGTGACCGGGATGGTGCCCCGGCGCAACGAGGACCTGGTGCGGGCGCTGAAGCTGCCGGTGGGCCAGGATGGCTTCTTCAACGAGATCCACCCGAAGCTGCGGCCGGTGGAGACCGTGGTCGATGGGGTGATGATCGCCGGGGCCTGCCAGGGGCCCAAGACCGCGGCGGAGAGCGCCGCCTCGGGGCTCGCCGCGGTCACGCAGGCCGCCGCGGTGCTCAAGCGCGGCGTGGCGGAACTCGATCCCCAGGTCGCGGTCGTCAACACCGCCGCCTGCACCGGTTGCGGCACGTGCGCGGAGGCATGCCCATTCGGGGCCATCACACTGTCCGCCCAGGATGGCGCCGCGCTGGCGGTGGTGGACCCGTCCGGGTGCAAGGGGTGTGGCGGCTGCGTGCCGGCCTGCCCGGCCGACGCCATCGACCTGAAGGGATACACCGATGCCCAAATGCGGGCCATGATCGACGGCCTGCTGGAGGGGACACCATGAACCGGGACATCCGCGAGATCATCCGCGACGAGCCGCTGATGCGCCGCACCCTGCTCGGCCTGCTCCGCGACGGCGCCCGCAGCGTGCCAGACCTCGCCGCCGCGGCCGGCTGCCCCGAATCCGAAGTGATGACCTGGCTGATGAGCATGCGCAAATACGGCTACGTCACCGAGGAGAAGCACGCGGCCGGCGAGGACTACTACCGGTACCGGGCGGTGAGACTGCCATGACCGCCGCGATCACCTCCGCCGCCCCTGGCCTGGCCGGGGAACTGGCCCGGCTGGGTGACTTCGATGCGCAACTGTGCATGAACTGCGGCATCTGCACCGCCGCCTGCCCGCTCGGCATCGATGTGCTGCCCCGCAGGGTGCTTCGCTACGCGGTACTGGGACTCGGCGAGCACGTGCGGGCCGAAAGCGAGGCCGTCTTCTCCTGCCTGCTGTGCCGCGCCTGCGAAGCCAACTGCCCGGCCGGGGTGCATATAGCCGAGGACGTACGGCTGCTGCGCCGCTGGCTGGCCGAGGAGGGACACTGATGGCACTGCCCACCCGTGACGTCGTCGGGGTTCTCACCGATAACCTGCGGCTGCGTGGCTCCGTGCTGCCCATCCCGGCACGGCAGGCCACCCGCTGGGCGGCCGAACTCGGCCTGCCGCGCGGCGGCGGTACGGTCCTGTACACCGGGATGATGTACCAGCTCATCCCCTACATCGAGCGACTGGTCAGGCTCGAGGAACGGTTCGGCGGGACCCGCCTGGCCGCGCTGAGTGGCCTGGCCCGCCGCGCGAACCGGCTGGTCAACGGCATCAGCCTGGCCGCCCGGCCGCCGCGCCGCGAGCGGGCAGAATACGACCGGATCCCCGCCACCGTGGCGCGGCTGCTGCTGCAGGCTGGCGTCGAGTTCGGCTACCTGTACGAAGAAGACCTGTACGCGGGGGCGCTGGCCTACGACCTGGGGGCCGATGAGGCGGTCGCCGGGCACGCACGCCGGATCGCCGGCATCTTCCGTGCCCATGGCGTCCGGGAGGTGATCACTATCGATCCCCACACCACGACGATGTTGCGGACCGTCTACCCCAGGCTCGTCGACGGGTACGACGTGCGGGTCCGCAGCTACCTGGAGGTGCTGGCCGACCACCTGCCGCCAGCGACGGCACCGGGCCGGGGCAGGGTCGTCATCCATGATTCCTGCCTCTACGCCAGGTCGGAGAACGTCGTCGAGGCACCGCGACAGTTGCTCTCCGCGGCGGGCGTGACCGTCTGCGAGCCGGCCAGTGCCCGCGAGCTGACGTGGTGCTGCGGCGGCCCGGCCGAGGCACTCTTCCCAGAGAAGGCGGCAGCCGTCGCCGCCGAACGGGTGGGGCAGTTGCGTGAGGTCGCCCCCGACTGCGTGACCATGTGCCCCATTTGCCTCGTCAACCTGCGCAAGGCCGCACACGGGACAATGCGCATCCGGGACATCTCCGAATACCTGGCCGGCACCGTTCCCGCCGGTCAGGCTCCCCTCGCCGCCAGCGGCAAACGCAACACCTGACGCGAGGCTGGGACATCCGGCCCGTCACAGCGGACCAAGGTCACTACCCCCATGGGGTATCTGGGCGGCAGGCTTGCGGCAGTACTGGAGATTGCGGGGATGGCGCCGGGGAGGGAGGGAAAGCCGATGAGCACGGTGGCCGGTGACCGGCCGGCGCTGGGAGACTCCCAGCGCAGCGTCGAGCTTGCGATCGGCGGGATGACCTGCGCATCGTGCGCGGCGCGGATCGAGAGGAAGCTCAACAAGCTGGCAGGCGTCACCGCGACCGTCAACTTCGCCACCGAGGCGGCCCAGGTGAGTTACCCGGCAGGCCTCAGCCCGGACGAGTTGGTAGCGGTCGTGGAACAGGCCGGGTACACCGCTGCCCTGTCGTCACCTCCGCAGGCAGAGGAGGCCGGGCCGGAGGCGGGCGGCGGGCGGCCCGGAGAAGGGGACGAGACGGCGGCACTGAGGCAGCGATTCCTTATCTCGCTGGTGCTGGCGGTCCCGGTGGTGGTGCTGGCGCTGGTGCCGGCGGCGCAGTTCCGCTACTGGCAGTGGGCCTCGCTGGCGCTGGCCTCGCCAGTGGCGGTATGGGGGGCGTGGCCGTTCCACCGCGCCGCCTTCCGCAACGCCCGCCACGGCACGGTGACCATGGACACGCTGATCTCGGTCGGGGTCGGCGCCGCCTACCTGTGGTCGGTGTATCAGCTGTTTTTCGGCACCGCCGGGCAGCCGGGCATGCACATGAGCTTCGCGCTGCCGGCCACCGGCGCCAGTGCCAGCGCCATCTACCTCGATGTCGCTTCCGGCGTGACCGTGCTGATCTTGCTGGGCCGTTACCTGGAAGCCCGCGCCAAGCGCCGGGCCGGGGCGGCACTGCGGGCGCTGCTGTCGCTGGGCGCCAAGGACGTCGCGGTGCTGCGCGACGGCCACGAGATGCGAATCCCGGCCGGCCAGCTGATGGTGGGAGAGGTGTTCGTGGTCCGGCCGGGGGAGAAGATCGCCACCGATGGCAGGGTGGAGTCCGGTGCCTCAGCGGTGGATACCTCCATGCTGACCGGAGAGCCGGTCCCGGCCGAAGTGACCGCGGGGGATGCGGTGACCGGCGGGTGCGTGAACGTGAGCGGCCGGCTGACGGTCCGCGCCACCAGGGTCGGTGCTGACACCCAGCTGGCACAGATCACCCGGCTGGTGTCCGACGCGCAGGCACGCAAGGCACCGGTGCAACGGCTGGCCGACCGGGTGTCGGCGGTCTTCGTCCCGGTCGTCATCGGCATCGCCATGATCACCCTGACCGGATGGCTGGCCACCGGGCACGGAGCGGATGCGGCATTGACCGCTTCGGTCGCGGTGCTGATCATCGCCTGCCCGTGCGCGATGGGCCTGGCCACCCCGACCGCGCTGCTGGTCGGCACGGGGCGCGGTGCCCAGCTCGGCATCGTGATCAAGGGACCGGAAGTGCTGGAGTCCGCCCGTACCGTCGACACCGTGGTTCTGGACAAGACCGGCACCATCACCACCGGGCGGATGAGCCTCACCGATGTGGCCGCCGGAACCAGCGAAGACCCTGCGCAGGTGCTGCGCCTGGCCGGGGCGCTCGAAGACGCCTCCAGCCACCCCATCGCCACCGCGATCACCGACGCCGCCCGCAAGCAGGGCGGTGACGGCCTGCCCGCCGTCGAGAGCTTCACCAGCCACGGCGGGCTCGGCGTCTCCGGCGTGGCCGGCGGTCATGCGGTGGTGGCCGGAAGGCGGGAGTGGATCGAGCGCGAGTGGGCCCTGCCCATCCCGGCGATGCTGGCCGCCCGCGCCACCGCCGCCGAGGCAGCCGGGCAGACCGTGGTGTTCACCGGCTGGGACGGGCAGATCCGGGGCATGCTCGTGGTCGCCGACACCATCAAGCCGACCTCGGCAAAGGCCGTGGCCGAACTGCGCGGGATGGGCCTGCGGCCGGTGCTGCTTACCGGCGACAACGCTCGCGCTGCCCAGGGGGCCGCCAGCCAGGCGGGCATCGGCGAGTTCATCGCCAGGGTTCTGCCCGCCGCCAAAGCCGACGCCATCAAGCAACTGCAGGACGCCGGGCGGGTGGTGGCCATGGCCGGTGACGGCGTCAACGACGCCGCCGCGCTCGCCCAAGCCGACCTCGGGCTGGCCATGGGCACCGGCACCGACGCCGCGATCGAAGCCGCCGACATTACCCTGATCCGCGGCGACCTGCAGGCCGTCCCCGACGCGATCCGCCTGTCCCGGCACACCCTGCGCACCATCAAAGGCAACCTGTTCTGGGCCTTCGCCTACAACACCGCCGCCATCCCGCTGGCCGCCCTCGGCTATCTCAACCCCCTCATCGCCGCCGCAGCCATGGCATTCAGCTCAGTGTTCGTCGTCACCAACAGCCTGCGGCTACGCCGGTTCCAGCCAAGCACGCCAGAACCCCCGCACACTCCCTGACCCGGATGCATGCTGCGGAGCACCCCCCGGGCAGTGGCGCCAGGTGCCTACAAACGTTAGTTGTAACACTTACAAGAACTGAACGGCTGTTCGGCAGGTGGCACTGCTCGTACCGTCGCGGTATGGCGGCAGATGACGGCCTGCCTGTGCGCTGGGTGAAGGTGCTCGACCAGACCAAGTGCATTGGCTGCCATGCGTGCACGACGGCCTGCAAGAGCGAGAACGAGGTCCCGGTCGGGGTGACCCGGACCTACGTCAAGTCCGTGGACGTCGGCGCCTTTCCGCAGGCCCGCCGGGCGTTCCAGGTGACGCGCTGTAACCAGTGCGCGGACGCCCCATGCGTCGCCGCGTGCCCCACCGGGGCGATGTACCGCCGCGAGGACGGGATCGTTGACTTCGACAAGGCGATCTGCATCGGCTGCAAGGCGTGCATGGCCGCCTGCCCGTATGACGCGATCTTCATCAACCCGGAGGATCACTCGGCCGAGAAGTGCAACATGTGCGCGCACCGGCTCGACCTGGGCCTGGAGCCGGCCTGCGTGACGGTGTGCCCGACGGAGGCGATCCTGGTGGGCGACCTGAACGACCCCGGCTCCCGGGTGGCCCAGGTCATCGGTCGGGAGCCGGTCCAGGTGCGGCGCCCGGAGAAGGAAACCCGACCCGGCGTTTACTACTCCGGTGCCCACCAGGCCACGCTGGACCCGCTGGCGGCTGCGCGGCCGGACGGCGGCCTGTTCGCCTGGGCTGTCCAGGGGGCGCCGGGACCGCAGCTGGTTTCTTCCGGGCATCCCGGCCAGCCGGTCTCATCGGCCGCTGCCCTGCTCTCCTATGACGTGCCCCATCAGGCCCCCTGGGGCTGGCGGGTGAGCCTGTACACCTGGACCAAGAGCGTCGCGGCCGGAGTGTTCGGCGTGCCCGCGCTTCTTGCCTTCCTCGGCTACCTGGGCTGGGGCAATCCCGCGATTCGCTGGGCAGCGCCGGTGGGCGCGCTGGCGTTCCTCGCGGTCACCGGCGCGCTGCTGATCGCCGACCTCAAGCACCCGCTGCGGTTCTACCTGATCTTCACCCGGCACCGCTGGCAAAGCTGGCTGGTCCGCGGTTCGTTCATCATCGGCGGCTACGGCGCTGTGGTGGCGCTGTATCTGCTGGCCGCCACCGGCGACGTCACCGGCGCCCGGCAGGTACTCGCGGGGATCGGGCTGCTACTGGCGCTGGCCACCGCGGTCTACACCGCGTTCCTGTTCGCCCAGGCGAAGGCCCGGGATCTGTGGCAGAGCCCGCTGCTGCCCGCCCATCTGGCCATCTCGGCGGTGGTGGCCGGGGCAGCGGCCATGCTGCCCGTGCTGGCCTGGCGCGCTCCCGGCCGTGCGGTCACCGCCGCCGAGGTGACCCTGGCGCTCGCCTGCGCGATCCACGTCCTGCAGGTGACCGGCGAGACCACGCTGCCCCACGTGACCGCGCACGCTCACCTGGCTACCCAGGAGATGGTGCGCGGCAGGTTCGCCCGCTACTTCTGGCCGGGACTGGCGCTGACCGCCGCCTCCATCGCCGCGCCCTGGCTGGGAGTGGCGGCCGCCCCGCTCGCGCTTGCCGGGCTGCTTGCCCACGAGCACGCCTACGTGCAGGCGGGCCAGGCCGTCCCGCTCGCATAGGGAGGTGGCTGGATGACCGGCCGGGACCGTAAAGACGGCCTTGATTCCCTGGGGGAGCGGGTGCTGGCGGCCCGTGCGGCGGTCCAGGCCCGGGGGGAAACGTTCTACCAGGGGCCGAGTGGGATCCATCTGGCCGCGTTCCCGCCGAAGGAACGCTGGGACGACTGGGTGGAACTGTCCTCGCGGGCCTGGCCGGCCCGCGAGGAGCGGCACTCCATGCTGGTGCCAACCACGTGCTTCAACTGCGAGTCAGCCTGCGGGCTGCTCGCCTACGTGGACCGCGAGACGGGTCAGGTGCGCAAGTTCGAGGGCAATCCCGAGCACCCCGGGTCCCGCGGGCGTAACTGCGCCAAGGGGCCGGCCACGATCAACCAGGTCACCGATCCCGACCGGATCCTGTATCCGCTGCGCCGGTCCGGGCCGCGCGGCAGCGGCGGCTGGGAACGGGTGAGCTGGGACGAGGTCCTCGACGTGCTCGCGGCCCGGATCCGGGCAGCGATCACGGCGGGACGCCAAAACGAGATCATGATCCACCTCGGCCGCCCGGGTGAGGACGGGTTCACCGAGCGGGTACTGGCGAGCTGGGGAGTGGATGGGCACAACTCGCACACCAACGTCTGCTCGTCCGGCGGGCGGACCGGGTTCCAGTTCTGGATGGGCATCGACCGGCCCAGCCCCGATCACGCCCACGCCAAGGTCATCTACCTGATCAGCGCCCACCTGGAATCCGGGCATTACTTCAACCCGCACGCACAGCGGATCACGCAGGCCCGGGCGAACGGCGCCAAGGTGATCGTGCTGGACACCCGGCTGTCCAACACCGCCAGCCACGCCGACTACTGGCTGTCCCCGCAGCCCGGCAGCGAGGCCGCCATCAACCTGGCCATCGCCAACCATCTGATCCAGACCGGCCGGTATGACCGGCAGTTCGTCCGCCGGTGGTGGAACTGGGCCGAGTACCTTCAGGCCTGCCATCCCGGACGGCCCGTCGCCTTCGAGGTGTTCGAGGAGGTACTCGCCAGCCTGTATGCGGATTTCACCTTGGAGTATGCCGCCGCGGAATCCGGGATCGACGCGGGTGTGCTGGCCGAGGTCGCCGAGGTGGTCGCCGGCGCGGGGACCCGGTTCTCCTGCCATTCCTGGCGGTCCGCGGCGGCGGGGAACCTGGGCGGCTGGCAGGTGTCGCGGACCCTGTTCCTGATCTCCGCGCTACTGGGAGCGGTCGCCACCGAGGGCGGCACATTCCCGAACGCGTGGAACAAGTTCGTGCCCCGGCCCATCCACGTGCCCCCGCACCCGGGGGCGTGGCAGGAATTGTCGTGGCCGCTGGAGTACCCGCTGGCGCAGAACGAGATGTCGTTCCTGCTGCCGCATTTCCTGAAGGACGGGCGCGGCCGGCTGGACACCTACTTCACCCGCGTCTACAACCCGGTGTGGACCAACCCCGACGGCCTGTCATGGATGGAGGTCCTCACCGACGAGACCAAGGTCGGCTGCTCGGTCGCGCTGACCCCGGCCTGGAACGAGACCGCCTACTTCGCCGACTACGTGCTGCCCATGGGGCACGGCCCGGAACGCCACGACACCCACTCCTACGAGCAGTACGACGGGCAGTGGATCGGGTTCCGCCAGCCGGTGCTGCGTGCCTTCGCCGAGCGCACGGGCGAGACGATCACCGACACGCGCCAGGTCAACCCCGGCGAGGTGTGGGAAGAGAACGAGTTCTGGATCGAGCTGTCCTGGCGCATCGACCCCGACGGGGCACTCGGTATCCGCCAGTACCATGAGTCCCGCGCCCGGCCTGGCTGCAAGCTCACCGTGGACGAGTACTACGGCTGGATGTTCGCCCACTCGGTGCCCGGCCTGCCGGAACGGGCCGCCGCCGAGGGCATGGCTCCGCTGGAGTGGATGCGCCGCTACGGTGCTTTCGAGATCAGCCACGGCCAGGGGGCCGTGCACGAGCAGGAGGTCCCCGCCGCGGAACTGTCGGGCGCAGTCACCACGCCGGCGGGCCGGGTCTACACCAGCACGCGCCAGCCGTTCAGCAGCAATATCGTGCCGATGGGGACACCGGAGCCCGACGATGCAGGGCGCCGCCCGGCGGGAGTGGAGGTGGACGGGAAGGTCCTGCGCGGGTTCCCGACTCCCTCGGGCCGCCTGGAGTTCTGGTCCTCGACCCTGGCCGCGTGGGGGTGGCCCGAGCACGCCCTGCCCGGCTACATCAAGAGCCACGTCCACCCGGACAGCCTGGCACCCGGGCAGCTTGTCCTGCTGTCGACCTTCCGGCTGCCGACCCAGATCCACACCCGGTCCGCCAACGCCAAGTGGCTGGACGAGCTCGCGCACACCAACCCGGTCTGGATCCACCCCTCCGACGCCGCAAGTCTCGGCGTGGGCCGCACCGGCGACCTGGTGCGGGTGGAAACCGAGATCGGGCACTTCGTGGCCAAGACCTGGATCACCGAGGGGATCCGGCCCGGCGTTGTCGCGTGCAGCCATCACATGGGCCGGTGGCGCCTGGACGGCGGGCCGCGCGGCGCCGGCGGCATGATGGCCACCGTCGCCCTGAGCCACGGCGACGATGGCTGGCGGATGGGAACCCGCGCCCCGGTGCGCCCATACGTCTCCCGCGACCCGGATACGCAGCGGATCTGGTGGAGCGACACCGGTGTCCACCAGAATCTGACCTTCGGCGTTCACCCCGACCCGATCTCCGGGATGCACTGCTGGCACCAGGCGGTGCGGGTGCTCCCGGCGGGGCCCGATGACCGCCACGGTGACATCGGGGTAGATACCGCGAGAGCCCGCGAGGTCTACCGGGAATGGCTGAAGCTGGCCCGGCCGGCGGGAAGCGAGTCGCCGGGCGGGTTGCGCCGGCCCACGTGGCTGATGCGCCCGCTCAAGCCCGCCCGCGAACTGTTCCAGGTGCCCGGCCAGGAACGGCCGGCCCGGTGACCGCCCGGCCCTTGATCACCAGCCCGGCGTGCGCCGCGACGGCGGCAGGACATGGCGGGCGGTGGGAGCTACTGCGCGCGCTCGGGGCGATCGCCACCACCCCACCGCCGCTGAGCCGCCCGGTTGCGGCCAGCCTCGGCCTGCCCCAGCCGGCCGCGGCGGAGCACACCGGCGTGTTCGTGCTGTCCGCGCCACCGCATGCGGGGATCTACCTGGGCGCGGAAGGCAAGCTCGGCGGCGAGGGGCTGGACCGGGTCGCTGGGTTCTGGCGGGCGCTAGGGCTGGCCCCGCCGCGGGACGCCGACCATCTCGGTGCCCTGCTGGCGCTGTACGCCGAACTCGGCGAGGCAGCGGCGGCCGCGCGCTCGGAGCGGGCGCGCGCCGGGGTGCGGCGCGCCCGGGAAGCGCTGCTGTGGGAGCACCTGTGGTCCTGGGCGCCGGGCTACCTCACCGCGGTCGCGCGACTGGAAACACCGTCGCTGGGGCCGTGGGCCAGGCTCACCCTGCGCGCCCTTGCCCGGGAAGCGGGGCTGGCGGCACCACCCGCCGCGCTGCCCCTCGCGCTGAGGTCCGCGCCGCGGCGGCCCGGCCCGGGCAGCCCCAGCGTGCCGAGCCGCCATGAACTGCTCGACGTTCTGCTCGCCCCGGTGCGCTCCGGTGTCGTGATCACCGCCGAGGATCTGCGGCACGCTGCCGCCGCGGCTGGGGCCGGTTACCGGCTGGGCGAGCGCCGCTACACGCTGGCGGCCATGCTCGATCAGGACAGCCTGGCCACCATCGGCTGGCTGCGGACGTTCGCCCGCAAGTGGGCACGCTGGCACGCCGGGCAGCGGCCGGTCCCGGCACCGGACCCGCGCCGGTGGTGGGCGGGCCGGGCACGCGGGACCGCCGCGGCGCTGGACGACCTGCTGGGGAGGCTTGCCACCGCTGGTTAAAGTGGGGCATGACGCTACGGGGCCGTGCGAACGGGACGCCCGGCGGCCCTCTCAGCTCCCGGGTCCCGGACCTGGCAGCGCTGGAAGTGCTGCTCGCGGTCGCCCGTGCCGGGAGCCTCAACCAGGCGTCGCGCCAGCTCGGCATCACCCAGCAAGGTGTGTCCGCCCGGATCCGGTCGGCGGAGGCACAGGCGGGTGTCGCCCTGGTGTCGCGTAGCCCGCGTGGATCCACCCTGACCCCGGAGGGGGTCGTCGTCGCCGAGTGGGCGGCGCGGCTGCTGGCGGTAGCGGGCGAACTGGACGCCGGGCTGGCCGCCCTCCGGCGTGACCACCGGACCCGGCTGCGGGTGAGCGCGAGCCTCACCATCGCCGAGCAGCTGCTGCCCAGGTGGCTGGTGTCCCTGCAGGCAGCCGCCCGCCATCGCGGCGAGCCCCCCGCCGATGTGGTCCTCACCGCGGCCAACAGCGACACCGTCGCCGAGCAGGTCCGCCGCGGTGCCGCCGACCTCGGCTTCGTCGAGGGACCCCGCAGCCCCCGGGGACTGCACAGCCGCGTCATCGGACATGACCAACTGCTCGTCGTGGTCCGCCCCGACCATCGGTGGGCACGGCGCCGCCGCCCGCTCAGCCCCGCCGACCTGGCCGCCACCCGGCTGGTCAGCAGGGAAGAGGGATCCGGGACCAAAGGCGTGCTCACCGCCGCGCTGTCGGCGGCCACGGGCACCCGGGTGACCATGCCGGTGGCGCTCGCGCTGTCATCCACCGCCGCAGTCAAGGCGGCCGTGGCCGCCGGCGCCGGGCCCGCCGTGCTGAGCGAGCTTGCCGTCGCAGAGGAGCTCAGCTCACACCGGCTGGTCCGGGTTCCGGTCGCGGGCATCAACCTCCGCCGCTCGCTGCGGGCGGTCTGGTCCGGCGGGGAACTCCCGCCCATCGGCGCCGCGCGTGACCTGCTCGCCCACGTCAGCGCGGGCGGCCGCGCCGGGCCCGCCGGCGATAGTGCTCAGGACTGAGGCCTGCTCACAGCCCGCCAGGTGGAGAGCTGTCGCCTTCTGTCCCGGCTGGCCGTCGTTTCGCCGGGACGGGGGCGTTGTCCGCGGTGTATGCCGGCAGCCGGGCCGAGTAGATGGAGTACCCGTCGATGTGGAAGGCGACGACGGTGGCGACCGCGGTGGCCACCATCATGGGAACCATCAGGCCGAAGCCGCTGTGCGTGAGTTCGAGCACCAGCGCGAGGCCGGACAGCGGTGCCTGCATCGCCGCGCCGATCATCGCGGCCGCGCCGACCATGGCGAACGCGCCGGACGGCGAGCCCGGCCAGGCCAGGCTCCAGGCCAGGCCAAGCGC
>Ga0335078_10010657_pt1 | contig 13616 bp, 15 predicted proteins | sample Lox_Sample_32_FD_206711 | JGI IMG/M metagenome (GOLD analysis project Ga0335078, IMG submission 206711) | Soil microbial communities from Loxahatchee National Wildlife Refuge, Florida, United States - Lox_Sample_3.2 | ecosystem: Environmental > Terrestrial > Soil > Wetlands | place: USA...
CCACGGCTGAGCGGACCACGGCTGAGCGGACCACGGCTGAGCGGACCACAGCTGAGCAGGCGGCGGCTGGAGCTGCCCCATGCATCCTCACGTCCGGCGGGGCTCACTGCTGGGACCCCGCCTTCGCGCTCTTGACCGGAGTTGGCGAGGGCGACCCGGTGTCGGTTGCCGTCGCGGTCGGCATCGGGCTCGGCCCGATTCCATTCGCGCCTGTGGTGCCGTAACTGCCCGGGGCCTGCGTGCCGATTTGTTCGGCGAGCACCTGCGCGACGACGATCTGCCCGAATGTCTCGTCGGCATTGTCCACGCTCGACACCTGGTTCGCGCTGGTACTGGCCCGCAGGGCCGCGATGGCGCCGCCCGCCTGCGTCGAGCTAGCGGGCCCGGCCATGACCGCCGCGAGGCTGGTGGAATTGACCGCCGCGGCGACGTCGGTCAGCGATTGGTTGGTCGTGGCGGAGTTCGGGCCGGTAAGCGGATTCGCTGGCGTAATCACGACCGCGAGTGTGGCACGCGCGGCGGGCTGTCCGCTGGTGGTCAGGAAACCTCCGCCCGCGAATGTGGACACGACGTTCTGGCTGGTGAAGTCCTTCAGCCCGGGAAACGCCTTAGTGGTGATAGCGCCGGCGAGCACCTGGGCCGCGCGCTGCTGCGGGCTGTTGCCTGTGAGCGTGACATTGGGCGGTGTGAGGCTCTGCGAGAGCTGGTCCAGTTCGGCGAGGGTAGTCGCGCTCGTATCGAAGAACTTGTCCTGCAGCTGTATCTGGCCGCCGATGGTGGCGCCGGCCTGCTGGAGCATGGTGGTGACGCCCTGTTGGACCTGGCCCGATGAACCGGGCGCGTCGATCACGACCACGCGCTGTCCGGTGAGCAGGTGCGCGAGCAGGCGCGGCGCGGCCGCCTGCCCGAACGTCCCCGCGGCGTTGAGCTGCTGCTGCAGCGCGCCGTTCTGGCTGCGCAGGCTGTTGAGTTCGTTACGCAGGGAGTTGTTGCCGTTCTGCAATGCCTCGGTGACGGGGCCGTTCAGCGCGGTGGTGCCGATCACGATGCCGGTCGCAAGGGCGAGGAAGATCGCGACGATGGAAACCAGGTGGTAGCGAAAATCGATCACTTTAGAACAGTCCGGTTAGCCAGTAGAGGAAAGTATCGAACTGCGCGCGAACGTACTCGAACATCGCGTGTGCGGCGAACGAGGACCTCGCCGCCGCGAGCAGCGCGACGAACGCTGCGAGCACCATGGCGAGCAACCACCAGCCGGAGATCCGGCTCTGATAGAGTCGGCTTACTCCCTTGGGCTCGACGAGCTTGCTGCCCACCCGCAGCCGGGTCAGCCACGTACTTGAGCCACCTGAACGGCCCTTGTCGAGGAACTCGGTGAGGGTGTAATGCGTGCCCACCGCGACGATCAGGCTGGCGCCGAGGTCGTCGGCGAGCAGTAGCGCGATGTCCTCGCTGGTGCCGGCCGCGGGGAATACGACGGAGGCCAGCCCCATGTCCTGCACCCGCTGCAGGCCGGGCGCCCGCCCGTCGCGGTAAGCGTGCACGACAATCTCCGCGCCGCACGCGAGCGCCGTGTCAGACACCGAGTCCATGTCGCCGACGATGATGTCGGGCACATAGCCGGCCTCGAGCAGCGCATCCGCGCCGCCGTCCACGCCCAGCATGACTGGCCTGAACTCACGGATGTAGGGCCGCAGGACCGCGAGGTCCTCCCGGTACTGGTAGCCGCGGATCACGACGAGCACATGCCTGCCTTCGAGGCGGGTCGTCAGCTCGGGCACGCCGACCCCGTCGAGGAGCAGCTCACGCTCGCGCTTGAGGTATTCCATCGTGTTCGCCACGAACGCCTCGAGCTGCACGGCGATGCCGGCCTTCGCCTCGGCCATCGCGGCCGCAACCGACTCCTCGGTCTGCACGGCGCCCTTGGCGATCACCTGGCCGTGCGCGTAGAGCGTGTCGCCGTCGAGCCGCACGACGTCGCCCTCGGCCACCTTGACGAACACGTCCTGGCCGACGTCGTCAACAAGCGGGATACCCGCTTCAATGATGATCTGCGGGCCCAGGTTCGGGTACCTGCCGCTGATGCTCGGCGCCGCGTTCACCACCGCAGCCACCTGCCGCTCGATGAGCGCGTGGGCGGCCATCCGGTCAAGGTCGACGTGGTCGATGATGGCGATCTCACCTGGGAGCATCCGTTTGGTGAGATCCTTCGTCCTGCGGTCGAGCCGGGCCGTCGCTATAGGCCCCGGCAGGTCATTTGCCGTGGCGCGGCGAGGTTTGGGAACTTTCAGGTACGTGACCTTCATCATGAGCAATACTGCCAGAGGCCGCGGGTGGAGACCGGCACACAGTCTATTGCGGCGTTTTAGGGGCAAGTCCCGCCAGACCTGGTCGTTGCCTGAGAGGCAGCGCAGGGCGGCTGCGCGAGCCAGCTGAGCCGACAAGCACCGATTGCCTGCTCGGTTTGGCTATTGTCCTGGCCGTGACCGGGGCTGGCTCTTCGGCGGCGTCTACACAGCGGGCGCAGAAGAGCCCGGATACGCCGACGGCGGCTGCACCGAGATCACCCTGCCGCACACGGTACGCTCGACCCTGTCCGGGCTGCCGGGCGGGGCATCCAGGGCACCAGGACCGGCTTCCGCGGGCGCGATGCGGACGCACACCACGACGGACTGGGCGGGTTGCGTGCTCGCTTTCAACGACTATCATGTCGATGGGGCCAACGCGACGCTGCTTCCGCCGATCAATGGCGTGCCGTACCTGGTCAGCGAGGCGGTAGGCACGCTGGACGGAGTTCAGTACTTCCGCTGGACCGGACCCGGGCACGGTGCTCGCCAGGCAGGCCGTCATGCACGCGCAGGTGCGCGAGATCGCGCAGGCGCCTGCGGCGTCGTGGCGGAAGATCGTCGCGTCCCTGGCGGGCGGTGGCGCCGGATGCCTCGACAACATCATCGAGCGCGAGTCTCTGTCCAAACTGCCACATCCTGCTCGTCGAGGCGTCCTCGTCCCAAATCAGCGACCTGGGCGCGGCGGCAGGCTGATCAGCGCCGCTGCGGCCCGGCCGGGCCGCAGCGGCGCATCCGTGCGGTTGTCAGCCGACTCGTCCAGGGACCGTCTCGTGCTGACCGCCGGCGACGCGTCGATCGTGGCGGACGGCTCCGTGGCCACCCGGGTGACCTTCCGCGCGGTCGATGCGTACCGCAACCAGCGCTCTTACGTGAACGGTGCGGTGGACCACTGACCGGCCCAGCCTCGCTCATCGGCGACAACCCGTTCGACTTCGGCGCGTACGGCGGCACGGGCGGCGCGTTCATCCGCTCGCTGCCCAACTGCTGCCCTATTGCTGCGGGGGGACCGGCACGAGCGCGTTCCACGCGGCGGTGTCGTACAGCAGGCGAGACCCGGTGACCCGGCCGTCGCGCACGGTATTCCATTCGCTCATGAGGACCGATTCTGCGCCGGCCGGCGTTTGAAGGTCGAACTCGTACACCGAGCACACGTCGCCGCCGTCCTCCCACTGGCGCAAGATGCGGTAACCCCGCATGATGGGCGCAAGCCTGCCGGCCCCGGCCAAGAACGTCTCCCTGCCGTCAACCCGGCCGGATGGGCCCTCGAAGGAGAACTCGTCGGCCAGGTGCGTCCGCAACCCATCGACGTCCCACGCCGTGAACGCTGTCAGGTACTCGTTGACCACCTTAGAGCTGTTACCCATGCCGCAGTCTCCCATCTGCCTGAAAGTCTCGATAGGCCAATATACAAGGAGCGTATTGTACAAGTGTCAACTGGTATATTTTGGCGCCTTGGGGAGAGCTGAGGCGTATCAGCGGCCAGCGGACGAGCGGCCCGCGGCCGAGCGGCCCGCGGCTGGGCCGCCGGCCAGCGATGCCCGTTCTTCCGCGGCGAGGGAAAGGAGTTCCTCCGCGTGGGCGCGGCCGAGTTCGGAATCCTCAAGGCCGGCCAGCATCCGGGACAACTCCCTGATCCGGCCCTGCTGGTCCAGCCGGGTCACGCCGCTGCTGGTGACGAGGCCGTCACCGGACTTCTCGACGAGCAGGTGATTGTCGGCGAACGCAGACACTTGCGGCAGGTGGGTGACCACGATGACCTGGGCAAGCCTCGCGAGCCTGGCAAGCCTGCGGCCCACTTCCACCGCCGCCTTGCCGCCCACGCCCGCATCCACTTCGTCGAACACAAAGGTCGGCAGCGGGTCCGCGCCCGCGAACACTACCTCGATCGCGAGCATGACACGAGAAAGCTCCCCGCCAGAGGCGCCCTTGTGCAGCGCCAGCGCCGGCGCGCCTGGGTGCGCAGCGAGCCTGATCTCCGCCTCGTCGGCCCCGTAAGGTCCCAGCTCGTCCAGCGGCGTCACCACCACCTTGAGCCGGGCACGCGGCATGGCGAGCGCGGTGAGCTCGGCCGTGACGTCGGCGGCGAACTTCTCCGCGGCCTGGGCCCTTAGCCCGCTGAGACCGTCGGCTAGACCGGTAAGCCTGCCCGCGAGGTCGGCCTCTTCCGCGGTGAGTGCCTCGATGCGCTCGTCGTCTGAGTCGAGTTCTGTGAGCCTGGTCGCGGCGCGTTTGGCCCAGCCCAGCACGGCCGCAACCGTGCCCGGCGAGGCCGTCACGTCCGCGGTGTCATCGCGCGGGGGCGACCCCGGGGCGGTGCCAGCCCCGTACTTTCGCACCAGCCGGGTGAGCTCGGCCCTGCGTTCCTGTACCGCCGCGAGGCGGGCGGGATCGGCTTCCACCGACTGCGCATAGGAGGCAAGCTCTGCCGCCACGTCCGAGATCAGGTAGGACGCTTCGGACAGCTGGCCGCCGAGCTCACCGAGCGCCGGATCGTGCTGGCTGACCGAGTCAAGTGCGTGCCGGGCCGCGCCGAGCAGCGTCACCGCGTCCGCCGCGTTCTCGCCGGTTGACGGATCCGCGAGCAGTGCCTCGTGCGCGGTTGTCGCCGCCGCACGAAGTGCGTCCGCGTGCGCGAGCCGCTCTTCCTCCGTGAGCAGTTCATGGTCCTCGCCGTCAGCCGGCCCGAACCGTTCGATCTCACCCAGCCCGAACCTTAGCGCGTCGGCCTCCATCGCGCGCTCCCTGGCTTTTGTGACGATCTCGTCGAGCTGACGCCGGACCTCGCGGTGGCGCTGATAGGCGCGCTGATATTCGCCGAGCGCGACAGCGAGTTCCGCGCCGGCGTAACGGTCAAGCGCTTCCCGCCCGCGGCCAGGTTTGAGCAACTGCTGCTGGTCGGCCTGGCCATGCACGGCCACCAGATCATCGGCGAGGTGGGAGAGCAGGCTCACGGGCACCGACCGGCCCCCGGCGAACGCACGCGAGCGCCCCTCGGCAGATACCGAACGGCTGACGATCAGCGTGCCGTCCTGATCGAGTTCACCGCCCGCCTCCTCGACCTGGCGGGCGACGTGACCTTCCGGATCCGTGCGCAGCCTGCCTTCGACCATCGCCCGGTCGGCGCCCGGCCGGACCCGTGCCGGGTCGCCACGGCCGCCGAACAAGAGCCCGAGCCCGGTCACGACCATTGTCTTTCCAGCGCCAGTCTCGCCGGTGACCACGGTGAATCCGGCGGAAAGCTCGAGGATGGCGTCGTCGATGACCCCAAGCCCGGTGATGCGGACTTCCTCGAGCATCGCGCGGCTCACCGACCCTCCCTGCGACCGCGCCAGCCGGTCACCGGCAGGCCGAATTTCACCACGAGCCTGTCGGTGAACGCCGTGCTGCCTGGCTTGCCCGATAGCCGCACGAGGCCCACGGGCAGCACACCGCGACGCACCTCCACCCTGGCTCCGGCGGCCAGATCGACCCTTCGCCGCCCATCGCACCACATAACCGCGCCCGACGTCTCCGATAGCTCGCGGGTATGGCCAGGCGGGTTGCTCGACGCCGGTGCGGCGCCACGGCTTGATCCCCCCATCACCTCGACGGCGACCACCGAGCGTGGCGAGATCACCAGCGGCCTTGCGAACAGGGCGTGCGCCGAAATCGGCACGAGAAGCAGCGCCTCCACCTCGGGCCAGACCACGGGCCCGCCCGCGGAGAATGCGTACGCAGTGGATCCCGTCGGAGTCGCGCAGACGACCCCGTCGCAGCTCCATCGCGACAACGGTGTGCCATCGATCTCGGTGACCACTTCGAGCATCCGTTCGCGGGCAGCCTTCTCGACCGTGGCCTCGTTCAGCGCCCAGGCGGAGGCCGTCACCGTGCCGTCCTCGCGGACCAGGATGTCAACCGTCATCCGTTCCTCGACGACATAGTGCCGCTGTACCACCCGGTCCACGGTCGCGGCCAGGTGCTCGGGATCAGCCTCGGCGAGGAAGCCGACGTGGCCCAGGTTCACCCCGAGCAGCGGCGCAGCAGCGGGCCGCGCAAGCTCGGCCGCCCGCAGCAGGGTGCCGTCACCGCCTACGACGATCACCACCTCCGCGTCCTGCGCCGCTTCCGCGGTGGCCGCGACCACATCGACACCGACGCAGGACAGATCATCGGATTCCGAGGCGAGGACCCGCACCATCACGCCCGCGCGGGTGAGCATCTCCACCACCTGCCGTGCGCTGCGCAGCGCCTCCTTGCGGCCGGTGTGGGCGACCACCAGGACCGTACGGTTGGCGTTCATCGGGCCCGACACTAGCTGGGTCCCTCCTCGATCGCCCGCGCTGCGGCTGCCTCGTCAAGTGGCGGCGCGCCCCGCCGCAGCCAGAGGAAGTACTCGACGTTTCCTGACGGGCCTGGGAGCGCGCTCGCGGTGACCCCCATGACGCCCAGGTCGTGTTCGCCGGCACAGCGCGCCACCCTCGTCACCGCCTCCTGCCTGGTCGCCGGGTCGCGGACCACGCCGCCCGTACCAACCTTCCCCTTGCCAGCCTCGAACTGCGGTTTGACCAGGAGCAGGAAATCGGCGTCCGGCGCCGCACAGGCCGCGAGCGCGGGCAGCACCAGCGTAAGCGAGATGAAGGACAAGTCTGCCGTCACCAGGTCCGGTGCGTACTCCAGTTGTCCGGGCCGCAGGCCGCGCACGTTCACCCGGTCCATGACCGTCACTGCGGGGTCGGTCCGCAGCGACCACGCAAGCTGGCCGTAGCCGACGTCGACCGCGGTCACGTGCGCGGCGCCCGCTCGCAGCAGCACGTCGGTGAACCCGCCCGTGGAAGCCCCGGCGTCCAGGCACCGACGACCGGCGACGGCGACACCGGGCAACGCGGCCAGGGCACCGGCCAGTTTGTTGCCGCCACGGGAAACGTAGTCGTCGGCGCCGTCGGCCGGCTCCTCCACCGTGATCGACGCCGACGTGTCCACCTGGCTGGCCGGTTTGACCGCACCAGGACCTGCGCCGCCGACCCGGACCCGCCCCTGCGATATCAGCCCGGTGGCGTGCTCACGCGAGCGGGCAAGCCCGCGGCGGACCAGTTCGGCGTCAAGCCTGCTGCGCCTGGCCATCTGACGCGTCACCAGACGCACCTCGGGGCGCGGCGGTGGCAAGCTCGTCGAGCAGGCCACGCAGGCGCACGTAGGCCTGCTCGAACGCCTCGACATGCCCGGAATCGGGCAGCCCGTCGAGGTTAGCCAGCCTGGCCAGCGCCTCATCCACGCGTGGATCCCCCGTTGCCGCCGCCGTCGCTGACGCACCGCCAGCGGCGGCCGTTCGGGTAACCTCGTTCATCATCAGTTTCAGACTCCTTCGAGTCGGGCGGGCGGTTAAGGAGCGTGCACCGGGCCCATCAGAACGTTACCGTCCGGACACGACACTTCGGTGGGGACCGAGCAGGAGCGCAACGTCGATGGCGACCGTTGACCAATGTCGCGAGGCACTGGAAAAGGTGGCGTCCCGCATCAGCGGGATGAGCCCACAGGACCGCGAGCGGCATCTTGTCGATCGCACGATAGGTTTCCGTGTGACTGACCTGGGAGTGGAGTTCCGTACCCGGCTCGGCCCGCATGGCACCGACCCGATTAGCGAGGCGGCACCACAGGACGGGCCGGCTCAGGTGACCTTCAGCGCGAGAAGCGACGATCTTGTCGCGCTCGCCGACGAGCAACTGCATCTCGCCCGCGCTTGGGCTACCGGGCGACTCAAGGTCCAGGCGAGCGTGTTCGATCTGCTCCGGCTCCGCGGCGTCCTGTGACCTGGGGGTCCCTCAGTCCGATGGCGGCGGTTCAGTCCCATGAAGGCGGTGGCGCCCCCGCAGTTGTACGGGGAGTCACCAAATGATCAGTAGGCGGCAGGTCGCCGTGATCACGTGTTTGTCCTCGGCGGACGAGCCGGGCTCCCCTAACATGGGCTGCTGGGACGGCGCCCGCGTACCGGCGCTGGCGCGCGGGGTGGCTCAAGGATCAGCATGCAGGCTGGTCCTTGCTCCGAGGAACTGAGCAGGGGGCTCATTCACGAACCCGGTCTGCGTCCCAGACGCGACGTCCCAGGACGACGTCCCAGAGGTGACAGGTGAGGTTCAGGTTGACGGGAATGACTCGATGACAGTGTCCGTGCCCGGTACCGGACGCGTGATCGCGGCCGGCGTCATGATCCTTGCGGTGGCGCAGGCAGCGGCCTGTGGTTCTACTCACGGCCCGGCCTCTGCGGCGAGCCCTTACGAGTCGGCAAACAGCAGCGCGCCCGGCACCTCCGCGCCTTCCACCCCCGCGCCCGCGCAAACCAGGCCGACCACGACGGCATGTGTGAGCGGCGCGCTCCGGCCGAGCCTCACGCCGACGGGGGCGGCGGCAGGAACCGCCTACTACGCCCTCAGGCTGACCAACACGTCCGGGGGCACATGTACATTGTACGGCTATCCAGGGGTGTCATTCGTCAGCGGCGTAGGAGGACAGCAGATTGGCAGCGCCGCGACCCGCAATCCGCTGTACCCGGTGGCCGAGGTGACGGTGGCCGCGAACGCTACAGCGCACGCAACGCTCGGCGTCGCCGCGGCCGCCAACTATCCGGCCTCCCGCTGCCATCCCGCCGCGGCGCACGCGCTGCGGGTCTTCCCGCCCGGCCAGACCGCCGCCGTGTACGTCAAGCAGAGCTTTCCTGCGTGTTCGGCGCATGTGACGGTGCTCACGGTGACCGCGATGCGCGTGGGACTTGGCGGCCAAGGCACATAGGCCCTTTGGCTTGACGGTTTGACGGTTGGTCTCCGGCGCGACCCCGCGGCAGCCACGGGGGAGACAACGCGGCCACGGGCGGCGGTACAGCAGCGACTGGCCGAGGGTGCCATGCTGGGGAGATGCCGGAGGGGGATGTCGTCTGGTGGTACGCGCGGCGCCTGCATAGCGCGCTAGCGGGCGACGTGCTTACCCGAAGCGACTTCCGGGTCCCCAGGTTCGCAACCGCCGACCTCACCGGGCGCATCGTGACCCAGGTCGTCTCGCGCGGAAAGCACCTGCTGATGCGGGTCGAGGGTGGCCTGATCGTGCATACGCACCTGCGGATGGACGGCTCGTGGCGGATCCGGCCCGCGGCCGAGCACGTTCCGGCCAGCCACCGGGTTCGGCTGGTGCTCGGCAACGACACCTGGGTCGCCATCGGTTACCAGCTCGGGGTGGTGGAACTGCTGCCCGCGGCGCAAGAGCGGAGCGTGACCGGGCAGCTCGGACCCGATCTGCTCGGCGGCGACTGGGATCCGGACGAGGCGGTGCGCAGGCTCGGCACGATACCGAGCCGTGAGATCGGCGAGGCGCTGCTCGACCAGCACAACCTGGCCGGAATCGGGAACCAGTACAAGTCCGAGGTGTTGTTCTTGCGCGGGATCAACCCGTGGCGCCCAGTCGGCAAGGTCGAGGACCTCGACCGGCTCGTGTCGCTCGCGCAGCGGCTCCTCGACGCGAACAAGGATCGGATCGGCCAGGTCACCACCGGCGTATCGCGGCGCGGCGAGGAAACATGGGTGTACGGCAGGGCCGGCCTGCCGTGCCGCCGCTGCCGTACCCGCCTCAGAAGGGCGGCACAGGGCGGCGCCGCCGAGGAACGTGTCACCTTCTGGTGTCCAAAGTGCCAGCGGTAGCCGTTCGGGATCATGCCTCGCTGCCGCTTCAGGACCGCGGCGCGTGACCGAGGACATGGGCGCGGCGCCAGCGCAAGCCATGACACCGGCGGCGATCTCACAGTTCATCCTGGCGCACACGCGGCCCACGGCAACCGGATTCGTGCCCGAGATCAGGCTGCATCTCGCGGCGGAGCCGCTGGGCCTGTGGGAGATGACCGAGCGGGCGGCCGGGCGAGCCGGGCTGCCACCGCCGTTCTGGGCATTCGCCTGGGCCGGCGGGCAGGCGCTGGCGCGCTACGTGCTCGATCATCGCGAGGTCGTTGAGGGGCGCCGCGTGATCGATGTGGGCACCGGGTCCGGCCTGGTCGCGATCGCCGCCGCCCTGGCTGGAGCAGCCGCAAGCACCGCCAGCGACATCGACCCGTTCGCCGTCGCCGCCGTGACACTCAACGCCGCGGCGAACGGCGTCGCCTTGACCGCCTTAGCCCCCGACGCTCTCGATGGTGACGGCGCCCCGGCGGAGGTGGTGCTCGCCGCGGACGTCTGCTACGAGAAGGTGCTTGCCGGGCGGGTGTTGCGGTTCCTGCGCCGCGCCCGCGCGAGGGGGGCCGCGGTCCTCATGGGCGATCTCGGCCGCAGCTACCTGCCGCGCTCCGCGTTCACCGAACTCGCCGTTTACGACGTGCCTGTGCCGCGTGCGCTCGAGGATACCGACATCAAGCGGACGGCCGTGTGGGAGCCCAAGTGGTAAACGCCGTGCCGGGCCCTCTGGCCCTAACGACCCGGCGGCACCGGGCTACCCGGCGGCACCGGTTACCGGCGGCACCGGTTACCGGCGGCACCGGCGGCACCGGTTACCGGCGGCACCGGTTACCGGCGGCACCGGCGGCGCCGGCTACGCGGCGGCGCCGAGCATCCGGTCGGTCACCTGCCTGAGCTTGCCGCGGAACCGCGGGTCGTAGGCCTCTTGCAGGGCGTGGGCCGGTCTGAGGCCGTCGAAGAACTGCCCTGTGATCCCGTCGATGTCAGGATCGGTGATCAGCCGCATTGTCGCCGCACCCCCTTGCTCGACCGTGGAGAGCGGGGCGATGCCGCCCTGGATGACCATGCCGGTACTCATGTAGGTCGCCGGATGCAGGCAGGTAACCGTGATCTTGGCGGGCTCAAGCTCAGCAGCCAGGTCGAAGGTGAAAGCGGCAAGCGCGAGCTTCGACCTGCGGTAGGCGTCCACCCCGTCGTACCCGCGGGTGAACTCGGCGTCGTCCGGGTCGAACGCCACCTGCCCGATCGAGCCGATGTTGACGACCCTGGCGGGCGCGGACGCCGCAAGCAGCGGCATCAGCAGCCTCGTCAGCAGGACCGGCGCGAGGTAGTTGACCGCGAACCTGAGTTCGTGTCCGTCCGCGCTCACCGCTCGCCCCTCGCCCGGCGCGCCGAAACCGATCCCCGCGTTATTCACGAGCACCTCAAGGCGTGGCACATCGGCACGGACCCGGTCGGCCAGCACGCGGACGTCTGCGAGCGAGGCCAGATCGGCGACATAGCCCTGCGTACCACGGCCAAGCTCGGCGGAAAGGTCCGCCACGCGCGCGGGATCGCGTCCATGGACGAGCACGCGCCAGCCGGATCGCGAAAGGTCCACGGCGAGGTAACGGCCGAGGCCCGAGGTAGCACCGGTGATCAGCACGGTCGATCGGGCGCCAGGCATCTGTCCTCCATCGCGTTGGTTCGTGATCAGGCCGCCGCGGCGCCGGTGCACGCGGACATGGCCGACCCAGATCTCCGATTCTCTGCACCAGACCCCTGACAAGGTGCCCACGAGCCTGCCTCCGAACACCGCTACGCGCAAAGCAGAACGCCTGCGGCGGCTGGGTTCTGGCGCGTGATCCCCGGCCCGCTTACGGTGGACACCGTGGCTGACTGGTGGTCGATCGAAGTGTTCCACGGGGAGTTTTCCGCAGCCCGTTGGAAGGATTCGTATGGCTCGGAACTGACCGAGTCGGCTGTCACCCACGGTGCCGTCGACTGGGGGTGGCACGAGCACCGGACAGGTGTGGTCTTCGAGGCCGCGTTCGAAAATGAAGCCGAGTGGGACGCCTTCCGAGGCCTTCCGCAGGTGCAGGCAGCGCTCGACGCCGTGCCCGACCGGGTGAACGGGCTGCTAATCTATCGTGGCCGCGGCGGCAGCGCCGGCTCGCCCTCGCGGCGGCCACGTCGGCCGAGTGCGGGTGCGGGTGCGCTCGAACTGCCGGAACCCGAAGGCGAGAAGGTCCTCGATCTTACCGATTCCGGCCCGGAGCGGCTGGCCGATCCCGTCGGTTGAGCCGGCTGAAATCGGCCACCGGCGGCGGCCCGCCGCCCCGAGGACCCGCTGCACAGCGTCACGCTCACGCGCGCCGACCTAGTCACAGGGCTGCGAACCGCGGCACTGGAATCAGGCGCCCGGATCGTCACCGGCCAGCGGCTGCACGGCGAACCCGACCCGCGGACAGCGGACGCTGACCTCATCGTCGGGGCCGACGGCATCTGGTCCGCGACCCGGCGCGCCCTGGACCTAGCAGCACTCGAGCCGGCCTACACCGGGCTCTACTGAGGTTCCCGGCACCTCCGGCAGTGTGCCGGCCGGCCTGCCCCGGGACGGCTTAAACTGCATCTTCGCCAGGCACGGGGTGTTCATCTTCCTTCCCGTCCCGGATGGGACCGCCCAGGTCTCCGCTTCCGAGCCGCCGCCCGACCCGGCCACCATCGTCGTGGCCGAGCTCACCGCACTGTTCGGCACCGAGGTGCAGGCAACGGCCGTGCTGCGGGCCGCCACCGCGCGCGGCGAACCTGGGACACGTACTCAAGCCGGTCATCCACCGGTACGGCGGCCGGACCGTGCTGATCGGCGACGCCGCGCACCCGGTCGGCGCCGGGCAGGGGGCGTCCATCGCGATGGAGGACGCGGTAATCCTCGCCAGGTACCTCGCAGGAGCCGAGGCAGGCACGATCCCCCGGGCGCTGGCCGCCTATGACCACGAGCGGCAGCCGCGGGCCGGCAAGCTAGCCAAGATGGAGACCCGCAACCGGGACGCCAAGACCGCGGGCCCGATCGCCACCCAAATGCGTGAAATGATCATGCCGCACGTGTTGAACCGCTTCTACGAGAAGGCGACCGGCTGGCTTTACGACCTCGACCTGGGCACGCTCCGGTGACCCGCGGACGCTGACGCGGAGGTCACTCAATCGCGCGCCCACGAGGGCACTGGCAGCACGAACGGGTGCCCCGGCAACGAAGAAGTGTCATTCTCTGATATTTGTCTCACCCGCGCCCGCGTATTGGCCCGGGGCCGTTCCCGGGACCCGCAGTGCCGGCCCGGAGAACGTCCACCGGCGGCCCCCACACAAGGACAAGTCTGGGGTACCGGCGGGAGGCGGGACATCGTGCCAGAAGCGGCGGCCAGGCGCCGCCTCCCGCGCCCCGCGCGGGAGGCGGCGCGGTGGATCCTCTACGCCGCCAGGTTCGCCGGCGCCGCGCCGGCCCTAGCTAGTCGTCGAGGCGACCAGCCTGGCTCCACCAGGCCCAGCGCCAGGTCCGGGCCTGGACAAGTTCCGCTCGTTCGCGCAGGCTCAACCACCGCTAACC
>Ga0335078_10010658_pt1 | contig 13615 bp, 12 predicted proteins | sample Lox_Sample_32_FD_206711 | JGI IMG/M metagenome (GOLD analysis project Ga0335078, IMG submission 206711) | Soil microbial communities from Loxahatchee National Wildlife Refuge, Florida, United States - Lox_Sample_3.2 | ecosystem: Environmental > Terrestrial > Soil > Wetlands | place: USA...
CGCATCCTCGCCGTCACCGATTCGCACGTGACCCTTCAAGGGAGGGATTACGCACACGATAGCCAGCAACGCATTATAACCCTGACCGGCGAGGAGTTCATGCGCTGCTTCCTCAAGCACGTTCTGCCCAAGGGCTTCCCGCGCATTCGCTACTTCGGTTAGCTGGCCAACCGCCGGCGCAAAAGCTTGCTGCCGCTTTGCCGCCTTCTCCTCGCCCAGACGCCGCCCCCAAACGAAGACGGTCGCTGGATTGGTAGTACTCTCCGAGGAATTGCTTGCTTTTTCGATCTTTGCTTGTCTTCTTCCCGAGTTCGCGCCTTCATTTTGAACCCTACCTTGAGCCCGGGTTTGGTTTATATCAGCAGATGCCGCAAGTGGGGCAGATGCCCGCCCGTGGGCACCAGACCGGGCACTGATCGGCACACCAAACCGACTAACATCCGCTCCTGCTAATGCATGACGCTGCCGATCCGTTTGGATTGGGAAATGCAATAGATAAGCGCGTGAGGAACTGATCGAGCGCGGCATGATATCAGAACCTCACTTTGATGAGCATAGACCGGTCCGCTATTCGCCCAGTTTAGAGAACGTCGGAACCGGGGCTTGTTGATACTCGCGTGACGTCAACTCTCACGAAATGCGACAAGCCCTGGCGTTACCCAACTGCGAGCTACCGCGGCAGGGGTCGCCAGGCCTTCGCCCGTGAACGCATCAGCGGTCCGGGCATAGTTGACGCTTCAGACAGCTGAATTGTAAGGAGCAATTCCATGTCGACCGCAAAGCCAAATCCGAACTGTGAACTAAGCATAAAAGTGACTGACAGCGACGCCGACGCGCGCGTTTCCTTAAGCGGCCGGCTTTCCATCGACACCTCGCCTGCAGTTCGCGACCGGCTGCTGGCAATCCTCGGCCAGAAGCTGATCTCAACCGTCACGATCGACATGGCGGAGTTGAGCTACATGGACTGCTCCGGCCTTGCGACGCTGGTGGAGTCTCTCAAGATTGCGCGCTCCCGCAATGCCACACTGCTCTTCACGGGTCTGCGCGATGGCCCTCGCTATTTTCTCGAGGCCACCGGACTTTTCTATCTCTTCCAAACAGCCAGGCGCCGCGCCGATTCCTCTGTTTCAAAGGCTTCCTGATGGCAACCCTTATCGAGAGCGCCGGCCGCAGAACCCTCACAGACCTCGATTACATCGGCGGGCTGAGCATTCAGTGGTGGGCGGCGGTTCGCGCGCTGAAGACAGCGTTGCCCTTCACCGGCAACCCTTACCGTTGGAAAGAATCGGTGCGGCAAATGCTGCAGATCGGGGTTGAGGCGGCGCCGATGGTGGGTCTCATGGCGATGTGCTCCGGGTTCATTCTCGCCATGCAAGGCGCCTCGGAGTTGCGCCGCTTCGGGGCCCTGCACTACGTGATCGACCTGGTTTCGATTGGCTTCAGCCGCGAACTGGGGCCGCTGCTCACGGCCATCGCCGTCAGCGGCCGGTCGGGATCCGCATTTTCCGCCGAGATCGGGACCATGAAGGTGACCGAAGAGATCGACGCACTTCGGGTCATGGCCTTTGAGCCGATCGAATTCGTGCTGGCGCCGAAGTACCTGGCCGCGCTCGTCGTCGTGCCCTGTCTCAGTATCCTGGCCAACGTCTGCGGCATGCTCGCGGGCGGAATCTTCATGTTCTTCAGCACCCACCTGACGCTTGGACTCTATGCGCGAGACATCATGAACACCATTCAATTGCGCGACGTGATCAGCGGCCTCATCAAGAGCCTGGCCTTCGCGAGCATCATTGTCCAAGTCGGCTGCCTGGAAGGATTCCGCGTGCGCGGTGGCCCTGATGCTGTAGGGCGCTCCACCACGACGGCGGTGGTCCGGTCCACCTTCCTCGTGATCATCGCCGATGCGGTCTTCACCGCGATCTTTTACTTCACCGGGATGCACTGATGCCGATCATCTCTGTTCGCGATCTGGTAGTGGAGTACGACGGACGCCGTATTCTGAACGGACTCAACCTCGACATCGAGCACGGCGAGACGATGGTGCTACTGGGTGGCAGCGGCTCGGGCAAGAGTACGTTGCTGCGGCAGATTATCGGGCTCGAGCGCCCGAAGTCAGGCAGCGTCACGGTGAAAGGCACAGACATCACGTGCTGTTCCGACGGGGAACTCAAGCGCGTCCGGCGTTCCATTGGCGTCGCATTTCAGAGCGCGGCCTTATTCAACTCGCTCACGGTTGAGGACAATATCGCATTGCTCCTGCGCGAGCACACGTCGCTTGCCCCGTCGATCGTCGACCTGGTGGTCTGGCTGAAGCTGGCCGCCGTAGGCCTGGCCGACTTTGCAAAGCTGTACCCCCAGGAGCTGTCGGGCGGCATGCGGAAGCGCGCGGCGGTGGCACGGGCCACGGCCCTCGATCCTGAAATCCTGGTTTTCGATGAGCCCTCCGCCGGCCTCGATCCTATTGTGGCGGCCGAGCTGGACGAAGTCATTTTGGTCCTGAAGAGGGCCTTTCAGATGACGGTCATCGTCGTGACTCATGAGCTGGTGAGCGCCTTCCGAATCGCCGACCGCATCGCCATGCTCCATCAAGGAACGTTTCTCGCGGTGGGAACCCGGGAGGAGATCCGGTCGAGCAAGGATCCCCGCATCAGGCAGTTCATGGAGCGCGTGCCGGACGAGACTGAGCATATCCGCACCATGCAAGCCTACCTGGAGAAATACTTGCAGTCTGAGGAGGTAAGCCGGTGACAACAGAAGCCAAGGTCGGGGCGTTCGTTCTCGCGTGTCTCGCGGTCCTCGTGTTTACGCTGGCCTATCTGTTCAACGCCCAGTTTAGCGGTGGTGGGGTGCCGTATCGGACTTACCTGCGCTATGCCGGCGGGCTCGAGCCGGGCGGCGACGTTCTGTTCGGTGGCATCCGGGCCGGCAAAATCACGGGCGTTAGAGCCTCGCCAGAGGACCCGACCAAGATCGAGATCTTGCTGGAGCTCAAGGCAGGGACGCCTGTGAACGAAAAATCCGTCGCCAAGCTCGGTTCGCTAAGCATTATGAGCGACCCCGCTCTCGCGATCAGTACCGGCAGCAATTCCGCCCCGCGCCTGCAGCCCGGCGCAACCATTCCCTCTGCCGAAGCGGTCAGCCTGGATGATATGGCCGCCAAGCTGGCTACCATCGCGGATAATGCAAACGCTCTGATCGGGCAAGTGCAAGGGGAACTTGGCGTGATTAGCACCGGTGCGCAAAGCCTCCTCGCCAATCTGAACTCGATCACCGGTCCCGCCAACCAACAGCAGATCCAAACCCTGCTGCAGCAAGCGAACGGTCTCGTGGCGAGCGAGCGCCCGAAAATCGACCGCATGACCGATCAATTGCTCGGGCTCACCCAGCACGCCGATGCCATGATCGGCAAGACGGGCCCCGTGATCGATCACGCCGACGGCGCCATTCAGAACATCAACGCCACGGTCAGCGATCTGCGCGAGCCGGTCCGCGGGGACCTGACCGAGCTTCAGAATACTTTGACCCAGGCCCGCAGCCTGCTGGCGAGCATGCAAGTGATGGTGCGCGCCAACGGCGACAACGTCGACGACACGATGGAAAACCTGCGGACCGCAACCGAGAATCTGGACCAGTTGACGGAGACGCTGAAGCAGCGGCCGTGGAGCCTGATCCGCAAGAGTCAACCGCAAGAGCGCAAAGTTCCGCAATAGGAGTGCAATATATGAGGACACGCCTGGCTGCAGCTCTCATCACCCTGACCGTGCCGATTTTCATGACCGGCTGCCTGGGCAAGGTCAAGTACCCAACCTATTACACACTCGATCTGCCCTCGGCCCCCGACCCGCCAGTTCGAGCCGGCACCCGGCCCACGGTGGCGGTGCGCGAGTTCCGCTCACCGGTGTACCTCCGGCAAGGCGCCATCGTTTACCGCCCTTCCCCGGAGCAGGTCGGGTTGTATAACTATCAGCGCTGGGCAGTAAATCCGTCTGAATTCGTCACCCGGGCGACGGCGGATCGTCTGCGCGCGACGGGCAAATTCGGCGAGGTCACGATCTATGACGGGCGGGCGGACGTCGATTTCGTCGTGACGGGGCGCCTGGAAAAGCTTGACGAGATCGACTACGAGGGCGGCGTGAACGCAGAAGTTGCCCTCTCCGCTCAGATGACTGACTTTCGTTCCGGCAAAACGATCTGGACCGGCGAGGCGTCGCAGGTTGATAAGGTGGACAAACGGACCGTTGCTGGGGTTGTGGCCGCCATGACTGATGCGCTGGATGGCGCGATTCAAAAGCTGCTCGCGTCACTGGCAGTTCCCGCCGCTAACGCGGAGCCGCTCGGGGATCGCGCTCAAAGGTGATCGCATAGCTGCAGCCTTGGTTGTAGCGGCGCTCTGTGGCCGCCGAAACGGTGGTCGCAGACCGTCGCAGACCGCCGCTACAGCAGGCGCACGCGCAGGCAAGCCGTGGGCACTCCCCTCAAACAACTCGCCTCCCTGTCAACGGGCGGGAAATTCGCATTCGCAGCTCTGGGCATTCTGGTCATTCACGGCATATTTCAACTCCTGGAGACAACACTTCCTTGTCGCTTCCGGCAAGCTGATGCCCGATATCGTGTTCGCAAGTTCGTCGTCTTCCTTGGATACGGTGTCGGCCTGCTCTTCCTCGTTATCGTCTTTGGAGACCGCCTGGGGCGGATCAGCTTCGCGGTTGGCGTGGCCCGGGCTGGTCTCGTGGTGGCCCTGCAGGACGTAGTGGCAAGCGTCGGCGGGTGGTTCGCGATTGGCGCTTCGAAACTGTGACAGAATCCGAATCGGCGAGACCAAAGGCGATGTGATCGATATCTCGATCCTACGCACGACAGTGCTGGAGACGGGAAACTGGGTGAGCGGAGATCTGCACAACGGCCGCCTGGCCCGGATTCCCAACTCGCTCGCCCTCAAGGGGCCGGTGTTCAACTACACTCAAGGATTTCGATTTGTATGGGACGAGATCAAGGTTACGCTGACGGCGCAGAGTGATCACCGGTTCGCCGGGACCATGCTGCTCAAGATCGCCCAAGAGACGGTTGCTGACTTTATGGAAAATGCGCAGCACACCTGGAAGGATATCAAAGACGATTACCGGATCGTGAATCCTGGCCTCGAGCCGATTGTGACCCTGGCGGTGAATGGTGGCTCGCTGGAGTTCACCGTGAGCTACATTTTGGACTACGCGCACCGGACTCTGATGAAAGACCGGCTATTCACAAGAATCGCGGACGAGATAGCGAACAGTCAGGGTCGGCTTGAATGGGCTTCTTCTTCGAACCCTTCCTCTTCGAGCGCTTACCGGGACTCATCGGCCGCAGCGAGTCTCTCGCATAACTAGCCGGCGGTCCTGCTGGCGAGTCGAGTCGGGTCGATATCCCGAGAGTCCGTGCTGCGGCGGGATCCATCTTTCGAGCGGGTCTCTCAGAGGCCCGGAATGTCACCGCGCGCTCCGGGCAGCTACTGCGACGAGACGATCTGCCGGATTGACCCGCTAATGCTGTTGGTCCGTCGCTCGAGGGGCAACTCTGTCGGCGCTGCTTATTGGAGACGGAGCCGAATGTTTGGGCGCTCACTTACGTCGCAAGCGGCGGAACGATACCCGTCGGGGCCGGGGCGCTAGCGAAAGTGACGATCATCATTTGACGGTTCCCGCAGTGTGCTTCAGCCGTCTTCTTTAGCTTTCATGGCTTTCCTTTGCCAACGACGTTTCTCGTCAGATGTTTCGCGACGAACTCTCGAAAGACACCGTCAGCCGCCTGTCCAGCAACCCCGATCGCGAAGTTGGTGAAAACCAAGCCCGCACCCCTATTCGCCTGCGGATAGTACAAATTTGACAATGCTCCCGCTGTCAGATCACCAAGCAGATACGAATAATTGGGTCTGGAGTGCCCGCTGTCACTGCGCGCGATCACCGCCCAACTTAAAGCGTGCACCAGGCGGTTTTTGATGGAGCCTGACCCCTGGTAGAAATAACGCGGGTCTTGATGGAGCATGGACGGGAACACTGCTTGGCTTAGAAAGCCGCTGATGAGGCGATCGGCATACCCAGCCGCAAAGCGCTTTCCGTAGCCTGCGGCACCCTGTCCGTATCCGTCGAAGCTGTTGTTCGCCTGCTCGATGCCAGCAGCCACGCCAACTCCCAGCAGGTAGCCAGGATCGAAGATATCGCGCGTTTTGAGCGAGAATTTCTGCTTTGCGTTCAGCGGGGCTGCGTTCCAGACGTAGCTCGTGTAGAAATTGGGCAGGACTCCTACCAGACGCTGTTTCTCTTGCGCCTTCATCTGCATTTGGGCGATGACCTCGGTGGGGCGGACCACCACCATTTGCCTTTGTGTGGCTATCGACAGTTGAATGGCAGGCAGTTCATAGACCTGTCCGGTTGATACTGTGAACTCTGCAGAGGTATAAGGCTCGAAGTCTTTCGCATCGACAGTAATGGAGTAGGTTCCAGGAGGGAGATTGGTAAACGCGAAGTCGCCATTCTCTCCTGAGGCCAGGATGTGATGTTGCGATGCGCCAGTGTTGGTGAGTGTGATCCGCGCGCCCGGAACGCCGGCTCCGTCTACATCCAGGACGGCGCCCAAGATGCTGCCGGGTCCTTCCGCGGCTTGAGATTGAAGAGGGGGTCCCTGCTGAGCCGATTGTGCAAACGGCGGCTCACGGGCTTCACTTCCAATCGGAACTCTGCTCGCAGTCTGTGGCGGGGCCTGCACGGTAGCGCCCGCTAGATGCATCTCCTTCTCGGATATGCCTCCGAAGTCCTTCGGGGAGTCGAATTCCGGTGCTTCAGGCAAAGTCGCTGATACGCCGTGTAGCCTTCGCTGAACATCACGGGCGCCCATTAGATCAAATGCGTACTTGAGAGCGGTCTTGTTGGGAGCACCGCTGTTAGCCGCTGGCCCAATCCCGCCTTGTGCTCCAAGCAGCGCCGGTGCATGGCCCGTAACCGAGCTGAACGCGACTAATGCAATTGCACAGCGACAACCCACCTTCATTCGATTTCTCTCTCGGCTTAAGGCCGGCAATCACGGATCTTTGAACGCGGCAGGAGCGAGGACGGCTCACTTTCAACCGAGCGTTGTCGACCGAAGCGAATCGGGATGATCCTGCCTTCGCCAAGTACCACATCCTGCTTCACGGTGGGTACGAATGAACGGACCAGCCCTCGGCGCGCCAATCTCATCGCTCACAAACAAGCGCTTCATGAACTCGCTTGATACCTGAACCGGCTGGATCGCGAAATTTGCACCGACTTTTGTAATCCATCGTCATTTCATCTCCGGTTCCCCTAAAGGCGATAGATCTTCTCGCTCTTGAATCCAGCGAGGGCATTTCGGGCATCGACAATCAACGGGGAATTGCGGAAGATGGCCGGATAGTCGAAGGCGCTGTGGTCGGCAACGATCACCACGCAATCCTTCTTACCAACCAGCTCAAGCGGTTCCGACACCAGGTCAAATCCAGGCTCGGCAAGTCGAGGAACGAATGGATCCGAATAAGAGACCTGCGCTTTCCTTTCTGTCAACAAGTGCAGGATGTCGAGTGCCGGTGATTCGCGCACATCGGCCACGTCGCGCTTGTAAGCCACGCCCAGAATGTGCACCCGCGAGCCTCGTAGCGGCTTGCCGTTGTCGTTCAGGGCGACGCTGATGCGGTCCACGACGTGATGAGGCATGCGATTGTTAATCTGCTGAGCAACTTCTATGAGCCGCGGCTCGAAGCCATTCGCCCGTGCCTTCCAGGTGAGGTAAACGGGGTCGATGGGAATGCAATGTCCGCCCAGACCCGGGCCAGGATAGAAGGGCATGAACCCGAAAGGTTTGCTGCTAGCTGCCTCGATGACTTCCCAGATGTCGAGGTTGAATTTATGGCATAGAAGCGCCATTTCGTTCGCGAGGCCGATGTTGACGTTACGAAACGTGTTTTCGAGCAACTTCACCATCTCTGCGGCCCGCGCCGAGGAGACCTTGACCACGCGTCCTGTGCAGAGGCTGTACAGGGCGCTCGCGGCCAAGGTGCAATTTCGTGTGATCCCACCCACCACTTTCGGTGTGTTCCCGGTCTGATAGGTGGCATTCCCGGGGTCAACCCTTTCCGGCGAAAAGGCCAGAAAGAAGTCTTTCCCGACAGTCAGCGAGCTGCGCTCCAACATGGGCAACGCGATTTCTTCGGTCGTACCCGGATAGGTCGTGCTCTCCAGTACTATCAATTGCCCCCGACGGAGATGGTCCGCGACAGCCTGGACCGCCTGGATGATGTATGAAAGGTCTGGCTCTTTGGTTTTGCTCAGAGGTGTCGGAACGCAGATGGAGACCGTATCCAAATCGGAGAGTTCAGCAAAGTCATCCGTGGCGTGAAAACGACCACTCTCGATCTGCTGCCTGAGAGTCTGGTCATCCACATCGGCGATGTAACTGACTCCACTATTTGCTTGGTCTATCCGTTCGCGGGCAAGGTCGAATCCCGTCACGGAGAAACCTACGTGGGCGAGATCCACGGCCAGTGGCAGTCCGACATATCCAAGACCGATAACCCCGACGCGCGCTTCCCGTCGGCGAATCTTGCCAAGCAACCCTGCCAACGCGGATGTCTGCGCTTCGGAACTCACGTCTACCGGAGTAGGTGCAATCATGGTGTCCATAATCTGGTCCCTCGAAATTTCAAATTCCAAAACAGTCTGCAGAGTGGATGAATGAGCAAAGCAATCACCTTGGCGAAGGCCGGAAGTCAGCCTGAAACATCTGCTTACGTTCGCACTCGGCTTGAGCAGCTTGTTCTCTAACCACCCAATGGTTCTGAGCACTCGAACAACGGTAGATCCCGGGGAGTCTCCTGGCCTCGTACTAAAGAATCATGTGAATATATTCCTGACCTCCGGCGGGCGGGGGCCCTTGCGCTGCTCGATTCACTGAGAGGTGAACGCTCAGCTTCTTCGGGCCCTCGCGTCCTCCTTAAACGATGTGCGAATTGCCGTGCCGTCTCGCAGAGGCATAACTTAACTTCCGGAGAAAGGCAAAGACTGCGCCCAACAGAACAAGCCCGCCCACTGCCCCAATGATGACCATGACATCCTCCCTTTCCAGCCGTCGACCGGAACTGTTCGGCTTCGGCTCTAGCTTTGATTCAAACTGCTCATTCAAAACGCCGGCTAATCGTTGCGATAGCAACGCAGACACGACAGGCCAGGACTCACTATTGGAGCCACTGGCGCCTCCTCTGCATGACGATTTCGGTCCCTTGGTTGAACCTAAAAACGACCTGATCCATGAACTGCCGGATAAGGAAAAGTCCGCGACCGTGGTTCGCTAAGAGACCATCGCCAACGGTTGGGGTCGGAATGCGAGTTGGATCGAAGCCGGAGCCTGAATCCCTGATGATGATGACCAGATCGCAGCTTTCATCGACGGCGACCGCGATCTCCACCGGCTTCTCGGGGTTGCTGTGATTACCATGAACAATGGCATTGGCTAGCGCCTCGTGCACCGCCAGCCCGATCCCCTCGACGTCACCCCAAAGTGTAGTGCCGTCTACTACCCGTGTGATCTCTTCCACAGTGTCATCGAGGACTTTGGGGTCCGAGGGGATGACCCTATTGAAGAACGCTGACAGCCTATGGATGTGGTCGTCACCGATAAACGGTGATTGGTTTGGTTCGTTCTGTTGGACGGTGTGAGTTGTCATGGTATTGGTTCCTCCGGCTCAAACAACAATCATTCGGTTTCTTGCGAATCGCTCATACAAGAAGCAAGCGAAGTTCCATATAGAAGCGGCAAGAAAAAGGATATTGCGAGAAGACGAACGACTTTGCGTATCCGCCTGAAAACCAGGAGCGTTGGCGCGCTGGTTGAGGAATCCCGAAGCACTGCGAGGAGGACTCGTGACCGATTTCAGACCCTAGTTCCGAATCGATGATGCCAGACGAGCAGCATCCTGCCCGCTGGCGGGCACTGGGCTACATCGAGGTTCGACTGTTTGATTTTTCGCGCCTTCCGTCCGCCTGACTAAATTCAGTCTTGTGAAAGCTCCAAGACCCCGTCCTCGCCTTAGGGCGGGGCGGCGGGAAGCACTCGGGGCCTCCCGCAGCGGGTTGTCGGTGGGGAAATGGGGAGGGAAACTAAGGTTCTTCAACGACGACGAGTAATTGACTTGGGAATTCCTGCGATTTCCTGAAACGAAGCCGCACTCGAAGCGGCGTCGATTCGAGGCCGGGAATAGTGGAACGTCGTCAGGAAGTCCGACGCGCGTTCAGAACAGCCTTCAACCAACAGCTTCACGTAATCTACGCCTGGATCCGCTGCCTTTAAGGATGGATAGGTGAAGCCGCTCGCAGATGTGGAGACAGTAGAAGCCCTGGGCCACAAACCGCGCTCCGATACGACCCAGCCATACCAGCACTTCTTCGCCGCTGTTATCGATGAATGTCACCTCTGACAAATCCACCGCCAGCCGATGCGGCTTCCGGCAGCGCAGTACCTGATGTCTTACCTCTTCCGCACACTGAGCCTCCAACCGCCCAGCGATTTTCATCGTTATCGCTGCCTTGCCATCTTCATCATCAACGTCGATTCGGAACATGTGTCGCGCACCCCTCGCTCTCAGGGATCTGCACGCAATTACCGTGCCAACGGAAACCCACGAGAAATAGGAACCTTAGGCGTCTGCCGCGCTGCTGGTGCCCAAATGCGAGCACATCATTTGGGCACTTAATGGTGCCTCGCGAAGGCCTTTTGCCTGCGCGAGTCTGTATGATGATTGCCGAATAGCGAACAAGGGCAGAAGGTCTCTGCAAATTGGATTGATATCAGGTCAAGCGAGGAGATTCAGTAGTAGGCCTGTCTCATGCCCAATTTCCGCGCCTTGTCTTGGAGCGTGCTCCTTGCCCGAGACTCTTCGCAGCTTCCTCGCATGGCGACGTTTGAACAGGTCCTTGTAACGGCACCACCCTCAGATGGCGAATCGATTGAGCGTTTGCCGGGCTGTGGAAAGTCAGCCCCGGCAATGCTACTCTCAACACATGAGGGGCGACAATGCCGAAGAACCAAACGGCAGCCCGATTGCAAGTGTAGACCGCTGCTCGATGTGCGTGGAACGGTCGCGACCAACCCACAATAAGAGCAGTCCTGCGCTGCTTGGGTGGCGGTCTGTCCAGCACTTGTAGCCTCCATGGAACGAACTCTAACGTCTTGTACGATGACGGAAACTCGTATGCCCAACACCCGCCGATTCGGCCGGTACAACGTGTTTGTGGCCAGATCGATGGTTTGTGTTGGCCAGCACGTGCGTTTTCGTGCTTTTGGCCGGGCAAGCGACACCTGAAGCACGACTCGACCTATGTTTGCGACAGGAAATTCATCGTCACTTGCTGAAACCGAGGGCCGAAAAATACTACGGATGAACACAGAGAGGAACCCATTGGTAAGCGGTCCATTGAACTCCTCCGGACCGTATCCATGAAGCCGGTCGAGGAAATTCGAGTGGAAATCGTGCAGCATCAATGGAAGCGCCGGACCGCAGTTGCTCTTGCCGCAGGGTTGCTCGTTAGTCTCTTCATCGCTCCCGTAAGGGCCCAGTCCCAACCTCCGCAGTATGTCACCAGGTTTTGGCAAACGGAACAAGGTCTGCCAGAGAACTCAGTGAATGCGATGGTGCAGGACGATCGCGGCTATCTCTGGATAGGCACATTCGGGGGGCTCGCGCGCTTTGATGGCGAGCGCTTCACGATTTTCGATTCGGCGGATACGCCAGGTTTTGGCAGCGATCAGATTTTCTCTCTGTACGAAGGCCGCTCCGGAGTGTTGTGGATCGGCACTGTGGATGGCGGTCTCATCCGGCTGGATGACGGTGTTGCCACCACATACACCGAGCGCGACGGCTTGCCGAGCGCGTTCATCAGCTCGATCCGCGGCGATGCCGAAGGGAACGTGTGGATTAACACTTCGCGTGGCGTAGCACGTTTTGCCGGCACAAAGCTGGAGGCTTATCCCACTCACCGCGGAAAAGCGGTCCGAGAGTTTTTGCTACGGGCGCGGGACGGAAGCATGTGGTTCCGCTGCGGAGGTGACGTTGTGCGCTTCGGAGCCGATGGCTCCCTTGCGACCCTGCATCCCATCAAGCCGAGCGTCTTTCTCGTCCACGAAGCTCGCGACGGAAGCGTCTGGATTGCTTTGCGCGACCAGTATCGGTTGGTGCGCTATGACCAGGGCGTATTCTCCGATGTTCCGCTGCCGCCAGTTGGGCGCCGCGAGTTGACGGGCGAGTTTCCCTTGTATTCCTTGGCCATGACGGAGGATGCGGACGGGGAATTGCTACTGCTCACCCCGGCCGGACTCAGCCGGATTGTAGATGGCAGGCTCGGTCCCCCCGAAGCCTTACCCTTGCCGGCGAATAGCCGCGAATTGCCCAAGGTACGCAGCCTCCTGGTGGATCGCGAAGGCGACCTATGGGTTGGAACGATTGGGACTGGCCTCGTTCGTCTCCGGCGAGCCCCCTTGACAGCCTACGGAAAAGCCGAAGGTCTCTCGGACTCAAGCTTCAGTACCGTGTTTCAGGATCGGGAAGGCCGCATCTGGCTGGGCGGAGATTTGCTCTACTGGTTCGATGGGAATCGGTTCCGTTTGGTCCCGGGCGTGGTGAACATTCTCACCATTGCCCAGACACGCGATGGCGACCTGTGGTTCGGCGGATACGGTGGGTTCTATCGCCTCAGAGCGGGCGTGCTGAGCCATTTCAAGGTTGAAGCACCGGCCGTGAAGGCCATTTATCAAGACCGGCAGGGCACACTTTGGATCGGCGCGCTGACCGAGGAGCGCCCCGGCGGGCTTTACCGCTTTCGCGACGGGAAACTGGAGCAAGTCCCCGGCATCTCCGATGTGCGTGCCATCGCCGAGGACCGGGACGGTGGCTTATGGTTGGGGGGCCTCGAAGGGCTCCGATGCATGCGCGGCAGCAAAACCGTCCTGTACGACCAGAAGCAGGGTTTGTCCAGCAATACCGTTTCTGACATCCACCAAGATTCGACGGGGACTCTCTGGGTTGCGACCTACGGCGGGGGATTGAACTGTTTGCGGGACGGCCGATTTAAGGCGATCACCACCAAAGACGGTCTGCCTAGTAACATGCTCTTGGGCATCTTGGACGACGGTAACGGCAATCTCTGGCTCAGCTCCAATCAGGGTATCTTTCGCCTCAGTGTGAAGGAGCTCAATGATTTTGCCGATGGCAAAATCTCCTCCATTTCGACCGTATCGTATGGGGTCGCCGAGGGCATGAGAAGCACCGAATCCAATGATGGGAGCCCGGCAGGCTGGAAAACTACCGACGGGCGGATATGGTTTCCCACCCTCCGGGGTGTGGTGGCTATTGACCCCACCGCGGGCGATCGCCTTCCCCCGCCTGTGGTGTTGGAGGAGGCATGGGCGAACAAATGGACGCTGGCGCACGGCGGCCAGACCTTCGTGCCCCCGGGCAATCACACGTTCGACTTCCGCTTCACCGCCCTGAGCCTCTCCGCCCCGGAAAAGGTGCGCTTCAAGTACCGGCTCGAACCCTTCGACAAGGATTGGGTGGATGCCGGGACGCGACGCACCG
>Ga0335078_10010659_pt1 | contig 13614 bp, 10 predicted proteins | sample Lox_Sample_32_FD_206711 | JGI IMG/M metagenome (GOLD analysis project Ga0335078, IMG submission 206711) | Soil microbial communities from Loxahatchee National Wildlife Refuge, Florida, United States - Lox_Sample_3.2 | ecosystem: Environmental > Terrestrial > Soil > Wetlands | place: USA...
CCGTCGCCAACGGTTTCATCGCGGTTTCACCGGGCGGCATTTCCTTCTCCGCGCCTGTCACCGGCGAGCAGATGCAGACGGTCACGATTCAGAATATCAGCGGCGCCGCATATGCGGTCGAGCTCAGTGCCGGACAACCCTGGGACTTTCTCTCCACCGGCGCCATTACGCTCTCGACCAATCAGTCGCGCAGTTTCACGCTCACGGCCGATCCCAGTGTATTCGTGGGGGTGGGACACTATACGGATACCTTGGTTATCTCGCCAGTCAACGGGTATGCCGGCGGCATCATATCTATTCCAGTGCAGCTTACCGTTACGAGCGGTTCCCGCGGCACAAGCAGTGAGCTGACCGTCAACGGATCGTCGAATACTGCCGTCGCCTTCAGTTTAGTTTTTCCGACCCCGATTCCGGGCAACTGCGTCAATCTCGCCGACACGAACCCGCTGGTTACGGGTTACTCCTGGGACGTGACCACCGCGAACGGCGGCAACTGGCTGCTGGCAAATAATTCCTTCAGCGGCAGTATGCAGCAAAGCCTCGCTCCGGGCACTTCCGGGCCTCCCTGTATCCATCTAAGCCTCAATCCAGGGGTGGCCTACGCCTTGGCAAGCGGAGCTTATCAAGGCACCGTGGCCGTAAGCGACAACCAACAGGGATCGGCTGCGATCGTCGCGAATCTCTATGTCAGCGGCGGTGTGGCACAGGGAATTTCGGTATCGCCCGGCGCCATTTATGTTTTCCCCAATGTGGCGGTTAACAATGGTGTGGTGCAGGAGGAGAACTTCACGCTTACCGCAGCCAGTGGATACACCGTAGGCTCGCCGGTGATAATGAATACCGGCGGCGGATTCGGCATGAGCGCGCCGGCCGTCGGCGACAATTCGATAACTTTCTCCGTGACTTCCGATTCGAGCAGCCTGCTGAGCGGCCTCTATGCCGGCACCATCACCATACCAAGCACCGCCAGCGGCGGAGCCACGTCCAACACAACCATTACCGTCGTGCAGCCGGTGGGGCAGGCTGCCGGCGAGACGAACGGTGGAACCACTACCGTAGTCCCCACGGCGCTGGCATTCCAACAACAGGCGGGCTCCACCTTCTGGACGAGCGGTCTGGAAGCTCAGGCAGTTACCATCGCCGGTGCTGAAGGCAGTACGTGGAGCGCGGCAATGCTTTATTCGGGAGGCAATCCCGGATGGTTGAATGCCGATAACGCAAGCAACGGCACGTTTGGCGCCGGCCCCGCCACTCTGCTCGTGGATCTTTTCAATGGCGTGGCGGGCTTGGCGCCATCCGACACTCCGTATCAGGCCACCCTCGAGATCAGCACCCAAAGCGCCGGCCAGTTTTCCATACCGGTGAGCCTGCTGGTGACGCCCGCGGATGTTCCGGTGCTGCTGGGCCTTCCCGCATCGACGACGTTCACGGCAAACACGGGCGCCAACCCAGCCAGCCAGAGTGTGACCATCGAGGGAAGCGACAACCCTTCCTCCACCACTCTGCCTTCCATCGCCGCGGGCACGCCAAGCTTAAGTTGGCTGACCGCCACCGCGAGCGGCAACACGCTCACTTTGAACGCCAGCACGGCCGGCCTGAGCGCGGGAGTGTACTCGGCCACCGTCCCGGTATCGGCCAGCGCCTACCAGAACTCCATCGTGTACCCGGTGGTCCTGGTCGTAAAAGGCGGGTCGAATGGCGAAACGGGTGCGCTCACCTTGAGCAGCACAGGTCTTTCCTTTACCAACGTGAGCAGCCCGATCACGCAAAATCTGACGGTCACCGCTTCAGCCGCCACGCAGTTCACGCTGGCGTCTTCGGAAACCAGTTGCGTGAGTGTCAATTGGCTGCAGGTTCTCAGTGGAAATTACTCCGCCTCGGCGACGCCAACACAGATTGCGGTCACGGTGAACCCATCGGGAGTCGCCGGCGGCGCTACTTGCAGCGGCGTTATCACACTCACCTCCGGATCGAGCGCGCAGACGGTGACCGTGTCGATGACGGTGGCGGGAGGAGCCTCCGGCAGCGGCAACGTTATCGTCAACCCCTCCTCGATGACATTCATATATAGCGAATGGCAAGCGCTCCCGAGGGCGCAGAATGCGACCGTAGTTAGCGCCGCCAACGGTTCGGCATCGATTCCATTCGCCGTATCCGTTACCGAAAACAGTGGCGCTTCGACTGCGTGGCTCATTCCCGGGACAAGCGCCGGTGTGACGCCCTGCAACAATCCAGGGCTATCGGTAGGCGTGGCGCCGGGCAGTCTAAGCCCCGGCACCTACACCGGCACGGTCACAATTACGCCGGCCGGAGGAACCGCCCAGACGATCTCGGTCACCTTGATCGTGACGTTGGTCAGCCCCACATCGGGGGCCATAACCGTCGCGGAAGCGGTGCCCGCAGGCCTGACGCTGCTGTCCCTCGCCGGGAGCGGATGGACTTGCCCGGTACAGGGGGCTACGTGCACGAGAGGCGATCCTTTGCCGGCGGGCGAGAGTTATCCGCCGATCACCGTCAGCGTGAGTGTCGCACCGGATGCCCCTCCGACACTGACGAACCAGGTGACGGTCACGGGAGGGAGTTCGCAGCCGGCAAGCGCAAACGATTTGACGAACATCAATCCCATGCCGTCGCTGACGATCATAGAGACTCATTCCGGGAGTTTCACACAGGGACAAGCTGATGCCACGTATTCAGTGATGGTGAGCAATGGGCCCGCCGCCTCGCCGACCATCGGGACCGTTAAGGTGATGGAAAATGTGCCGGACGGACTGACTCTCGTGTCCATGGGGGGAGATGGCTGGACGTGTCCGGGCAATGGGACATCCTGCTCGCGAAACGACCCTCTCAACCCCGCTGCCAGCTACTCGCCGATTACAGTGACCGTGAACGTTGGCCAGAATGCGCCATCGTGGGTGACCAATCAGGTGACCGTATCCGGCGGCGGTTCGTTTTCCGGCACGGCGAACGATCTGAGCGCGATTTTGAGTTCTTGCGGCATGGTCGCGGCGGGGGCTACCGTCGACGATGTCCAGCAACTGATCGGCGAAGCGCTGGGTACGGCAGCAGGCGAGAATGATCTGACCGCGGCTGGGTTGGTGAGCGTCGTCGATGTCCAGATCGTGCTCAATGCGGTTCTCGGATACGGCTGTTCGCCAACATCGGCACGACGGCCGATCTGATCACGGTCTCGGACCAGGCGGCCTCCTACCTTGCGCGGTACTTGTCCCGGCATTCGGGAGAACAGAAGTAGACCGTCTCGCCGCCGAAGGTCCGCGCGATACCCGTGTCGGCCGAAATATAAACCCCACAAACGGGATCTTTGTGGAGCGTGACGCGATTACCGCCAGGTGGGGAAGTGGTGCGAGGTGCGGGACGCCGGAAACTGGTGAAGAAACCGCGCAGCAGCGAGCGCAGCACCAGAAACACCAACAGGGGAATGAGAAATTCGCGAATGAAAGCCGACAACATGCGGTCGGGGCCGGGCGGATCGTCCAGCCCCGGAATACTCTGCCCTTACTTCTTTTTCTTCGCGTTGGGGTTGGTATAGGTGGTCTGAATGCTGCCGCCCAACTGCGTGATCATGTCCTTGGCGAGTTGGGCACTCGGTCCATTCGGCGCCAGTTGCAGATACTTCTGAAACGCATCGATGGTTCCCGGAGGAAACACGAACTTGCCGTCTTTGTCGGTGCTCGCCTGCGCCGCCAGGGTGAGCCCGTATTGATAATACGATTCGGCGTTCTTGGGATTATCGGGCGCGGCATCGATCGCGGCTTTGAACGCTTTGGATGCCGGTTCTGACTGGCCGATGTTGGTCAATAGAGCGCCCAGATTATAGTACCGCTGAAATGCTGTGGCGGGATCGAGTTCCGCGGCCTTGCGCAATTCCGCTTCCGCTTCGGGGTACTTCTTGGCCTTCGCCAGCGCCAGACCGTAATTATTGTGGGTCGCCGGATCGTCGGGCTTTAGTTCGATCGATTTATTGTATGCTTCGATACCTTTCGCGGTCGCGGCGTCGAAATCCGCCCCAGTCTTGGTGCTCGCCAGGCCCAGGTACGCATCGCCCAGGTTCGACCACACCGCCGGCTGCGTCGCATCCACCGTGCTGGCCTTCTCGAGAGCCGTCACCGCCTCCTGGTATTTTTCCGCCTTGGCGTCCGCCGTGGTCTGCGTGGGCGCTGCCTGCAAAGCCGTCAGGCCTTCGTTGAATGCGTCGTTAAGGGCCTTCTGTTTCTGTATCTTGCCCTTATTTTCATTCATCGATTTCTCAAGCGCCGCCTTCTGCTCGGGCGTCAGTTCCTTGCGCAGATCGTCGGAGATCTGGCCGGACTCCATGGCCTGCTTCACCATCTCGTTCTTGGCGCTATTGGAGGCCGCGCTCTTGCGAAGGTCGAAATCCGTCGGGGGATGCTCCCCCATCTGCGACTTTACATTGTGCAGCGCATCGGCTTCCTTCCCATCGATGATCACGCTCACGTCAAATGTGCCCAGCGGCACGCCCGTGTGGATATAATGGCCATGTTTGTCGGTTTTCAGTTGAGCATCCCACTTGATATCCGTGCGGTGGATCTTGATGATCGCCCCTTGAACGGGCTTCCCGTCAACGCCAATGACGGTACCCTCCAGCGTGGTGATCTGTGCTAAGGCACTGGCGGCGAACATGACGAGTCCGGCAACCGTCAGCGCCAAGCTACGCAGCTTCATAAAACCTCCCAACTCGGGTTTATTTGTCTTAAACCCCAGTATACCTTATTCGTTAAATAACAGAATTCTAAGGCTCATCGAACAATCCAATTTGTTGAGTCGCTTCGGCTTTGGCCTTCCGCCGGGTGAGCGGGCTGCCGACCACTCCGAGCACTTCCACGCCAATCAGCGCGCTCCGGGGGACGAAAACTTTCTGCCGGTTGCCGTAAGGATCGGGTGGTACCACCACAAATCCGTGGGTGTCGAGCTGCAGGAGATTGTTCGGCAGGATTCCTTCCATGATCTCGCCATCCCGAAATCGCAAACGAACCCAAAGGCCCGGCATCTTCGGCCTGGTTTGGAAGACCTGGCGCTCCTCCTCGGCCGGCGCGTCGAAATCGCGAACGAAGCTGACGGTGCGGACCTCCTGGTAGGGCAGGACCGACACCTGTCCCTCGGCGGAGAGTAATTCGACCCCTTCGGGCTGCAAAAAGGTGACCGGATTCAGATATCCGGCTAGGGTTTCCCGCTGAAAACGGCGGATCAGCGCCTTTTTTGTCGTCGAGCTAGCCAAAAGTACCTCTACTGCGACAACTATGTTTCAAACATTTCGCGGCTTATTGTATCATTGGCACGATGTCTGGAGCGCACACCGCTAACACGGTCAATCTGCCGGGCGAGATGCTGGCGTTCCTCAATTTCTGCCGGATTGAAAAAGGCCTGTCGGCCAACTCCCTGGACGCCTATGCCTTGGACCTGGCGAAGTGGAGCGCCTTCCGGGGCGATTCGCCGGCCGCTCCCGGCGCCGACGATTTACGGCGCTATCTCGATCATCTCTATCAGTCGGGGCTAAGCCAACGCTCCATTGCCCGCCATCTCACCACCCTGCGTGGACTCTACGGCTTCCTGCTGCGGGAAGGCAAAATCGCCATCGATCCGACCGAGCACCTGGGTGCCCCGAAACAGTGGCAGACCATTCCTAAGTTCCTGAATTTAGAGGATATCGAGAAGATCATCCAGGCCCCGGACATCGCCCGTCCGACCGGTCTTCGCGATCGCGCCATGCTGGAATTGCTGTACGCCACCGGTTTGCGGGTTTCCGAGTTGTGCCGGCTGGGGCTGGGCGACTGCAATCCCGACCATGGGATAGTCCGGACCACCGGCAAGGGCAACAAGCAGCGGCTGGTGCCGGTGGGCCGGGAGGCGCTACAGGCGGTCGCCTCATACCTGGAATCGGGACGCGCCGCCCTTCTCAAGGGACGCGCCAGCCGCTATCTCTTTGTGACGGCGCGAGGAAGTTGTCTGACCCGGCAGTGTTTCTGGAAACTGCTGACCGGGTATGGCAGGAAGGCCGGCATTTTTCACGGGGTCACGCCGCACGTCTTGCGTCACAGCTTCGCCACCCACCTGTTGGAAGGCGGGGCCGATCTGCGCAGCGTGCAGGTCATGTTGGGCCATTCCGATATCTCGACCACGCAGATCTATACTCACGTCATGCGGTCGAGGCTTCGGCGGACGGTTGAGGAACACCACCCCAGGGCTTGAGGCGGTCCTTACCGGGACCGCCGGTTGGAAGAACGAGAGCGCGTTCGATGAGTGATTACGTCTACATGTTGGAAAGCCACCTGAGTCCGGACCAGAACCGGGTGGTCGAAGACGTTCAACAGGCTGCGGCGCAGTCCAACGTGAACCTCTTCCTGACCGGGGGCGCGATGCGCGACATGTTGGCCGGCCTGCGGATTCGCGACCTCGATTTCGTGGTGGAAGGCGCTGCCTTGAAGGTTGCCAAGGCCGTCTGCGAGCGCACCGGCGCGCGCACCGTTTCGGTGGACGAGACCCGTAAAAGCGCCGAACTGCTGTTCGCGAGCGGCGTCACGGCGCAGATTGCCATGTCGCGGCAGGAGAAATACGCGCGCGCGGGCGCCAAGCCGCAGGTTTCGCAGGCCACCATCCAGGAGGACTTGCGGGGCCGCGATTTCACCTGCAACGCCATTGCTCTCAGCCTGAACAAGGCATCGCGCGGTCTGTTGCTCGACCCCATGAACGGCCTCGCCGACATCGAGCGCCACGAGCTGCGCGCCATCAGCACCTACGGGTTCTACGACGATCCTTCACGGCTGCTGCGGCTCATCCGTTTCCGCGTGCGGCTGCAATTTTCCATTGAAGAACGAACCCAAATGCAGGTGGCCAACGCGCGCGAAGCGGAGGTGGAAAAACTGATTCCGCCGCGCGTTCTGGCGGAGGAGTTGAAGCGCATCAGCATGGAGGACAACCCCTCGGCAATCCTGACGGCTCTGGAAGAAGCCGGGCTGCTGGCGCTGTTTTCGCCCGCTCTTACGGGACCGAAACTGAACCTGGCGGGCATCCAGCGATTCGAAAAGAACAGCAAACTGCTGCCGGAGGATTCGGCCTCGCGCACGGCGCGCTTCGGCCCCTTCCTGTATGCTTTGACCGAGAAACTGACTCCCAAAGAAAAGCAGGCCCTGATCAAGGCCACCGAAATGACCAGGGCGGAACTGGAACCCTGGCAGAAGCTGGAGGCGCGTGCCAAGAAGCTCGAGACCTCCTTGCGCGCGGCCCGCGTCAAGAAAGCCTCGCAAGTGTATCAGATCATGACCGCGGCGCAGCCCGACGAGATCCTGTTCCAGCTCTACCACTCCACCTTCAAGCCAGTGCAGGAGCGGATGCGCAACTACTATCAGAAATATCTTCCGCTTTTGCAGGAGATCACCCCGGAGGAATGGGCGACGATCGAGGGCAAACCGGGGACGCCGAAGTACAACAAGGCCCGCGATTCCTTTATCGCCATCCGCCTGGATCGCAAGGTGAAGAAGCCGCCGGTTCCGGAACCGGTCCCGGCTGCTCCGCCGGCGCCACCCGCCAACTGGAGTCCGCCCGAGGCTGCCTCGGCCCGCCGCGGGCGGCAGGGGTAGAACGGATGGCTGAGCCGGTGCCTTTTTCGGCGCCCTACCTGTACTTGCCGAAAGACAGCCCGACCGTGCCGTTGGCCAGTTGCATCGTCGGCGCCGCCGAGGATCCGCCCTTCTTCAAACGCTGATCGGACAGCGTGCCGGAGGTACGGAACTCGTGCTGGTTCATGGCGACGGCCGTGCGATTCTGAGCGGCCCGCACGATCCGGCCGGACACGATGAGCTGCATGGGAGCCTCGTTGCGGAGCAGCACGGGCCACGAGATCGCCAATTCCACATTCAGCCCCACGGGTAGCGGGCGGCCGGGGTCGAAGAGGATGCCGCCACTGGACAAATCCACCGTGCGGCCGACGCCCGAGTCCAAGATGCGCCGCCGCCGTATCAGCTTCCAGCGCAGGTCCAGGTGAATCCTATAGCGGCGATCCTGCCGGCGGTCGCCGCTGATGCGATCGAATTTTTCCACGTCTTCTGCCGACCAATCCATATGTGCCCGTTTCCCGTGATCTGGTTTTCCCGAACGAGTCCATTATGCGGAGGAAGATGCCGCGGAAACAGTCATGCCGGTACTTGCAGGGTACTCGCGGTTCTAAATCAACTTTCGATAACGTTGTTGTAGCTAAGAGTTTCCTGAGACGCAACCTGTTGGTAGTGCGTGGCATGGGAAGGTCCGCACACGTTCGGTACCATGGGGACTCAGCCGGAGCGATAGAACCTAGGGGTTCTCTGGGAAGCCGACCGCCCCTGCTATTCTCTATAGAGGTACGGCGCGCGCGAAGACGCGGAGACGCAGAGGAAGAACAATGATCGCCACAAAGGCACAGCGCGGCAAAGCCGTCGGGCTGTGCCGGATCAAACGGGACGAGATCGCCTCCACAGCCCTGCGGCCGCGCCCTCTCGCGGTTGCGGCTGCGCAGGGCTCCCGGCCGAGTGCCGGGTTAAGGCGTGGAAGATACGTGCGGTCTCAAAGTAGCAGTGCCCCGCTCGGGCGGATTCTGGCCGGCTGCGGGCGGCCTGAGACGGGGGAACAATGATCGCGGCGCGCGACCTTCCTCCGAACACTCGTACAGGAGTCTTTCAAACGTGATCGGACTTCGCTTCGGCGCGCTCCTCGTTGTGGGGGCGCTTTTGCTTCCCGCTCAGGAACTTCGGGACTATGCAAGGAAGGTCAGCGAATTCACTCTTTCCAACGGCCTGCATTTTCTCATTCTGGAGCGGCACCAGGCGCCCATCGTCTCGTTTCACACTTACGTCAACGCCGGATCCAACCAGGACCCGGCCGGCAAAACCGGGCTGGCCAGTCTGATCGCGCGGCTGGCTTTCGACGGCACCGAAACCATCGGGACGAAGAATTGGCCGTTGGAAGAGAAAGCTCTGGAGGCGGTGGAGACGACATTGGATCGCATGGACGACGAGGGCGGCAAAGGCTTCGGAGCCACCGCCGGCGCGTACGCCGTCCTGCAAGCCAATGAATCGGCGTCCTTGAATGATGCGTTCCAACAGCAGAATCCGGAGGAGTACCGGCGCGCGATCCAGGAGAATGGCGGAATGGCGCTGGATTCACACGCCACGCCGGATTCCATCGAAACATCGTACAGCCTGCCTTCGAACCGGATCGAACTCTGGTTCATGCTGGAATCGCAGCGCCTGGCGCACCCGGTGTTCCGCGACTTTTACCGGGAGCGTTCGAGACTGGCGGAGGATGACGCGTATCTGGCGGAATCGAAATCGCCCGCGCGAGTGCGGCAGGCCCTGCTGTCGGCGGCGTTCGAGAACCTGCCCTATCGCAACCCGGTTACGGGGTGGCCGAGCGACGTGGCGGCGTTGCGGGTTGGCGACGCCCGGACCTATCTCGATACCTACGGCGGTCCGGGAAACATGGTGATCGCGATTGTCGGGGATGTGGATGCGGCGGCTGCGCAGCGCCTCGCCGAGCGGTATTTCGGCCCGATTCCGGCGCGGCCGCGCCCTCCCCTGATGCGTTCGCAGGAATCGGCGCAGTCGGGGCCGAAAACCGTCGCGGTTTGGGCCGATAGCCCGCCGTACCTGATCATCGGTTACAAGCGGCCCCCGGAAATTCACCGCGATGACCCCGCGTTGGATGTCCTCGCCACCATCCTGGGCGACCCGCAGACCGGGTGGCTGCGCCGGGAACTGGTGGAAGAGAAGGAGATTGCGCAAAGTGCGGAAGCCTTATCCGATTTTCCAGCGGCGCGTTTTGTGAATTTGTTTGTGGTGTCGGTGACGCCGTCGAAGGACCATACGGTCGAGGAGAACCAGAAGGCGATCGACGAGATGGTAGCGCGCTTGCAATCGAGACCCATCGATGACGCCACGCTGGCCCGCGTGAAAAACGTCCTCCGCGGACGATTCGTCCGCCTTTTGGCCAGCAATCGGGACCTGGCCGCGCTCCTGCCGATTTTCTACGTCAATTACGGCGATTGCCGCCGGCTTTTTGTGGTTGGCGAGGCATATTCCCGGGTTTCCGCGGCAGACGTTCAGCGGGTCGCATTGGAATACCTGATTCCGGCCCACCGAACGGTGGCGTATCTCACCAGCACGCCGCCGGCGGGCGGTACGGGTTCCGATCGCGGAGGCCTCGAATGATTCGCGGCACGCTGATTCTGGCCGCCGCGGCAACCGCTCTGGCCCAAAACCCGCCGCCTAAGACACCGGCTGTTCCCCACAAATCCGCGGCCACCGCCGCCGCGATTCCGAACTACAACGAACTCAAGTTTCCGGAACTGCGCCCGGTGGCCATTCCGCCAGTCCAGAGCTTCACTCTGCCGAACGGGATGCAGTTGCTCCTTTTGGAGGACCACGAACTTCCCTTGGTCGATGGAACCGTCCTGGTGCGAACGGGGAGCGCATTCGACCCCCCGGAAAAGGCAGGCCTGGCGGCATTGGCGATGCAGGCGATGCTGGAGGGCGGCACCACCGCCAGGCCGGGCGAGGAACTGGTCCGCCAGTTTCAGGACTTCGGCGCGGAATTGACGGGCGCAGTCTCGTGGAACCTGCTCTCCATATCTTTTTCGGGCTTGAAGGACAACGACGGCGCCATGATCGCTGCCCTCAAGGACGGTCTTACCACGCCTGAATTTCCGCAAGACTGCATCGATCGGCTGAAGACGCGCCTGCGCAACAGCATCGCGCACCGAAACGACGATGGCGCCGCCATCGTCGAGCGCGAGTTCGTGAGCACGATCTTCGGGAAGCACACGCCGTACGGCGCCCAGATGGAGTACGTCAATCTGGACCGCATCAATCGCGGCGACCTGGTGAGTTTCCACCAGCGCTACTTCTTTCCGAAGAACCTGACGGTTGCGATCGCGGGAGATTTCGATCCCGCGATCATGAAAGAGCGGGTCGAGGTCCTCTTCGGCGATTGGAAATCCGAGCAGCCGCCCGCCGGCGCTTTTCCCGATGCCGGCCGCGCGATCGCGCCGGGTAAGTTTCTCGCCGCGAAAAAAGATGCCATGCACGCTTTCTTCGCCGTCGGCGGATTGGGAACCGAGCAACTGGACAAAGACAACCCGGCACTGGAGATCATGGCCGGAGTTTTGGCCGGCGGGCCCAACGGCCGCCTGAATCGATTGTTGCGCGGCAACGTTGACGGGCTCGCCGCCTCGTGGACGGCGGGCATGGGCCATCCCGGCCTGTTCGAGGTGAGCGGCACGATCGCCAACCCGTTCTTTACACCCAAAGTGCTCCAGACGATTTATGACGAGTTGAAAAAGATCCGCGACGAAGAAGTCTCCGACCGGGAGCTCAAGACAGCGAAGGCGATCGCTCTGAACCGGCTGATCTTCGCGTTCGACAACCGGCTCGCGGTGATGCCGCTCCTGGCCGAATACCAGTATTTCCATATTCCGGAAGATTATACGGGTCAATACCAGAAGGCGCTGGAAGCGGTTACGCGCGCCGATGTGCTGCGCGTGGCGCGGGAACGGATGGATCCGGACAAGCTGACCACGGTGGTGGTAGCCAACCCGACGGCGTTCGAGGCCCCGTTGGAGTCGTTGGGTGGTTCGCCCGTGCACGCCATCGATCTGACGATTCCCGCACCCAAGGCGGAGGCGACGGTGGGCGACGCCGCGAGCCAGAGGCGCGCCCGCCAACTGCTGGCGCGCGCACAGCAAGCCCTGGGCGGCGCCGACAAGCTGGCGGCGGTGACCGATTACATGCAGGAGATCGCCTACCAGTTCGACATCGGCGCCGGCGGCGCGCAGGCCAACATGACCGAGCGCTGGATCGCTCCCAATTACGTGCGGCAGGACACCATCTCGGGCGGCGCGAAAATATCGGTGTATTGCGACGGCAAGATCGGCTGGATCGTTTCCGGCGGCGCCTCGGGCGCGCTGTTGGGAGTGCAGCTACAGCAGGTCGAAAGCAATCTCTTCCGCACGATGTTCCCCCTGCTGGTGAGCGACCGCGCGCCCGGGCGCACGCTGAACGCTATCGACGACCAGACGGTGGAAATCAGCGACGGCGGCGGAAATATCGTGAAGATCGTGTTCGATAACGCCACCGGCCTGCCGAAGAACGAACTGTACGATGCGCCGGTGGCGAACGGCACGGTTTCCGTGATCGAGACCTATGCGGATTATCGCGAGGTGAGCGGCTTGAAGATCCCGTTCCAGACGTCCGTCGAACTGGCGGGCAAGAAATTTCAGAAGTTGACCATCAAGAGCATACATATCAACACCGGGTTGAAAGTTGCGGATTTGGAAAAAAGGCCATGAGACGGTTACTCCTTTTTTGGGTGCTGGCGTGGGGCGCGCGAATGGCGCCGGCGCAAACGGCTGAAACCCACGAGCAGCGCGGCAAACGCGTGGTATACGAAGCCTTGAAGGCTTTAGGCGGCGACGCCTACCTGCAAATGAACGACCGGGTGGAATCGGGACGCGCGTATTCGTTTTACCGCGAGCAGATCTCGGGTCTGGACCGGGCCACCATTTATACCCGTTATCTTCCGCCGGTGCCGGGGAAGGTGGAAGTCCGCGAGCGGGAGAACTTCGGCGCCAAGGAGGACAGCGGCGGGTTCCTGCTTTTGGAAAACGCCGGGTGGGAGATCACCTACCGCGGAGCGCGCCCGCTCGAGGCAGACAAATACGCCAGCTACCAGATCAGCACGCTGCGCAGCATTCTGTACATCCTGCGGCAGCGGTTGAACGAGCCGGGGCTTTCGTTCTACTCCCAAGGGTCCGATATGTTCGAGAATCGCCCGATCGAGATCGTGGATATCACCGATGCCGCCACGAACACGGTGACCGTGTATTTCGACGCGCGCAACAAGTGGCCGGTGCGCCAATCGTTCCGGCGGCGTAATGAACAGTTCCACGATTTCGACACGGAAGTGACGATTTTCGGGCTGTACCGCGACGTTGGCGGCGGCGTCATGTGGCCCTGTAACATCCGGCGCGAGCGGAACGGCGAGCGAGTTTACGAGATGTTCGCGGACCAGGTGCAGATCAACCAGAATCTGAGCGACGATTTGTTCCGCTTGCCGCAGGATGTGGTGAAGAAGCCCGGCAGGAAGAAGTGAAGAACCGGAGGGTGCCCCGCTTCGGGCTCGCCTCCGGCCGATTCTCAATAGTTCAGCGTTGCGGTGAAATAGTCGTTCTGATCGCCGATCGAATTGCCGTTCATGTTTTGCAGCGTCAGCGTGTGAGTGTTGAAATCCTGCGGCGGCGTGACGAGAACGGGAACGGTGGCGCGATGGACGTTGTCGGAATTCGACCAGATCTGCGATTGTCCGACGACTTTATTGTCGATCAGAACTTGAAAGCCGATGAGAACCGGGCTTCCCGTCGAACGCAAGGAACCACTTACCTCGATGTAGACTCCGGGTGCGTCGGTGGGCGATTTGAACTGCGCGGAAATGGGCAGCGGGCCACCCTTTAGATTCAGAATCGGAACGATGGGCATGATTGTGAGCTCCTAAGTGAAGTTTGGGCCGAGAGCCTAACATATCACAACCGGGCGGGCCGAGACATGAAATCGG
>Ga0335078_10010660_pt1 | contig 13612 bp, 10 predicted proteins | sample Lox_Sample_32_FD_206711 | JGI IMG/M metagenome (GOLD analysis project Ga0335078, IMG submission 206711) | Soil microbial communities from Loxahatchee National Wildlife Refuge, Florida, United States - Lox_Sample_3.2 | ecosystem: Environmental > Terrestrial > Soil > Wetlands | place: USA...
CTGAAGGGCGCGCCATGTACCACTTCGGCAACCAAAGCAAGCGCCCGCACCGTGCGGCTTCCAACGCCCGGCGTGAGCAAGAGTTCGGCGAAATCGGCAGGTCCGCGCTCGGCGACGGCAATGAGATTGCCGTGCAACCGGCGCAGATGAATGTCTTCGGCGCGAACGTCGTGATGCGCCGGCATGGCGAGAAATGGCAGGCGCGCCTGCGCCGGCGGATGGCGCGCGGCCGTCAGCGCGGCAAGTTCCCGCGTGATGCGGTCCGGCCCGTGCGAGGCGAGAAGTTCGACCTGTTTTCCCCGCGACAGTGCGGCGCGACGATCGGTCAGATTGATAATCTCGCCTTGTGCCTTTCCTTCAATTGCCGCGTGCGGCTCCTCGACAAAACTTTTCAGGTTGTGTGAGAGCCAATGATAGCGTCGCGCTGTTCTGCTTTCGCCATTCATGCCTTGTTGCACGACGACCCAGTGTCCGTCGTCGGCAACGACAAAACCGTGCAGATAAAGCTCGAAACCATCCTGAAGCGCGGCGCTGTCGACCTTGGCGACCAGCCGGCTCGCTGTCGCCAGGCCATCACCGTCGAGGCCAACGCGGTCGCCGATGGCGCGCAGCTCGTGGGGCGTGCGGCGCGAATGTTTTCCTCGGCCGCCGCACACATGCAGACCAAGTTCGCTTTCGAGCGGCGCCAGGCCGCGCTTGATCGCGCCGAGAACGCTCGTGGTGATGCCAGAGGAATGCCAATCCATTCCCACGACGGCGCCGAAAGATTGGAACCAGAAAGGATGCGCGAGGCGGCGCAGGAATTCGTCACGCCCGTAGTGATGGACGATTGCCTGGGCGATGATTGCGCCGAGCCGCGCCATTCGTTCCGCGAGCCATTTCGGCACCCGGCCGTTGTGCAAGGGGAGATCGGCGGTTCCCGCCCTTCGCATGTCCTCAGCGCTCCAGGGCCGGCCAAAGCCGACGCCGGTTCTTATTTCGTTCCCCGAAGCGGCGATGTCAACCGCGACCTCAGCGACGTGCGACGCTCGCGCGCAAAGCTCCGCGGCCGCTAAGCAGCGCGAGCTTAAGTGGCCGGCCGGCGCGTGGCGGCAGCAAAGACTCACCCGGTATTCCGGGACTGTGGCGCAGCTGCTGGCGAGAAGTCTGCGCAGCACGACCTTGCTCCGACAAAGCGCTGATGTCGCAGGCAGATGCCATCGTCGGATCGAACCGACGCGTGTCCCGAACTCAGGCTGGTTAGACCAGGCAGCATACGCTCAAGATCCCCGGCGTCGCCGCGGAAGCTATCGCAACCACTGCACCGCGAAAGAACACGCGATTCCTGTATGCCCATTGCCACCCTCGCGAGAAAATCCGACTAAAGACCCGCCAAGCGCGTCCGTTCAGCGAGCCAGATTTTCCCAATGCGCCGCGAACACAACCGCCGACAAGACAAAGCCGATGATCACATTGACAAGCGCGCCCGCGCTGAAGGCTAGAAACGGCTTGGTCCCGGCGCTCGCCAGTTCGCGAAACCGCGTGGTCAGCCCGATGCTGAGGAAGCAAAAAATGAACGCCCAGGTGCGCAAATCCTTGATCGGGCCCACCAGCGTCGGCACCACGGTCTTGTTGTAATCGGCGAGGCTGTAGCGCGTGGTGACGAAGGTCAGGAACAGCGACGCGATCAGGAAGCCGATAATGAACTTCGGAAACCGCCGCCAGATTTCGACGGCCTCCGGCTTACGGCCGCTTTCCACCCGCTCCCATTGCGTGGTTGCAACAATCGCCAGCACAAACGCCCAAATCCCGATCCAGACGTCACGGCCGATCACTTTGATCAGCGTGTAGGCAAAGAGCGCTTGATTGCCGTTAGTGGCGGCGTCACTTGCGAGCTTGCTGAAAGTCTCGGCGGCGGCAAACCCCGCCGCATCGGCAAATTCCGAGGTGCCGATCCACGCGCCGCCGACGCCGGCAGGCAGATGCAGATAATAGGCGACCCGCGGCAACACGAAGATCATCGCCACCGCCCAGATGATCACCGTGGTGATGGCAATGGGCGCGTGTTCTTTCTTGGCGCCGACAGCGCCAGCGATGGCAATCGCGGCTGAAACGCCGCAAACGGCGCCGCCGGCGCCCAATGTGGCGGCAAGGCGTTTGTCGAGGCCGAGCCGCGTAGCTACCAAATAAATGACTGCGAACGTCGCGAGGGAGACGATCGATGCTTGTAGAATCGCGACCGGACCGGCCCACATAATAAGCGTGAAGGGCAGTGTGGCGCCGAGCAGCACGATGCCGGTTTTGACGTAGAACTCGACGCGGAAGCCAGCGTCCAGCCAGCGCGGCAAACCGGCGAAGTTTGCTAGAATGAGCCCAACGATGAGTGCGACCAGCGGCGGCTCGAGGTTGTAGGCACTCGCCTTGTCCCATTGGCCGAGGGTAAAGATAGCGACCGAGAGCAAATAAAGGACGGTGAACGAGGGCAGGAAGTCACGTGCTCTATGGCCAAGCGCTGTCAGTGCGAAGGTGAACATACCAAGGAAGACGATGAACTGCGCAATATAACGGAGATAGTTGGCGGCAAAGTGCGCGCCCAGTGCCGAGAAGTCCGCCCATTTGGCCGGCGTTACCGCCAACCATTTGATGCTCGAGCCGTTGGCGAAAAAAATGTATGCGACAATAACCGCGCCAAGTCCGATCCAGATCGCCCACCAGTCTTCCTTGAGCCAAATCTCTCGCCACGAGCCGGATGGGTTCCTGGTTTCCAGAGCTTCCGTCACTTCCAACGATTCCGAAACGCCGCTCATTTATTGCTCCAGGACGAGATCGGCACGCGCGCCTATCGGGTAAAAAACGGATACCAAATAAAGCATCGCTTCCTTCGCGGGCAATACGGGCGCGCCAAAATGCAATATTCGCTCCGCGGCAACGTCGTTCGATAAAACGATCTTCCGCAATTTACCCGGCAAACGAAGCGATCGTTCGCCTCGGAGTGGGCAAAAAACCGCTCGGCGGAACGCCAGCGACGATCGGCGGGTTGGCGCGGCTTGTGCATGGCAAGGTCGGCGGACTTCCAAAGCGGATCAAGCGAACAGACCTGCCGTATTTGCGCCCCGCGCGATTGACCGCTTCCAAGTCCCGAGGCAAAAGGAGTGAAAAATTCTTTTATTTGAAAGACTTGCTTTGATCCTGTAGGGACTTACCTCCTTCAGAGGAGAATTTTCTCTTCATGCGCTTCTTACCCGTCTTCCTCGACGTCACCCAAGGGACTGTGGGCCTTGTCGGCTCGGACTCGGACGCGCGGGCAAAGCTGAGGTTGTTGCAGTCCGCCGGCGCGAAAGTGCGCTGGTACATCGAGGACGTCGGCACCGATGGGCACGCAAGTGATGTGGAGTCCGGTCGGTTAGAAATTTGCTCATCAGATCCGACTGCCGCCGATTTCTCCGGTCTCATTGCCTTAGTGTGTGCCGCGGGCGATGCGCGAGACGCCACGATCGCCGCACGAGCGCGCGAGCAGCGCGTGCCGATCAACGTGGTCGACCGCCCGGAACTTTCGACTTTCATCTTCCCTGCCATCATTGATCGCGGGGACGTCGTAGTCGCGGTCGGCACCGGTGGCGCATCGCCGGTTCTGGCGCGGCGTCTGCGCGAACGCATCGAGGCGCTATTGCCGGCGCGCATCGGCGATTTCGCTGCGTTAATGGGCCGCTTCCGAACGCGGGTCGCACGGCGACAGTCGGGCAAGCTTTCGCTGCGCCGGTTCTGGGAAACCGTGGTTGATGGACCCATCGGAGTTGCGGCACTCACGGGCCGCTGGCACTGGGCGGAAGCGGCACTGTCGCGCGCAAGCGAACATCCTGACCGTTCAAACCGGCAATCCGGATTGGTCGTGCTCGTCGGCGCCGGCCCGGGAGACGCGGATCTTTTGACTTTGCGCGCCCTGCAAGCGCTGCAAGCCGCCGACGTCGTCTTTTACGACGAATTGGTTAGCGCGGAGATTCTTGATCGGGCCCGCCGCGACGCCAAGCGCGTCTTCGTCGGCAAACGATCCGGCCAGCCCGGAATGGCCCAGGACGTCATCAACCGGCGCCTCGCTGAAGCCGCCCGTCGGGGTTTGAATGTAGTGCGGCTGAAGAGCGGCGATCCTTTTATCTTCGGCCGGGGCGGCGAAGAACTCGAATATTTGCGTCAGGCTGAGATCGCCGTTGTGGTCGTGCCCGGAATTACGGCGGCGCTCGGCTGTGCCGCAGAAGCCGGGCTGCCGCTGTCGTTCCGCGACGAAGCGTCTGCAATTGCCTTCGTCACCGCGCATCACGCCGGAAATCAAATTCGCTCCGATTGGTCGAAATTCTCCGATCCGGCCATGACGGTCGTCATTTACATGGGGCTTCGCAACGCCGCCGAGATTGGCCGAGGCTTAATCGCCGCCGGACGCGACGCGGCCACGCCCGCTGCGGTGCTGGTCCGCGGTACGCGCCCGGATGCGCTCTGTCGTGTCGGCCGGTTGGACGGCCTGGCAGAACTTGCAAGCGAGTCCGGCGAAGGCCCGGGCTTGCTGGTGGTCGGACCAACAGTCGCGCGCTCCGACGCCTGGCGTGCGTTAGTCGACGGCGGCAAGCGATCGGAGGCTGCGGCATGACTTCGCCACTTCAACAAAAACTCAAAATAACTGGCCCGGTCGTAGTGACCGCCAATCGGCTTGCCGATGGCGTCGTCGTTTATCGCGGCGAAGGTGGCTGGACGACCAAACTCGACAGCGCCGCGGTCACGACGTCGGCCGCGATGGCGCAAGATCTGCTGGCCGCGGCTAAAGCTGACGGACTGCGCGCCGTCGACGCCTATGTGGCGCCGGTGCTGGTAACCGAAGACAGCCGGGTGCGGCCCGGCAACTTGCGCGAGCGCATCCGCTCCAGCGGACCGACAATCGACTTGCCGCTGCACGTTCTGAAAGTAAAAGCCGATCATGTACCTGTACGATGAACTGGACCGGACCCTGGTCGGCGAACGGGTCGCTGAATTCCGCGGTCAGGTAACTCGACGGCTTTCCGGAGAATTGACCGAAGACGAGTTCAGACCGCTTCGGCTGATGAATGGAGTGTATCTCCAGCTCCACGCCTACATGCTTCGCATCTCTATTCCGTACGGCACGCTGTCGTCGGCGCAGCTGCGCATGCTGGCTCACGTGGCACGACGTTACGATCGCGGTTACGGTCACTTCACCACCCGGCAGAACATCCAGTACCACTGGATCAAGCTTGAAGAGTTGCCCGACGCCATGGCCAATCTCGCCAGCGTCGGCATGCATGGCATACAGACGAGCGGCAACAACGTCCGCAATGTCACTACTGACCAGTGGGCGGGCGTCGCGCCCGACGAAATTGAGGACCCGCGCGTCTTTGCGGAAGTGATTCGCCAGCATGTGACGTTGCATCCCGAGTTTTCGTTCATGCCGCGAAAGTTCAAGATCGCGGTCGGCACGTCGCGCCACGATCGCGCAGCTTTGCGCATTCACGACATGGCGCTGCAGATGCAGCGCAATGGCGCCAGCGAAACTGGCTTCGAGGTCATGGTCGGCGGCGGGCTCGGCCGCACGCCGTATCTTGCCAAGACGATCAAGCCGTTTCTGCACAAACGCGATGTGCTGAGCTACGTCGAGGCGGTGCTGCGCACCTACAACCAGTTCGGCCGGCGCGACAACATTTACAAAGCCCGCATCAAGATTTTGGTGCACGAACTCGGCGCCGAGGCTTTCGCCAAGGAAGTCGACGCAGAATGGCAAAGCATCAAAGACGGTCCCCTGGCGCTTGAGGAGGATGTCATCGCCGAAATCGCCGGCCGCTTCCGTTACCCCGATTACGCCAACGTCAAAGACAATCCGCCGGAGCTTGCCGAGGCGAAGCGCGCTGACCGCGGCTTCGACGCCTGGACGGCCAATTCAGTCGCCAAACATAAAGTGCCCGGCTACGCCATTGTGACGCTATCGCTTAAACCGGAAGGCGGCACGCCCGGCGACATCACCGCCGAGCAGATGGACGCGATCGCCGACCTGGCCGACCGTTATTCTTTCGGCGAGATCCGCGTTGGCCACGAACAGAATCTGGCGCTGCCGCATGTCGCGCAGCACGACCTGCCGGCGCTGTGGCGCGCGCTCGATGCGATCGGGGTCGCCACCCCGAACGTCAATCTGATCACCGACATCATTGCCTGCCCGGGCCTCGATTATTGCAGCCTGGCCAACGCCCGCTCGATTCCAATCGCGCAAGAGATCACGCGTCGATTCCGCAATCTCGATCTGGCGCGGAACCTCGGTCGTCTGCACATCAACATTTCCGGCTGCATCAACGCTTGCGGCCACCACCACGTCGGCCACATCGGCATTCTCGGCGTCGAGAAGAACGGCGAAGAGTTTTACCAAATCACGCTCGGCGGCACGGCCGACGAGAATGCCTCGCTTGGCACGCTGATCGGTCCGGCAGTGCCCTACACGCAAGTAGCCGACGTCGTTGAAGATATTGCCGCGGCCTATATCGAGTTGCGCGAGCGGCCGGATGAATTGCTCATCGACACGGTCAAGCGCACCGGCGTCGAGCCTTTTCGGGAGCGCGTCTATGCCACTCGTTAAGCAAGGCCATGTTGTCGAGGACCGTTATGTCAGGGTGCCGGACGATGCGCCCATTCCGGGGGGCATTCCAGTTATCGTAACAGCGGAACGCTTCCTCGCCGACGCGGCGAAACTCACCGCCCGCGAGGCCTCGGTCGGCGTTCTGTGGCCGAACAATCGCAAAGTCGCGGAGCTTGAGCCGTGGCTCAATCGGCTTGCGCTGATTGCGCTCGTGTTCCCGAAATTCCGTGACGGGCGCGCCTACAGCCAAGCGCGACTCGTGCGCGAACGCTATGGCTTCCATGGGGAATTGCGCGCGACCGGCGAGATTTTGCGCGATCAATTTCTCTTTCTGATCCGCGCGGGTTTTGATTCACTCGAGGTGACGAAGGCGACCGACGCCGAGGCGTTCGCCGACGCCGTCTCCACCTATAGCGTGTTCTATCAGCCGAGCACGGACGGTCGGCTGGCAGTTCGACGCTGGCGCGTGCTGCAGCAAATACCGACCGCAACCGGCGAGGCGCTTGGGCGGCTGGCCACGAGCGGCCGCGCGACGGTGGATTAGTTCTTTCAGGCCGCCACACACCCCTGACTGAATGCTATAATTGAAGCTCGCATACGGGCTCCGGTATGACTGAAGAAGAGACGTAGGGGTGGTTTGGTGCCCCAGCTTCGTCGGTTCGACTACATTTACTGGTCAAATTCGGGCGGCGGCACGATCGGGTGTGCGCTGCGCGACGCCACGTCGATCAAGCAAAGCTTTATCAGCGGCCCGCACGTGGCGTGGGGCCTGGCCGCCAACCAGCAATTCATCTTCTGGGCGATTAGCCGCCTTAACGCAAATAGCTTGATCGCTCGGGCCAATCTCAACGGCAGCGAGGTCAACGTGACGTTTATCGATCAAGACATCGGGATCGCAACCGGCATGGCGGTCAACGAGCAGTACATCTACTGGACCAACCAAATCGAGCCCAACGGTACGATCGGACGCGCGAACATCGACGGCGCGAACGTGAATAAGAACTTCATTACTGGCGCGAACCAGCCAAATGCCGTGACCGTCGACGCGCACTACGTTTATTGGTCCAATCAGGGCGTGGGCAACGCGATCGGACGTGCCAACCTTGACGGCAGCGGTGTCAAGGAGAGTTTCATCACGCTCAGGGATAACGGCTATGGAATAGCGACGAACAATCAGTACATCTACTGGTCCAACCAACTCCGCAATGCGATCGGGCGTGCAAACCTCGATGGTACCGGGATCAACGAATACTTCATAACCGGAGTGGACGCAGCGCCGGCGGGGCTCGCGGTGGATGACGACTACATCTATTGGGCGAATGAGAATGGCGGTTCCATCGGGCGCGCGAGACTCGATGGCCATGAAATCAACGAACGCTTTATCACCGGTGCGGGGGCGCCGTTTGCCGTGACCCTGGCGTCGGTATGGGCGCCCCCTGTCCAACCCTTTTAACGGTCTTGCCAATTGGGCCGATATCGTCCCCTCGAACAAGCGAAGCATCGGACCACAGCGAGACAACGACGACCTAGCGTAGTCCGGCCTGCTTGAGCAGCGGCATGGTATTTTTCTGGAAATCCAGCATGCCCTCTTCGTAGATCGGCCACGACAGTAATATGCCGTCGATGCCGAGCTTGGAGAGATTAGCGAGACCATCGGCGATCTGCTCTTTGGTGCCGACCAGCGGGAACGCGCCCCAGCCGGCCATGAAATGCGCTTGCAGCTTGCGGAAGTCCGCGACTGCGAGCGAGCCGATGCCGAGAAGCTTCATCAGATTCTCCGCCGCCACCCAATCGCCCTTCTCGTGCACGTAATAATTCAGGAAATCTTGGGCTTCCTTCTCTGTCTCGCGCTGCACGACGTAGCCGTGGTTCCAGATTTGGATGTCACGGCCGTATTCCTCGCGCGCGAGCCGCCGATACTTCTCGACTTTCGCGCGGGCGAAATCCGGGTCGTGTCTGTCGAACTGGATAAAGGCGATGTCGGAATATTTCGCGGCAAAGTGCTGGCCCTGCTCCGAGCCGCCGGCATTCATGATCGCGGGATAGGGCTGCTGTATAGGCTTGGGCGCCAGTTCGCCCTTTTTCACCTGGTAGTATTTGCCCTCATAGGTAAACTCGTGCTCGCAGGTCCATAGTCCGATCATCACCTCGATCCATTCGGCCGCCCTGCCGTAGCGATCCTTGTGGTCCTCCATGTGCGCGCCGAACATATCGAGCTCAGGCTGGTTCCAGCCGCCGACGATGTTGATGGCATGCCGGCCGTTGCTGATGTGATCGATCACGGTGGCCTGCTTGGCCGCCAGCGTTGGGTGATACATCGGCACATGCGCGGTAGAGAACACCGCTGAGTATTTGGTTGCCCCGCTGATGCCCGCAGCCCAGGAAAAGCACTCGAAACCAGCGCCATTGAAATTCGTCTCGCCGCCGAAGCCCTTCCAGCGCCCGACGGGCACCAGCGCCTCGAATTCCATGTCCTCTGCGATCTGCGCGAGCCGAAGCGTATTCGGCCAGCTGATCTTCAGCGTCTCGGGGATGGTGCTGATGGCGCAGCCGCCGTTCAGGTTGGTGCAGAACGTGCCGAGCTTGAGCTTGCGGTCGTTGAACAGCGGATTGGTCGCGCGGCGAAGGTGTTGCGCTTTTGCGGTGCTGTACATCGTTCTTCCCCCCAACATTTTTCGGCGCGGGCTTTCAGTGACCCTGCGCTGCGCATCTTTGCAGAAAAATTGATAGGGGTGAATGTCGATCCCGCGAATTGCGGTAGCGTGAGGCAGGATTATGTCCGCTTAAAGCAAACCTGCAGATCGGCGCTTTTGCGGTCCCGACATAGAGCGACCAAATACGGATCCATGTCCTCGGCTGAAAAGTGACTCAAGATCGCGTCCAGGGATTGCACGATCTGGTCTTGCCCGTCGGCTCTGTAAGCGATCCGCTCGAACATCTGCGGCAAAAGCGGCTTGAGCGCTTGAAAGGTCGACGGCGGAAACTTGGTTTCGATCGACACCGCAAAGGCGCGCTGCTTCAGCAGTGCAAGGATCAGCGCGATATCATCTTGATTAAGCCGCCCACTTTTCAGCCGCCCGCTGACGAAACTCGCGATGAACCTTGACGGCGTCACCGGAATAAAACCGTCTGCGCCGTAATCTTGCGTCAGAATCGCGTTGACCGCGGCCCGATCCTCCCCCGTCACCGGGACCGAGAAGCGGGCCGATCTTGGCGTCTCTGCGATCGTCAGGCCATAACGTCGACCGATCATTTCAAAAGGGTCCGCAGAGCTGCTCGGAAACGACTCCATAGCAACAGCCAAACAGTAGTCGGGAATTTCGGACCCGCCGCACCTGACCGGATGGAAGTAGAAGGGGACTGTCGCGTAATTCGCTACTAACGTGGTCTTGATTTCGACAGGGACCGTTCGACCGTCGCGTCGTTCCGTGATTGTAACGGTCGTCGGACCAGTTTTAATCTCGGCGGTCGCGACCATCAGACCCTTGGGTTCGGGACTGCTCCTCACGCGTGCTTCAGGAGGTTTGGACACGGACAGCACCACGTCGGCGTTGGAACTCTCGACGGCGTCTTCAAGTAGGCATCGGCCGTCGACCACTTGCCGGACGAATTCGCCTTCGATGAGGGTCAGGGTGTCGGGGCACGTCTCACGCTGTTGGAGCTGAAATCGCCGCCATTTCGGTTTGAAGAACTCCGTCGGATTTAGCACCCGTTCAACGGGTATTTCCTGAATTGAACTATCGCGGCTTAGTTCAGTCGGATGTATAACGCGCTTCGAACCATTGCCGGCCAGGTGATAAGCCTTCCCTCCGGTGATAACGATGGTTCCAGCCACCAGCGGATCCTCGCTCGAATCTCCACGGACAAAGACTTGATCGACATTGCCCTTGAACAGTAATTGCTGACAAAGATCGGCACATGGCGGCGGAGGAGCTCTGAGATGGCTCTCCGGTCGTCGCCAGTTTGTCCAGTAGTTACCCAACTCCGGTTCTGGTAGCTCGAAAGACCGCGGCCGAAACGAAGCCGATTGGTCCGCGTGGTCTGCGGCAACCAAACTGCGAAGCCAGTATTCGCTGGCGTAGTGGGGTAGCGAGGCCGCCCCGGCCACGCCAATAAATGCGGCCGCTACTGCGAGTGAGCGTTTTGCAAAACGTCGAATAAAAAAATAAGCCGGCAGAAGGGCAATCGAGTAATATAGCAACGTGACGGATCCGATCAGTATTAGACCGGGCAAAATGAATAACAATAATCCGGCCGTAACTGTACCGGGGCCAGCCGCTATAACCGTAAGCACAAATAAGGTGCTGAGATAAATTTTTAGCGCGCGCGCCATGAACGGACGCGCATTGACGTGATCAGAAGGAGACGTTTGGACCGACACGTTGCTTCACATGCGCTAAGAGCTGAATTCGCAGGAGCCGGCTCCAGCAACGAACTGTTTGTAGCCGTCGATCCACCCACCCTCAATCGACGTTGCCTGCTTCAAAATAGTTCGCCAATCCGACGATACCCCACATAAACACGAGGTAGCCGCCGAAGATAAAATAATGCGCGCAATCAGGCGCCCCGAGGAAATTTTCTATTCCGTGCAACATGCGGGCAGCCTACGCCTAAATTCTGATCGGATCGGAAATAGAGGGCTCCGACGGCAAGGAGAGGAAGGCAAATGCGATTAGAGGGCAACTGTGAAGTTTACAATGATCGCCAACTTTTAGCGATCCGGCCGTGCGATCGGATCAATGGCCAGCAGCGAATGCCCTTTTTTGCGGCGACGACAGCCAACTGAAATAGGTCGCAAATTGCCGCCGTTATCTTGTCTTAAACCATTTTGCAGAAAATCTAATTCAAAGTCGCAATTCATAGAGCTCGTTTTTGATGTTGTTCTGGCTTCATGTCATCGCGGACGAAACGACCAGCACACTGGTTTGGGATTTCAGATTAAGGATCAAAATTCGCCCGCATCAAAGTACAACGAGGATGGGGTCACCATGATCAAGATAAATACTCTTTCGATGGCGGTGTTTGCGATCTTAGTGAATAGCAGCGCTCTGCTTTCGTTCTCAATGTAAATTCGCGGGGTACGACTTCCCGATCGCCATGACGGCGCCTGCGGCGGAGCGCTTCTGCTCAGAAGCGCTCCGTGATTGTTATAAGCGCGCGGACCGGCATACCCCATTAGGTATTGCCTGGCCGGAGCTTGCATGATCGGGAAAATGACCGAAAGCAGACATCCGTCCTGTGGCCGTTTACGTCCGATGCCCGCTTCCGTTGCCTATAATTCCGGCAATCTAGTCCGGTCGCGATGCCAACTGCGATCTTTCGCGCGTGACGTCTTGCGCCGAAACAGCCGGCTCGGCGGCCCCCCATGCGTTGCGAATGTAGGTTAGTACGGCCGCCACTTGCACGTCGCCGAGTTGCCATCCGTACGACGGCATGCCGGGAGACGTGGGTTCGGCGGAAGTAGCAACGCTGCGTGCACCGCGGAGCACAATACGGATCAAAGTCGTCGGGTCGTCGGAACGCACCGTTGAGGAGCCGGCAATCGAAGGAAACAGCTTCGCGATGCCGCGACCATCCTGCATATGGCAGGCGGAACACTCGTCGCGGTAGATCGCAGCGCCCGCCATCATGACCGGATCCTCCGCCGGCAACGGCTTTGCGGTATCCTGCCTGCCGGGGACCGACTTCAAATAAACTGCGATGGCCTTGAGATCGGCATCCTTCATGTGCGAGGTCGACAGCGACACCGCCTCCCCCATGGGCCCGGTGGCAGCAGAAACCTGATTGTGGCCGGCCTTCAGATACTCGGCGATTTCCTCAACCGACCAATTTCCGATGCCGCGCGCCATGCCGCCGGTAATATCGGGAGCGAACCAGCCTTGCAGCTTGGAGCCTTGCAGATATTGGCCCGTCTTATCGCCGCCGAGTAACGTCTTGGGGGTGTGACAGGCGCCGCAGTGCGCCGGCCCGTCCACGAGATAGGCGCCGCGGTTCCATTCGGCGGATTTTGCCGGATCGGCTTTGAACACACCTTTGGTGAAATAAAGTGCGTTCCAAACATGCATCGCCGTGCGGATGTTAAACGGAAACGGCAAAGTGTTGGCAACAACGGCATTGTGCACCGGATCGATCGTGTTCAAGTACGCGCGGATCGCCACGACTTCTTCGCGCGTCATCTTTGTGTAGGCGTTGTACGGCATCGCCGGATAGAGCGGTGAGCCGTCCCTGCGTGCGCCCTTGCGCACCGCTGCGTCGAACTCGTCGTCAGTCCACGCACCGATTCCAGTTTCGCGGTCCGGAGTGATATTGGGCGCGACAATGTTTCCAAACGGCGTCTCAATCGGGCGGCAGCCGGAAAATGGCTTGTGGCCCGGAGCGGTATGGCAGCTCTCGCAATCGCCCAGCACGGCGAGATACTGGCCGTTTTTGATTTGAGTAAAATCTTGCGGGTCCGATTCGACGGCGCCCCCCAGCGCGGACGTAAGCAAAAGGGCCGCCGCACAAGTAACCGCGCGGAGCGGCGCCATATTTGCGCTTATACTACGCATCGACCAAAGGTCCCGGATGTTTGAGATACTGATTTCGGATGGCGGCGGCTGCCCAAAATGCTAGCGCACCTACTGTACCCGTGGGGTTGTATCCAGCGTTCTGCGGGAAGGCGCTCGCGCCGAGCACGAACAAATTGGACACGTCCCAGTTCTGCAAGTAGCGGTTGACGACGCTTGTTTTTGGATCGGAGCCCATGATGGCGCCGCCGTTGAGATGCGTGGTCTGGTAGGTGGTGATGTCATACGGCGCCGTGCGGTACTGTTTCTGTACCACGTTCGCCCCCATCGCCTTGATGATCTCGGCGAACTTGTCGGTCATGAACCGGTTTTGTTTGATCTCGTTGTCGTGGAAATCGATGGTCATCCGCATCAGGGGGCGGCCGAGCCGGTCCGTGTAGGTGGGATCCAGATCCAGATAAACGTCACGGTAGGAGTAGAAGCTGCCGTGAACACCAGTGCCCGG
>Ga0335078_10010661_pt1 | contig 13612 bp, 11 predicted proteins | sample Lox_Sample_32_FD_206711 | JGI IMG/M metagenome (GOLD analysis project Ga0335078, IMG submission 206711) | Soil microbial communities from Loxahatchee National Wildlife Refuge, Florida, United States - Lox_Sample_3.2 | ecosystem: Environmental > Terrestrial > Soil > Wetlands | place: USA...
GACGCTGCGCATCGCGATCGGGAACATCCGCACCGAGCGGGAGCACGTCGCGCAGGCGTGGCAGCTGATCCGGGAAGCCGCGGCACGGGAGTGAGCGGTTCGTGTCTCCACCGCGGGACACGCCACTCCCGGCACCCTCTCCCCTGTCTCCAGCCGCTTGGGCGGGTGCCCGGCGTTACGGCCGCAGCCCCTTCCAGGCCACCGCCTTGATGTCCCGCGACCGCTCCCGCGCCCAATCCTGCGCCGCCGCGAGGTTGCGCACGTAGCGCTCGCGCAGGTGCTCGGGCATGTTCGCCCTGAGGTACCCGGCGGTCATCTCCTCCTTGCCGGGGCCGCGGCCGACGTCCTCCGCCTCGCCCAGAAAGCAGGTCGAGCTGCCCGTGTCCATCACGTTGATCACGCGGCACTCGAACCAGGCCCAGCAGTCCTCGAGGATCGGGCAGCCCAGGCGGCCGAGGCGGAACGGCACGTCGGCGAGCTTGTCGCCGTCGCGGCCGCTCCGAAACCCGAGCCGCTCGACGAGGTCGAACTGCCCGCGATGCAGCACGTGCACGGCGAACCGCCCGGATTCGAAGATCATGTCGTGCGTGTAGTTGATCTTGTGCACCAGCACGATGAGGCGCGGGATGTCGGGCACGATGGAGGCGCGTGACGCGGCGTCCGAGATCATCCCGTTCACCGTGCCCCCGCGCTCGGCCGTGATGGCCACCACGGGCGAGGTCAGGCTGCGCAGCAGCTGGTAGCTCTCGGCGGAGTCCATGGATGCCTGAATGGTGGCGCGCGGCCCCCCGGTCGGCAATCCCGGGGCGGCGGCGCGCCGATGCGTCGGGTGCGGCGATTTCGGCGGTCCCACACGCGTCGCCCGGTCGGCGACCCGTCCGCGTGACCGTGAGCGGCGTCACCGATCGCCGCGTGATCTTCGGGGAGCGGCCCTCCGGGACAGCGTCCATGCGGGCCGGGGAGCGGCCGTAACGCCCCGGGGCTCGAACGCTCGTTCGGGCTCGCCCCGGCCTCTTCTCCGGGGTCCGAGGCGAGCACAGAAATTGCGGTTACGGGGGGGCGTGAGCGCGCATCGAGGCCACCAGGGGAGAGGCACCATGTCCGCGGTCGTCACGCCGCCGATGTCCACGCATCCACGCACGACGTGGTCGGAGTTCTACCGCTCGCTGCTGTGCACGCCGGACGAGGCGCTCAAGGTCGTGCGCAGCGGCGACCGGGTGTACATCCATCCGGGGTGCGCGGTGCCGGAGCCGCTGGTGGACGCACTGAGCGCGCGGGCGCCGTCGCTGAAGGACGTGGAAGTCGTGCACCTGCTGACGATGGGTCGTGCCTCGCACCTCGTCCCGGAGATGGAAGGCCACTTCCGGCACAACGCCGTGTTCATCGGCGCGAACGCGCGGAAGGCGGTGAACGAGGGCCGGGCGGACTACACGCCGATCTTCCTGGGCGAGATCGCGCGGCTGTTCAGCGACGGCACGTTGCCCATCGACGTCGCGCTGATCCAGGTGTCGCCGCCGGACGCGCACGGCTTCTGCTCGCTCGGGGTGGGCGTGGATCACACGCTCGACGCGGCGCGCCACGCCCGGCACGTGATCGCGGAGGTGAACCAGCGGATGCCGCGCGTGCACGGCGACGCGTTCATCCACGTGCGGCAGCTGAACGCGGTGGTGGAGACGTCGCGGGCGCTGCTGGAGCTGCACGTCGAGGCCGGCGATGCCATCACCGACGCCATCGCGCACAACGTGGCGGAGCTGATCGACGACGGCGACACGCTGCAGATGGGGATCGGCGGGATTCCGGACGCGGTGCTCAAGGAGCTGGCGGATCGGCGGGCGCTGGGCGTGCACAGCGAGATGTTCGCCGACGGGATCGTGGACCTGATCGAGGCGGGGGTGGTCACCGGGGAGCGGAAGACGCTGCACCGCGGCAAGGTGATCGCCGGCTTCCTGCTGGGGACCCAGCGGCTGTTCGACTTCGTGGACGACAACCCGGTGGTGGAGTTCCACCCCACGTCGTACACCAACGATCCGTTCGTGATCGCGCAGAACGACAACATGGTGGCGATCAACTCCGCGATCGAGATCGACATCACGGGGCAGGTGTCGTCCGACTCGATCGGCGCGATCTTCTACTCCGGCTTCGGCGGCCAGACCGACTTCATCCGCGGCGCGTCGCGGTCGCGGGGCGGCAAGCCGATCATCGCGCTCCCCTCGACCGCCAAGGGCGGCACGCTGTCGAGAATCGTGCCGTGCCTGTCGCCCTGCGCCGGCGTCGTGACCACGCGCGCCGACGTTCGCTGGGTGGTCACCGAGTACGGCGCGGCCTACCTGTTCGGCAAGACGGTGCGGCAGCGTGCCCGCGCCCTCATCGACATCGCGCACCCGAAGTTCCGCGAGGAGCTGGAACGGGCCGCGCGCGAACGGAAGCTCCTCTAGCAGCCGGGACGGCTCATGATCACGCAACTCGGGAACGTCACCATCGTCGTCAAGGACCTGCGCCGCTCGCTGAAGTTCTATCGCGACACCCTCGGCCTGCGGCTGGGCTTCTACGACCGGAAGCACGACTGGGTGTGCTTCGAGTGCGGGAAGACGGCGCTGTCGCTCACGGTGCCGTGGAACAAGAAGTCCCGAAAGCTCGTGGGCGCGCGCACGGGCGTGAGCTTCTACGTGGACGACATCGCCGCGACCTACAAGGGCCTGCGCAAGAAGCGCGTGAAGTTCGCGTTCAAGCCCCGGAAGGAGCGCTGGGGCGGGATCCTGGCGAGCTTCGAGGACCCGGATCGCAACCGGATGTTCCTGCTCCAGATGCCGGGCGATTTCCGCAAGTAGGGCATATTGAGCTTTCCGCGGCGCGGCGCCACCTTGGGGTGATGCCGCGCCGTTCGTGTGTCGGGGACCTCCCCACGCCCGCCCTGCTGCTCGATCTCGACGTCCTGGAGCGCAACCTGGGGCGCATGGCCGCCCGGGCCGCGGCGCTCGGCGTGGGGCTGCGGCCGCACGCCAAGACCCACAAGTGCCTGGAAGTGGGCCGGCGCCAGCTGGCGCACGGCGCCGTCGGGATCACGGTCGCCACGCTCCCCGAGGCGGCGGCGTTCGCCGACGGCGGGTTCACGGACATCACGTGGGCCTTCCCGCTGGTGGTGGGGCGGCTCGACGAGGTGATCGGCCTCGCGCGCCGCGTGACGCTCCGCGTGACGCTGGACTCGCCGCGGGCGCTGGAGGCGCTGGGGGCGGCGGCGCGGGCGGCGGGGATCGTGGTGCACGCGTGGCTGGAAGTGGACACGGGGCACCACCGCTCGGGGGTGGCGCCGGACGACGGGGCGGGCACGGCGCTGGCGCGGCGGATGGCGGCCGAGCGCGGCGTGGCCTTCGACGGGATCCTCACCCACGCCGGCCAGAGCTACCACGCCGCGACGCGTGCCGAGCGGGCCGCGGTGGCCGAGGCGGAGCGCGCGGCCATGGCCGCGTTCGCCGCGCGCCTCGAGGCGGCAGGCGTCCCGGTGCCGGGCGTCAGCGTGGGCTCGACGCCGGGCATGTCGGCGGTCGCGCGGCTCGACGGCGTGAGCGAGGCCCGGCCGGGGAACTACGCCTTCCACGACTGGATGCAGGCGGCGGCCGGCGTGTGCGAGCCCGCGGACTGCGCCGTGACCGTGCTGGCGAGCGTGGTGTCGCACCAGCCCGGCGCCGACCACGCGGTCGTGGACGCGGGCGCGCTGGCCCTGTCCAAGGACGCGGGGCCGCACGACCCGGCGCTGGCCCGCGGCCTCGGCCCGCTGCTCGCGGGCCTCGCCGGGGCGGCGCTGGATCCGCGGCTCGACGTGCGGTCGGTCTCGCAGGAGCACGGGATCGTGGGCGGCGCGGCCCGCGCCGACGTGGAGGGCCGCCTCGCGGTCGGCGACCTGGTGCGCATCCTGCCCAACCACGCGTGCCTGACCGCGGCCCTGTTCGACCACTACGACGTCGTCCGCGGCGAGGAGGTCGTGGACCGCTGGGCGATCTGGCGGCGCCGCTGAGCGTCCCCTAGGTTGGAACCATGAGCATCGTCTACCTCAACGGGTCGTACCTGCCCGACGACCAGGCCAAGATCTCCCCTCTCGACCGCGGCTTCACGTACGGCGACGGGGTGTACGAGTGGATCCGCGCCTACCACGGCAAGCCGTTCCTGCTGGCGGAGCACCTGGCCCGCCTGGCGTCGAGCTGCGCGAAGATGCGCATCGGCGTCCACCTCACGCCGCTCGAGGAGGTCGTGCGGCGGCTCCTCGCGGACAACGGCCTCACGGGCGACGCGGCCGTCTACCTCCAGGTCACCCGGGGGACGGCGCCGCGCTCGCACGTCTTCCCGCCCGCCGACACGCGGCCGACCGTGTTCGGCATGGCGTGGGCCTTCACGCCCAACCCCGCGTTCGCGGGTGCCGGGGCGATCGCCATCCTGGAGCCGGACGTCCGCTGGTCGCGGTGCGACATCAAGGTCACGTCGCTGATCCCCAACTCCTTCTCGGCCCAGCGGGCCAGAGAGCTGGGGGCGCACGAGGGTCTGTTCGTGCGCGACGGCGTGGTGCAGGAGGGGTCGCTGAGCAACGTGTTCGCCGTGTTCGACGGCGAGGTCCAGACGGCGCCGCTCTCGAACTACATCCTGCCCGGGATCACCCGTGCGGTGGTGCTGGACCTGTGCCGCGAGCACGGGATCCCGTGCCGGGAGACGCCGGTGTTCGCGACCGAGCTGGGGGACGTGGACGAGCTGTTCCTCACGAGCACGCCGTACGAGGTCGTGAGCGTGGACTGCCTCGACGGGCGGAAGCTGCCGCCCGAGCGGCCGGTCACGCGGCGACTGGCGCAGCTCTTCCGCGAGGTCGTGGAGCGGGAGTGCGCCTAGCGTGACGGTCGCGGAGGCGCTCCAGGCGCGGCACGAGCGCTTCTGCTTCGAGCGGGCCTTCCCCCGGAGCGCCCGGCAGCTGCGGCGGGCGGAGCGCGCGCTGGCGGGGTTCGAGCGGCTGGCGCTGCCGCGGCGCGAGCAGCTGCGCAACACCGGGATCGCCGGCACCACCTACCACTATCCGTTCAACTACGCCATGGCCCGCTGGCTGCGGGCGCGCTACGGCGCGGCCGTCGAAATCGACTGGGCGGCCTACCGGCGGCGCCCGTGGGACGACGTGGCCGCGCTGCTGTCGCTGGTGGTGGCGTGGGCCGAGAACGAGGGGCTCGACGACGACGACGTGCCCTCGTGGGCGTGGATCCGGGCGGCCAAGGGCGCGGACCGCCGCACGGACCTGGCGTGGCTTCTCGATGCGCTGGCGGGGCGCGGGCTCGACGCGCCGCTCGAGGCGCACCTGTACGAGTCGCTGAACCTGCCGCTGGTGTGGGACCTTCGCGGGTGCCGCGACGCGGTGACGCACGCGCGGCTCCCGGCGGTGCCGTTCTTCCATCGCCGGCTGCTCGTGGAGCGGCCGGCCGACTTCGCGGCCGAGGTCCGGCTTCCGCCGGACCCGCTGCAGCGGCTCGCGCCCGAGCGCGGCGCGCGGGTGGTGGACGCCGCGCGGGCGGCGCTGTCGCAGCGGGAGCGGGAGTTCCACGTCATCGTGCACGGGAACCCGCGGGAGGTGTACCGCGTCGCGGCCGGCCGCGGGCTCGAGATCTACGTGATCGGCCTCGCGACGCCGCTGCGGCTGACGCTCGAGAGCGACTACGGCGCGCTCCTGGTCAAGAACGGCGTGCCCATCGGGTACGGCTACGCCGTGCTGCTCTTCGACCGCGCCGACATCGCGATCAACGTCTTCCCCGCGTACCGGGGCGGCGAGTCGGCGTTCGTGTTCGGCCGCTTCTGCGCGGCGTTCCATCATCATTTCGGCGTCCGGACGCTGGTGATGCGCCGCTACCAGGTGGGGTATCACAACCCGGAGGGCATCGAGGCGGGCTCGTTCTGGTTCTACCACAAGCTCGGCTTCCGGCCGCTGGCGCGGGCGGTGCGGCGCGAGGCGGAGGCGGAGGCGGCGCGCCTCGCCGGCCGGCGCGGTGCGCGCAGCTCGCCGGCGACGCTGCGGCGGCTGGCGCGGAGCGACCTCGTGCTGGCGCTCGACGGCGCCCCGCCCGAGGCGTTCCGCGACGTGGACGTCCGGGCGGTGGGTCTGGCCGTGACGCGCGCGGTGCGCCTGCGCCACCACGGCGACCGGCCGCGGGCGGTGCGCGACGCGGCGCGGGCGGTGGCGCGCGCCCTGGGCGCGCCGGCCGTGCCGACGCGCCTCGCGCCCGTGGCGGCGCTGGTCCCGAACCTCGGGCGCTGGGCGCCGGCGGAGCGCCGCGCGCTGCTCGGCATCCTCCGCGCCAAGGAGCAGCCGCGCGAGCGCCCGTTCGTGCTCGCCACGCAGCGCCACGCGCGGTGGCGGCGCTGGCTGCTCGACACCTTTCCGATGCGGGGCAGCTGATGCCCCGCGTCGTGTCGCTCATCGCGTCGGCCACCGAGATCGTCTGCGCGCTCGGCGAGGAGGCGTCGCTGGTCGGCCGCTCGCACGAGTGCGACTGGCCGCCGTCCGTGCGCGCGCTGCCGGCGGTGAGCCGCCCGGCGTTCCCCACGGCGGGCGGCAGCCGCGCGGTGGACCAGGCGCTCAAGGAGCGTCTGCGGCGCGCGCTGTCGGTCTACGACGTGGACGCGGCGCTGCTGAAGGCCCTGCGGCCGGACCTCATCCTCACCCAGACGCAGTGCGAGGTGTGCGCCGTCAGCCCCGCCGACGTTGCGCGCGCGGTGTGCGAGCTGGCGGCGCGGCCGGCGCGGCTCCTCGCGCTCGAGCCGAACGCCCTCGGCGACGTATGGCGGGACGTGGCCCGCGTGGCGGGAGCCCTCGGCGTCGCGGCGCGGGGGGCCGCCCTCGTGGCCGGACTGCAGGCCCGCGTCGCGGCGGTCGCGCGCCGGGCGGGCGCGCTCGCGGAGCGGCCCCGCGTGGCCGTCGTCGAGTGGATCGACCCGCTCATGGCCGCGGGCAACTGGATGCCGGAGCTGGTGGCCCTGGCCGGCGGCACCAACCTGTTCGGGGAGGCCGGCCGGCACTCGCCGTGGATGACCTGGGACGCGCTGGCCGCCGCGAATCCCGACGTGATCCTCGTGTCGCCCTGCGGCTTCGGCCTCGAGCGTACGCGCGTGGAGATGCCGGCCCTCGCCGCCCAGCCCGGATGGGGCGCGCTGCGCGCGGTGACGGCCGGCAGAGTATATCTTGCCGACGGCAACGCCTACTTCCACCGGCCCGGGCCCCGGCTGGCGGAATCGCTCGAGATCCTGGCGGAGATCCTGCACCCGTCCGCCTTCGAGGCCGGGCACCGCGGGGAGGGATGGATGCCGTACGCGGAGGCGGCGTGACGCCGCGGTTGGCGGCCGCCGCGCTGGCGGCGCTGGCGCTCGCGGGCGCCTGCGAGCACGCGCAGCCGTTCGGACCGCCGGCTCCGGAGGCGGCCCAGCCCTTCTCCACGGCCTACCCGCGGCGGCTGACGTTCAACCTGCTGGGCGACGTTCAGCCCGCGTGGCTGCCGGGCGACTCGGGGATCATCTACTCGGTCTCCACCGGCGATGCCGAGGAGGCCCACTGCCTCGGCATCCTGCCGCCGGGCGGCGGCCACCTGGTGCAGACCGACTGCCACCCGCCGGGGTTCGCCGGCGACTCGACCACCGCGCTGTGGCTGCCGGCGGTGCGCCGCCACGGATACCTGGCGTACCTGCGCGAGGTCTCGCCGATCGGCGCCGTCACGCCCGACACCAGCGCGCTGGTGCTCGCGAGTCTGAGCGTTCCGGATCCCGGCCGGCCGCTGCTGCAGCTGCCGTACACCGCCCCCGACGGGACCCTGCAGTCGGGGCTTCGCGACCTGTGCTGGCTGGGGGACGGCTCGCTGGTCTATCTCGGCGGCGTGCTGGCGTACAGCTATCCGCCGTATCCGTGGGACACGACGTTCGCGCCGCTGGAGATCATGCGCGCGGACCTGGTGGGTGACTCGATCCAGCTGTCGGTGGTGCCCGGCACCGCCGGCGCCACGTCAGTCGCGACGGATTCGCTCGCGAACCTGTACTACACGCGGCTCGGCGACACCCGCGTCTACCGCCTTCTCGGCGGCACCTCCTCGGCCACGGTCTGGTACGACTTCGGGGCGTTGGGCGTCCCGTCCGCGATCGGGGTCGCCGGTCAGGTTCTGGTCGCCGCCGTGAACGACTCGGTCTACGCGGTCCACGTCGGCTCCGGCGCGCCGGTGAGCCTGGCGCTGCCGGATTCGCTCGTGGTGACGAACCTCGCGCTGTCCCCGTCGGGGACCCGCGTCGTGGTGGAAGGGAGCGAGGGCGGGGCGGCCCCGGACCTGTGGCTCCTGGAGGTGCCGTGAGGCGCCGCGGAGGCCGGAGTCCGGCCGCCGCCTCCGCCGCGCGGGCGTGGAGGGCGGGGGTCGGCCTCGCCGCGCTGCTCCTGGCCGCGGCCTCGCCGCTCGCCGCCCAGGCGACGGGCAGCATCGCGGGTCAGGTGCGCGACTCGAGCACGGGGGCGGGGCTGTCGCGTGCCCAGGTCCTCCTCGACCGCCGGCTCGCGGCGTTGAGCGACAGCGGCGGCGCGTACGAGATCCGCGGCGTGTCGAGCGGCTGGCACGCGGTGACCGTCCGGGTGATCGGCTTCGCGCCGACCCGCCGGGACAGCGTGCTGGTCCGGGCGGGCGAGACGACGAGCCTCGACTTCCTGCTGGAGCCGCGCGCCGTGCCGCTCGGCGCGGTGAACGTGCAGGCCGGGCCCGACGCGGTCCTGAATCCGCTGGCGACGTCCACGACGCAGCACATCACCGCCGAAGATCTGCGGCACCTGCCGGTCAGCACACTCGAGGAGGCGGTGGCGCTGAGCGCGGGCGCGGTAGGCGAGAGCTACCGGGGCGGGCGGCTGGGCGAGCAGTCGTTCATCATCGACGGGCTGGGGCTCAAGAACCAGCTCGACGCCTCGACGGGCACGCTCGGCATCCAGATCCCGCCGGACATCCTGACGGAGGCGTCGCTCATCACCAACGGCTTCTCGGCGCGGTACGGGCAGGCCATCTCCGGCATGGTGAACGTGGTGACGAAGGACGGCGGCGACACGTGGAAGGGCCGGGCGGCGTACGAGAGCGACCGCGGCCTCGGGCAGACCCTCGACCACGGACTGGACCGGGTGGTGCTGGAGGCGGACGGCCCGCTCGTGGGCGGCGTCAAGCTGCTGGCCGCCGTGGACGCCACCGGGCGTCTCGACGCCGATCCGGTGAACGCGCCCGCGCTCACGGATTCCCTGTCGCTGCAGCACGACCCGCGCACCAGCCATCCCGAGATGCTGCCGCACGACGGCGGCGAGCAGATCGACGTGGCCGGCAAGCTCACGGTGCCGTTCGCGGGCCGGCAGACGCTGCGGCTGTTCGCGCTGCACTCGCTGGTGCAGCAGCAGCTGTTCGACGCGGCCTACAAGTACGACCCGGGCTTCGCGCCGGCGCAGCAGACGTCGGGCGACCTGCTGACCGGGCAGGTGCAGCTGGTCTCGCCGCCCTCGGCCGGCGTCTCGGTCATCGCGGATCTGCGCGCGGGATACTTCGACCGCGAGTTCGAGCGCGGCACGCTCACGGGCCCGGTGCCGTACCGGTTCGGGGCGTTCACCAGCTCCTCCTACCACTTCGTCGGCGAGAATCTCGCGCGGTCGCTGGACACCGCCGCGGCGGTGGCGCCCGTTCCGGGCTTCGCGGTGCCCGCCTTCAGCACCAGCACGCCCTGGGGCGTGCCGGCCTTCTTCCTGACGGGCGGCTCGGACGGCGAGATCGCCTGGAACCGCTTCCAGGAAGCCCGGGGGCAGCTCGACGTGGACCTCGGGCTCTCGTCGCTGGCGGACGTGTACTTCGGCGGCGAGCTGGTCCGGCAGCGCGTGGAGACGTTCCAGCGCGTGCTGGCCTTCCTGCCGGTCGGCGACAGCGTGCCGGCGCCCGCGGCGTCGGACTTCAGGCCCACGAGCGCCGCGGCCTACGCGGAGACGAAGCTCCGCTGGCAGGATCTCGCGCTGTCCTTCGGCCTGCGGTACGACACCTTCGACCCGCATGCGCCCCCGATCGCCGGGGGCGCCGCGGTCCACGGGCACTCGAGCGTGAACCCGCGGCTCGCCGTCTCGGCCGTCCTCCACGGCGCGACCTTCGTGGCGAGCTGGGGACGCTTCAGCCAGGCGCCCGACTACCAGTACCTCGTGGACGCGGCCTTCGACGACACGATGCGCACCGGGCGGTTCCGCGTGGGCAATCCCGACCTGGGCTTCGAGCAGTCCACGCAGTACGAGTTCAGCGTCCGCGCGCGCCCGACGACCGGGACGTCGCTGCGCGTCGGCGTCTACGTCAAGCAGCTGCAGGGCCTGGTGGCCAGCGTGCCGTTCGGGCTCAACCCCGACTCGACGATCTTCGGGAACGCGGACTACGGCTCGGTGAAGGGGCTCGAGGTGCGCTACGAGCGAGAGCTGCGCGACTGGTGGGGGGTGCGGGTGATCGCCACCCTCCAGTCGGCCACGGCGACGGCGAGCAACGCCTTCGATCTGTACACCGGAGCGCATGTCGTGGGCAGCGACACGATCAGCCCCGGGCAGGTGGAGTTCCCGCTCGACTACGACCAGCGCTTCGGCCTGACCGTGATCGGGCAGGCGCGCTCGCCGGACGCGTTCGGGCCGCGGGTACTGGGCGTGCGCCCGCTGGAGAACTGGCAGGGGGCCGTGATCGTCCGGTATGCGACCGGGTTGCCGTACACCAAGACCAACGAGGCGGGCGACTCGCTGCTGGGGCCGATCAACGGCGAACGGCTGCCGTCGCAGTCCACAGTGGACGCACTGCTGCGGCGCCCGCTCCGGCTCCTGGGAGTGCGGGGCAGCGTGTACCTGGACGTGCGCAACGTCCTCAATACGCGCAACGTCGTCTCCGTGCGGCGGGATACCGGCGAGCCCGGGATGTCGGCCGCCGAGATCCAGGCGGCCGCCATGGCGGCGTACGAGGCGCATCCGCAGCCCATTCCGTACGAGTCGCCGAGCTACCGCGCCTGGGCGGACACGAATCACGACGGCTACGTCGCGGGCGAGAGCGAGCTGCTGCCCCTCTACCTCGCGGCCGCGCGCGACTTCTACCAGCCGCTGTTCGCCTACGGGCCGCCGCGGCTCGTGCGGCTGGGCGTCGAGCTGCTCTTCTAGCGCCGCGGCGGCGCCGGCCGCCGGTGCCGCTGGTGGGGGTGCGGCGTGCGCGTATCTTTGGAGCGCCTGCCGCCCGCGAGGTCATCCCTGGACGTCCGTCGCACGAAGATCGTCGCCACGCTCGGCCCGGCCACCGCGACCGCGGAGGCGGTGGGCGGGCTGATCGCGGCCGGTGTGGACGTGGTGCGGATCAACGCGAGCCACGGCACGGCGGAGGCGCGGGCGGCGCTGGTAGCGGCGGCGCGCGCGGCGTCGGCCGCGGCCGGGAAGCCGGTCGCGGTGCTGCTCGACCTGCAGGGTCCCCGGATCCGGGTCGGCGCGCTGGCCGCGCCGCTGACGCTGGAGCCGGGCGGCGAGGTGGTGTTCGCTCCCGAGAGCGCCGCCGGCCCCGGCGAGGTGCCGGTCACCTACGACCTGGCGTGCGACGTCGCGGCGGGCGCGCGGATCCTGATCGCCGACGGCCTGCTGGAACTCGACGTCGTGGCGGTGCATCCGCCGCGCGTCACCGCGCGCGTCCGCGTCGGCGGGCCGCTCACGAGCCACAAGGGGATCAACCTGCCCGGCGTGCCGGTGTCGGCGCCGTGCCTGACGGACAAGGACCGCGCCGACGTCGCGTTCGCGGTCGTGCAGGGCGTGGACTACGTGGGGCTCTCGTTCGTGCGCCGGGCCGAGGACGTGGCGGCGCTCCGTGCCCTGCTGCCCGCCGGCGCGCGGATCGTGGCCAAGATCGAGAAGGACGCGGCGCTCGGCGACCTGGACCGGATCGCCGACGCGAGCGATGCGGTGATGGTGGCGCGGGGCGACCTCGGCGTGGAGCTGCCCTTCGAGCAGGTGCCGCTGGCCCAGAAGCGCGTGATCCGCGTGGCGGTCACGCACCGGCGCCCGGTGATCACCGCGACGCAGATGCTGGAGTCCATGGTGCGCGCGCCGCGGCCCACGCGCGCCGAGGCGTCGGACGTCGCCAACGCGATCTGGGACGGCACCGACGCGGTCATGCTGTCCGAGGAGACCGCGATCGGTGCGCACCCGCGCGAGGCGGTCGCGGCGATGGACCGGATCATCCGCGCGGTCGAGGGGGACCGCGGATGGCGGCCGGCGCCGGAATGGCTCGACCTCACGCCCGGAGCGCCGGCGCGCAGCGAGCACGCCGTCGCGGCCGCGGCGGTGGCGGCCGCGCGGATGCTGGGCGCCCCGCTGATCGTCACGTTCACCAAGAGCGGGTTCAGCGCCCGCATGGTCGCGGCGAACCGTCCCGGCGTGCCCGTCCTCGGCGTGACCGACACGGCGGAGACCTGCCGGCAGCTGGCGCTCGTCTGGGGCGTGATCCCGGTGCGCTGCGACGGCGCGCCGCGCTACGACGCGATGCTGGGCGCGGCGCGCGAGCGGATCCTGTCCGCGGGCCTCGCGCGGCCGGGCGACCGGGTCGTCGTCACCGCCGGCGTCCCGTTCGACGTGCCCGGCACGACCAATCTGGTGAAGGTGGAAGAGGTGTAGGGTGCGGCTGACCTTTCTCGGTACCGGGACGTCCTTCGGCATCCCGCAGGTGGGGTGCGGCTGCGCGGTGTGCACGTCGGCGGACCCGCGTGACAAGCGCAACCGCGCCGGGGCGGTGGTGGAGACGGCGGGCGCCACGCTGCTCATCGACACCCCGCCGGAGCTGCGCCTCGGCCTGCTGCGGGCCGGCATCGGCGCCGTGGACGCCGTCCTGTTCACGCACGACCACGCCGATCACACCCACGGGATCGACGACCTGCGGGCGCTCTCCGGCCACGGCCGCGGCCGCGTGCCCGTCTACGGGCCGGCCGACGCGCTGGAGCGCATGCGCCGGAAGTTCGACTACATCTTCGACCCGGCCGCCCTGCCCATCCCCGGCTCCTCGCGGCCCGACGTCGCCGTCGTGCCGCTCGAGGCCGGAGTCGAGGTGCGGGTCGCGGGCGTCCCCGTGCTGCCGCTGCGCTTTTCCCACGGCCCGTCCGACGTGTTCGGGTACCGGATCGGGCCGCTGGCCTATCTCACCGACGTGCGGGCCGTGCCCGAAGCGGCGCACCCGGCGCTCGCGGGTCTCGACGTGCTGGTGCTGAACGCGCTGTTCCATCGGCCGCATCCCACGCACCTCTCCATCCCGGAGGCGGTGGCGACGGCCCGCGCGCTCGGTGCCCGGCGCACCTACCTGACGCATCTGACCCACGAGACCGCGCACGCCGCGCTGCTCGCCGAGCTGCCGCCCGGCGTGGAGCCGGCGTACGACGGCCTGGTGCTCGAGGTGTAGCGGCGTCAGGCGTCGGCCGGCAGCGCGGGACGGACCTTCAGCACCGCTTCCCGGCGGATCGCCACGGTGCCCGGCTTGGCGCCCCGCGGCTTGGTGACGTGGCGGGCGCGCGTGCAGGAGACGGGCACCAGGCCCGCCTCGCGCGCCTTGCTGTGATAGGC
>Ga0335078_10010662_pt1 | contig 13611 bp, 13 predicted proteins | sample Lox_Sample_32_FD_206711 | JGI IMG/M metagenome (GOLD analysis project Ga0335078, IMG submission 206711) | Soil microbial communities from Loxahatchee National Wildlife Refuge, Florida, United States - Lox_Sample_3.2 | ecosystem: Environmental > Terrestrial > Soil > Wetlands | place: USA...
GCGGGCGCGAATCTGTCCCGATTCGGAGAGGTACAAGTCCCGCAGATTGGGTACGGCAGCAGCCGACATAACAAAACAAGTGGTTAGTTGTTAGTCGGTGGTCGTTAGCCGAACCAGGCCGTGCCTTTGCCGATGACCGGCGACTAACGACCAACGACTTGTTCTACAGGGCGCCTTGGCCGCGTTCATCGTTGCGGATGCGGATTGCGTCATCGATGCGGGAGACGAAGATCTTACCGTCGCCGATCTTGCCGGTCTTGGCAGAGCCCACGATGGCTTGGATGGCCCGTTCCACCAAGTCATCCGGCACGACCATCTCAATTTTTACCTTCGGCACCAGGTCCACGGTGTATTCACGACCGCGATACACTTCGGTGTGGCCCTTCTGTCGGCCGTGACCGCGCACGTCGGTGACCGTCATTCCTTCCACCCCGATCTCCTGCAGTCCTTCCTTGACCGCTTCAAACTTGGAAGGCTGAATGATTGCTTCGATTTTGGTCATGACACCTCGTTTGAGTACCAAGTAGTCGCACGTACCAAGTGAGGAGTTCCCGATGTTCGCTGCTGCGGTACTTCAAAACTCCAAGTTGTAGCCTTCCTCGCCGTGCTGGGAAAGGTCCAGCCCCTGGACCTCCTGCTCCGGCGCCACTCGCAGTCCCACCACGAGATCAACGACCTTCAGAATCACCAGCGTCCCCAGGATTGCCAGGCACCATGCAATGGCAACCCCCACGAATTGATTCAGCAACTGGTGCGCATTGCCTTCAATCAGGCCCACTGGCCGCGGATTCCCTGCGCTGTCTTTGAAAACAGGATTCACCACGCTGACGGCGAAGACTCCGGTGAGCAGCGCTCCGATAGTCCCGCCGGCGCCATGGACGCCGAAGGCGTCGAGGGTGTCGTCGTAGCCGAACGCGGCTTTCACCTTGGCGACCATCGAATAACAGAAAACGCCAGCGATGAAGCCGATGACGAGAGCGGACATCGGACCCACGAACCCGGAAGCCGGAGTAATGGCCACCAGTCCAGCGACCGCGCCCGAGATGGCGCCCAGCGCGCTGGGTTTGCCATTGCGCAACCACTCGGCCAGTCCCCAGCCCACCACAGCGGCGGCGGCCGCAAAATGCGTAGCCACGAACGCGCTGGTAGCCAGGCTACCGGCGGCGAGCGCGCTGCCGGCGTTGAAGCCGAACCATCCCACCCATAGCAAACAGGCGCCGATAAAGCTGAGCACGACGCTGTGCGGCAGAATCGATTCCTTGGGATAGCCCAGGCGCTTACCGAGATACAACGCGCATACCAGCGCCGAAACGCCGGAGGTGATGTGCACCACCGTGCCGCCGGCGAAATCCAGCGTCGGCAAACGCCCGCCCAGGCTGGCGTTCAACAGGCCGCCTTTGCCCCACACCATGTGCGCCATGGGGGCATAGACGATCAGCGACCACAGCACCATGAACAGCGCCATCGCGCTGAACTTCATGCGCTCAGCGAAGGCGCCGGTGATCAGAGCCGGTGTGATGATGGCGAACATCAACTGGAAGACCATATAACTCTGTTGCGGAATGGTGGCCGCGTAATCGGGGTCCGGCGCCGCACCCACTCCGCGCAGAAAAACGTGCCCGAAGCCGCCGATAAAGCTTGTTCCCGACCCGAAGCAAAGGCTGTAACCAATGATGGCCCACAGCACGGTCACGATGGCCATCAGCGCAAAGCTCTGCATCATGGTGCTCAGAACATTCTTCTTCCGCACCAGGCCGCCGTAGAAGAGGGCCAGGCCGGGTCCAGTCATCATCAGCACGAGAGCCGAGCTGGTAAGCATCCAAGCGTTGTCGCCGGAGCTCTGGGCCTGCGCCACATCCTTCTCCAGCTTGGCGATCCTGTCCTGCGCGGCCGGAGTAGCGACCTGCGCGGCGACCATCGTGCTCAGCGGAGCGGCCAGGATCAGAAGCACCAGCAGGGACCGGGAAATGCCCCATTTTGACATCATCGCTCTCATGTCCGAGTTTACCTACAAGTGTGCGCTTCGGCGGCTGTGTGCCGTCGACACTTCTGGCAAGTATTTGCCGAACCCTAACTCTTACAGTGTTGCGCTAGGGAGGGGGAAATAAAAAATTGTTATCTCCGCTATTAATAATTGCTATCCCCGCAGGCAGGTTGTGGAGCGCTCGTTCACGAACTGGTGAATTCCGGGCTCAAGCCGACCATCGTGGCAAGGCAATCAGGCAGTCGCGTCCAAAGCCACTGGTTCCTTACCATCATTATCAGCCCTGGAAGGAAGCGGTGGGAGCGGAGCCTTGGCGTTGCGCGCCGATTCGACTTGCTCCCATGCAGCTCGCACATCATTGAACAGTACGATCTGCTCTTCCAGCATCTTGCGGCTCGACTGGATGTGGGCCTCCATGATCTTGGAGCGGGCAACGCTGTAGAAGAGTGCTTGCGTCCGGGCCGCCTCGGGGGCTTTGCCGGAATCGAGCGAGCTCTCCAACTGACCCAGGATAAGGAAAGCGTGGTTGATCTCCGCCACCCTCCCTTCCATCTCGCCTTTTTCCATGGCGCCCACGGCGCGAGTGAGGTCGGCGATGAGCCTGTCGTAGAGCAGGATGACCAGGCCCACCGGGCCGGCGCCGGCAACAGCGGCATGTAGATAGTTTCTTGCGTTATTTGTCATGAGTTCGAGTTGGAATTCGAGTTGGAGTTTGTACCGAACAGTGCGTTCATCTCCTGCTGCTGGAAGGGCCACTGCAGAAGCGTCACGTTGAGCTGGTCATATTGCGTAGTCCACATCTGCTCCTGGCTGGCAATGTAAGTCTGGAAGTCATTGACCTGGTCTTGCAGGCTGCTGTAGGTGGATTGCATGCCCTGCAAATCAAGGTTAAACGCGCCTTCGGTCGGATCGGTCAGTTGCGTAAGCTGCGCGCTCAGGCCGGTGGCAAATCCTGACGTGCTCTGGAAGAAGTTCAGTACGCCGCTGTAGTCACCGTTGAGAGCGGCGTTCAGTTGCGTGGAATCCACGGCGAGCGTGCCGTCGTTATTCATCGAGATACCGAGCGAGCCTAACGTGTTATAGGTGCTGTCGGACCCGAAAGCCTGGGTCATGAAGTTCATCAGTTGTTGCTGCACCAGACTCACTGTTCCGTCACTCTCCAGAGGATTCGCGCTGGTCGAGCCATCGCTATTCTGCGTCACCGCGAGCTGTGAATTCAGGTCCTGGATAACGGAGTTATAGGAATTGACGAAATCGGTAACTGCCTGACTGGCCGCCTGCGTGTCGGCCGAAGTCTGGATCTGGACCTGTTGCCCGGGCGCCGCGCTTTGAAGCTGCAGGGTCACGCCGGGGATGGCGCCCGTAACCCTGTCGGTGGCGCTGCTGATGGGAATGCCGTCGATGTTGATCGAGGCATCTTTGCCGGACGATCCCAGGGTCATGCCGAGCTTTGGATCGTTGCTGTCGTCGATGGTAAAACCGCCAGCCGCACCGGAGTTGTTGGCCACGATCACCAGGTGAGCGCCGGCCGAGTCGGTAACCACGCTCGCCGTTACTCCCAAGTTATTGTTGTTGATGCTGGTTGCGAGCTGACCGAGGGTCTGGTTATTCAGGTTGATCGTTTGCCTGCCGCTGCTGGTAGTGATGTCGAAGCTGCCGCTGCCGAGTGTGCTCGTGGTCGTCAGGCCTGCGGCGTCAGAATAATAGGAAGCCGTCGATGCCAGGTTGTTGACGGTGACTACATGGGTGGCGAGGGACGCGCCTGCGGTGGCCGTGGCCGTCACGATGTTGCTGTTGCCGGAAGTAGCCGACACCGACTGCAGCGCGCCGCCGGCATCTTGCAAAGCGTTCACGTTGCTTAGCAGGCTGGAGAGGTCGGTGTTGATCTGGTTCACCACACCTTCCGCCGACTGGATCGACAGTTGCTCGCTTTGCCACTGCTGCTCCGGAGCCTCGGCCGCGGCGACCAACTGCTGCACGGTAGAAGCAACATCAATGCCCTGCCCGGACAGCAGAGAGGGCATGCTGATCGTGAATGGGGACGTCGACATTTATGTGACCTCCGCCGGCTCCATGGCCGCGTACCTATCGATCGGCAAAAACCTGGTGGGGCATTAGCCCCACCAGGTATCAGGAGGTTACTTGGGTTACTGGAGCAGCTTGAGGACTGCCTGTTGCATCTGGTTGGATTGCGACAGGGCAGCCATACCGGTCTGCTGCAGGATGTTGAACTTCGTCATGTTGGCGACTGCGGTCGGGATGTCGGCGGCCATGATGCCGTCCTCCGACTGCGACAGGTTCTGGATCTGCGCGTTGATGACGCCAGTGGCGGCGGTCAACTGGTTGATGGAGGCGCCCAGGTTGCCGCGATCGGTGGCAACGGTCTGCACCGCCAGGTTGGCTGCGGTCAGAACGCTGGCAGCGCTGCCGGTGCTCAGGAGGTTGATCGAGGTTCCTCCACCGGTGAAGGTGGCTCCGGAGCTGAAGCCGAATGGTCCGGACCCGACGGTGGAAGCTATGGTTGCGCCAGCCGCGGTTGGATCTATTGCCGTGAGCTGAATGGTGTTGTTGTTGAGCAGCGTCGCGGTCACTTTCGTGTTTGCCGTGTTCACCCCGTCGGTGCCGTTGATCGCCGACACCAGGGCTGCCATGCTGGCTCCCACGGTACCCTGTTCTTGAACGTCGCCTTGCGCAGCCGGCGTGGCTTTGAAGGTGTAGGTCTGGCTCCCGATGGTCACATTGCTGGTGGCCACCGTGGGGTTGGCGGTAGCGTAAAGAGTTGAAGTGGCTGCCGCGTCGTTGAGGCCGAGACCGGCTGCGGTCAGGGTCGGGAGGGACGCACTGACGGACATGGTCTGGCTGCCATCGCCCATGAAGACGCTCAGGTTATTGCCGCTGAAGACCTTGGACCCGTTGTAGTAGGTGTTGCTGCCGATGCTGTTGATCTCCGTGATGATGTTGCTGAACTCGTTGTTCATCGCGGTGAACTGGCTGGGAGCGACCGTGCCATTGGAAGCTTCGGTCGCTAGCGTGACGGCGCGGTTGAGCAGAGAGGTGACCTGCGAGAGGGCGCCATCGGCGACCTGCAGCATGCCGGTGCCGGTGGTTGCGTTCTGGGCCGACTGGGTGAGGGCGCTGATGTTGGCTTGTAACCCGTTGGCGATCGCCAGGCCGGCAGCATCGTCTGAACCGGAGTTGATACGCTGACCAGAAGACAACTGTGCCAGTGTCTTCTGCAGGCTAGTCTGCGTAAGGTTTAACTGGTTCTCCGCCGCCAGGGCGGAAATATTGTTGAGAATACTGATTGCCATTGTGAGTCTCCTTTTAGTGGTATGTCCCGTCGGCGCCGGACCTGCTTCTCGTCATACGCCTGCGCCTTGCAGGACACCCTTTTGCCAAACTCCTCATCGGTGATTCGCCTCGCACGCGTTAGTCACCGCCCGATGACCCTGGTAACACGCGCGCTGGCATAAGGCTTTTGCCTGTCTTGCTAATCGGGTGTGAAGAAAACCGTCGCCCGAGCCGATGCAAGCCTTGCCCTTACCCGCACGACGGCTTCGGAGAGGTTCGTGATCCAGCTAACGCGTCTCAACAATCAGCCGCTGGCAGTGAACTCGGACCTGGTGAAGTTCGTGGACACGGCACCCGACACCGTAATCACGTTGATCACGGGAGAAAAGGTGCTGGTCCGCGAAAGCACAGAGGAGGTTATCCGGCGGATCATCGAGTTCCGCCGCGCCGTACTGGCCGGACTGCCCTCGACCGGCGCCAACCTCGGCCTGGCCACTTCCCTGGGCAGCCGCTCCGACGACGAAGACGATGCCGGAGGCGACCGTGGATAAGAGCACCTTCGGCGGCCTGCTTCTCGCGATTGGAGGAATCCTTGCCGGACTGTTGATCGAAGGCGGCAAGATCGGCCAGATCATGCAGCCTACGGCGGCCCTGATCGTGTTGGGAGGCACTATCGGTGCCGTCATGGTGCAGTTCCCCCTGAACGTCGTTATTGCTGCCGGCAAGAGCCTGATGCGCGTGTTCTTCGCGAAATCCATGGATCCTGGCTCGCTGATCAAAGAGTTGGTCGGCTACGCCAATAAGGCGCGGAAGGATGGCATCGTCTCGCTGGATTCCGAGCTCCCCAACATCCAGAATCCTTTTATGAAGAAATCGCTGATGCTGGCTGTGGACGGGACCGAACCCCAGGAACTCCGCAAAATGATGGAGCTGGAACTGGATAACAAGGAGGAATCGGAGGAGAAAATCCCGCAGGTCTTCGAATCGGCCGGAGGTTTCGCTCCCACCGTGGGGATCATCGGCGCGGTGCTGGGTCTGATCCAGGTGATGCAGCACCTGGAGAACATCGACGAGGTCGGCAAAGGCATCGCGGTGGCCTTCGTGGCCACCATCTATGGAGTCGGGTCCGCCAACCTCTTCTTCCTCCCGGCGGCCGGCAAACTGAAGATTCGGTTGCGCGAGGAACACATCCTGCGGGAGATGACGCTGGAGGGCGTGATCTCCATCCTGGAAGGGATGAATACCCGCATGCTGGAAACCAAGCTGCTCGGCTACCTCGAGGAACACGAACGCGAGCAGAAGAAAGAAGAGCCCAAATGAGCCGGCGCAAGAAACACGCAGAACACGTCAATCACGAGCGCTGGCTGGTCTCCTATGCGGACTTTATTACGCTGTTATTCGCTTTTTTCGTAGTGTTATATGCGTCGTCGCAGGTCGATAACAAGCGGGTGCAACAGGTCGCGGCCGCCATACAGGGCGGATTTCAGGAAATGGGGGTGTTTTCGGGCACGGGGCCTGGTCCTATCGTAAAGGCGGAAAACGCGCCGCCGTCAGGCAGTATCTCTCCGCCACTGGCCGGCCCTGAACTGGCCCGCCTAGTGAATGAAGTCAACCCCAACACCAAGGAGCGTTCCGGCGGAGGGGGCGGCGTCGCGCCGGCTGAGCTCAAGAAACAACTGGAAGAAGTGCTGGGAAAAGAACTGCGGGACCATCACCTTGATCTGCGTATGACTCCGGGCGGCCTGGTGGTGAGCCTGCGTGAAATAGGATTCTTCAACAGTGGAGAATCAGCACTGCTCCCGCAGGCGGAGCCGACACTCGCGCACGTCGCTTCGGTGCTGGCTGCTCGTAACTTCGAGGTGCGTGTGGAGGGTCACACCGATGACATGCCGATTCACACTTCGCAGTATCGCTCCAACTGGGACCTCTCCACGGCGCGCGCTACCGAAGTCGTCAACATGTTAGTCAGCAAATACAACTTCAATCCCCAGAGGATTTCCGTTGCGGGATACGCGCAGTACCGTCCGGTTGCCAGCAATGACACGGAAGAGGGACGGCGTAAGAACCGCCGCATCGATCTCGTGATCGTCTCCACGGCTCCTCCAGCGCAATCACCCGAGCACCCTGAATAATTTCTGTTGATCCTTCAGCAGAGCCAGAGTTCCAAGGCCGGCTCATCCGGGCCTAATCCGGCAAATGCCTGCCTAGGAGATTCAGTGGAGTAGAGCGGAGAAAGCGCGCCGCCGCAGGCTAACTAATGGCAAGCCAAATGCCGATAATTCACCGGCGAGGCGAAAAACAAACGATTCTTAGTCCATTCCGGGAATCGGTGGACCACCTCGGCACGAAAACATGGATCAAGAATTACTTCAAGACGACCCCCTCATACAGGAATTCCTGGTCGAGAGCTCGGAACTGGTCGACCAGGCAGTCGAGGATCTGGTGGTGCTGGAGTCCGCACCCGCCGATCCCGAGACCCTGAATCGCATCTTCCGCGCTCTGCACACGATCAAAGGCACTTCCGGGTTTCTGGGATTTGAGGAAATAGTGCGGCTCAGCCACCGGGCGGAGGACGTCCTGAACGACCTGCGCAAGGGGGCTTATGTCGCGGGCCCGCCAATCGTGGATTTGTTGCTGAAGGTGGTGGATCTGCTGCGCAGCATGCTGGAGGACATTCGCGCCAAGCGCGGCGGCGCGTACGACATGGAGCCACTCATCGCGGCGCTGGAGGCGGTTCGGACGCAAGCGCTTGGGCGCGGGTCCGCTCCGAGCGAAGCTCCATCGCTTCCGCAGGCCGCTGAAAAGACCGTTGTGGCTGGCGACGCGGTCGAGCCAGTCCGCTCGCCGGAGGCAGCCGTAAAAGATTCCGCCGCGGCCCCGCCGGCCAAAACTTCTGCGAACCAAGAGGGACCTGCCAGCATGCGAGTCGACGTCGCCAAGCTGGACAACCTGATCAACCTGGTGGGAGAACTGGCACTGGAGCGCAATCGCCTGTTGCAACTTTCCCGCAACGTCGAGGCGCAGACGATCACTCTCGACGGCCTGGCTGAACAGTTGAGCCGCTCCACCACGCGGCTTTCCTTTATCACGGAAGAGCTGCAGGCCGCCGGCCTGAAGACTCGCATGCTTCCTATTGAGACCGTATTCCGCCGGCTCCCCAGGATCGTGCGCGATCTTGCCCGTCAGCTCGGCCGGGAAGTTGACCTGCAAATCCAGGGAGGCGAGACCGAACTGGATCGCATCATGGCCGAGAAACTGGGCGATCCCTTGATCCATCTGATCCGAAACTCGATGGACCACGGCATCGAGACGCCTGAGCGGCGGGAAAAACTTGGCAAAAAGCGGATCGGCACCATCCGCGTCGAAGCGCGGACGGAAGGCGACCACGTTGTCGTCAGCATCTCCGATGACGGAGCCGGCATCGACCCGGAACGCATCGCCCACAAGGCCCTGGAGAAGGGTGCGGTCACGGCCGAGCAGTTGCGCAGCATGGATCGGCGCGAGATTCTGGACCTGATCTTCCTGCCCGGGTTCAGCACCCGCGAAACCGCCAGCGATGTTTCGGGACGCGGCGTCGGCATGGACGTCGTCAACACCAATCTCAAGAAGATCAACGGCAGCGTCGAACTCGACAGCATCCCCGGTCAGGGCACCTGCGTGACTCTGAAATTGCCGCTGACCATGGTGATTTTCCCCGTGCTGTTCGTCCAGGTGGCGAAGGAGACCTACGGCTTGCCCATGCGTAGCGTCGTGGAGACGCTGCGAGTCACTAACGACCAGATTCACAATGTGGAGGGCCGCGATGTCTTGCACTCGAACGGCAGGACGCTGCCCCTGCTCCGTCTGCATCGCATCCTGTCCGTGCCCGGCGATGATCAACAGGATGGCGCACCGTCGAAGGCTGTGGTGGCCAGCCTCGGTTCGCGCCGCATCGCTCTGCTGGTGGATCGCCTGGTCGGCGAAGAAGCCACGGTCGTCAAGCCGCTAAGTTCGTTCTTTGGGCGCTGTCCCGGGGTGGCCGGAGCCACCATCAGCGGAGATGGCAAGGTGCGGCTGCTGCTGGACCTGGCCGCCCTGGTGAAATTGGCGAACGCGCCGCTTCACGCACCCGCGGGAATAGCCAATGTCTAACGCGAATCTCATGGCGCCCAATCCCACGGTTCTGGCCGCGCAAGCAGCGGCAGCCCAAAACCCTCACCTTCGCAAGATCCGAGACCTCATCTACAAGGTGGCCGGCATCCTGCAGCCCGACCACAAACTGCAGTTCCTCGAGGATCGCTGCGGCCGCCGCATGCAGCAGTTGAAAACAACGTCGCTGCACGCCTACTACGATTGCCTGACCATGAGTTCCGTGCGCGATGAGGAAATGAAGGAACTGCTCAACGAGATCACCATCGGCGAGACCTGCTTCTTCCGCAATGCTCCGCAGTTAGACGCACTGCGGACGGTCGTGTTTCCCGCCATCCTGAAGAACAAGAGCCATCTCGCCTACCGCCATCTGCGGCTGTGGAGCGCCGGATGCTCCACCGGCGAAGAGGCCTACACCCTGGCCATCCTGCTGCTGCAGGAACGCGAGGGCGCGCTGAAGAGCGTGAATGTGGAAGTGGTGGCCACCGACCTCAATCTGCGATCGCTGGAAGCTGCAGAAGCCGGCGTCTATGGCGATTACGCCTTGCGCAACGTGAACCCGCTCATGCGCCAGAAATACTTCATCCCCGCCGGCGAGCGGCTGGCCGTCAAGCCCGAAGTGAAGTCGCTGGTCAAGTTCTCGCGCCTGAACCTGATGGACGATGCGCGTATGACGTTCATGAAAGGCATGGATGTGATCTTCTGCTGCAACGTCATGATCTATTTCGATGGCGCGGTGCGCAAGCGAATCGTGCAGCACTTCTATAACAACCTGCTGCCCAACTCCTACCTGTACGTGGGCCATGCTGAATCGCTCTATGGCATCAACAACGACTTCCACCTGGTGCACTTTCCCGGCGCGACTGCCTACCTTAAGCCGGAGAAGCGGATGGGGGGCGGAGCATGAGCCAGGCTATGATGGATCGTATCGAGCAGAAGCTGGCGGAGATCGCCAGCCTTCCCACCATTCCCACCCTGCTGGTGCCGCTGTTGCAGCATCTCTGCGAGCCGGCAGAAGAAGTAAGCATGGATCGGGTGGTGAAGATCATTTCCCAGGACCCCTCGCTGGCGGCGCAATGTCTGCGCATGGTGAACTCGCCGCTGTTCGGGGTGCGCTATCCAATCGACACCGTACGCGGCGCGGTCATGGGCCTCGGGGCGAATCGCGTGCGGCAGATTGCAATGGCGTGCTCGCTGCTGAAGGCGTTCCACACCAAGGGCGCAGTCCCGGCCCGCGCGCTGTGGGCACACTCGCTGGCTGTGGCCATGGTGGCCCAGAAATTTGCTCACGAAGCTGGATTCGCGGACCCGGAGCAGGCTTATTCCGCCGGACTTCTGCACGATCTGGGAATCATGGTTGCGCTCTCCGCCTGTCCGGCCGAGTTCGACGGCGCAGCCCAGGCCGCCTCTCGCGAGCACCGTGCTCTGTATCTCTGCGAGCGCGAGCTGAATGGATTCGACCACTGTGCAATCGGGTCAATGCTGGCCCGCAAGTGGCAGCTTCCGGCTCCCTATCAGCACGTCCTGCAGTATCACCATGAGGTGGAGCAGGCACCCGCGCATCGCTGCCTGGTAGCCATTGTCAGCTTGGCGGACGTTCTCTGCCGCCTGCGCAATCTGGGATACGGTTTCGAGGAGATCGGTTTTGTCGATCTCGCAACTGAACCGGCGTGGGCGTTTGCCGCCGATGGACTTCCCAGGATGCAGGAATTCGATCTGGCTCGGTTCACCATGGAACTTGATGCCTTCATTGCCGAAGTTGAGCGATCGGTGACCGCTTTGTTCGAGCTGGTATGACGATGCTGGCCGACTATGCCGGAGGGGTAATTCGGGTTCTCGTTGCTGACGACAGCGCCGTGATGCGTTCGGCGCTTAGCCGTCTTCTGCAATCGGATAAGAGCATCAGGGTCATCGGTGTCGCCAAAGACGGGCTGAACGCCGTGCAGCAGGTCGGCGCGCTCGATCCCGACGTGGTCACGCTCGATGTGGAGATGCCGGTGATGAATGGCATCGAGGCCCTCCAGCGCATCATGCATGACCATCCGCGACCGGTCATCATGTTCAGCTCGCTCACCGCTGAAGGCGCGGAGGCGACCTTGGACGCGCTCGCGCTGGGAGCTTTCGATTATGTTCCCAAACCCGCGGGCTACGCCTCGGCCGCCGCGGTAGCCGATGAACTGATCGCCAAGGTCAAGGCCGCCTACGCCAGCCGAGTGCGCCATACGAATGTCGGTATCCACGCCTCGGCTCCGGTCCACTCGCCGCCCAGGCCGCGCGGCGCGCAGGCGCCGGCGAACATCTCCCTGGTTGCGGTGGGGTGTTCCACCGGAGGTCCCGCCGCGCTGCAGCGCATTTTGCCGATGCTCCCGGGTGACTTCCCCGTCCCGCTGGTCGTGGTGCAGCACATGCCGCCGGGATTCACCGGGCCGTTCGCCCGGAGGCTGGACGGCTTGTGTCAGCTACAGGTTCAGGAAGCATCACAGGGCCAGCCGCTTGAAGCCGGCACGGTCTCGATCGCTCCGGCCGGCTGGCATATTACCGTCCACCGCCGGGGCGCCGGGCTGGTGGTGAATCTTTCGAAAGAACCCGCTCGCGTGCTTCACATTCCATCCGTGGACGTCATGATGCTGTCAGTTGCAGAAGCCTGTGGCAGCCATGCCTTGGGTGTAATCCTCACTGGCATGGGCTCCGACGGCGAGCACGGAATGCGCGCACTCCATTCGTGCGGTGCCATGACCATCGGCCAGGATGAACGGACTTGCGCCGTGTACGGAATGCCCCGCGCCTGCGCCGAACAAGGCACGCTGCGGAAGGTTTTGTCTCTGGACGCCATTGCCATTGAGCTGGTGGCCTTGACCAGCACTCTCGTCAAGCGGCCGCTCCCCTTGGAGAGCCAGCCGTGAGCTCCCCCCCGACCGCGCCGGCAACTACCGAGAAAACCCGCTACCTGCGGTACGTGGCCCGCCAGCCCATCCTGAATGCAGATGAAAGTGTCTTCGGCTACGAACTGCTGTTCCGCGATGGCGTGGTGGATTACTTCTCGAGCCCGGACAGCGACGCGGCATCCCGCAGCACGCTGGACGCGTCCCTGCTTGTGGGGCTCGACGTGCTGTGCGATGGACGGCTGGCCTTCATCAACTGTACGCGCGACCTCTTGCTCAACGACTACATCACCCTGTTGCCGCCCGACCGCGCGGTGGTGGAAATCCTGGAGACCGTACCCGCCGACGAGCCGGTGATCGCCGCCTGCCGCCGTCTGAAAAACGCCGGATACATGATTGCGCTGGATGATTTCGCTCCTGGCGATCCGCGTGAGCCTCTCACCGGCCTGGCAGACATCATCAAAGTCGACATCAGGCAGAGTCCTCTGGCGGAGACCGCCTCGGTGTTCCGCCAGAGGGGAGAGCAGTGCCGCTTGCTGGCTGAGAAGGTCGAGACTCGGGAGGAGTTTCTCGCCACTCGGAACGCCGGCTTCACCTACTTCCAAGGATATTTCTTCCGCAGGCCGGAGCTCATGCAGGCCCGCGAGATCCCCGCGAATCGTCTGAACTACCTGCGCCTGCTCAAGGCGGTCTCTCAACCGGAACTTGATCCCCGGGAACTGGAAAATGTCATCAAAGCCGAAGCCTCGCTGTGCTACCGGCTGCTGCGATACCTGAATTCGCCGGTGTTCGGGTTCCCGGCCGAAATCCGCTCGGTGCGGCATGCGGTGGTAATGCTCGGCGAACGCGAGGTTCGCCGCTGGGTACGACTGGCGACCACCCTGGTGGCCAGTCAAAGCCGCTCCTCCGATCTGCTGCTGGCGGCTCTGGTGCGTGCCCGGTTCTGCGAACTGCTGGCGACGAGCCTGCCGCCAGGCGCGCCCGATCTGTTCCTGGTCGGGCTGCTTTCGCTCATGGATGCGATTCTCGGCATCCCTATGGCCCTGGTGCTGGCGGGTATCTCGCTAGATAGGGAGTCCAGAGCGCTGCTGCTGGGGCAGACGAGCCCATACTCCCCAATTTACGAACTCATGCTGGCACAGGAGAACGCCCGCTGGGAGAAGGTGGCACGACTTTCGAGCCGGCTTCACCTGCGTGGAAGCCTGGTCGCGGAGTGCCACTGGAAAGCCATGCAATGGGCCCGCCAGATGACCAGCAGCCTTCCCCCCGCTTCCTGACAGAGTGCCGACGATGGCTGCAGCCGCTCGGAACTAAAACATACCGCCA
>Ga0335078_10010663_pt1 | contig 13609 bp, 12 predicted proteins | sample Lox_Sample_32_FD_206711 | JGI IMG/M metagenome (GOLD analysis project Ga0335078, IMG submission 206711) | Soil microbial communities from Loxahatchee National Wildlife Refuge, Florida, United States - Lox_Sample_3.2 | ecosystem: Environmental > Terrestrial > Soil > Wetlands | place: USA...
GGCGGGCTTCGGGTCGGTAACGAGAATGTCTTCCTGCCCGGGCAGCCGCTTTTGCGGTACTAGAACCAGCGCGACCTCGCCCGGCCTCTTCTCCTTACCGCGCAAAATGGGAGAGTACCGCACCGTGTCGCCCTCACCCAGGCGATTGATGGTGCGAAAAGGAAGGTGCTGAGCGCCGGCTTGCACCTCCATATCGACCGCGCCGAGCGGGGCGCCGGCCGGACAGGTCACAAAGGGCGGAGCGCTGGGCGCCGCCGCGGCCGGATTGGCCTGCGGCGCCGTCGAATCAGGTGCTTTGCTCTGTGCGTGAAGAAGGGAACCTGCCAGCAATAAGACCCACGGAAATCGCCATCCCATTCTTCTATCAGTATAGCTACCGGCTGCGCGCGGCAGCGCCTGACCTGATCTCGATTTCCGATTTGCTATCGTATCGGCAAGGTGCTCGCGCGCATGATCCACAGCATTCCGTTAGTGATTCTGCTTGTCCAGTTCGTTCCCGTGGCCGCGGCGCAATCCGCAAGCGGTCTCTTGCCCGGCATGCCTCCCAATGCGGATCCCAACGACATCTACTCCGCCGACCACGCCGGCGACCTCAGCCCCGTCGTTCGTAATTTTCCGCATCGTATTTATGTGCCCAACACCGAAAGCAATACGGTCTCGGTAATCGACCCGGATACGTACAAGGTGATCGCCACCTTTCGTGTGGGGCGTCTCCCGCAGCACGTCACTCCGTCCTATGACTTGAAGACGCTCTGGGTGCTCAATGACAAAGGCAACAGCCTGACCCGGATCGATCCGGCGACGGCGAAGAAGGGCAAAACCATTCGCGTCGAAGATCCGTACAACATGTACTACACGCCGGACGGCAAGTACGCCATCGTGGTCGCCGAGCAGCGTGAGCGCCTGATGTTCCGCGATGCCCGGACGATGAAGCTCAAACATTCCGCCTGGATCCGCTGCAAGGGCGTCGATCACTTGGATTTTTCCGCTGACGGCCGCTATCTCATCGCGAGCTGCGAGTTCGGCGGCAATGTGGTCAAGGTGGATGTGGAGACCCAGAAAAACACCGGTGCGCTGCCGCTGGCTCCCGGCGGTATGCCGCAGGATGTGAAGCTCTCGCCCGACGGGCGGGTGTTCTACGTTGCCGACATGAAGGCCAACGGCGTATACCTGATCGACGGCGACAACTTAACCAAACTGGACTTCGTGCCCACCGGCAAAGGTGCGCACGGCCTCTACGCCAGCCGCGATTCCAAGGTGTTATATGTTTCCAACCGCGACGAGGGGAGCATTTCGGTGATCGACTTCGCCACGCGCAAGGTGATCCACAAATGGTGGCTCCCGGGCGGCGGCAGTCCCGATATGGGCGGAGTTTCCGCGGACGGCAACGTGCTATGGCTATCGGGCCGATACAATTCGGAAGTCTACGCGATTGACACGCGCGACGGCCACCTGCTGGCCCGGATTCCTGTCGGCCACGGCCCGCACGGGCTGTGCGTCTATCCGCAGCCGGGTCGCTACTCGTTAGGCCACACCGGCGTCTTCCGCTGACGGCGGCGCCACGATCAACTCGTACCCCAGCCGCCAACGTGAGAGAGTTCCGCGCGGGTTGCGCCCGTGCTGTTTTTCGAAGACACTGTTGTCTATGCGTTACAGCCTGGTGTTCCTGCTGGCAACGGCGCTTGCCGCCCAGACCGCTCCCAAACTCGCCATCAGCGGCGATTTGCCGGCGCCGGTCGAACTGGAGCTCACCGGCTTGCCGCGCGCCACTGCAACATTGCTCGATGAGAAGTCCAATCGCCGCGTGCCCTATGAGGGAGTACCGCTGGAGGCCATCCTGCAGAAAGCCGGTCTACCGCTGGGCAAAGACTTACGCGGCAAAGCACTGGCGACTTATCTGGTGGCCGAAGCCAAGGACGGCTACCAGGTGGTCTTCAGCCTGGGCGAACTGGACCCGAGCCTGAGCGGCGCGCGGGTCATCGTCGCGGACCGTCGCGAGGGTAAGCCGCTTTCCGATTATGAAGGCCCGCTGCGGCTGGTGATCGATGGTGACAAACGCCCGGCGCGGTCGGTGCGCATGTTGCAGAAACTGGAAGTGGTGCGGCTGAGAAAGTAAACGCGGCTCTACAGACCCGCGTTCCGCGCCGCCACGCGCGCCAGGCTGGACCAGTCCATGGCGCCCTGGCCGTTAGCGACGGCGGATAAAAACTGGTCGCGAATTAGGCTGGCCAGGGGCATGGGCGTGGCGCATTCGTCGGCGGTCGCCAGGGCCAGCCGTATGTCCTTCAGACCGAGCGCGAGGGCGAAGCCGGCGGGTTCGAAATGCTCGTCGGCAATCATCTTGCCGTAGTTGGCATACACCGGCGAGGCGAAGAGGCCGTTCATAGTGTCCAGGAAGATATGCGGATCCACACCGGCTTTGCGCAGCACTGAGTAAGCTTCGCCGAATGCCTCGAGCAGGCTGGCCAGCATGAAATTGCCGCACAGCTTGACGGCGTTGGCCTGCCATGGCTCCGCGCCGGCGATCACCGTCTGGCGCCCCACGGCTTCGAATAGCGGACGGCAGCGGCCGATCAGATCCTCTGAGCCGGCGGCCACCACGATCAGTTTGCCGGCCGCGGCAGCCTCTGGGCGCCCGAACACGGGTGCGCTCAAATAGGCGTGTCCGGCGGCCAGTTCGCGCGCCAGCGCCGTGCTGATGGTGCTGTGCGAAATGTGCACCGCCCCACTCGCCATGGCGGCCGCGATGCCGTTTTCTCCGTAGAACACCGCGCGCACCGCGGCATCGTTTGCCAGCATGGTGAGGACGGCTTCGGCGCCGCGCGCCGCGTCCGCCGGCGATGCGGCCACACGCGCGCCCTCGCTTGCCAGGGCGTCCGCTTTCTCTCGGGTGCGGTTGTAGACAGTCACTTCGTGACCGGCACGAAGCAGATTGCGCGCCATGTTGGCGCCCATATTCCCCAATCCGATGAATCCGATCTTCATACTGCCAGGATAGCCCGTGGCATACTGGAACGTGGTTGCCGCTATGGAAACTTTAGCGGAGAGACTAGCGGCGGTCCGCCGGCGGATCGAGCAGGCGGCCGAGCGGGCGCGGCGCGACCCGGCCGACATCCTGCTGTTGGCGGTCACCAAGGTCTTTCCATCGGCCGTAATTCGCCAGGCCTACGAACTGGGGCTGCGCGAATTCGGCGAGAATTACGTGCAGGAGTTCGAAGGCAAAGCGCCCGAGGTAAGCGGGCTGGCCGGCGCGCGCTTCCACCTCATCGGCCATCTGCAATCCAACAAGGCGAGCCGCGCGGCGGAGCTATTTCAAGTCGTCCAGACCGTGGACTCCGTCAAGCTGGCGCGCCGCCTCGACGCAGCCGGAACCAGGCTGGATGTCATGCTGGAGGTGAAGGTTTCGCCGGAAGAGGGCAAGAGCGGCGCCGCGCCGGAGTCGCTGCCCGCCCTCATCGCCGCCGTGCGCTCGTGTCCCAACCTGCGGCTCCTGGGGCTGATGACGATGCCTCCGTGGTCCGATGACGCCGAAGCCGCGCGCCCCTACTTTCGCCGCCTGCGCGAACTGGCGCAGGAGCAAGGTTTGACCCAGCTTTCGATGGGCATGTCGCACGATCTCGAAGCCGCCATCGAAGAAGGCGCCACCTGCGTGCGCGTGGGCACGGCGCTGTTCGGGAAACGGCAGAGGGTGTGACCGCGGGTTTCTATTCGCCGCTGCCGCCGGCGCCCACCGGCGTGGCCGACTACGCGGCTGCCCTGCTGGCGGACCTGCGCCGGCGCGGACGCGTCTCTATCACTTGGGCAACAATGCGCTGCACGCCGCTTTCTACCGCCGCGCGCTCTCGCACCCCGGCGTCGTCGTCCTGCACGATGCCGTGCTGCACCACTTCCTGCTGGGCCAACTCGACGAAGCGGCGTATCTGGACGAGTTTGTCTACAACTACGGCGAATGGTGCCGCGAGCTGGCGCGTGACCTCTGGCGCGGCCGCGCGGCTTCCGGCGCGGATAGCCGCTATTTCGAGTTCCCCATGCTGCGGCGCATCGCCGGAGGTGCGCTGGCGGTGGTGGTGCACAATCGCGCCGCGGCGGAAACGGTGCGCCGGCACACCCCGCGAGCCCTCGTTGTCGAAATTCCGCACCTCTTCCAACCGCCGGACCTTCCCCCGCTGGCCGAAGTGCTACGTTTCCGCGCCGGCTTGGGCGTGCAGCCGGCTTTCTTCCTGTTCGGTGTTTTCGGCTACCTGCGCGAGTCCAAGCGGCTCACCAGCGTGCTCCAAGCCTTCGCCGAGGTGCATCGCGAAGTGCCTGGAACCGCGCTGCTGATCGCCGGCCAGTTCGTTTCGAGCGACCTGGAAAGAGCGATCGCGCCGCTCGTCGACGCCCCCGGCGTGGTGCGGCTGCCCTATCTTCCGGAGCGCGACTTCTGGCTCGCCGCCGGAGCGGTGGATGCCTGCATCAACCTGCGCTACCCAGCGGCCGGCGAAGCTTCCGGCATCGCCATCCGCCTGATGGGCATCGGCAAGCCCGTGCTGCTCACCGACGGTCCGGAGACCGCGGGCTTCCCCGAGGACGCCTGCATCCGCATCGCGGCCGGCGTGGGCGAGCGCGACTCCCTGCGGCAGCACATGATTCTGCTAACATCGATGAACGAGGTGGCCCGCGCGATCGGCCAACGGGGAGCTGGCCATGTCGAGGCGCACCATCGGGTGAATCAAGTAGGAGAGCGCTACTGGAACCTGCTTCGCGAGTTCTCTCGGTGACGGCGTGCGCGGCCCTGGCGGCGTTCGCGCTCCCTCTTGCGGCCAGTCAGAAGGCCGAGTCGAAGGAGTTGCACGTGCCGGTGCGGATGCACGATGGCGTGCGCCTCTACGCCAACGTCTTCCTGCCCGGCCTGGCGGGCGCCGAGGAGGGCGGCCCGCACACCCGCGTCCCTACCATTCTGGTACGAACGCCCTACGGCAAGACGGACGTGCTTCCGCCGAATTATCAGGCGCTGTTGGACCACGGCTACGCCGTGGTGGTGGAAGACGTGCGCGGCCGCTACGAATCCGAGGGTACTTTCCGCCCGCTCACGCAGGAACCCGCCGACGGCAACGACACCATTGATTGGATCGCGCGCCAGCCCTGGTCGGATGGCAAGGTAGGCATGACCGGCGGATCGTACCTTGGCATCACGCAGTGGAAAGCGGCGCTCGAAGGCAATCCGCATCTGAAGGCCATCTTCCCGGTGGTTTCGGGCGACGACGATTATCGCGACCGTTTCTACTCCACCGGCGGCGCCATGAAACTGGGAAACCGCCTGGAATGGATGTCCGAGAACCTGCAAGTGCCGGGCTATCATCCCGATTTCACCCGCTTCGTGATGCATCTGCCGCTCCGTACAGCGGACGTGGCCGCCACCGGCCGCCAGTCTGATATGTATCAGCAGGTGCTGGCGCATCCGGCATTCGATACCTTCTGGCGCGGCATCAGCGTGAAGGAGCATATGGACAAGGTCCACGTGCCCGTGTTCGCGGTGGGCGGCTGGTACGACAATTTCGTGGAAAGCGACCTGGAGGCTTTCGCCGCGCTGCACAAGATTTCGGGTCTGAACCGCATTCTCGTCGGCCCGTGGCCGCACAACATGTCGATCAAGTTTTCGGGCGTGGATTTCGGCGCGGACTCCACCGTGCCCGTGCGCTCTTTACAGATCGAATGGTTCGATCAGTGGCTGATGGGCAAAGACACTCCGCTCGTTTCCGAGCCGCCGGTGAAGATTTTCGTGATGGGGTCCAACCAGTGGCTGGAAGCCCACGAATGGCCGCCCGCGCAGGCGCGGGAACGGGATTTGTACCTGGAGAGCGCCGGTTCCGCCAACACCGTGGCGGGCGATGGCGCGCTGGCGGAACGGCCGGCCATCAGGTCGCGCCGCCAAACCGCCGACCGCTTCGTTTTCAATCCGCGCGATCCTGTGCCCACGCGCGGCGGCGCGGTCTGTTGCAATCCGCGCATCTTCCCGTGGGGGCCCATGGATCAGCGTCCGGTGGAGCAGCGCCGCGACGTGCTCGTCTACACCAGCAGGCCGCTGCGCGAGGATCTGGAAGTAATTGGGCCGGTAAAGGTCGTGCTCTACGTTTCAACCAGCGCGCGCGATACCGACTTCACCGCCAAACTGGTGGACGTTTTCCCCGACGGCACAGCCCGCAATCTGACCGATGGCATCCTGCGCCTGCGCTATCGCGATTCCCTGGAGCGGGCGGCGGCGGCCACACCCGGCCAGGTTTACCGTATCGTGGTGGATGCCGGCGTCACCAGCAACGCGTTTCTCCGCGGCCACCGCATTCGCCTCGAGATTTCGAGCAGCAACTTCCCGCGCTTCGACCGCAATCCCAACACCGGCGCGCCGGTGGCCGGCGAAACGCGCCTCCTGAACGCCAACCAGACCGTCTATCACGACCGCCAGCACCCTTCCAAGCTGGTGCTGACGGTCATGTGAACAGCCAGACCGGTTCATCTGCTGGTGTTAGCTGGAGCGCTTCCCTTCACGTATTTATCGAACCAGGCGAACTTCTCCCATAGCACGTGTTCGATGGTCTCCTTGGCTCGGTAGCCGTGGGCTTCGTACGGCAGGAACACCAACCGCGCCGTGGCGCCGTTGCCGCGCACGGCTTCGTACATGCGCGCCGACTGGATGGGGAAGGTGCCGTCGTTATCGTCGGCTTCCCCATGGATGAACAGCAGCGGAACCTTGATTTTGTCGGCGTACATGAAGGGCGACATTTTCAGGTACACGTCCGGCGCCTGCCACAGTGTGCGCCGCTCGCTTTGGAACCCAAAGGGAGTGAGCGTGCGGTTGGCCGCGCCGCTTTCCGCGATGCCGGCCTTAAACAGGTCGCAATGCGCCAGCAGGTTCTCCGTCATGAAGGCGCCGTAGCTGTGGCCGCCCACCCCGACGCGCGCCGGATCGGTGACACCCATTTCCGCGGCCTTATCGATGGCTGCTTTGGCGTCGGCCACAATCTGGTCGATGTAGGTGTTGTTTACCGTGTCGGGGTCGCTGCCCACCACTGGCATGGCCGTGTTGGCAAGAACCGCGTATCCGTCCAGTGCGAAGAACAGCTCGGAGTATCCCGTCATTTCGGTGAAGCGCTTGGTGGAACCGCTTACCTGGCTGGCGGTGGCGGCGTCGTTGTACTCGTACGGATAGGCCCACAGCACGGTGGGAAGCCGCGTCCCGGCCTTGTAATCCGGCGGCAGATACAGCGTGAAAGAAAGCTGCACGCCATCGGCGCGCTGGTATTTCACCAGTTCCTTGTGGATATTGCGAATGGAAGGCTGTGGGTCGGGGAAGTGCGTGACGGCGGTCATTTTGCCGTCGGGCGTGCGCAGGAAGTAGTTGGGCGGCTCGGTGGGGCTTTCCCGTCGCGTCAGGAATTTCGTGCCGTGGTCGTCGAGCAGCGCCACCGCGCTTTCGTAATGGTCGGCGTCGCACTGAAACAGCGCCTCCGTCTGCTGCGTGACCAGGTTGAAGCGATTTAGGAACGGATGGTCGCCGTTGGGCGAAGCGCCGGCGCCTTCCAAAAACACGTTGTCGCCATCCTGCAGAATGGCCATTTCGCCGTTGGGCATGACCTTCTCCAGCGGCTGGCCGGGGTCGTGATAGCGATCCTGGTTGTTGCGGCTCCAGATGAGCTTGGCCGGCTGCTCGGGGTGGTCCAGATCGCTGAGGAACGTGCGCACGCTGCGGCCACGGCGCTCAAAATCTTCCACCAGCGCCATGCCGCCCTTGGCCGCCATCTGGATGCCGGTGAAGCGCTGCTCGGTCTTGAAGACCTCGCTGGGCTCGCCGGTGAAAGGCGCTTTCAGCGCTACGATCCGGTCGCGGTAAGGCACCACTTTTCGCAGGTCGCCGCCGTCGAGAGCCTCCGCCCAGATCAGCGTGGCTGGCTCGCTCGGCCGCCACTCGACCTGCCGTGGGCCGGTGGGTACGCCGTTGATGGGTACACGATCTTCGAGCGGCAGGCTGGCCACTTTGTGCACCACCTTCCCCGCCAGGTCCCAGACCTCGATCTCTTTGGGGAATGCGCTGGCCTGGTACAGATACGAGAACGGTTTGTGAATGGTGGTCACCAGCAGATATTTTCCGTTGGGAGAAATGTGCGCCGAGGCGATGATGCCCGGCTTTCCAATGGGTGTCGTTTTGCCGCTGGCCGGATCCACCAGGGTAAGCTGCGCAGTGGCGTAGTAGCTGAAGAGGTCTTCGTCGTGCGGGCTCTGCAACATGTCTTCGTGCGTCACCACCGGCGCCGCGCCTCCCAAGCTCTCCTGCACGTGCGGGCCGGTCGGCACGGCTGGCTCGGCCGGCGGCGCGCCCCGGTTAGGCTTCACCACCGTCACCAGCAGTGATTTGCCATCCGGCATCCACTGCACCGGTCCGCTGACTCCCTGGCCTCCGCGGCCTCCGGAGGGTACGCCGCCACGTCCGGCCATCACCGCGTTGATGAGTACGCCTCCCACTTTGTGCGTCTTACCCGCCGTCTCACCGATCCACAGCTCGGTCCCGGCGTTAGTGGCGTTGGTGAACGCAAACCGGCCGCCGTCGGGGCTCCAGACCTCCGAGCCTAGCTTCGGATTGGGAGGCAGTTCCACTGCTATCGGTGTGCCGGCGGGCAGTTTCCACAGCACCAACTTGTTGTCGAAGATGACGTTGTGCAGCCCGTTGGTCTGCGGATTGATGCGCAGCCCGGCCAGTCGCAGCATCCTTTGCGACAACTCGGCTATCGGCGGATACCGCACCGGCTGCCCGGAGAGCGCATAGCCGCGATTGGGGCTGACGGAGAACACGGGTATTGTAGGCGCGTTCAGCACATCGAGAACGGCCTGGGGTGGTTTCCGGTAAACCTCGGCCGCGGAACCGGCCAGGATAGAGGCTAATAACGCAAGGGAAACTCTGGATACGGTTTGCATAGGGATTTTCGCATCTTAGCAAATGCCGGCAACCGGATTTCAAATGTGGCCGTCACTGTAGCGTCAACCCTTCCTGGCCCCGATGCCCTGACAGGCGACAGATTCGCCCCTGTTATTGGTTGAAGGAGAAGGCAGAGGACTAAACCTTCACCTCCATCAGGTTGCGCTGAGGACCTGCCCCGTAAATTGCTGAGCCTGCTGCCAATCACACAGACAAGCGCCGGCGCCGAAAAGGACACTACGGCCTAGGTTTGTCATTCGTTCCTGGTTCTGCTTGTTCCTTGTCATCAACCGGCTTGGAGAGATGGAGCTTGCGAATTGCTTTGGCTCCGACCCCGGGATCCTCGGGCGTCACTTTCATGCCTGTGGCCATGGGGCCGGCCGTCCATTGGAAGTAATAGGTTTTGCCCGCTTCCGCCTCAAATCGGGCCCGCTCGTTTTCTTTTTGCCTGGCTTGATTGAGGGCCGCTCCGGCGGACATGATAGCGCTTCCGTAGTACATCTTGGGCAATCCAGAGATCACAACAGTCCCAGGCGACACCTCCATAAACGCGTACTCGCTGTTGAGGAGTTTGGCGAGATGAGTGTCGTTGACATACAGCTCGTCATGTGAGGCCGAGCCCGTAAATCTGTATGTGCGGTAGATACAAACGATCGCTTTGCCGCTGGACGGCGCGGGCAGTACGGCCGGAGTTTTGGAATCCTGTGCGAAGGCGGTGCTTCCGGTGAACAGAAACGCCATCGCACTGAATGCGAGCAGAAGGCTTGCATGTGATCTGCGAGTTCCCCTGGGACAAAATGCTGCGACGCCATTGAAAACGGTGCTGCGCATATGAGCGCTCCTTTCCCGAAGTTCGGAATCTGGTGATGCAATATCTGGGATTTCCGTCTTTGCGATTCCCGGTACAGATGAGTGTACACTATTTAATATCTCAAGACCTTTAAACCTGTTATTCCCTCTTGCCAGCGGTGGTCTGGGCGCCAGGCTGAGAAGCCATTGATCGTGTGACCGCCAGGAGGACGCCGTAAACCGGCTGGACTCGGCGCTACGGGTGAACTAACGCGGTATTCTGCGGTATTGGTTTTTGGCGGGATCCGTAAGCTATTGATTTCATGGAGCGGGAGACGGGGATCGAACCCGCGACCAACAGCTTGGAAGGCTGTGACTCTACCACTGAGTTACTCCCGCTGACCTGTCTTTTCAGCTAGTTATACTGTAGCTCGCCACACCAGCCGCGTGCAACGGCGCCCGGTTCTTCCACGGCCTCACGTTCATGGCTCGGAAGCCGCGAACGTCAGAGCGGTCCATCCAAAACGCCGAATCTCGCGGTCGCGGACGCAGCTACTTCGAGTACCTGGCCAACAACTCCTTCCAGCGCGTCCATGCATCGCCGCGCGCCTTCACATTGGCAGGGTGCATGGCGGTCTGGCTGGCAGGATCTTCGCCCTCGCGCATGAAGCCGTGCCCGGCTCCCTCGTACGTCACCGGTTCGAACGTCTTGCCCAGTTCCTTCATGGCTTCCTGCGTGGGCGGAACCGTGGCGCCGATGCGGGCGTCGTTGCCGGCGTAAAATCCGAATACCGGCGCCTTGATGCGGGCCAGCGCGGTCTTGTCCGGTACGAATTGGCCTTGCGGGCCGGAGGAGGGGGCCGAACCGTAAAACACGAACGCGGCTTTCAGATCGGGACGGTTGGTGGCAAAGCGAAAGCTCTGTGACCCGCCGTAACAAAAGCCGGCCACGAACAGCTTGCCGTTCGCAGCGGGCAACTTCAAACCATAGTCCGCCACGGCGTTCAAATCTGCCGTGATCTGGTCCGGCGCCAGTTTCCCGATCGCCGGCCCTACCTCGCCCGAGGCCAGCGATTTCGTCCCCCCGCCATTCGGTCCCACGCCCGAAAGCAGATCCGGAGCCACCGCAATGTACCCGGCTGCCGCCACCTGGTCCGCCAGATCCTGCACCCAGTCCGTCATGCCGAAAATTTCGTGAATCACCAGCACCACCGGCGTCCTGGCGCTCGATTCAGGGTAGACCACGAAAGTTTCCACCGACCGGCCACCGTGTTTGACCGTGACCCATTCCCCGTGCCGCGTCGATTGATCCAGCTTCCGGCGCGCCCAATCCTGCGCCGAAACCGCGCATACCCCCACCGCGAAACACAGCAGCAGTCTTTTCATGTCTATCTGTTGTATCAGGTCCGGCCGGGTTTTTCTATGCTCCGATCGCCATCGCCGGCTTGCCGGCCGGGCCGCGAAAGTAGCGCACGGCGTGAAAGGGTTGAAAGCGGTAGCCGATTCCGAAGATCGTCTCCAGGTATTCGTCGGCGTATGCACCCAGTTTCTTCCGCAGGCGCCGGATGTGGACATCGAGCGTCCGGGTACGGATCTCCGCGCCGTAGCCCCAGACCTGCATCAGCAGCGCGTCCCGCGGAATGATCTCACCGGCGTGCTGCACCAGCAGTGCCAGCAGCTCGTACTCCTTGCGGGTCAGCAGCATCCGCCGTCCGTCCAGCGCGGCCGCCTGTTGGTCGAAATCCATGGATAGATGTTCGTCGTTGTAAGGTGGAACTCGATCGGGATTAATGAGGGAGACTGGCCCCATGTGCCCTCCTTGGTGTCTATCCTACGGGCGGCCCACTGGAAGGTGATGGCGAACTTGTAAAAAGTTTGTAAAAAGACGGCGCGAGGACTTGCTTATTCGATGGCGAATGGGCCGCCGTTGGCCACGCGTAAGTCCTGTTCCGCCCCGTCCACGGCTCGCACCCGGATCCGCACGGCGCCCGGCGGGTTCATAGTTTCCGCATGGAACGGCGATTCTTCGCCCGGGCCTATGGCATCCTCCGCTACCTTTATCTTCTGGCTGGTCAGCGTCTCACCCTCCGAAGAAAGGAAATCAAAGATGATGATGAGCCCTTTGAGCGGCTTCGCCGCGGTCACCCTGGCGCTGCCGTCTACCGCGACCTTTCCCGCTTCGACGCGGCGCGCCCGGCTCTCCACAATCTGCACGTCCGGCTTCTTCGCGGCGTGGGCCAGCACGCAGAGGAACAGCATGGCGGTGACAACGCAGATGGATCTCATAGATCGATTTTGACGTGGTACCGGTTATAATACCAGCCCCTTCCCGATTCCGTTCTTCCAGCCGTGCCCGTGGCCTTCCTCGACATCCATAGTTTCAACTCTGATAATCTTATAATTCCAAAGGGAAGGAGATCTCATGAACTCGGAATCCTCACGCCGCAATTTCCTGGCGGCAAGTTTGGCGCTGCCGGCCGCCGCGCTGGCGAAACCCAATACCGCTCAATCGCCCGCCCAGCCGCAGGCTTCTCCGGATAGCCTCAAGCTCCCGTGGCGCACCCTGGGCAAGACCGGCCTCAAAGTAACTCCCCTGTCCTTCGGCTGCATGACTACCTCCGACCCCACCGTGATCCAGCACGCCGCCGACCTCGGCGTCGTCCATTTCGATACCGCGCGCGCCTACCAAAACGGGAACAACGAGCGCATGGTGGGAGCGGCGCTGAAGAGCCGCCGCAAGCAACTGATCCTCTCCAGCAAGACCCTCGCCCCCACCGGCAAAGAAGCGTTGGCGCAACTGGAAACCAGCCTGCGCGAGCTCGGCACCGACTATCTCGATATCTGGTACCTGCATGCCAAGCTGAATCCCTCCGAAGTGACCGACGACCTGCTCGAGGCCCAGCGCACCGCCAGGCAGCAGGGCAAGATCCGCTTCGCCGGCGTCAGCACGCACTTCAATATGGACCGCATGTTGCCCTACCTGGTCAAACTCGGTCAAACCGACGTCGTGCTCACCACCTACAATTTCGCCATGCACTCGGTGGCACAGAATACCAATGCGGATCCCAATGCGCCGACCTCGGATATGACCGGCGCCATCCAGCAGGCGCGTAAGGCGGGAATCGGCATCGTAACCATGAAGGCATTGGCCGGCGGCGTCAGCCGCGTCGCGGTCGGCGACCGGCTTTACGGAGCCAATCAGCAGGCGCTCTCCAGGCAGTTGTCTCAGCCGGGCGTGCCCGCCGCCGCCATCCGCTGGGTGCTCCGCAATCAGTCCGTGGACACGGCCATCGTTTGCATGACCGACCACGACCAGCTCGAAGAAAACTTCCGCGCCGCGGCGCAGGCGTATTCGCCCAAGGACGACACCGTCCTGGCGCAACACCTCGCCCGCATCGCGCCTTCCTACTGCCGCATGTGCGGAGCCTGCAACGGCGTGTGCGACAAGGGCGTACCGGTCGCGGAAGTGCTTCGGTATCTCACCTACGCCGAAGGCTACGGGCAGTTCCCCATGGCACGCCAGAAATTCCTCGACCTGCCCGATCCGGTACGCGCTATCCGCTGCGGCGACTGCGCTTCCTGCTCGGTGGACTGCCCGCACGGCGTAGCCGTTCGCGACCGCGTATCCCTGGCCCAGGATCTGTTCGCTTAAAGGGCCGTTCTTATCATCGAAATTCAGTCCCGGTGTTCCATAACGTTTGTTGATATTACGGTACCTAATCCCGTACGGCTGGGACTTAACAACCAGGCGCGGATTGCCCACAATGAGATTTGCAGACCACCCTGCTGGGAGGCTGACAAAGTGAAAAACATAATGTCCCAATACTCTGCGCTGTTTTCGATCGTCTACATGATCGGTTTCGTCCTGGTCTT
>Ga0335078_10010664_pt1 | contig 13608 bp, 10 predicted proteins | sample Lox_Sample_32_FD_206711 | JGI IMG/M metagenome (GOLD analysis project Ga0335078, IMG submission 206711) | Soil microbial communities from Loxahatchee National Wildlife Refuge, Florida, United States - Lox_Sample_3.2 | ecosystem: Environmental > Terrestrial > Soil > Wetlands | place: USA...
TGATCCCCGCCCCGGCGACCCGCGCCCGGAACGCCCGCTGCCGCCCGGCATGCTCCGGATCGGACAGGCAGCTCTGCGGCAACGGCAAGACCGCGTCCTCATCAAGCAAGAACACCAGCCGGGGAATACCCAGCTCCGTCGCGGCCTGGAATTCCAGCTCCGTATACGACAACCCCGGCTCATCGCGGACCGCAGACCCGTACCGGAATCCCACGATGCCGGCATACACATCCGCCCCCGCCACCTGCTGACGGCAGTAACCGGCAGGCTTGCCCTCCCGGGCCGTGAAATACGCCATGTCCAGGACCACATCCCCGGCCCGGGCCACCGCCTGCTCCGCCGCGGCGACAAACGACCGGTCCCGCGGATACTCACGCAACTCGGAAGTATGGCTGACGAAAACCCGCAGCGGCCCCTCCACGCCGCTCACGCTACCGCTACCTGCCGGCCGCGCAACCCCGCGACCACCAGCCCGCTCCCGGCCCGGGCACACCACCTCACCACACCCCGCACACCGGGCGTACAAACCGGTAGATGCGATAGAGAGTGACTTCAACCGGTTGGCACGGCGGCTACGAAGCGCCCGCCGGGGTGCCGGTGAGTTCGACCTTAGCGGCGCGCAGGTCCTCGATGGCTCTGGCCGTCGAGTCGGGGGCCACACCCGCGGTGAGGCCGAGCAGGACCCGGGTGGCGAAGCCCGCCCGGGCCGCGTCCGCGGCGGTGGCGTGCACGCAGTAGTCCGTGGCGATTCCCACCACGTCCACTTCGTCCACGTCGTGCGCGCGCAGCCAGTCGGCCAGCGGCGTACCGGCCTCGTCGGCACCCTCGAACCCGCTGTAGGCGGCCGCATGCTGGCCCTTCAGGAACACCGCCTCCACGCCCCCGGTGTCCAGGTTCGGGTGGAAGTCCGAGCCGGCCGTCCCGGCCACGCAGTGCGGCGGCCAGGACGCCGCGTAGTCCGGATGGTCGGAGAAGTGGGCGCCCGGGTCGATGTGGAAGTCCTTGGTGGCCACCACGTGCCCGTAGCCGGCCTCACCCGCCACGTGCTCGCTGATCGCGCGCGCCACCGCGGCGCCGCCGGCTACGGCGAGCGAGCCGCCCTCGCAGAAATCGTTCTGTACGTCGACGATGATCAGTGCCCGCATGGGGCCAACGGTATCCTCCGGACCTGGGAGGCGTGATGGCTCGGGCCGGCTATTGGAACCACAACGTGCACTACCAGTCCGTCATCCTCGGCGCCGTCCCGCCCGGCTGCGGCCCGGCCCTCGACGTCGGCTGCGGCGACGGGCTGCTCGCCGGGCGTCTCGCCGAGCACTGCGCCGAGGTGACCGGGATCGACCGTGACCGCCGGATGATCGCCCTGGCCCGGTCACAGATCGGCGACCGCACCCGCGTCAGGTTCATCGAGGCGGACTTCCTGGCTCACGACTTCCCGCAAGCCAGCTTCGATTTCGTCTGCGCGAACACCTCCCTCCACCACATGGACTTCGCGGCGGCCCTGGGCGCCCTGGCCCGCGCGCTCCGCCCCGGTGGCCGCCTCGCGGTCGTCGGGCTAGCCGCGAACGGCTCGGTCCGCGACTACCTCGCCGACGCCCCCGCGATCCCGGTCGGCCTCGCCTACCGCGCCGTCTACGGCAAGGGCGGTCCCGACGCACCCGTCATGGACCCGGATATGACCTGGATGGAGGTCCGGGCGATCGCCCGCCGCCTGCTCCCGGGTGTGAGTTACCGCCGCCACCTTCTGTTCCGCTACTCGCTGCGGTGGAGCAAACCGCGGAGCAAACCGCCCGGCTAAGCCGACGTCCCGGCCGTTATCCGCTCCCGGATGAAGGCCCCCAGTTCAGCGTCACCCGGGCTGGCCTTGGGGACGAACCCCCGCACGTGGCGGTCCTCCTGGTCCAGTAGAAGGAACAGCCGCCCGGTCTCGCGCACCCCGGTCAGCGCGGACCACGGCAAGAAAACGGCCGAACCGTCCGGTGCCTTCCAGGCCACGCCCTCGTCCCTGAGCTTGTACTGGTGTATACCGCTCTGCCACACGCCGCTGGCGAGCGCATGACGGGCCTGGTGCCCGGGCGACAGCCGCCACACCCGCAGCACGCTCCAGCACGTGAGCAGCGCGCACAGGCTGGCGGCGGCGATCAGTTCGCTCAGCAGTGAACCCTGGTGAGAACCGTAGGCTCCCGGCCTGGTAGCGACCACGCGCAACAGCACGATCGACTCCGCCAGCAAGGCCGTGAACATGAATCCCGCGACCATCCAGGAACGGCGCATCAGGGTAAGAAGGCGGGACGTCTCCATTACCTCGCGCACGTCTTCCCAGCCAAGGTCGCATCGCAAAACGACGGCTTCCGTCGCTGCCGCTATGGACATATCGCAAATATAATCCTGGGCCCGGCGCTTGTGAACCTCTGGCCGGTGTTGATTTTGCGTATCACGAGAAAACTTTCCATAGGCGGCCTGGCCTGGCGGGAAGCTGGTGATTCAGCTATCACCGAACTGCTCAGAAACCCCATTCGATCGTTACGCTCATATGTGGTTCCCCATGTTGAATGTCATGGTCATGTTAAGTGTCATGGCTTATTAATGACGTTTTCTACTTGCCTTTACCGCAAGTTGATAGGGACCCTTGAATTGTTCTGTACCTACACGCCGAGGAGGCATGTATGAACGAGGCCAAGAAGCTCACGCTGTCGAAGGAGACGCTCCGCTGTCTGGACGACCAGGAACTCACGGACGTCGTCGGTGGCGGTGGCGGCGGCTACGGCGGAGGCGGTGGCGGGGGCGGAGGGCACAACCAGTCCCTGGCCGTCGTCGGATGCATCAGCAACGACAACTGCTTCAACAGCATCCTGGGCTGCAATGGCAGCGCTTTCGTTGGCATCTGCCTGTAGCCGGGCTCGCGATAGCGTGAACCGACACCAAGGTCAGTGGATGACACGCCGGCCGACCCCGCACGGGACCGGCTGATGCGTGTACACGCTGCACCGGACAGCGATGCCCCGGTCACTGAGGGGGCCGGGGCATCGCTCCATCCGCTGCTGTCCGGCGCACTCAAAGACCGCGCTCTCAACCTGGCCGGTACCCTCACCCAAACCCTTTCCGCGCCGCCTCAAGACGGGTGCCTGGCGTCCGGGTCTGCCGCCCTCGCCGTGTGCGGTGGTCAGCTCGCCCGGACCCACTCCGACCGGCGGGCAGCCGACGCCGCCCTCGCGCGCCTCGAGGAGGCTATCCACGTGCTGGCGGCCGATCCGCTCACGAGCTCGCTGTACTCGGGATTCCCCGGTATCGCGTGGGCCGTCGAACTGGTGGACCGGCTGCTCGGTACCGAGGGCGAGGACCGCAATGGTGACATCGACGAGGCGCTTATCAAGCTGCTGGGACGGTACCCGGAGCACGCACCGTACGACCTGATCAACGGACTCATCGGGATAGGCGTCTACGCGCTGGCCAGGTGGCCGCGGCCTGGTGCGGCACAATGCCTCCTCGGCGTGGTCGAGCAGCTGGCCCGCCGGGCGCGACACGACCAAGACGGCGTCTGCTGGTGGACGCCACCGTCGTGGCAGGGCCCGCGGCGGGATCTCTACCTGCCCGGCAGGGTGGATCTCGGGGTAGCGCACGGCATCGCCGGCGTCATCCCGTTCCTCGCCCGGGTGCATCGTCTCGGGCTGGCTCGTCAGACCGTCCGCCCGTTGCTCGACGGAGCCGTCGGGTGGCTGTTGGCCCACATGGTGGACACCGCGTCAGGGCCCACCGTCCCGTACTACGTGGCCGACGGTGTCGAGCCTAGGCCGGCTCGTTCTGCCTGGTGCTACGGCGATCCCGGGGTGGCCGCGGCGTTGTTGCTCGCGGCGCGCGATGCCGGCGAGCTGGCCTGGGAGGAGGCGGCGACCGATCTCGCGGTGCGGGCCGCCGCCCGCTCGCCCGGCCAGGCCGGCGTCGAGGACGCCGGACTCTGCCACGGGTCGGCCGGCCTGGCACACCTGTTCAACCGGATGTACCAGATGACTGCGGAGCAGGCACTCGCCGACGCCGCGCGGTACTGGGTAGAGCAGACCCTCGAACTGTGCTCCACGGCGGGGCCCGGCCTGGGCCCGGTGCCGACCGTCGTCGCGCACCCGGCGTACAAAGGCCCAGGGCTGCTCATGGGCGCGGCCGGAGTCGCGCTGGCTCTGGAGGCCGCGAGTACCATCGTGGAACCCGCCTGGGACCAGATGCTGCTTGTCTCTACCGCGGGACCCGCCGGAGTCCGGGCACGATGAGCGGCCGAAGCCAGTCCGACCAGGTTGTCGCTCCGTTCGGGTTCTTCGTGCTCCGGACGCCCCTTCTGCCGTTTACCGAGGTGATCGCCTGGGGGGACGGGCTGCAGGCGCCGGGGGCCGCCGGCAACCCCCGGGTTCTCGATGAGGCCGTGGCCGCGGACCGGCTGCAGCTGCGCCGCCGGCTGGAAGACATCGTCACCACGTCCGAGTTCCGTGACGCCTTGTTCGTCGCCTCGCCGAGCCTCGCGGCAACGGTCGACCTGTGGCGCAAGGAGCCCGACGGCGGCAAGGGCCGCGCCGCCGAGCGGTCGCTGGTCTCCTACCTCATGCGGGCCGCGGCCAGGCCGACTCCGTTCGGGCTTTTCGCCGGGCACACGACGGGCGTCATCGGCGCGCGCACCCGCCTGCGGCTGGAAGGCCTGGACCGCTACCGTCGCCACACCCGCCTGGACATGGACTACCTGTGGGCGCTGGCGGAGGCGGTGCAGCGGGATCCCGCCCTGCGCGCCGAACTCGACTACCGGCCGAACTCGAGTCTCTACCAGGTGGGAGACCGGCTGCTGTTCGCCGAGGCGCAGCAGACCCGCACGGGCCGGTCCTACAGGCTCGTGGCCGTCGGTGCGACGCCGTACCTGATGCATACCCTCGCCCGGGCGCGGGACGGCGCGCGGCTCGATACCCTGGCCTCTGCGCTTGTGGGCGACGACATCACCCGCGCCGACGCCGATGAGTACATCGCCGAGCTCGCCAACAGCCAGGTCCTCGTGGCCGACATCCGGCCGCAGCTGACCGGAGCCCCGCCGACGGACACATTCGTCGCGGCCCTGAGCCGCCACGATCTCACCGCGGGCCTCGCACGTCGGCTCGACGAGGCGGTCGGCTGCCTGGCCGCGATCGACGCTGACGGTATCGGGGTACAGCCGGAGCGGTACCGCGCGGCCGCGGCCGTGCTCGATGGCCTTCCGGTGTCCCCGGAACCGTCGCGCTTCGTGCAGGTAGACCTGACGAAGCCGGCCGACGGGGTCACGCTGGGCGCCAACGTCGTCTCGGAGCTGCTGCGGGGCGTCCAGGTCCTGCATGCCGCGACCCACTTCCCTCAGCATGAGGGTCTCCGGCAGTTCCGGGAGCGGTTCACGCAGCGCTACGAGACCCGGGAGGTTCCGCTGGCGCACGCGCTCGACGAGGAGAACGGCATCGGGTTCGAGCGCTCAGGCCACCCCGGCGCCGAGGCCGCGCCGCTGCTGGCCGGGCTGCCGCTCAGGCGCGACCAGGACCGCTCCGCCGCCCCGTGGACCCGCCGTGACACGTTCCTGCTCGGCAAGCTCACTACCGCCCTCGCCGCCGGGAGTGGCGAGATCACGATCGAGGCTTCGGAGATCGCTGGTATCCGCGACGACGACGCCCCGCCGCTGCCCGACGCGTTCGACGTGCTCGCTTCGGTGATAGCCGACCGAGAGCAGGCCATCGGGCGCGGCGACTTCCAGGTGGTGCTGCACGCGGCGTCGGGGCCGCCCGGCGCGCGGGTACTCGGTCGCTTCTTGCACGCCGACCACGAGCTACACCAGTTCGTCCGGGGCTACCTGGCGGCCGAGGAGGCGCTCCGGCCCGAGCGCGTGTTCGCCGAGGTCGTGCACCTTCCCGAGGGACGGGTGGGCAACATCCTCTGCCGGCCTGTGCTGCGTGGCTATGAGATCCCCTACCTGGGACGCTCCGGCGCGCCGGCCGACCGGCAGTTGCCGCTATCTGACCTGCTCGTGTCCGTCCAGGGCGAGCAGATCGTGCTCCGCTCCCGTCGGCTCGGGTGCGAGGTACTTCCCCGGCTCACCACCGCGCACAACCATATCGGGCGTGGTCTGGGCGTATACCGCTTCCTGTGCGCTCTCCAGTACCAGCAGGTGGCCCCCGGGGTCATGTGGGACTGGGGACCGCTAGGGCTGGCTCCGTTCCTGCCCCGCGTGGTCAGCGGCCGGGTGATCCTGTCCAAAGCCCGCTGGAACCTTGGCGAAAGGGAACTCGGCGCCTTCCGCGAACCGCGAGGGGCCATGCAGTTTGCTGCCGTCCAGCGGTTGCGGGAACGACAGCGCATGCCTCGGTATGTGGTGCTCGCCAGCGGCGACAACGAGCTGGTCGTCGACCTCGAAAACGTGCTGAGCGTCGAAACGCTCGCACACGAGGTGAAGGGCCGGACGCTCGCGTCGTTCGCCGAGATGATTCCCGGACCCGGCCAGCTGTGTGCTTCGGGGCCCGAGGGATCGTTCACCCACCAGGTCATCGTGCCGTTCGTCCGGTCCTCGCCGCAGCCGGCGGCACAGCCGCCACGCCGGCCGGCCGCGGCACCGTTCGCCAGGCGCTTCCCGCCGGGGTCGGAGTGGCTCTACGTCAAGCTCTTCACCGGGACGGCGACCGCGGACCAGGTACTGCACTTGGCCGCCCGCGCCGTCGAGTCGTCGCTCACGACCGGCGGGGCTGGCCAGTGGTTCTTCATCCGCTACGGTGACCCCGACTGGCATCTGCGGCTCCGGGTCCACGGCGCACCGGACCGGCTGCTGCACGAGACGCTGCCCCTGCTGGACCGCATCACAGCACCGCTGCTCGAGACCGGCCAGTTGTGGCGCGTCCAGCTAGACACCTACGAGCGGGAAGTCGAGCGCTATGGCGGCGAGGCCGGGATCAGGCTGGCCGAACGCGTCTTCCACGCCGACAGCGACGCCGTGCTCGCCATCGTGCGCCGGCTCACCGGCGATGCCGGTACGGACCTGCGGTGGCGGGTAGCGCTGCGCGGCATTGACCTGCTATTCGACGACCTCGGGCTGACGCTCGAGCAGAAAATGGCCGTCGCGCGTCATGCACGGCAGGGCTACGGGAGCGAGTTCGGCGCCGACGGGGACTTCCAGCGTCAGGTCAGCCGCCGGTACCGCGACGAGCGAGCGTCCGTGGAGGCCCTCCTCGACCCGGAACGGGATCCGCCGGCCGAGCTGGCCGCGAGCATCCAGGCGCTGAACCAGAGATCTGCGGTGATCGCGCCGGCCGGGCGGGAGCTGCGCGCCCTGGCCGACACGGGACAGCTTTCGGCCAGCCTGCCGGAGCTCGCGATGAGCCTCGCGCACATGCACGTCAACCGGATGCTGCGCTCGGCCCAGCGAGCCCAGGAACTCGTACTCTACGAGCTGCTCGGCCGTGCCTATACCACCCAGGCTGCGCGGCGGCGTCGATGACCGACTGGGACGCGTTCTTCGGTGAGGCGGCGCTCGGGCTCGACCTGGCCAAGGTGGACTATGCGCCGGACGGCCTAGGCCAGGGCGCGGCCCGCCGTAACAGCCGATCATCCGTGCAGGCCCTGCTCGACCCGGCGGGCCAGACGACCGACCTGGACGCGATCTTCCGTCACGAAGCGATGGAATTCCGGGCCCCGGGACGGGACACCCCCGGCGGCGTGGTGCGCCTTGGCGGCCGGCCGATCCGATGGGCTTACCGGATGATGATCGTCCTGCTCGCCGCCGCCGTGGCTAGCCTGTGGCTGATCCACACCGACGAGAGCAGTTCCGGCCCCGCCGTCGTCGACGGCCGAACCGGGACGGTTGCCGCGCTGCTGCCGGCCGCGATCGGCCCCGACCTGGCGAGCTCGCAGAGACTCACCGTCGCGCTCCCCGGCGGGCGGACTGTGCTGGTCAGCGTCCAGTACGCGCGGCTGGCTGACGACACCGCCATCAGGAAGGCCGGACTCGTTCCGACCGCACAGCCCGCCATCCTGGTGACCGGCCTGCTGCATCCGGGGCCGCCGCGCGGGCCGTCGGCACGGGACGCGCACCTGCGGACCCAGGTATCCGTCGTGCTGCGCTCCGAATCGATGGCCAACGTCCTCGCGCGCCAGTTCCACGCGATGCTCAGCCAGGGGTCCGCGCCATGAGCCGGCGGATCCCGTCCGTCCGGCAGATGGAAGATGCCGACTGCGGAGCGGCCTGCTTGGCCATGGTGCTCGGGTTCTTCGGCAAGCGCGTCGGCCTCCGCGAACTGCGGGACGCGATCGGGTCCGGCCGCGACGGCGTCAACGGGCTGACGATCGTGAACACGGCGCGCGCGTACGGGCTGTGGGCACGCGGCGCACGGGCGGGCGCGGACGACCTTCGGCACCTGCCGCGCGGATCGATCCTGCACTGGGAGTTCAGTCACTTCGTCGTGTTCGAGCGCGTCACGCGCGACGGGATCCGGGTCGTCGATCCGGCGCACGGGCGGCGGACCGTATCAACAGACGACCTGCGCCGCGCCTACACCGGCGTCGCCATCATCTTCGAGCCCACCGACCGCTTCGACCGCAGCGGAGCCGGCACCCAAGGCACGTGGCGATACCTGCGGCCCTTGCTCGGGCAGTCGAAGAACATGGTCAGGGTAATCGCGACATCCCTGATCATCAGGCTCGCCGCGCTCGGGCTGCCCCTGCTCACCGCGCTGGTCGTGGACGAGATCGTCCCGCGGGACGACTACCACCTTCTCCTCGTGCTGTCCATCGGCGTCGTCGTGCTCGTCGGATACCAGTTCCTGTCCGCGTTCCTGCGCGCCAACCTGCTGCTCGAGCTGCAGACCCGGCTCGACATGGGCCTGACCATGGGGTTCATCGACCATCTGGTCAAGCTGCCATACAGCTTCTTCCTCCGGCGGTCTTCCGGCGATCTGATGATGCGCCTGCAGAGCAACACGGCAGTTCGCGACATCCTCACGAGCGGATCCATGTCCGCGGTCCTCGACGGCGCCTTTGCGAGCCTGTACCTGATCTTGCTGTTCGTCGTCAGCCCCGCACTGGCCGTTGTCGTGATACTGCTCGCGCTCCTTGAGATCGCCACCATGCTGCTGGCCTGGCGGCGCAATCAGCGGCTGATGTCGGCAAGCCTGCAGGCGCAAGCCGACACCCAGAGCTATGCATATGAGCTGCTCGCAGGTATCGAGACACTCAAGGCGTCCGGCGCGGAGCAGCGCGCCGCCGACCGCTGGAGCGGGCTGTTCGTCGACCAGGTCAATATCGATCTGACCCGCGGTCGCCTCTCGGCGGCGATCAACTCCGTCATGAGCACCCTTCAGGCCGCCGCGCCGCTGGTCATTCTCATGGTGGGTGCCTTCCAGGTGCTGGCCGGTAACGTCTCGCTGGGCACGATGCTGAGCGCTTCCGCCCTCGGGGCCGGGTTTCTCGGCCCGCTGGCCGCCATGGTGACCAGCGGGCTGCAGCTGCAGCAACTGGCCAGCTACATGCAGCGCATCAACGACGTCCTCGACACCCCGCGTGAACAGCACGGCGAAGACGTCCGGCCGGCGCCCCGGCTCAGCGGCCGGATCCGGGCCGACGACGTGTCGTTCGCCTACAACACTCTCGCTCCTACCGTGGTCAGCAACGTCTCACTAGAGATCCAGCCGGGCCAGCACATCGGCATCGTCGGCCGGTCCGGGTCCGGGAAGTCGACTCTCGCGCACCTACTGCTCGGCCTGTACCGCCCTACGTCCGGACGCATCGAGTTCGACTCCCAGGACCTCGCCGAGCTCGACGCCGGATCCGTCCGCCGTCAGCTCGGCATCGTCACCCAGCGCCCGTACCTGTTCGGATCCTCCGTTCGGCAGAACATCGCCCTGATCAATCCGGATCTGGCGGTTGAGGCGGTCATCGAGGCGGCCAGGATCGCCTGCGTCCATGACGACATAATGGCGATGCCCATGGGCTACGACACCAAGCTGCACGACGGGGGAGCCTCGGTCTCCGGAGGCCAGCGCCAGCGCATCGCGCTCGCCCGGGCTCTCGCCCACCGGCCCTCGATCCTGCTCCTCGACGAGGCGACCAGCGAACTGGACACCGTCACCGAGCAGAAGATCTACACCAACCTCGACACGATCTCGGCCACGACGATAGTGATCGCGCACCGGCTGAGCACCATCAGGAACGCCGACCTGATCCTCGTGATGGATGAGGGCAGGATCGTCGAGACGGGGACACACGAGCAGCTGGTGGCACGCCAGGGACTGTATGGCGCGCTGGTGCACGCACAATCCTCCGGGACCGAGTCCCTGTATAAGGCGGTACCCGATGCGGCGCCGCTGTGGGCCAGGGTGCCCTCGGGGTAGCAGGCTTACGGGGCCCCGGCCGGGGCCCGGTTCCCGCCCCGGCCGGGGCCGGGTTTCCCGCCCCGGCCGGGGCATCATCACCTCGGGTTCACGGTGCGGCTTGCCGCGCCGCGGACTCGCTCACAGCCATCCGGACTGGCCGGCGATGCGGATCGCGTCGACGCGGTTCCGCGCACCGATCTTCGTCATGATGCTGGAAATGTGATTGCGGACGGTGCCGGTCGTCAGGCAGAGCTGCCCGGCGATCTCGGCGGTTGATGCGCCGTCCGCGGCAAGCCGCAGCACGTCGCACTCTCGGAGGGTCATCGGGTTGGCCGGAGCGCCAAGCGTCGCGAACGCCAGGTCGGGATCGAGTGACTTCATGCCCTTGGCTACCTTTCGGATGGCCTCGCTGATGCCCTCCGGAGAAGTGTCCTTCAGCACGAAGCCAGCCGCATGCGCGGCGACCGCCCTGCGGAGGTCGCCGGGATGAGGCTTGCTCGCCATGATGAGGATGTGGCAAGACGGGGTGATGGTATGCAGATCCTGGATGACGGCGAACCCGTCATAACAGGCGATGTCGTCGTCGATGACGGCCACGTCGGGCCGCAGCGAGGACACGGTGGGAAGCACAGGCTCGCGGCGGTCGAGTTCGGCTACGACCTCGATGTCGCGTTCCTGTGAGATACATGCCACGAGCCCCGCCCTGATCAGGGCGATGCGTTCGGCGATGACGGTGCGGATCACGGAGATTAACCCACTCCCGGGAGGGTCCCGGTAGCTGGCAGCGCCTGCTTCACCGTGGCCTCCACCGAACCGGTGTCAGGTACCGGTACCGGCGCCTCCGCCGACACGGATGACGTACCTGCCGACGCCTGGCCGCCGGCGGTCTGGCCCGAACCACCCTGGCTGGGTGTGCTCGTGGCCTGGGCCGCGTCCTGTCCCGTATTGCTGGCCGCCGCCGCGACCGTCGCCGTCGCGGCCTGGCCTGTCTGGCTTACGGCCGAACGGGCGGCGTCCAGCACGACCGGCGTGCTAGACGTCACCGCGGAGGTCAGCCCGCCGGCTGCCCCGACTGCCGGACCGGTCGCGCTGGCCAGAGCCCGGGTGGTGCCCTGTAGCGCCTGGCTGGCGCCGGTAACCGTGGCGCCAACCGCTGTGGTCGCCGCCCGCCCCGCCTGGGCGCCGGCCGGAGCTGCGCTCCCCAGCACGGCCGGCACGGCCGACGTCACCGTGGCTGCCGCGTGGACCGCGGTACCGGACGCGGAGGCCACCGCGTTCGTCACAGCGGGAACCACCGAGCTGCTGGTCAGGACCCGGGTGGTGCCCTGCAGAGCCTGGCTGGCGCCGGTGACTGTCGCGGCAGCCGTTGCCGTCGCCGTCTGTCCCGTTCGGCCGAGGACCGAGCCGGTGCTTCCCAGCACGGCCGGTACGGCGGACGTCACCGTCGACGTCACCGTGGCTGCCGCCTGGACCGCGGTACCGGACGCGGCGGCCATGACGGTCGTCGCCGCGGGAACCACCGAGCCGGTTAGGACCCGGGTGATGCCCTGTAGCGCACCTCCGGCCCCGGCGACCACTGCGGAAACCGCGGGTGCTGGCGTGTGGCCCGCATAACATACCGGGCAGCCGCCGGCCGGGCCTGGCGACGGGCGCGGGCTCGCCCCTGGCGCCGGGCCAGAACCGGGCGGGGACCCGGCGGTCGACGCAGGCAGCGGCGAGGAACCCGGCCGCGGCTTGCCGGTCGCGCCGGGGGCACCCTGTCCGAGGGCGCCAGGCAGGACCGGAAGGATGGGCGGGCCGGTCGGGACCGGGTGCTGCGGAAGGACCCGGTGGCGCGGCTGGCTGGGGTTCGGCTGGAGCACAGGCGCCGAACCTCCCCCGAACAGGCTTGGCGATATCGAGGGAACGATGACCGACGCCACGAACGTGAGGAGAACGATGGCGGTCACGATGACCGCGCTGGGGGCGGCGACTCCCGCGGGATGCGCGCGCGCTGCGGCCACGACGGACCGAGAGTTCGTATGCATGATTGAAAAGCTCGCTTTCTGCTGAGGTTCATGGACTGGACCGGGACCAGGAACTGGCCCGGGTAGGGCTGACCGCGGGGTCAGCTATCCAGGGACCTCGAGAGCAGAAAGCCACGCCGAACGTGGTCTGAGCGGATTCGTCCTGCGCAATCGCATGACGCCGACGGTGCGACGCGGTGAGGCGGTCAGGACAGCAACTAGGCCCGTTCCGCCTCCATGGGCAGAACCGCCCAACGCACCCTGCCCGGCGACCTGACCACCGGTAACCCACGGCACAGGGTTCCCGTAGGGCAACGACGGCCAGGACGGCGAACCGCCGCCCGCGCCCGCGGACATGGTCGCCCCGGTTCCGGCCAGGCCCGCGGGCATCCCCGCCGGGCTCACGCGGTACCCGGCGGCATGGCCACTGACGATGCCAGGGCCCGCCGGACCCGTACCGACCCCGGCCGTGGCGCCAGTGGAGGATCCGGCCGGCAGAGCGCTGCTGGTTGCCGGATTTGAGACGCCAGCGATGCCTGTGCTCGTCCCGTCGGCGCCGGGGACCGCACCTGCGCGCACCCCGGTACCGCCGCTCGTCACACCCGGCAGCGCGCCGGCCGTAACGCTGGTGACCCCGGGGGCAGCGCCAGCGGCGATGCCGGTCACGGTCCCAGTGACCGCAGGGAGTGTGCTGCCGGTGAGCCCAGTCACCGTGCCCGTCACGGTGGGCAGGGTGCTGGCGGCGAGGCCGGTGACGGTGCTGGTGACGGCCGGGAGTGTGCTGGCGGCGAGGCCGGTGACGGTGCCCGTCACGGTGGGCAGGGTGCTGGCGGCGAGGCCGGTGACGGTGCTGGTGACGGTCGGCAGCGTGCTGGCCGCGAGGCCGGTGACGGTGCCCGTCACGGTGGGCAGCGTGCTGGCCGCGAGGCCGGTGACGGCGGGGAGCGTACTGCCGCTGACCGTGCCGGTGACATTCTGGACCGTGCCTGCGGTATCTGCCTGGACGGCCGCCCCTGAAGCGGCGGTTGGCGAGGTGACGCTGGGTACCGCGTCCGCAGTGACGGTGCTGACCACTCCGGTCACGACGGGCACCGCGGTCACGACGGGCACCGCGCTCGCTGCGGTCGGCTGAGCCTGGCTGGCCGGTCCCGCCTGGGTAGTCGGGAGAGCTCCGGCGACGGTCCCCTGGACGGTCTGGACGATACCGGCAACTGCAGAGGTGGGCGCGGGCACGGACGCCGCCGGGCCGGTGCTTACCG
>Ga0335078_10010665_pt1 | contig 13606 bp, 10 predicted proteins | sample Lox_Sample_32_FD_206711 | JGI IMG/M metagenome (GOLD analysis project Ga0335078, IMG submission 206711) | Soil microbial communities from Loxahatchee National Wildlife Refuge, Florida, United States - Lox_Sample_3.2 | ecosystem: Environmental > Terrestrial > Soil > Wetlands | place: USA...
GTGTTGGTGATGTGTGCTGCGGGAGCTCAAAATGGTTCGGGCGATCCTCTGGACGTCTCCCTGTGCTATAGTGTGTCCAGCCGTGGCGGGGAGATTCCGTTTGAGCAAAGCTCATGGAGCGGTCCCAGCCGCGAGCGCCGGTACTCGGTCGCTGAATTACGGCGCCTCGCCGACGGCAGCGAATTTCGAATAGCGCGTGGAGACCTGGACAGTATCCTCGACCTTGCCGCTTCCCCGACCGAACGTCGTGAACGCTCGCATCGAGTGCTCGCCTCCCTCGAGCGTGAGGGATTTGTCGGGATTGGTGTGGCAGTGGCAGAGAAAGGCGGCGCCTGGTCCTTCGGCGGAATCGTGCCGGTTCGCGTCACCCGCGCACGAACTTCATTCAGGAGTTCTCCGGCTGACTTTCGGTACGTGCACGTCTGGGACTGGCAACTGCGCGTGCTTCATTGGAGTTGGGTCATCCTCATAATCACGCTGGCAGTAACAGGGTTGATGATCAGCGAAGGCTGGTTTCTGTGGTACGGGGATCGGGCCAACGGATTTTCCTTTGGTTGGATACGGTTGGTTCACCTCATCGCCGGCTGGTTGCTCGCCGTCGTGCTTATGCTCCGCGTCGCTCGTTCGTTTTTCGGTTCAAACCGGTATCAGCGATGGAGCGCCCTCGTGCCTCTGTCGTGGGCTAGCTTGAAGGATACTGTCACCACCGCAAAGAATTACCTGCTCATGCGGTCCTGGAAAAGTCCGCGTTATATCGGGCACAACCCCCTTCAGCAATGGACTTATACGGCCATTCTGGTGGCGATGGTTGCCATGGTAATGACTGGTTTTGCCATCTATGCCATGTACGACCCAAGGCACTGGTTTTTCCGGTGGTTCATGTGGCCGAACTACCTGATTGGGAATGCCAATGTGCGCCTGATCCATACGGTAGGCATGTGGGTCATGCTGCTCTTTATCCCGGCGCACATTTACCTGTCGATATTGGCTGATAATGTCGATCGGGAAGGCGCCATCAGCTCGATGATCAGCGGCGGCCGGTGGATCCGGAAGGGTGTCCACTTCGAAGACGAAAAGCCATGAACCGGCCGACTATCGTGCTTGGACTGGGCAATCCTCTGATGGGGGACGATGGCGCCGGGCTTGCTGCCGTAGAGGCGCTCCGACGAGGTTACGAGTTTGGCGCCGAAGTTAGGCTTGAAGACGGAGGGGCACTGGGCTTGGCGCTGTTGCCACTGGTGGAAGATGCCCATTCCCTCCTCGTGCTTGATGCCGTGCACCTTGGTGGTCGTCCAGGGGCAATTGTCGTGCGGGAGGGCGACCAGATTCCGCGTTGCTTGGCGCTGAAGCTCTCGCCTCACCAATCCGGGTTCATGGAGACGCTTGCCCTGGCTGGATTGCGCGAGCGTCTCCCGCCTCGCCTTGCTTTGGTTGGAGTGGAAATCGACGGCGCAAAGTACGGCGCACCGCTGTCTGAAGAGGTAGAAGGCGCCTTGCCGGCAATGGTCGAGGCTGCCGTTGCAAGGCTTGAATTGTGGGACTGCCCTGTCGGCTCCGTCACCCACAAGGGGAGAGCAAAAGACCTGCGCAAAGACTAGTCCTGATATACAGTTCGGGAGTGCAGCCGGCCCTGCTTTGTTGGGGACCCCACGATTTCAACACATGAGCGACTTTGTAAGAATCCAGTTGGAACGACTCGAACCTCGAGTGCGCGCCGTAATGGCCGAAATTACCCGCGTGCAGGTTGTGCGCTTCAGCTCGACGCCCTGCTGGCGGCCAGCTTTGAACGTTTATCGTTGTTCAGATCGCTTTGTTGTTTGTGTGGACCTGGCGGGCGTTGGACGGGGGGAAATCTCCGTTACGGTGGAACCGCACCGCCTGCGCCTGGCCGGCTACCGGCCTCCTCCCGAACGTCACATGGAAGACCGAGGACCGGTCCAGGTTTTCAACATGGAAATAGATTTCGGACGGTTCGAGCGCGAATTGTCATTGCCCGAGGAGATAGAGCCGAAACGTGCGTCCGCTGAGCAGCGGGATGGCTGGCTTTGGATCCAACTACCTCTCAAAGACGTTTCATGAACCCGCCCTTGGACCATGCTGTAAGCCGCCGCCCTGACGCCGAGGCGGAGTCACCCGCCCCAAGCGCAGTGGTCGTGAAAGAACAAGCCGGTTCCTCGAGCATCCAACCAACGATCCCAATCGGCGCCGGAGCGGCTTCCCAACCGGATGAGCGGCTCACGGTTCCCGACACGTTGCCGATACTGCCCGTGCGCAATACGGTCGTGTTTCCGGGCGTGATGCTGCCTCTGAGCGTTGGTCGGGCCTCGTCACGCAAGCTGCTGGAAGAATCGCTCGCGCACTCCAAGATCATTGGCGTCTTCACGCAGAAGGACGCCACACGCGACGAACCAACCGCGGACGAACTGCACCGCGTCGGTGTGGCGGCTACCGTGATGAAGCTAATCCGGGGTGCGGAAGACCAAATCCTGCTGGTGGTGCAAGGCCTGGAGCGCATCTCCATACGCAAGGTTCTCCTGACCCACCCCTTTATACGGGCCGAAGTCGAAATGCTTCCCTCGACGGTCCCGCCTCCCCAGGACAAAGAGTTTGAAGCTATTGTGCGCAGCCTTCGAGACTCGGCGATGAAACTACTCGAATTGGGCGGAGAGGAAACGGAGCCGTTGCGGCTGGCGGTTCTCAACATCGAGGCCCCGGGTCAACTGGCTGATCTTCTCGCCGGCACCATCAACCTGGATACTGCCCAAAAGCAGGAACTGCTCGAGGAGTTGGACGTGGTCAAGCGCGTGCGCGCGATACACGAACGGGTGGGCGGTCAACTGGAAATCGCCCAACTCCAACACAAGATTCAGCAGAATGTATCGTCCTCGTTCAGTGACCAACAACGCCGCGCCTATTTAAGAGAGCAGGTCAAGGCCATCCAGAAGGAACTGGGGGAGAGTGAGGACGGCGTTGAGCAACAAACCGCTGAATTGCGCAAGCGTCTCGAAAACGCTTCTCCCCCAGCGGCAGTGATGGAACAAGTCGAACGCGAATTGCGCCGTCTCAGTCATTTGCATCCAGCCAGCCCCGAGTATTCCGTTATCGTCACTTACGTTGAGACGATTGCCGAGCTGCCCTGGAGAAAACTCACCCCGGACAACCTGGATTTGGATCGAGCCAAAAAGCTCCTCGACCAGGACCACTTCGATCTCGAGAAGGTGAAGCGCCGGTTGATCGAGTACCTGGCCGTGCGGAAACTGAACCCGGAGGGCCATGGCCCGATTCTTTGTTTCGTTGGCCCACCTGGGGTTGGCAAAACCAGCCTGGGCCAGTCAATTGCCGACGCGTTGGGCCGCAAGTTTGTCCGTTTAAGCCTGGGCGGGGTGCATGACGAGGCGGAAATTCGTGGTCACCGGCGGACTTATATCGGATCCATGCCTGGCCGCGTCATTCAGGAAATCCGTCGTGCCGGTTCGCGCAACCCGGTGCTCATGCTCGACGAGATAGACAAACTAGGCGCCGACTTCCGCGGCGACCCCGCGAGCGCGCTGCTGGAAGTGCTTGACCCGCGCCAAAACCATGCTTTTGTCGACCACTACCTCGATGTCCCGTTTGACCTATCCCAAGTGATGTTCATCGCAACCGCCAATATCATGGACACGGTGCCGGCCCCGCTTCGTGATCGCATGGAGGTTATTGCCCTCCCGGGCTACACCGACACAGAGAAGTTTGAGATCGCCCGCCGTTACTTGGTCAAACGTCAGCTTCAGGAAAACGGTCTGGCAGATGATAAATACGAGTTCTCTCAAGAAGCTTTGCGGCGTATTATTGGCGATTACACCCGGGAAGCCGGCGTACGCGAATTGGAGCGCCAAATTGGCGCGGTCTGCCGGGCGGTTGCAGCCCATGTGGCTCGGGGCGAGGTGACGGCCACGACTGTGAACCCCGAGTCTGTCCAGGAGGTGCTCGGTCCGGCTAAATACATTCGCGAATCGCAATTGGCTACCGGTAAACCAGGCGTGGTTACAGGTCTTGCCTGGACCCCAGTCGGCGGCGAGATCCTCCACATCGAGGCACTCCGCTATCCGGGTCGCGGCCACATTCTACTCACCGGACAAATCGGCGACGTGATGAAGGAAAGCGCCCAAGCCGCCTTAAGCCTGGTAAAGAGTCGAGCCAAGGAACTGGGGATAGAGCCGGGCGCGTTTAAAGACGCCGATGTGCATATTCACGTGCCTGCGGGCGCCGTTCCCAAGGATGGTCCTTCGGCCGGCGTGGCCATGTTTGCGGCCCTGGCATCGCTCTTCAGCAACACGCCTGTCCGCACCGAGACGGCCATGACCGGAGAAATCACGCTGCGCGGGCTGGTGCTGCCAATTGGTGGACTGAAGGAAAAGTCTCTCGCCGCGCAGCGCGCCGGATTGAAAAGGGTGATCATTCCCAAGCTCAACCAGAAGGACCTGGCGGACGTGCCCGCCGAAGTGAAAGAAAAGCTGGAGTTCGTATCGGTTGAAACGGTCGACGAACTGTTAACGGCCGCATTGACCGGTTGGCCGCATCATCACAACCCGAGGTCAAAAATGAGCGGGGCCAAGCCCGGGAACTGCAAGCGGGCAAAGCCCGCTCGGCTTGTCGGTCGAACCAAATCATCCGGAACCAAAAACCCTGCAGTTCGTGCGCGAGCCTCTGGTAGGTGACGCAAGGCGTCCCATTCGAATGTGATTTCCGCAGACGTCAGCTGTGTCCTTTTTCGCGTCATCCGAACGGACGAGAAATTGATGATTGCAAGTTCAGCCTGTCGCGTGCTTGAGCCCAAGCAAACAGGTGGACTGCCTCGGGTTAAAAATGGTTGTGAAAGAAATTAGGATTACCGCGCCTAAACAAAGACCAAAGCGGGCCTCTCGAGCCACGAGCTTACGCAACATGGACGCCTGCTGGGGAGCGGGGTAAATTTAACTCGCCTCGACAATCCGCTGTTAAAGAAAGCCCCCAAGTTGGGACACATTAAACCTCGCTCGCTCGGTCATCGTGCCGTGGGCTAGCAATGATCAGGATGGCGAACTCGATACCCGATGTCCCATGAACGGTCCTGACCGACGCAGGCGCAGGCGGCGCAGGCCATACCTTTTGACCGTGAATGAGTAAGGTAGTAGGATGCCGGGAAAGCCTGAAGCCAACCACCTATGACAGGCCGCCTGTACGAAGAATTGCATGGTTTCCGATTGTAAAGACAAGCCCTGCGCGTCGCTAAAGGGAAAGGACATACATTATGAATCGCCTCTTGACAGTTGCCGCAACCGCCCTCGGGTCTGGCCTGGGGTGGCCATCATGGCACTGCCTGAGAAGTAAGCGCGAGCCTTGTCCATCGATCCCGACGTTTATCAAGACCTCGCAAGCGGAGAAGTGACTTGATTCATTATGAAAATCGCGATCATTGGTGCGACCGGAAATGCGGGCACACGGCTGGTGGCAGAAGCCCTCCGGCGCGGACACGAAGTTACTGCCATCGCCCGGCATCCCCAAAAACTAACCGCCCTCCCGAAAGTGATACCGCGGACCGGCGACGTGAACGAGCCGGACGGATTGGCCCGGCTCATCACCGGTCACGCCGCCGCCATCACCTCAGTCCGGCTCCAGTCGCTCAATTCGCGGACGGTCATTGCTGCTGCCAGGCAGGCGAAACTCAAGCCATTGTTGGTCGTGGGCGGTGCTGGTAGTTTGGAAGTCGCCCCGGGAGTGCAACTGGTGGACACGCCCGAGTTTCCGGCGGCCTACAAAGCCGAGGCGCTGGCAGCGCGCGATTGCCTGAACGCACAGCGCAGCGAGGAGAATCTGGAGTGGACATTTCTTTCGCCGTCGGCCGAGTTTGCGCCCGGTGAACGCACGGGCAAGTTTCGAATCGGCAAGGACCGTTTGCTCACCCTCCCGGATGGCGAGAGCAAGATTTCGATGGAGGATTTCGCCATTGGCATGCCCGATGAACTGGAACATGCCCAACACATCCGCGAACGATTCACCGTTGGATATTGAGACCTATGACGGCGGGATCAAAGCCTCCTCCTCGCCCGATCCACCCGCAGGTCCGGATCGGCCACGTACACCTGAAGGTGGCCGACCTGGACCGCGCGTTGCGCTTTTACCGCGACGTGCTCGGGTTCGAGGTGACACAGGGCTACGGCCAGGATGCGGTGTTCATTTCCGCCGGGGGGTATCACCATCATATCGGCTTGAACACGTGGGAAAGCAAGCATGGAGCGCCTCCGGCCCCGGGGACCACAGGCTTGTACCACCTGGCCATCCTCTATCCAACACGTGCGGCGCTGGCCGATGCGCTGCGGCGTTTGATCGAGGCGCGGGTTCCCCTCCTTGGCGCTGCCGACCATGGTGTCAGCGAAGCGCTGTACCTGGCCGACCCCGATGGAAACGGTGTCGAGTTGTATTGGGATCGGCCGGAGTCCCAATGGCCGCGCAACCCGGACGGGAGCCTGGCGATGTATACGCGGCAGCTGGATCTGGACAACCTGATCGCCGAGGCCCAACCCGCAGCATGAGCGCCCTGAAGTGCATCGTGAAACCGCTGAGCCTGGGTATAGCGCTGTTGTGCATTTTGAGCGGCTACGCCGGTGTGCAGCAACGCAATAGGCTGGAACCAGCCGTCGCGCTGTCGCCTTCATCAATGCCCCGCATCGGCACGGTGGATGAGCGCTACCAGTCCCACAATATCGAGATGCTGGAGGTGACCGGCGGATGGTTCTGGAAACCCTACGGGCAGGCCGTCACTGCACGCTCTCGACCCTCATCTACGGCATCGGGCGAAACACCGGCCGGCATGAACCCCAACGCCTACGCCTTTCGGCCGCCAATCAACCTGGCCAACTCCCGGCGACGCAAGCTCGCGGCCGCGTTGGGACCGGCGTATGTGCGCGTCAGCGGGACGTGGGCGAATACGACCTACTTTCCCGACTCCGATCAAGCGCCGAAGGCGCCGCCTTCAGGGTTCAATGGCGTGCTAACGCATCAGCAATGGAAAGACGTCGTCGAGTTCGCGCGTGCGGTCGATGCCGAAATCGTCTCCTCATTCGCCATCAGCCCGGGTACACGTGACGCGACCGGTGCCTGGACGCCGGAGCAGGCGCGGCGATTTGTGGCCTACACGCGTTCGGCCGGTGGACGCATCGCGGCAGCGGAGTTCATGAACGAGCCGACGTTCGCGGCCATGGGCGGCGCGCCCCCCCGCTACAATGCCGCCGACTACGGCCGAGACTTCAAGATCTTCCGCGCATCCGCCCGCAAGGACGCTCCGGACATGCTGATCCTCGGCCCCGGCTCCGTCGGGGAGACGACCGGCGGCTGGGGCGTAGCCTATGGAAACAACGCGATGCTCAAAACACGCGACCTGCTGGCGGCCTGCGCCCCCGAGCAGGTGGACGCATTCTCCTACCATCACTACGGCGCCACCTCACAGCGCTGTGCCGGCGCGGGCATGCCGGGAACGACCGCCGCGGACGCACTATCCGAGCAGTGGCTGCTCCGGACGGACCAAACACTGGCATTTTACCAGGAACTCCGCAACGAGTTCGATCCCGGCAAACCGATGTGGTTGACCGAGACCGCCGACACTGCCTGTGGCGGAAACCCCTGGGCCTCCACCTTTCTCGATTCGTTCCGCTATCTTGACCAGCTTGGACGGTTGGCGCGGCAGGGTGTACAGGTGGTCATGCACAACACGCTGGACGCCAGCGATTATGGCCTGGTTAACGAGAACACACTCGAACCCCGGCCGAACTATTGGGCAGCGCTGCTCTGGAGAAGGCTCATGGGCACCACCGTGCTCGATTCCGGCATCCCCCCCAAGCCGGGTTCCACATATACGCCCACTCCCTGCGTGGCGTGCCAGGCGGCGTCGCGCTGCTCGTCATCAATGCCGACCGGTCCGCCTCCCGGACACTCTCGATTCCTGCAAAGTCGCAGCGTTACACACTCTCGGCGCTTCACCTGGAAGGGTCACATGTTCAGTTGAACGGCAAGGAACTTCTGTTGACCACAAACGATGATTTGCCCGAACTACACAGCATTGACGTGCCCGCCGGGAAGGTGACGTTTGCCCCAGCCAGCATCACTTTCCTGGCCTTGCAACAGGCTGGAAACAGCGTGTCGCGTTAGGAACCATTAGGATTCGCCTTTCCGGTTCCCTGAAGCATGGCCACTCGAGGCACGATGAGTCCGACGATGTTAAGCTTTAAATGCAGGCGAAGGAGTCAGGCGGTTTTCTTGCCCTTGGGCACCGTCAGCATGATCGACACGGTAGCCACCAACACCATGAATACATTGAAGGCCAGCCCGATTATGGCCGCCTCGCGGATCGCCAGGTTGTCTTGACGACCTTGGAAGGTAATAACGCCTTCGAGCCAGTTGATGGCTGCCGGATTGGCGCTGAGCGCGGTGAATATAGCCGCGGAAATGGCCACACCAAACGCGGCGCCGAGAGAGGAGGCCATCTTATAAATGCCGGCGCCGGAACCCACCTGGGCTGCCGGCAAGCTTGAAAGCGCCGCGTCCGTCGAGGGAGTGGCGTAGAAAGCCAGACCGATTCCGTAAAGGCTGTAGCCGATGATCGCGAAGAGCTTGTAGTCCGCGAGCATGAGGTTCGACGGCAACAAGAGAATGATCGAGAGTCCCGTGATCAGGCAGCCCTGGATCATTGGCTTGCGCGCTCCTGACCGCTGCAGGAGCTTTTCTCCTACGCGAATGAAGGCGATGATGGCGATCGCGTATCCGAGCGTCAGCATGCCGGCCTGCTGCGCTGTCATATTCCCGCCCAGTTGGACGAGTTGCAGCGAGACAAGCAAGGTGCCGGCGGCGCCGTTGAGCAAGAAATTCGAAATCGTTGCGCCCGTATAGGTCCGGTTGTGAAACAGCTTGAAATCGACAAAAGAGTTCGGGATCCGCGACTCGATCCTGAAGAACAGGGATCCGAAGAGGAGGATGAGAGCCGAAAGCGACAGAGTCAGCGGACTGGTCCAACCGAGCTTGTTGCCCTCCGTGACAACAACCTGCATCGCGATCATGGCCACCATGAAGCTCGCAACGCCGGCAAGGTCGAACTTGCTAGAGGTCTGGCCTTCGGCTTTGCTCTCAGGCGCGCCTTTCATCAGTGCCATGCCGAGCACCGCGACCGCGACGGAAGCGAAGAAAATCCAGCGCCAGCCGAAATTCTGTGCGACGAAGCCGCCAAACAGGGAGCAGAGGCCGGAGCCGCCCCAGGAGCCGATTGACCACATGCTGACGGCGCGCTGGCGTGCCTCGCCGTCCCAGAAGGTCTTAACCAACGCAAGGCTTGCCGGCATAATGCAGGCTGCCGACAGGCCCTGCATGGCGCGGCCAGGCAGAAGAAAGTATGGTGCGACCGTTCCGCTCGGCGCGAAACCGATCAACAGCGATCCGATGATGCTCAGCACGAATCCGGCCATCACGATTCTAACGCGACCGATGCGGTCGGCCAAACCACCGATAAAAACGATGAAGATGCCGGAGAACAGCGCGGTGATGGCGACCGCAATATTCATGGAACTGGTGTCTAGTCCGAGATCCTTCTGCATGTCTGGCGCGACGTTCAGCGTCGTCTGGGCAAATAACCAGAACGCCAAGACACCCATGATTATGCCCAACAGCAATCTGTCGTTTCCCCTAAATCCCGTTGGGGCGCCGGTTGGACCGGCAGCAGGATTGAGGGCCCTATTTATTGACGAGGGTATATGAGCTCTCCCGAGTTATGATTGTTAGGAGCGCTGACCGCCACAGCTCAGCGCACGAAAGACGACGCCATCTTTCATTACGAAATCCACCTTGGCGGTGGCGCCGATGTCGGCGATGGGGTCGCCGGGCATGGCTACAATGTCGGCGAGCTTGCCCGGGGCGAGAACGCCAAGATCGCAGCGACCCAGTAGCTCGGCGGCTACGCTCGTGCCTGCCTTCAAGGCACGCACCGGACTTAGACCCGCCTTAACCATCGCTTGGAACTCCAGGATGCCATGGCTGAACGGAAACATGCCGCAGTCGGTGCCGTAGGCGACTTTTACAGGGCTTCCGGCCAACAACCGCTGGGACGCCAGGATTCCCTCACTGTCGCGCCGGAACTTCCATACCGCCTGGCATGGCAGGGCGCCGGCTTGCAGCTCGTGTAGGTCCTCCTGGGTCATCTGCATCGTCGGGACGATATAGGCCCCGGCCCGCTCCGCCATGTCGATCCCTTCGGCGTCTATCAGATAGGCGTGTTCGAGACTGCGTGCGCCGCAGCGGATGGCCTGCTTGCATCCCTCTGCGGCGCCTGTGTGAACGGCAACAGGCATGCCGAGCCGATGTGCGGTCGATGTCAGCGCTTCCATCTCGTCCTCGAACCAGGTCACCCGGGCAGGATCGTCGCCGGGGCTGAAATAACCGCCGGTGTTGGTGGTCTTGATCCAGTCGCTGCCGAAGGTGTGCTCGCGCCGCACCAACGCTCTGATGTTCCCGAGATCATCGGCAATTGCCGAAACCGGCAACGTCCAGCGCGAGCCATAAAAGCCACGGAGGTCGCCGTGGCCGGCGCTCGCACTGATGATGTGCGCCGCGACGAAGAGCCGCGGTCCTTCCACAAGGCCCGCATCGAGCGCGTTGCGCAGATCGACGGTCGGCCAATCCGGATCGACGCTGCCGAGATCGCGCAGAGTCGTAAACCCGTAATTCATATATTCGCGGGCCAGACTCAAGCCCTTGAGCGCCTTGGCCGCAGAAGATTGGAGCGTTTGCAGCGCGAGGTTCGCGGCGTCCATCGTGAGGTGAACATGGGTGTCGATGAAGCCGGGGCTCACCGTCCGCTCGGAGAGATCAATCACCCGAGCGCCGGGCGGTCGCCCCACCGACCGCTCGACCTTTGTAATGCGGTTGCCCTCGACGAGTATTTCAGCCGGCCCGGTCAGGGAATCGGAGAGACCGTCGAACACACGGCCGCATACTAGAACAAGCGTGGTCATCTCAGGGCCTCCTTGTGCCGTTATCCTCCCGATCCTTTGACGCGGCCGGTTGCTCGCGTTGGTTGGCGATCGGAAGATGCCAGCCGCGGCGAATGGCCATGAACCGGAGCCAGAAGCAGAGGACCGCGCCGGCGATCGTCACCGCCGTCGCCGGGAGCCGCAATGCGGAGCCGACCACAACCACGGCGGCACCGGCCAGAGCAGCGATGGCGTAAAGATCAGCGCGCAATACGGTGGGGATCTCGGCCACGAGTACATCCCGAGCCATGCCGCCGCCGATTCCCGTCAACATGCCAAGCATCACAGCGGCCACCGGGCCAAGATGAAATGCAAGGGCCTTGTCGGTGCCCTCGACGGCAAAGAGAGCCAGACCGGCAGCGTCGCACAACAGCACCGGAGTCCGCAGTCGGTCGATATCCGTATAGCGAAAGAATGTAACAATGCCGGCCAGCATGCAAACAGCCACATAACGCCAATCATTGATTGCCAGCGGCGGAGTGGCTCCGATCACCACGTCGCGAATGATTCCGCCGGAGTTACCGGCCATGAAGGACAGGACGAGGACTCCGAAGATATCGAGCCTGCGCCTTACGCCCGTCAGGGCTCCGCTCAACGCGAAAACAAATGTGCCGGCCAGGTCAAGGGCTACATTAAAACTTTCCATTTATCAGGGTGTCTTCGACACAAGTCGCGATGGAGCCAACCAGGCTCTTGCGGCCACCACCAGGGACTGCACTCCCGTCTCCAAAGTTGGATGAATCACGGGCGCAAAGTGCGGGTTGTGATTGCTCGGAATATCAGCCAGCCGGCCGGCTTTTTTAGCCTTGGCATATTGAACCGGATCAATCCCGCCAACGAACCAAAAGACCGAAGGCACATGCCATTCGGTTCCAAAGCACCCAAAGTCCTCGCTCGCCATTGTTGGTTTGGTGGTCTGAACTTGGTTGGCCGGGAAGCTCCTTCGAAATGCTTCAACCACCCGGTTGGTTGCCGCCGGGTCGTTCGTCACAAGAGAATAACGATCCAGAGGTGTAATTTCCGGCGCTCTGGGGGCTCCAGACGCAGCAGCCTCGGCATTGACTATCCGCTTGATCGCCGCGAGCACGCGTTTGCGCACTCCTTCATCAAACGTGCGCACGTTCAGCTTGATGATTGCCTCGCCAGGAATGACGTTTTCTTTCGTGCCGGCCTCAAGCGCACCAATAGTGACAACGGCGGACTCGGTGGGAGCCACCTCGCGGGAGACGATAGTCTGGAGCCGTATGACTGTTGATGCCGCCATCACTACTGGGTCAATGCTGGTCTCTGGCATTGACCCGTGGCCGCCACGGCCAAACAATCGGATTTGCAGACTGTCGGCAGCCGACGTGATGACACCCGCGCGGCCGGCGAGTGTTCCGGCTGAAAGGCTCATCACGTGTTGACCAAGCACCACATCCGGTTTGGGAAATCGTTTAAACAGCCCATCGTCAATCATCGCTTGCGAGCCCTCGGCGGTTTCCTCGCCCGGCTGAAAAACAGCCATTACCGTTCCGCGCCAGCTATCCCGCGCCTGGGCAAGAAACCTAATGGCACCAACCAACCATGTGACGTGCATGTCGTGACCGCAAGCGTGCATCACCGGCACAGTTTTGCCTTCACGGTCGGTTGCGGTCAACTTGCTGGCGTAGGGAAGGCCGGTCAATTCCTTCACCGGCAGCGCATCCATGTCCGCGCGCAGCATGACCACCGGCCCATCTCCATTACGCAGCAAACCCACGACGCCGGTCTTCCCAACTCCAGCGGTCACTCGGTAACCTGCTGCGCGAAGCCGCAAAGCTGCCAGGCGTCCTGTCCGCGTTTCTTGCATGGAGAGCTCAGGGTGGGCGTGAATGTCCTTATAAAGTGCTTCCAGGTCCGGCAACAGTTTCTTAAGGCTGTCTCGAAATGTATTGGCCGATTCTGAAGTATTGGCGCCGTCAGATTCAGAACTTGGTGCTTTCATTTTGCTATCGATTAGTTCGGGTTAGCCGCTTTCCGCACAAGGACCGAGTTGACCGCTCATCCGCTGGATTCGACGGTGGGGCGGTGCCAAGATGCAGGGCATCAACCTCGATCTTAACCGACCGAGGCTGGGTCTGCCCGATCCAGTGTGGAAGGAGCGAAATAAACATTGAACGTGTCGGCGTCTGTTTTTCTCAGTGGTGGACCCCAATGTTTGGACCACCAAACGCAGAATTAAGTCAGGCTCTCCGGCTCTGCGTGATGAGTTTTGTTTGCTTTCACTGTTCTTCGTTTCCACTATTAAACCACTCCGAGGCTCTGACGTCCAACCCGAAGTGCCCCTCTGGAGTTGGCGGCTTTCGCAGTTGCGGTGCAGTTGGCGTCGGCATTGCTATTTGTCCTGGAGGCGCGAGTGTCGGGAAGAGTTGAGTGAGCCGATGGAGGTGGCTCGATGTAAACAGGGCAGAAGCGGTTGCTGGCCGGGAAGTTGGAGCCGAGGGAGTATCGGCGATGGAAGTTCTACCTGACATCGCCGCACTTCAACGGGCATCACGTTGCGTGTTTCTCTGATCTCACCTCATTCCTGGCCTACCCTGGCGTTACCGAAATGT
>Ga0335078_10010666_pt1 | contig 13605 bp, 9 predicted proteins | sample Lox_Sample_32_FD_206711 | JGI IMG/M metagenome (GOLD analysis project Ga0335078, IMG submission 206711) | Soil microbial communities from Loxahatchee National Wildlife Refuge, Florida, United States - Lox_Sample_3.2 | ecosystem: Environmental > Terrestrial > Soil > Wetlands | place: USA: Florida...
ACAGCGTTGGGGATGGCCGAGTTGGCGGTCGCGAAATACATCGCGGGATAGCCACCGTCGGCGAACTTCGCCATGCTGGTCTGGGGAACGCCGTGGCTGTAGTCTACGGCGTTGTCCGAATCTTTAATGTTGGCCAGGCGCACGTTCTGCGGATCCGCGGCGCCCCCGCCACCCAACTCGCTGGGATCATCAGAGAGCAGAACGCGGATCTGGGCCAGGTTATAGAGCCGCGAGCCGCCCAGAGGCGAGGTCGAGGACTCAGCGGCGGGAGGCCGGCGAATGATTTCGTACTGTTGCGGGCCGGTGGTGGTGCCAGTGGCTCCGGTGACAAAGGGCAGGCTTAAGTTGGTAGCGCCGGTGCCGAACTTGGTGTTGCCATTGTCGCCGTCGATGATGTAACCGGCGTAGTTGGTAAGGGACAAGGTTTGCCACGACAGTCCGCTGACGTCCGCGGTCCCATCATTGTAGGCGGAGGTTGGACCGAGGACCACGCTGCCTTCGGTGGCGTCGAGAGCGCGGCAATGCGGCTTGGCGCCCGAGCATCCGTTGGCCGCGGTCGGGATTACGACGGTGCCCGTCGATCCGTTACCGGCCAGGGTGTTGCCGTTGGGCAGCAGCTGGCGAACCACGTTGCCGTAGGCAGAAATCTTGTCGCCGAAGGTCAGAGTGTTGCCGCCGCCTTCCGCCAGATACAGATCGCCATTGGTATGCACACGACCGCCGAAGGTGAAGTTGGGGCCGGCGAAAAAGGAAAGATCGGAATCGGAGAAGATGCCGAACTGAAACACGGGGATTAACGCCACCTCGACCGTACGAGACATGTTGACTTCATCGCCCAAGGGTCCTTGTGCGGTCGCTTCCAGGGTTACGGGGAGAATCTGGGCGTAGAGTCCGCCATTCTGGCCGGAAGCTACCTGGCCGTAAGAGGTGAGCAGGTTGCCGCTGGCATCAGTGGCCGCGGTCAGCGTGTACACCGGATATGCGATCATGGCGGTGTTGGCCGGCGCCAGGGCGCTGAGGGCGGCGATCTGCGAGGCGGTGGGCGATTCGATGTTCTTGAACGTATTAGACAGGTTGGCGGTCATCTGCTCGATGGCGCCTTCGGCGGCGTGGAAGGTCGAATTATTCTGCGTATCCTGAGTTCCGACCTTGACCTCGGTGTTGACCATCATGAGCAGGCCGATTGCAATGCCGGACATCAACAGCAGCAACATCAGGGTTGCAATCAGCGTGAACCCCATCGCATTCCGTTTGGACTTAATCATCGCTTGACTCCTCGTTGCCATCTGCAAAATGCCTCCCCGCGAATTCTCAGTGAAACGCATACCGGTTGTTGTAGCTCAGGTTGCGCGCGCTCATGGAAGTCTGCACGTCGTAAGCCTGATATCCCTTGGTAGCGATCAGCGCGCTGCGCGCCCCGTCGAGCTGGCTGTGAATGGTGAAATGGGCAATGTTGATTTTGCGAATTACGTTGGGGGCGACGGTATTGCCTTGCGTCGGATCACCCAGCTGGCTCAGAAGATCGCCGGCGGCGTTATAGGTATCGTAGGTAAATTGCATGTTCACGATGTTGTCGGCCACCGGAGCGGCGGTGTGCCCGCTGACCTGGCGGTAGAGAATGGTGGTTCCCGTGGTCTGGCCACTCGGGTCCGCAATGTTCTGGAGGTAATACGTGATCACCAGAAGGCGGCTGGCGGTGCTGCCCGCGACTCCGGCGGGGGGCACGCTGGCGAAGCCGGAAACCTGGGTCAGATCGTTGGTCTGTCCGTTCTGGTTCAGATTAAGCGCGTCTTTATCGGCGAAGGTGACGAGGTAAGTGCTGCCGGGTGCGGCGGCTCCGACCGCTCCGGCCACATTCGTGACTTCCGCAACCGCGTATCCGAGGGGCGTGCTGACCAGCAGGACGTCGCCCGGAGTGAGACCGACGACCGAGTCATTCACTGCCTGGGGATAGGCGATACCCGGCGGCAACACGCAGTTCGAGGGAAGAGGAAGAGCCGGCGCGGTGAAAGTGATTTCGTTCCCGGGAACGATAAAGGTTGCGGTATAGCAGCCGAGAGGCAAAGTGGTGTCGCTATAGACGACCGTAATGATGTCGGTGCCGCCGCCGCCGGGGATGGTGGCGCCGGGCGGAGTGATACCCAACTGGTATCCCGACATGATCGGGTAGAGAGTCGGAGAGCAGGCGCCTGCTGGAATGCAAGGATAGTTGACTCCGCCAATGGGCAGACAGCCGGCAGCGGTTCCGGTTTGATCACAGCCGTAAATCGGAGAGCCATTGCCGGAAGGGAGCGCGATACTTTCGCCGGCGACTCCCGTCAGCCCGGCGCCCGCCAGACTGATGTCCTTCAGCATGAGGTTCTCGGAAGCGCGCAAGTCCTGTTGCATTTCGGCGCGCTGCGAGATCACCCAGGTCGCATCCACCCCCTGGCTGAAGAGCTTCACGGCCGCGCCGACGATGAGCATGCCGAGCGCCAGAGAGACCATCAGTTCGATGAAGGTGAATCCGAATTGTCGCGATCGGGACGTTGGTTGCATAGAGTCTCTACCTGTACTCCGAAACATAGGTGGTCAGGGTGTAGTTCTGCGGCACCTTCATTCCCGGATTCATGTAGGTCACGGTGATAGTGACCAGGTTCAATTCGGGGATGGGGGCGCTGAGCGGCGGAGGGCCAGTGGCTTCCGCGATGGTGATGGTGCGCTGGTAATTGGTCAGCGGCAGAAAGACGTCGTCGGCGGTGCCGAAGATGCCGTCGGGGCCGGGCTGTTGAAGCGTCTGGTTGCCGCAGGCCGCGTCATCCGCGGTATCGATGATGCCATCCACGCCGGGGCAATAGATGGGTTGCGCTCCGGAAAGGAAGATTCCACCGGCTCCGGTGTTCTGAATGGACGCCCAGGGAATGCTGGCGGTTTCGCGCGCGGTGAGAATGCTTTCCAGCGCCTCATTGGCCAACTGCTTGGCGATGGCGTTCTGGTCCGCGCTCTGAGTGGCGGCCATAGCCAGGCCGAATACTCCCAGCAGGCTCACCAATCCGACGGTCATGACCACCATGGAGATCATGACTTCGATCAAAGAAAATCCGCTTTGGCGTCGGCGGCGTTTCGCTTGGGTTGAGGTGATGGCAGACATTACATTTGCCTCCAATATGGAGTGCCCTTGTTGGTTAACAAGCGCCAGCCGCGTAACCGTCCGGTGGCCCCCCAGAAAGTGATGGCGCGCGAGCTGTAGAGTTCGCCGTAGCGGGCGATGTAGATCACGCCGTTGTTGATGTTGCCGTTGATGTCCTGGCCCGATCCATCGGGCATGAAATAGATCACGTTCTGGGCCCCACCCGCGACGTTCTGATCGAAGTCAATGGCGGCGCCGCCCAGGCCGAAGCTATCGGGCGTGGTGCCGGCGGCGGTGGGGATGCCATTCAGAGTCTGGAAGGCGAGATCGAGGGGAAGCTGCAGGGTACTGACCACGGCGCCGGTGGCTCCCTGAGTGATGGTGATGGTGTCCGGCGGAACGGTGTTGTGGGTGAAGGTTACGTAATAGGTTTGTCGTTGCGCGACCGCAGTATCCCGCGCCTGCCGCATGGCCATGAGGGTGGTGTTGTAGGCGTTGGTCACCCGCTGCGTTTTCAGGGCGGGCTCCATCGACATGAAGCTGATGCCGGCGATGATGAGGATGATGCTCAGCACCACCATCATCTCGATCAACGAAAAACCACGCATTCGACGTCGCGCCATGAGACCTTTCTTTCCTTGAGGGAGCCGGTTCGCACAAAAGCCTTTTCGTGTGTGCGAACTCCGTGTACTGCGGAATTCCAGTCTGACCACATCCGGGGAATAGTGGCGGGGCGGTCACCGTTGCCAGTGGCGAGCCCTTGACTGTTTCATCGTAAGAGGCGGCAAAGGGCTATCAAAGTAACCGAGGGCCAGTGGAGTGCATTGGACTTACGTAAGGTAATTTCGGGGAATAACTTCGGTCATTTTGGCACACGAGAATCTGAAAATAATGGAAAAGAAGGGTAGTAGGCGGGCGGCGGCGGTCACCCGGAATGGCTTGACCAGCAGGCGTTTGCGGCCATGCGGCGTGACCTGGGTAACTTGGCGTAACCGCGGTAAGGCCCCTACCATGCTGGGAACATGGCACTCACATCTCTACTGGTGTGCGCGGACGCTGAGGCGGTGCAGGTGCTAACGCGAGTTCTCGAGGACCTTGGCATCGAGGTGGAGTCCTGCAGCGGGTTGGAGACTGCACGGGTTCGCATCGGCGAAGAAGCCTTTAGCGCGGTCATTGTGGATTGCGTGGAGGAGAGCGCTGCGGAAGGCTTCATCGCGGAGGTACGCAAGACCTCGAGGAATCAGTCCACGGTTGTGGTGGTGATGGTGGAGGGAAGAGACGCGGTGAGCGACATTTTTGCCAAGGGCGCCAACTTTGCCCTCTACAAACCAATCTCGCGGGAGCGAGCGGAGCACAGTATTCGGGCGGCGCGAAGTTTGATTCGGCAGGAGCGGCGGATTCAGCCGCGGATTCCGGTGCAGTCGCGGGCGTCGATCGCGTATCCGGGCAAAGAGGATGCGGCGGCGACGCTGGTGGATTTGAATGATCGTGGGTTGGGTGTGCGGGCGGAGGATCGGTTGCCTCCCAGCTGCAAGGTGTATTTTCAGTTTTCCCTGCCGGAGAACAGTTCGGTGGTGCGGCTGGCGGGGGAAGTGATGTGGCAGGATGCCGCCGGGCGAGTGGGGATTCGTTTTGCGCAGATACCGCAGGGATCGCGCAAGGTGCTGCAAAGCTGGGTGCAGGCGAACTCGGCCACGGAATCGAGTGCGGATCCGGTGACGGCGGCTTCGCCGGCGGACGATTTGCGCATGGGTCTGACCGCCGGCCTGGGATTGCTGACGGTCTCGGCGGCCGACCGAAGAAAACTTGAGCGGCAGACGTGCCGGCTGGGCGCGGAAGTATTTCGCGCCGCGAGCCGGGCACCCATCCGCTGCACGTTGAGCGACATCAGCGAAGCCGGTTGCTATGTCGAAGCCAGTGAAAGCCTGCCGGTGGGAAGCGCGCTGGAAATTGTGGTGCGCACCGACGAGGCGAAATTCTGCCTCGCCGGAACGGTGCAGAGCGCGCATCCGGGATTCGGCATGGGAGTGCGCTTCAACCTGCGCAATGAAGAACAGAAGAAGCAGGTGCAGCAGCTGATTCTGTGCGCGCGGGCGGAAGCAAAAGCCGGCGAGTAGCTACGGGTTCTCCCGCAACACCACCACGTCTGACGAGGTCTGCTTGCGCAGAACGGCCAGCCACTTCCCATCGGCGGACCAATCAAAATCAAATATTCCACCGGCAGTGAAGTTGGTGAGTTGGCGCCCCGGGGAACCGTCCAGCGGTTGCAGCCAAAGGTTATGGACATCCTTTTCGCTGATGGCATAAACCAGGGCTTTGCCGTCGCGGGTGAAGCGGACGCCTCCGGTGTTGAGTTCAACGTTCACGCGCGGATCCGGATTGATAAGTTGCGGCCTGGATTGCGGTGAACCATTCACGTCTACGATGGCGATATAAGCGTGTGAGCCGTGAGTCACAGGATCGTTAGTAAAGGAAACGATCGCCAGCTTTTTTCGGTCGGGAGAAAATCCCACCCGGCCGAGCTGTTCGAAGGCGTTGGCGACCACTCCTCCGGGAATCGAAGCGGGCGAGCCACCCGCCAACGGGACACGCATAGGCGTGAGAAGACTGTCGGTGTAATACGCCCACCGGCTGTCGGCGGAGCAGGCGGGAGCGGCGTCGAAAGTTCGGTTGTCCAACTGCTTTGGGTCGGAGCCGTCAGGGTTCAATCTCCAGATGGTGCTGTCGTTGGTGCCACCGCGAAAACGCCAGTTGACGAGAACAGTTCCGTTGGCGCATTCCGATAACGACAATACCGCTGCCGCGGGATCAGCCGCCAGGGTTGCGCGTTTCCTGCCGGCGGTATCAATTCTCTCCAGGTTAGAGCCGTCCGAGATGAGCAGATTTCCGTCCGCCGACCAGGCGAAGGCCTGCACGTTCTCCATTTCCGTGACAGGTGTATCGCCGGCGGACAATGCCTGCGCGGGAAAAACCTGCAGCGTCATCGTAGTTTTTACCTGCACGGTGGCGGCGGACTTGCCGTCATCGGAAACCGTGAGGCTGGCATAGCTGTTGGCGTCCCGGGTCACGGGCCTCACTTTGCTCCCCACGCCGGAGATGATTCCTATTTGCCGCCGCTGGAAATTCGGCCCCTTTTCCGAATACTCCACCAGCAAGCGGTCGGGTTGCGGCAGCCATTGCAGGTCGCGGAAGATGTTTTGCGGAAGATCGGCCCAAAGCCCGTAATGCGCGCCGGCAAGATCAAAGCGGGTGAGTGCGCCCGGCTGATCGGTGTAGCCGTAGCTGCTGTATAAGATCCATTTTCCATCCCGAGACCATGCAGCGAAGCGGGGAAAATCGTTGTTACCGATTCTGTTCATGGTGCCAAGAAACAGTACGGTTTCGTTGCTGCCGTCGGGATTGGCGGAGAGGAAACGGAACTTGCCCACCTCCGGATCGTTGCCGCGAACGTAGGAAATCAGGCGACCGTCAGGCGAGAAGGTGACGTTGCTGTCAACATCCAGGGCGATGAGTTGCCGGGCGCCGCCGAGAACCGGCAGCCGGTAAAAATTCCAGATGGCGCTGGAGGTTCTTTGCCGGTAGTAGACATAGTTGCCGTCGGGCGAAAAAGACAGCGACATAAACTGGACGGGGTCGGGCTCGGTAATCTGGGTGTCACTGCCAGTCAGGATGTTGCGCAGCCAGAGGCCGTGTTTCCCGCGATCGGTTTGCTCGTTCAAGAGATATTTGCCATCGGGCGAAATGGCGGTGAATTCAGCTTTGCCCGTGTTGGTAATTTGGGTGACGGTGAAATCATGAAAAGGCTCGGGCCCGGAGCGGGTGAGCAGCGCGTACACACCGAAGCCAGCCGCACATAGAACGATGAAAGCGAGAAGTAAAGTCATCGCGAGACCGGCACGGCGCTGGCGAGCGATGGTCGTTGCGGCGGCGGTGGTTTGCGATGTTCGGGAGACGGGGTTGCGCCCTGATTCTGTCTCCCGCTTCAGGCGCTTTAAATCGGCGCGCAGATCGGCGGCCGTCTGATAGCGCAGCTCGCGATCTTTTTCGAGGGCGCGGCCGACGACCTGATCGAGAGGCTCGGGAAGCGTGGGATTGCGGTTTGTCGGGGACGAGGGAATCTCGTCGAGGATAGCTTTGAAGACCATGGCCGAAGTCTTTCCCACGAAGGGCAATTTGCCGGTGGCCATTTCGTAAAGAACCGTGCCCAGCGAAAAAATGTCGGTGCGAGCGTCCAGGTCGTCGCCGCGAACCTGCTCCGGCGACATGTAAGCGACGGTGCCCAGGGCGACGCCGGGGCTGGTCAGCATTTCTGGGCGAGTAACGGTGGCAGCGTCAGAGCTGGCAGGTTCGTCGGCGAGTTTGGCGAGGCCGAAGTCGAGGACTTTGCACTCGCCGTGGGCGGTGACGATGATGTTGCCCGGCTTGAGATCACGGTGCACGATGCCACGGCGATGAGCGGTGTCGAGGGCGTCGGCGATTTCGATTCCGTAGCGCAGAGTTTGTTCGAGCGAAAGCGCGCCGGCAGTCAGGCGAGCGGAGAGCGACTCGCCTTCCAGGTACTCCATGACGAGATAGTCGGTGCCTTCCTGGTGGCCGATGTCGAAGAGGGTGCAGATGTTGGGATGTTGCAGGGCGGAGATGGCGCGGGCTTCACGCTCGAAGCGCTGGCGGCGGACGGGATCGGAAGAATGATGCGACGAGATGACCTTGACGGCGACGATGCGATCCAGACGGGTGTCGCGGGCGCGATAGACTTCGCCCATTCCGCCGGCGCCGATGGCGGTGAGGATTTCGTAGGGTCCGAGTCTTGTGCCGGAAGGCAGTCCCATGGTCGGAGGAATTATAGACCCGTGGGTGAGGGCGAATTTCTTTCGCCGCTCCGCGGCTGATTTGTTCTCCAATGTCTACCCACGGCTTGCGCCGTGGGCTTTACTCTTGCGCCGCTTCGCGGCTGATTCTGGGATGCTGCTTTTTAGGGACGATTTGATTTCGGGACGCGGAGCTGGTCCCCATGTTTCGTGGTGACACGGGTGGGGACGCCCGTACTCCATTATTTATTTACTTGTTTACTTAGTCGCGCTAATCGCAGTTTCTTCCTGGACGGCCTGGCGGAAGTAGTCGAGGGACATGCGCAGTCCGGTTTCGAGGTCGATCTTGGGCTCCCAGCCCAGCAGGGTTCTGGCTTTGGTGATGTCGGGGCGGCGCTGCTTGGGATCGTCCTGGGGCAGGGGTTCGTAGCGGATTTCGCTCTTCGATCCGGTGACGGCGATCACCCGCTTGGCGCATTCGAGAATGGTGAACTCGGTGGGATTGCCGATGTTGACGGGGAAGTGCTCGGACGATTTTGACAAGCGAATGAAGCCGTCGACTTCATCGCTGACATAGCAGAAGCTGCGAGTCTGAGCGCCGTCTCCGTAGACGGTTAGAGGTTCGCCGCGCAGCGCCTGCTTCATGAAGTTGGGAACGACGCGGCCGTCGTTCAGCTGCATGCGCGGACCGTAGGTGTTGAAGATGCGGACGATGCGCGTATCGACGTTGTGGTAGCGGTGGTAGGCCATGGTAAGAGCTTCGCCGAAGCGCTTGGCCTCATCGTAAACGGAGCGCGGTCCGATGGGATTGACGTGTCCCCAGTAAGTTTCTTTTTGGGGATGCTCGAGCGGATCGCCGTAGCACTCGGATGTAGACGAGATGAAATATTTGGCGCCGTACTTGCGGGCCAGTTCGAGGCAGTGCATGGTGCCGATGGAGCCGACCTGCAGGGTTTCGATGCCGTGCTTCATGTAGTCGACGGGGCTGGCGGGGCAGGCGAAGTGAAAGACGTAATCGACGCGGCCGCAATCGAAGGGCTGGTTGATGTCGATCTGGCGGAATTCGAAGCGCGAGTCCTTGCGCAGATGCTCGAGGTTGGGCAGCCGGCCGGTGAGCAGGTTGTCAACGGCGATGACCGAGTAACCTTCAGCGAGCAGGGCGTCACACAGATGAGATCCGAGAAAACCGGCGGCGCCGGTGACCAGTGCGCGGGGTTGGGTCATGTTGTCCTGAACGCTCGAGTGGCGGGTTGAGTCTCGACGGGAGAGCTCTCCGGCGTGACCGCGGGACGTCCGACGCTGTAGTAGGTGAAGCCGAGGGCGGCCATGGACTCGGGATTATAAAGATTGCGGCCATCGATCACGATGGGATATTTCAGCAGGCCGTGCATGCGAGGCAGGTCGAGGGCGGCGAATTCGTCCCATTCGGTGAGGATGAGAAGAGCGTCGGCGCCACGGGCGGCCTCATAGGGATTCTCGGCGAAGACCACGCCGGACTTCAGCACCTCGCGCGCGCGATCATGCGCGGCCGGATCGTAGGCGGAGACGCGGCAGCCTTCCTGCAGGAAAGTTTCGACGAGAGCCATGGCGGGCGACTCGCGAATGTCATCGGTGCCGCCTTTGAAGGCGAGACCGAGAACCGCGAGACGCTTGCCGCGGAGGGTCCACAGGGCGCTGCGAACTTTTTGCAGGAAGCGGCGGCGCTGCTCTTCGTTGATGTGCATGACTTCATCGAGCAGGCGGAATTCGTATCCGCATTCATGAGCGACGGCACGGAAGGCCTTCAGATCCTTTGGAAAACACGATCCGCCGTAGCCGATGCCGGGGTTCAGAAAGCGTGGGCCGATGCGGCTATCGGTGCCGATGCCCTGGCAGACTTGCTGCACGTTGGCGCCCACCGACTCGCAGACCGACGCGACGGCGTTGATGAAAGAAATTTTCATCGCGAGGAAGGCGTTCGAGGCGTGCTTGATGAGTTCCGCGCTCTTGGTGCTGGTGACGATCAGCGCGGGTGGAATCTGGGCGCGATCGGGCTGGGGAATCGCATCCTGACGTTTGTAGTAGCTGCCGTCGGTGAGCGGAGCGTAAATCTCGCGCAGTAGCGCGGCGCAACGGTCGGTATCGGCGCCGACTACGATGCGGTCGGGATAGAGAAAATCGGTGACCGCAGTGCCTTCGCGCAGGAACTCGGGATTGGAGGCGACGTCGAAGGAATCGGGAGCGGCGGCGTTGCGCAGAATAATTTTGCGCACCCATTCGCTGGTGTATACCGGGACGGTGCTCTTCTCGACGATGACTTTGTAGCCGTTGATGGCGCCGGGAATGCTGCGGGCGACGGATTCGACGTAAGAGAGATCGGCGTGGCCCTGCTCGGTGGTGGGCGTGCCGACGGCGATGAAGATGGCGTCGCTGGCTTCGACGGCGGCGTGCAGATCGTCGGAAAAAGTGAGGCGGTGTCCGCGATGGCGGTCCAGCAGTTCGGGGAGAAACTTTTCGTGAATGGGGACCTGACCGTTTTTCAGCGCGGTGAGCTTCTGCTCGTCGTTGTCTACAAGAATGACATCGTGACCCAGGTCGGCAAAACACGCCCCGGCCACTAATCCTACATATCCCGAACCGACGACTGCGATATGCATCAACTTCTCCCCTTGGCGGCAACGCAGAGTTGCCTTTGCGCTTCTGAAACCATACTTTAACAGCTTTCCCTGCAGGTTAGCGGTTTAGCGGCCTACCCTGACTGGGGAGTTGCAAAAATGGAACAAGTGCTGGGGCAGGGAGGTCTAAGGCCTTGACTCGACTCGAATTAACGGTACCGTAGGAGGGTACGGAGAGGCAATAAGACTTAAGTTAGGTGGTCGTTGGTGAGGGGGTGGTGTGGCCGATTCAAGCCCGGTTTTGGCTTGAGTGGGGCAGTTTCGCTGGAGAGAGGCTTCCTGCTGATCTTTTCTGGTTTCGTGGCGTCTGTTGCGACTCGATCTCAGGCTCTAACGTCCCCACTCTAAATTTCGCAAGGGACGCGAATTTAGAATAGGGCTACCCGTCAACTGATCGGATGGCCAGGAATGGCTCGGCCCAGGGCAAATTGCAAGTTCCCTGGAACTTCTGGAGCGAGATTGGGGAGTCGTGTCTCGGTGTGGCTGAGCCGGTTTCAGGGTGTGATTACGACCATAGACGGGCGGCTTGACTGCGTGCAAGAATATCCGCTCAAGAAGGCGAAGATGAAGACCGAACGATGCCTTGGATCAAGATGTTCCCTCTTGCTTGTGCTCTTGTGTCTGATGACGGCCTGCGGCGGTGGTTACAATAACGTCCCGAATAACGGACCGAATAACGGAGCGAATAACGTTGGCCCCACAGCGATCATAACTGGGAGTAGCTTGGCGACCGCAACCGGCTACTGGGTCTCAGCTAATTGTGCGGTTAGCGTTGAACTCACGGGCGACGGAGGGTTTGAGTACGCGGTGACGGATACATCAGGCACGACATCCAGAGGCTACACAACATGGTCGACCTCGGGCGGCAGCGCCGTCATCAACGGCGGGGATTTCTTTTGGGTCTCATCCCTCACGAATATATCCGGATCGACTGCCTCTGGCAGTTTCACTTCCGGCGTAACGGTGACTGACCAAACCGATACATCGCAAGAGCTAGGTTCTTGTTCTTTTAGGTTGCAGTCGGGCCAACTATGCCCTGTATCGGGAGGTACTCCCGATTGCTGAAGCTTCGTCCCCGGAATACGCTACGAGGAACTTATGGTGGTTTCTTAATTGTGCTGCTCGACACGAGATTTCGCTGCGGCGTGGGAACAAGGAGCGTAGCATGTTCTGCTTCCGAGTTCTTGAAAGGAGATCCTGGTTGAGGTCATCGCTTGTGACTGCGACAGTCGTCTTGATCGTGGGTGTCGTCGCGAGTTGCGGCGGCGGAAGCGGGGGAGGAAGCAACAGTGGCAACAACGGCAACGCCGGCAACGCCCCAGCACAATATTCGTTGCAGGTCCTGCGGAGTTTTTCCGACTTGAACGATGCTAATGGGAGGGGCCCCAGCGAGCCTGTGACCCTGGATTCTGCCGGCAACGTTTACGGCAGCACCGCAGCGGCGGGGCTTTACGGAAAAGGCGTAGTGTTTAAGCTGACGCCAAGCTCCAGCACGCCCTGGCCGGAGACCGTGGTCTACGCCTTTACGGGCGGGGCGGACGGAGGGATCGTGTCGTCGCCTCTGGTATTTGACTCCAGCGGCAACCTATATGGGGCCACCGCCGAGGGAGGAGACCCTTCTGGCTGCACCTCTTCGGAGAGCGGCCCGGGGTGCGGTGTCATTTTCAAATTGACGCCATCCTCCAGCGGCTCCTGGAAGGAAACCGTTCTGTACGCATTTTCCGGTGGGGCGGATGGCGCTGTGCCAGACTGGATAACTTTTGGCCCCGACGGAAATTTGTACGGCGCTACATCTGCCGGCGGAAACCTGACCGTCTGTCCGGCGCCGGGCTCAGTTTCAGGTTGTGGAATCGTTTTCAAGTTGACTCCTTCCGCCAGCGGGCCTTGGCAGGAACAGGTGCTTCATACCTTTGCGGGGGCGGAGGATGGTGCGAGCCCTTCGGGCGTAGTGCTGGATTCTGCCAGCAATGTCTATGGCGTGACCTTTCTGGGCGGCCAAGTTACGAAACCGGCATGCCCTGTTTACAGTGGCGAGGCTGCCGGCTGCGGGATTGTATTCCAGCTTACGACCGCGCCCGGCGGCACGTGGACGGAGAACGTCGTTTACTCGTTTAGCGGTAGCGCGGACGGCGGCTATCCCCAGGGCGGCCTCACGCTTGACTCCGGCGGCAATCTCTATGGAACGACCTCTCAAGGCGGTGATCTGAGCACGGCGAAGTGCGGAACGTTCGGTTGCGGAGTGGTCTTCCGCATCTCGCCTGTCGGCAGCTCTTGGAGCCAGAGTGTCCTGTACTCTTTTACCGCTAAGGATGACGGGCTTTCGCCAAAGGGTATCGCATTGAATGCGCAAGGCGCCCTTTTCGGCAGCAACGGCGGGTCCGGCACTTGCGTATGCGGCGGTTGCGGAACGGTTTATGAATTGACTCCGTCCACAAAACTCCCTTGGACCCTCAGCGTGCTGGCCCAGTTGACGACCAACACCGGAACGGGCCCGAACGCGGTCACCCTGGACTCCAGGAACAATGTTTATGGAACCACCTACACTTGCGGCCCGGATGGAGGCGGCACGGCGTTTGAGCTCGTACAGTAGCAATGAGGCGCACCAGCTTTCCCGATGCCTGCCCCATCCGTATTCACCAGTAGGAAACCGAAATTCCGTGCGGATAATAGTGGGTGATCACGTTTCAGCGCCGTGCGGTTTTTCTTTGCTAGTCCGGCGGGCAGGGGGGATCGAAATGAAATATGCGCTACTGGCTTTGGCCTTGTTGATTGCCACCGCCACGCAGGCGTCGGCGCAGGAGAACACGCAGGGGCAGATGTGCGCCAAGGTTGCGGTGATGCCGCCGCCGACCGGCGACGCGCAGAACCGCATGCTGTCTGACGATGCCGAAGTCGCCGACCGGGTCGGCGTGTCCAAGAATATAATCACGCCCGATCAGGCGATGGCGCCTGGCCAGGTAGTGCTGCGCGCCGGACTGCTGCACCACGTGGCGGTGGAATATCGCCGCTCGTCCACGCCCCCCATGCTGCACAC
>Ga0335078_10010667_pt1 | contig 13603 bp, 16 predicted proteins | sample Lox_Sample_32_FD_206711 | JGI IMG/M metagenome (GOLD analysis project Ga0335078, IMG submission 206711) | Soil microbial communities from Loxahatchee National Wildlife Refuge, Florida, United States - Lox_Sample_3.2 | ecosystem: Environmental > Terrestrial > Soil > Wetlands | place: USA...
GGCCGTTTACGCGACAGCGTCCCGGGGCCGGCGCCGGCGCGCCGGCCAACCCCTGAGGGATGAGAATCGTGTTCGCGCAGCGGCGACCCTCCCCGGGCCGCTGGCACTCCCGCGGAGGGAATCGCTCCGCGTCGACCGCGACAGGGATGTGGGACCGTTGCGGAGATTCTGAGACCCGTACGCCCACGTCGAAAGGGATTCACAGGCCAGCCTCCGCAAAGCGCAAAAGGGCCGCCGCGCCAAGCGCGACGGCCCTTCCCGAAACGACAGACCAATGGGCCCGGGGGGCCTACGCTCCGAAGTCGAGCGCCCGACCGCTCCGCCGGCGCGCGGTGGCCGGCCGGGCCCGCCGGCGCTCGAGGCTCGAGCGCAGCTGCCGGCGCTGGTCGGCGATCGACGCCGTGATCGACCGGTCGGAGAGGATCCCCCAAGCGAGGGTCCCGAGGACCGCGACGAGCACGAACGCGATGAAGAAGACGTTCAGGAAGACGATCAGGGCGGTGGTCATCGAGGGGCTCTCTTTCAGTCGGTTGCAGATCTCGCACGACCATGATCGACCCCGTCTGGAAGAGCAGCGTCAGCGGAACGTCGGACGAACGTAAGAGTCCAAGAACCACGCGAAATGCAGGGATTCTTTGGACAGTTGCCGCAGCCCCGCGGGGGCAAGCTGCCGACGGCCCGCGGGGGTCGCCCCCGTCGCGCGAGGCCGAGTGCCGGATGACCGCGAGGGAGATTCCCGGCACATCACCACGATGGAGATTGCCGGCGCATCACCACGATGGAGATTGCCGGCGCATCACCACGATGGAGATTGCCGGCGCGGGCGCAGCCCCGGTTCCAGAATTAACCGGACCGTCCGATCCGGTTGTGATAGTCTAACCGGACCGGAAGGTCCGGTTGTGATAGTCTAACCGGACCGCGCAGTCCACATTACCACGCCGACACGGAGTCCTCGTATGTCTGCAACCGCCATCGTCCGGCCCCCTGCCCGGAGCCACACGTCCAACCGCTGGCTGATCCTCGTGATCGCCTGCCTTGCCCAGTTCATGGTCGTGCTCGACGCCACCGTGGTGAACGTCGCGCTGCCGTCGATCCAGAAGGGCCTTCACTTCTCCCCCGCGAGCCTGCAGTGGGTCGTCAACGCGTACACGCTGGTCTTCGGCGGCTTCCTGCTGCTCGGCGGACGGGCCGGTGACCTGATCGGCCGCAAGCGGCTGTTCCTGATCGGCACCGCGCTGTTCGCGGCCGCGTCGCTGCTCAACGGGCTGGCGCAGTCCTCGGGCATGCTGATCGTCGGCCGCGGGCTCCAGGGCCTCGGTGGCGCACTGCTCTCCCCCGCCGCCCTGTCGATCATCACCACGACCTTCACCGACCAGGATGACCGCACGAAGGCGCTCGGCGTGTGGAGCGCGATCGCCGCCGGCGGCGGCGCGGTGGGGCTGGTGCTCGGTGGCGCGCTGACGCAGCTGGCCTCGTGGGAGTGGATCTTCTTCGTCAACGTGCCGGTCGGCATCGCGACCGTGCTGCTGACGCTGCGGTACGTGCCCGAGTCGCGCGCGGACGTCCAGCACCGCGCGTTCGACCTCGCCGGCGCGGTCAGCGTCACCGCCGGCCTGGTCGTGCTGGTCTACGCGATCGTCAAGGCCCAGGCCTTCGGCTGGGGCTCGGCCCGCACGATCGGCCTGATCGCCATCGCGCTCGTGCTCCTGGCCGCGTTCGTGGCGATCGAGCGGCGGAGCGTGGCTCCGCTGATCCGGCTCAGCATCTTCCGCGTCCGGACGCTCGCGGTCGCCGACGGCGTGCTGCTGCTCGTCGCGTCGGGCATGTTCGGGATGTTCTTCTTCGCCTCGCTGTACGTCCAGGAGATCCTCGGCTACAGCCCGCTGAAGGCCGGCCTTGCGTTCCTGCCGGTGACCGGCGGGATCGTGGTCGGCGCCGGACTGGCGCAGCAGCTGATCAAGCGCGCCGGCGTGCGTAACGTCGCGTTGCTCGGGATCGTGCTGGCCACGATCGGCATGGTGGTCCTCGCTCAGGTGCCGGTCCACGGGACCTATGCGGCCGACCTGCTTCCGGGCCTGCTGCCGTTGAGCATCGGGATGGGCCTCGTGTTCGTGCCGATCACGCTGATGGCGACCGGTGGGGTTGGCGACAACGACGCCGGGCTCGCTTCGGGGCTGTTCAACACCGCCCAGCAGGTCGGCGGGTCGCTCGGCCTCGCGATCCTGTCGACGCTCGCGGCGAGCAAGACGACGAGTGCCATCAACGGTCTCCACGGGGGCGTGTCGGCAGCCGCGACCACCGCCGCCAAGGTGTCCGGGTACCACGTGGCGTTCATCGCCGCCGCGGTGATGCTCGCTGCCGGCGCGGTCATCCTCGCGGTCGCGGTGCGGCGCCGCGACCTCGAGAACCTCAACCTCGAGCTGACGCCTGCCGCCGCCGCGGCGTAGGACAATCTGTCGGGATGACCCCTGCCGATCGGATCCTGCGGGCCGACGCCGAACGCAACCGCCGCCGCGTGATCGACGCCGCGCAGGCGCTGTTCCGCGAACGCGGTCTCGACGTCGGCGTCGCCGAGATCGCCGAGCGGGCCGGCGTCGGCCGCGGCACCCTGTTCCGCAACTTCCCCTCCAAGGAGGATCTGATCGCGGCGATCGTGGTCGAGCGGATGGGCGAAGCCGCCGACCGGGGCCGTGAGCTGCTCCAGGCTCCCGATCCCGGCGGGGCGCTGTTCGAGTTCCTCGCCGAGCTCGCCGGCCGCCAGCAGCTCGACCGCGGATTGTTCGAGGCGGTGGCGGACGCCTGGCTCGCCAACGACGAGATCCGCGCGGCGCACGCCGGGATCATCGGCGTGATGGAGGAGCTGCTCGGCCGCGCGCAGGCGGCGGGCGTGGCCCGGCAGGACATCTCCGCGATGGACCTGCTGATGCTGCTCAAGGGCGTGTGCGAGACCGCGTCCGCGTTCGCGCACGTAGACGCCGAGATCGTTCCCCGTCACCTCGATCTGGTGCGGGCCGCCGTGATGGCGGACCCGACCCGGCAGGCGCTCCGTGGCCGCGCCCCCACGCTCGACGACGTCGAGCGCGCCGTGACGAGGGAGCCGAAGGCCGCGCCCGCGATCACGCCCGCCGCGGCCCCGCCCGCCCAGTAGGGGCAGCCGCCGGGTCGAGTCGGTAGCCGACGCCCCGCAGCGTCGCGATCGTGATCGCCGACCCGAGCTTGCGGCGAAGCGCCGCGACGTGGACGTCGACGGTCTTCGACGTGATGTCGTCGGCGGCCCACACGAGCCCGAGCAGATGCTCGCGAGTATGGATCCGCGCGGGGTAGCGGAGCAGCGCGCCGAGCAGGTCGAACTCCCGCCGGGTGAGCTCCACCTCGCGCCCGTCGATCGTGCAGCGGCGGGCACCGAGATCGAGTTGGAGGTCGCCGTTCCTCAGCACGGTCTCCTCGGTCACGAACCCGCGGGCGCGGCGCAGCTGGGCGCGCACGCGGGCGGTGACCTCGGCCAGCGAGAACGGCCGCACCACATAGTCGTCGGCTCCCGCCTCCAGACCGGCGATCCTCGACGCCTCGCGTCCGCGCGTGGCCAGCATGATGATCGGGACGATCGACTCGCGCCGGACGCGCCGCACGAGCTCGAGGCCGTCGATCTCGGGCAGCGCCGCGTCGACGAGCGCGATGTCGACCGTGCCGCGGCGCAGGAGCGACAGCGCCTCGAGGCCGCTGGCGGTCTCGAGCACCTGGAACCCCTCCCGGCGCAGGTGCGCCGTGATCGCCTGCCTGGCGACGCGATCGTCCTCGACCACCAGTGCGCGCGCGCCGGTGGTGCTCATCGCCTCGATGGGTCTTGCCGCTCGCCGGGTTCAGCGCAATGCCGCATCGAGCGCGACCGCCACGAACAGAAGCGCGAGGTACAGCAGCGAGAAGTGGAACAGGATGCCGGCGCGGCCGGGCGTGTGGTCGCGCCACAGGCGCCAGGCGAGCGCGATGAAGGCGGCGCCGAGCGCGAACGCAACCCCGAGGTAGATCACCCCGAACGTCCCCAGCAGCCCCGGCGCGAGCGTCAGCGCCACCAAGACGATCGAGTACGCGAGCACCTGCCGAGCGGTCGCGCGCGCCCCGCGGACGACCGGCATCATCGGGATCCGGGCCGCGGCGTACTGGCGCTCGAGCAGCAGCGCGAGCGCCCAGAAGTGTGGCGGCGTCCACATCAGCACGATCGAGAACAGGAAGATCGCGCCGAGGCCGAGGTGGCCGTTGGCCGCCGCCCACCCCGACAGCGTCGGGATCGCGCCGGCGGCGCCACCGATCACGATGTTCTGCGGCGTCGTCCGCTTCAACCACAACGTGTAGACGACGACGTAGTACGCCCCTCCGCTCAAGGCCAGCGCCGCCGCGAGCAGATTGTCGAACGCCGCCATCACCGCGAACGACGCGGCGAGCAGGACCGCCGCGAACACCACCGCCCGCCGCGGGCTGATCCGCCCGGCGGCGACGGGCCGCGACGCGGTCCGCGGTCCCATCAGCCGGTCGATGTCGCGGTCGATCACGTGGTTGAACGCGCTCGCCCCGCCGCACGCGAGCCCGCCCCCGATCACCAGCGCGGTCAGCGCCCCGAGCGACGGCGCGCCGCCCGCCGCGGCGACCATCGCGCACACCGCGGTCAGAACCAGCAGCGACATGATCCGGGGCTTGGTCAGCGTCACGTAGTCGCGCCACGCTGACGCCCCGGCGCCCATCCGCAACCGCCCCAGGCCGGCGCGAGCGCCCGCGCCGGCACCGGCGCCAACGGCTTGCGCGGTGTCGCTCACCACGACCACCCGCTACTCCCGTCCCCCCGGCGCGAGCACGGTCAGGTCGTGTGTCACCGACCGGGACACGAACGGCCACAGGTATCCCGAGCGCTCGTCGCCGCGGCTGTCGATCAGGTAGAGCGCCTCGGTGTGGGGAATGTCCCCGTTCACGGCCTTGCCCACGTGGATGTGGTACTCGTCCCACACCCGCCGCAACGAAGCCGGCGTGCCCATCAGCCAGTGGAACGGGGCCACCGCGGACAACCCCCACGCCTTCGCGGCGGCGCGGGCGCTGGCCGGCGTGTCCTGCGGGTTCACGCTGACCGCGACCAGCACGGGCCGCTCGGCCGCGGGAAGCGATCGCTCGGCGGCGGCGAGCGCGCGTCCCTCGAGTGGGCACTCCTGGGTGCAGTGGGAGTCGAAGAACGTCATCACGATCGAGCGGCCCCGCAGCGAGGCGAGCGAGAAGAGTCGGCCGTCCTGGTCGCGCAGCGCGGTGATCGCCGGCGCGGGACGGGTGCCGGCCGCCCACGCAGCCTGCCCGTCGAGGCCGAACCGCTGGGTCACAACCGCGGTCGCCGGGGCCGATACGTGGCCCGGCCGGGCCAGCGCGAAGTGGGCGACGGCCGCAGCGGCGACGCCGAGGAGCACGGCACCCATCAGCAACCCCACGATGTGTGCCGGACGGGGCCGCTCCCCGGGGAGCCCGACCGAACGCAGGCCCCCGCCTCCATCAGGGGTTCTGCTCCGGCTCCGGGGTGTGCCCGAGCGCGGCCGCGGTGCTCTGCGGCGCATCGGTGACCGGCCGGTCGGTCTTGGACGGGTCGGCCGGGTCCCCGGCGAACCGGCGCCTGACCGCGATCACGTACCAGATCCCGAGACCGATCAGCAGCAGGATCGGGAACAGCAGTGAGATCAGCGAACCGGCGAGGAAGCTGGCGATCGGGATCGAGGGCATGACGTTGGTTCTCCTCTCAGGTCGTGAGGGCGGCCCGTCGCTCGGGCGTCCTGGAGTCAGGCTCGAGCCAGCGGTAGAAGCCGAGCATCATCGCGATCGCGTACGAGACCGAGCCCGGCACCCACATCATGCCCCCGGCGAGCTGCTGGTCGGTGAGCGCCGAGATGCCGCCGGGCCGGTGCGTGAGCGCCGCGTAGTAGTGGACCCACGGGTGCGGGGCGAGCACCAGCGCGATCGCCAGCACCCACCCGACGACCATCGCGCCGACCACGTAGGCGACCCGCATCGGCCAGATCAGCTGCGGGCGCAGCGGGCCCGGATCGATCACGCGGGCCCAGAACAGCAGGCCGGTGAAGAAGAACATCGCGTGCTCGAGCTGGTGGATCGCCTCGGACCCCAGCGTCGCGTTGTACGCGAACGGGATGTGCCAGAAGATGATCGTCCCGTTGAACAGCACGAACGCGGGCAGCGGGCGCGCGAGGCCCCGCAACGGCGCCATCCAGCGAGAGCGTCCGATCGCCCGCCCGACCGGAATCCGTACATCGCGCGGGAGCGCGACCCACATCCGCGGCCACGGCCGCCCGAACAGGATCAGCGGCGGCGCCACCGTCAGCAGGATGATGTGCTGGACCATGTGGACCCAGAACAGCTGGTCGGCGTAGCCGTCGATCGGCGAGTCGAGCGCGAGCACGATCGTGACCAGCCCGGCGACGAACGACGCCGTCCGCCACGGCTCGGGCCGCACCCGTGCGCGCATCGTGCGCGACCGCCCGCCCAGCCAGTACAACAGGCCGGCGATCGCCACGTAAGCGACCGGGGGTTCGAGCGACCAGCCCCCCCAGCTCACGTCACACCAGGTACAGGACGACGAACGCGATGACGCCGGTCGCGACGTAGAACGCCCAGAAGAACGAGCACGCCTCCAGCCCGGCGCCGAGCAGCTCGACGTCATCCGATGGCACACCCTCGCGACGGGGGCGCTGCACGCCCTCCTTCGAAAGCCGCCACACGCTCGCGATCTGGGTCTCGATCCAGTACGCGCACGCGAGCGTGAACACCGCGTACCAGGCCGTCCAACCCACGTACACGCTCGCGTAGCCGCCGCTCGCCGGCCCGAACCCGAGGGTGGTCCACGTGATCACCTGGAGCACGATCGAGAGCAGCGCGAGCCCGAGCGCCGCCGAGCCGAGCGGCAGGGCGCTCGTCGGCTGCCGGGACGCCATCCGCAGCAGCACTGCGCTCGCCACCAGGACGACCACGATCACGATGCCCCATCCCGTCGGCGCGGTGACGTGGCCGATCTTCCAGTTCTTGTTGACGTCGAGCGAGCGCAGGTAGAAGTACGCGAACAGGAACGCCATGAAGAAGAACGAGGCGGCGCCGCACAGCATTCGGGCGCCGACCCACAGCGCTCGCAACTGCCACTCGCGCGGCTCGGGCTCGATGTGTGGGGCAAGCGGGGCTGAGGCCTCCATGGTCTACGCGGCTCCTCCGGCGGGCGCCACCGCCGGCACCGGGGCCGGCTCGACGCCGTACGGATACGGGTCGGCGTCGAACACCGGGATGCGATCGAAGTCGTGGACGGGCACAGGCGTCGGCAGCTGGAACTCCGGCGATTTCGAGTTCCAGGCGTTCGCCACCTCGGGCTCTCGCTTGAAGATCAGCGACGACACCACGTTGTAGAGGAACACGAGCATCGACAGCCCGATGCAGTAAGCCCAGATCGAGACCCAGTCGTTGAGCGGCTGCAGGTTGGTCGGGTAAGTGACGACGCGCCTCGGCATCCCCATGAACCCGAGCGCGAACAGCGGTCCGAACGTCGCGTTGAACGCGATGAACAGCGTCCAGAAATGGATCTTGCCGAGCGTCTCGCTGAGCTTGTAGCCGGTCATCTTCGGGATCCAGTAGTAGATCCCGGCGAAGAACGTGAACACCAGGCCGCCCATGATCGTGTAGTGGAAGTGGGCCATCGAGAAGAACGACCCGTGGGTGGTGACGTCGCTCGGCGCGTCCGACAGGAACACGCCCGAGATGCCGCCGAACAGGAAGTTGAACGCCCACCCGAGGACGAACAGCATCGGCACGGTCAGGCGTATTCGGCCGCGCCAGAGCGTTCCCATCGCGCACAGGAAGATGAACCCGGTGGGAATCGAGATCAGCTCGGTCGAGAGCATGTAGAACGGCCGCAGGTCGGCGTTGATGCCGCTGACGAACAGGTGGTGCTGCCAGACGAAGAAGCTGAGCAGCGTGACCCCGAGCATGCCGGCGACCGCGATCCGGTAGCCCCACAAGGGCTTGCGGCAGAACACCGGCAACAGCTCGAGCGCGATCGCAAAGCCGGGCAGCGCGACGATGTACACCTCCGGGTGTCCGAACACCCAGAACAGGTTCTGCCACAGGAAGCTCGAGCCGCCGACGGAAGGCACGTAGAACCCGGTCTGCACGGTCCGGTCGAACATGCCCATGAACAGCGCCGCGGCGAGCATCGGGGAGGCCAGCAGCATCAGGATCGCCGTTGAGAGCACACCCCACACGAAGATCGGGAGCCGCGTCCACGTCATTCCCGGCGCCCGCATCGTGATGATCGTCGCCAGCAGGTTGAACCCGAGCAGCGTCATCGATACGCCCACGAGCGCGAAGAAGCCGAGGTACGCGTCGTACCCGACTGTGCCCTGGGCGCCGAGCGGCTCATAGCCGGTCCAGCCGGTCTGGAAGCCGCCGAGGAAGATCGTCGTCAGCAGCACGACGCCGGCCGCCATCAGGACCCAGAACGTGAACGCCTCGATCCGCGGAAACGCCATCCGGCGCGAGCCGATCATCAGCGGCACGAGCCAGTTCGCGAACGGCCCGAGGATCGACGAGGTCATCATCCCCATCATCATCGAGCCGTGCAGGCCGACCAGCGTGAGGTACTGGTTGGGCCCGAACACGTGCGTGTTGGGCTGCAGCAGCTCGGAGCGGATCAGCATCGCGTTGAGGCCACCGATCGCGAAGAAGAAGCCGATCCCGACCATGTATTGCATGGCCACGACCTTGTGGTCGGTGCACAGCCGGAAGTAACGCCCGATGCCCTCGTCGGCGCTCTCGTGCTCGGCCAGCGTCGGCGGATGGCCGAGCATGCGGCGGATCGGGTAGTTGGCGAAGCCCAGCCCGATCAGGAACCCGAACACACCGAAGCCGTAGCCGAGCAGCACCGAGATGTCGTTCTCGCCGGCGTCGGATGAGAAGAACGAGGTGCTGGGCGTATTGATCCGGCCGCCGATCCAGTACCCGATCAGGTAGCCGACGACTCCGAGCACGATTGCGGTCAGCAGGTTGAAGCCGATCAGGCGCCGCCACACCGGGGGCTTTTCCGTTGTCACTGCGATTGCGCTCATCCGCCTAGCCTCTGGGGATCCGGGAAATAGGACTTCGAATACGGGGGCAGCGACTTCGTCGCCGGCGCGAACTGCGCCCGCTGGGCCGCGATCCATGCCGCGAACTGGGCCTTGGTGACGACGTAGCCCGTGTCGAACATGTAGCCGTGCCACACGCCGCACAGCTCGGCACAGTGGATGTCGAACTTCAATGGCTGCTTCGTGGTCACGTAGGCGATGTTGTTCTCGCCCGGGTTCGCGTCCGCCTTGACGCCGAGCTGGTAGGCCCAGAACGAATGGATCACGTCGAGGGAGGTCACGTTGAACTCGACCGTGGTGTCGGCGGGGATCTCGAGGTGCTGGGTCTCGACACCGCCGTACCCGGGCCAGCGATAGGTGAACTGCCACTGCTGGGCGATCACCTGGACCTGAAGCGGCGGATCCTTGGCCTGGGACGGGGTCGCGATCGGGTTCGGGCCCTGTCCGCCACCGGAGCCGTCGGACAGCAGCCGGATCGATCCGTAGCCGGCCAGGAACAGCACGATCCCGGTGGTGATCACGACCCACCACATCTGGATCCGGGCGTCGCCCCGAAGCGCGGGCCCATCGAGGACGGCACCGCTCGTGTCGCGCTCGCGGAACACGATCACCGCGTACAGGAACCACACGATCACCGCGAGCGCGATCGGCGTCGAGAGCCCGAACAGCACGGTGTTGTCGGTCACCTGGCCCGCGGACTCCACCGTCCCGTTGCCGGGCGGGACGATCGGCGCGAGCACGAAGATCACCAGCGGCGTCGCGATGATGCTCGCGACGAGCCAGATCACGAGCACGCGCCGGAAGTGGTTGACCTCGTCCATCGAACGCGACTCAGACGACCTTGATGAACCCGTCCATGTACCCGACCGTCTGCATCGGGCCGCCGAAGCCGAATATGTAGCCCGCCGCGCACGGCACGAAGCACTGCCACCGGTACAGGCCCTTGCCGGGGGTGCGGAACGTGAACGAGATCGTGTCGTGCGCCATGCTGAGCGGACACGGCGCGTTGCCGCATTGGTTCGGCGCGTTGTCGGCGACGCCCTCGAGCGGCACCGACAGGCCGATCTGCGGGATCGCGAACACGTGCGAGGCGGCGTCGGGGTCGATCGTCCGCATCGTCTTGCCGTTCAGCTGGAACGTGCCTCCGACGGTGCCGGTGGCCTGCGAGATGAACGGGTTGCGCAGACCCGACTGCCCGTCGAACTGGTAGACCGTGACGTGGATCAGCGAATGCGCGGGCAGCTCGAACGTGGTCTTGTGCTGCCAGTTGGTGCTGGTCGGGCTGACCACGTAGTACGAGACCCACGTCGGGTGGGGGTCGTTGGTCGCCGCGGCCGGGACGGTCCCGAGGTACAGGTTCGTGACTGGACCGACGCGAGTCGCGGCCACCGAGCCGGGCACATTCGCGAGGTACAGCCCGATGTACAGGCCGACCGCGACGCAAACGATTGCGGTCGCAAGCGTCACTCCCAACAGTCGTCTGCCGTACGCGCTCATATCGGTCCTTCTCTCCCTCGGCGCGGTGTTATACATTCCCCCGCGACAGCAGTCATCTAAATGACGGCGATGTCATCGAGCCGTCATTCACAGGTCATCTGCCCGGCAGAATCGTCGCGCGAGCCGTGGGGGCTCGAAAGAGCAAATGCGAATATTGATTGTTGAGGATGAGGCGCGAATTCGCGCCTTCCTCGCCCGGGCCTTCGAGGCCGAGGGCTTCGGCGTGGACGTGGTTGCGGATGGCGAGCAGGGCCTCGCGCGGGCGCTCGCCGGGAGCTATGACCTGGTGATCCTCGACCTGCTGCTGCCCGGCTGCAGCGGCCTGGACGCCTTGCGGGAGCTCCATCGCGAGCGGTCCGACCTCCCCGTGCTGATCCTGTCGGCCCGCAGCGACCTGCCGGTCAAGCTGCGCAGCTTTGAGCTCGGAGCGGTCGACTACGTGGCCAAGCCGTTCTCGCTCGATGAGCTGCTGGCCCGCGCGCGGGTGCAGCTGCGGCGCGCGCGCGTCGCCGACGACAGCACCGTGATCCGCGTCGGCAGCCTGGCGCTCGACCTCGCGCGGCGGCAGGCGCGCATCGGCGACATCGTCGCCGACCTTTCCGACCGCGAGTTCCGGTTGCTGCACTTCCTGCTGGCGCACGTGGGCGAGGTGGTGAGCCGCGAGCGGCTCCTGTCCGAGGTCTGGGGGTACGACTTCGATCCCCGCTCGAACGTCGTCGACGTCTGTATCAGGCGGCTACGCCGGCGCCTCGGCCCTGACGCTCCGATCGAGACGGTGCGGAATGCCGGCTATCGCGCGGCCGCCTGAGCTCCGCCGGTCGATGCGCCGCTACCGGGTCGAGCTCCTCTGGGCGGCGTTCGCCGTCGCCAACTACGCCGCGATGGTCGCGTGGCCGAGCTGGGAGACGATCCCGTTTCATTTCGTCTGGATCAGCCTGACTTTGCTCTACGGCTTCCGCGTTTGGCCGATGCGGATGACGTTCACGATCCTCGCCCTGGTCATGGGGTTGACGGGGGCGTCGATCATGCTCGACGCATTCGATGGCATCCAACTGTGGGGTGAGCTGTTCGAGGTACCGTTGATGGCGGCGATGTTCCTGGCGATGGTCTGGCACGCACGCCGGCGCAAGGAGGCGCTTGAGATCGCCGAGGGCCGAGCCGAGGAGCGCCGCTCGATGCTCGAGCGCCAGGAGCGGTTCATCCACGACGCCTCGCACGAGCTGCGAACTCCGGTGACAATCGCCCGCGGTCATCTCGAGCTGCTGCTCGGCAAGGACGGCCAGGACGCGGAGCTCGAGATCGCTCTCGACGAGCTCGGGCGCATCGACGCGATCATCGGGCGTCTGCTGCTGCTCGCGACCGCCGAGCAGCCGGACTTCCTGCAGGTCGACGGCGTCGACGTCGAGCCCTTCCTCGAGGATGTGTTCATGCGATGGTCCGAGGTGGCACCGCGGGCATGGCGGCTCGGCCCCCTCGCGCCCGGCCGGCTCGTCGTCGACTCCGAACGTCTCCGGGCCGCGCTCGACGCGCTCGTCGAGAACGCAATCAAGTACACGCGCCCACACGACGCGATCGAGCTGCGCGCTCGCCAGGGTACACCGGGGCAGCTGCAGATCGAGGTCGAGGACGAGGGCAGCGGGGTGCAGGAGGAGGCACTGACGCGGATCTTCGACCGCTTCGCCCGGGCGGACGCCGCGCGCACGCGCTCGGCCGGCGGCGTCGGACTCGGGCTCGCCATCGTCGATGCGATCGCCAAGTCCCACGGAGGCCGGTGCACCGTTCAGAACACCGGGCACGGCTCGATCTTCGCGCTCCAGCTGCCGAGGTACAAGCCCGCGAGCGTCAGCCTGAACACCGTGGCGCGTAGCTCATCGCCCATCGGCGCCGAGCGCCCCGAGCGCGCGGACGTCGAAATCGCCGGTGCGCAGGGCGCCGTCCGCGATAAGCGTCGGCGTCGTCACGACGCCGCCCCGCACCCCTGATTCGAAATCCTGCTTGATCCGCGCCGTGACCGCGGCGCCGCGGCGGTCGGCGTCGAACCGCTCGAGGTCGAGCCCCAGCGTCCGCGCCCGCGCCCACAGGTGCGGGTCCTCCAGGCGGCCCTGATCGGCGAACAGCAGGTCGTGCATCTCCCAGAACCGGTCCTGGAGCCCGGCCGCCTCCGCCGCGCACGCCGCCGGCCAGGCGCGGGGATGGCTCAAGCGAACCGGAAAGTGCCGGAATGCGATCCGCAGCCGCGCCCGCTTGAGCTTCAGCTCAGCGGCCGCGCAGTACGGGCACTCGAAATCGGCGTACACGATCACCAGCGGGGCGTCCGCCGGCCCTCGGACATGGTCGTCCGCGTTCAGCCCGGGAATCGGAGCGGAGCCGAGGTCGCTCAAACGGCGCTGGAGCCGGCGGCGACCGCGTCGAGCCCGTCGATGATCTGGTTCGCCCCGGGCAGGTCCGCCGGCGATGGAGCCTGATAGCTCATCGCCACCACGCCGTCGGGTCCGACGATCACCAGTGCGCGCTGCGGGAAGCCGCCCGGGTGGTACACGCCGAAGGCGCGGCAGGCCGCCCCCTTGGGCTCGAAGTCCGACAGCTGCGGGATGCTCACGCCGAGCTTCTCGCGAAACGCCGTCTGCGACCAGCTCGCGTCACAGGAGACGCCGTACATCGTGGCGCCGCGCTTGGGCAGGTAGTCGCCGAGCACGTCCTCGTAGAGCCCGAGCTGATCGGTGCAGACCGGGCTGAACGCGAACGGGTAGAAGACCAGCACCGTGGTGTTGCCCTCGAGGTCCTTGCGCGTGAACTCGCTGCCGTCCTCGCGCCGCAGCGTGAACTCTGGCGCGGGCGCGCCGGCCGGGATCGGCCCCTCGGCGGCGGGCTGGCTCACCGGCGCAGGCCGAGCTCGCGCAGGATCGTGCGATAGCGCTCGAGGTCGTTGCGCTGGAGGTAGTTGAGGAGCCGGCGGCGCCGTC
>Ga0335078_10010668_pt1 | contig 13602 bp, 7 predicted proteins | sample Lox_Sample_32_FD_206711 | JGI IMG/M metagenome (GOLD analysis project Ga0335078, IMG submission 206711) | Soil microbial communities from Loxahatchee National Wildlife Refuge, Florida, United States - Lox_Sample_3.2 | ecosystem: Environmental > Terrestrial > Soil > Wetlands | place: USA: Florida...
GGGGTCAGCGGCTGTGTGATGAACACGAACACGCCGCCGCTGACGAACATTCAGAACTCGTTTACCATGGAATTCTGGACGTATCCCAAGAAGGGAATTGTCATACCACCACAGAACAACATTGGTTATCCCGGCATCAGCGGACAAAGCTACGCCATTTTCCCTGATTGGGGAGGGTATAATGGACCAGCCGGGGCCGGTGTCAGTGTGGGCACGAACGGCATAGCAGTCTTGGAGCACGCTGCGGGTTACTTGCCCTCGATGTTGAGCTATACGAACACGATCAACGGCTGGACGCACATCGCGGTAGTGTATTCGAACAAGCAGCCGGTGCTTTACGTGAATGGGATTAAAGTGGGGACCGGGATTACTAGCGCTCAATCGTTTGTGTATCCCTCCAAGAATTTGGGAAATGAATATACGGCGGGATTTTCATTTCAGAGTTATGGTCCGTATCAGGGGCTTTTAGACGAAATAAGCATTTACAACCGGGCGCTTTCATCGAATGAAATCGCGGCTATTTACATTGCCGGCAGTGGCGGCAAGTGCTTCACGCCGACACCCCCGCAGATCGCCACTCAGCCAACTAATCAGTCGGTGGCAGCTGGGCAAACAGCGATATTTGCGATTGGAGCCAACGGCACGCCGCCGTTGAGTTACCAGTGGAGTTTCAACGGAACGAATCTGACGGGGGCGACCGGCCCGACGCTCACATTGACCAATGTTGAGTTTAACCAAGCCGGGATTTATGCCGTCGTGGTGGCCAACGCTTATGGTTCAGCCGCCAGTTCCAACGCAATGTTGACCGTTTTCGGTATTCCACCATCCATTAGTTCTCAACCGGCCAATCAGACGGCAATCCTGGGCATGAGCGCGACTTTCAGCGTGGCGGCGAGCGGTACGCCGCCATTAAGCTATCAGTGGGAATTCAATGGAACGAATTTGCTTGGGGCGACAAACACCACCTTGACACTAACCAACCTGCAATTGACGCAAGCCGGTAATTATGACGTACTGGTGACCAACTATTACGGTTCGCTCTTCAGTTCCAACGCAATATTGACTGTATACCCACCTCCTTTCAACTGTGCGCCAGTGCCTTCCGGCTTGGTGGCTTGGTGGCCGGCAGAAGGGAATGCGCAAGACATCGTCAGCGGGAGCAACGGCACGATTTACCTGGGAACAACTTTTGCCGGCGGCATGGTGGGACAGGCCTTCAATTTCGACGGGGTCAGCGGTTGTGTGATGAACACGAACACGCCGCCGCTGACGAACATTCAGAACTCGTTTACCATGGAATTCTGGACGTATCCTCAAAAGGGATTTACCATGCTGCCAGAAGGCGGCGGATTGGGCAATTCAGGACAAAGTTATGCGATTTTCCCGGATTGGGGCGGGAGCGACGGGCCAGCGGGTGCTGGAGTGTGTGCAGGGACGAATGGCATAACTGTCATGGAACACGCGGACAATTACCTGCCATCTGTGCTCAGCTACACCAATCCGATTTTCGGGTGGACGCACATTGCGGTGGTTTACTTGAACAAGAAGCCGACGCTTTATGTGAATGGAGTGAACGTACGAACGGGACTTACAAGCACCCGAACGTATGTTTATCCTTCGAAGAATTTGGGTAGTTCATATGCCGGAGCCAGGGGTTTTCAGTTCCAGTATTATGGTCCGTACGGTGGGCTTTTGGATGAGATTTCCATTTACAACCGGGCTCTCTCAGCAGCGGAAATCCAAGCTATTTATGCAGCTGGCAGTGGAGGCAAGTGTTCGCCATCGCCAACTCCGCCCGTGATTATCGCGCAGCCGACCAATCAGACTATTGTGGTCGGAGGCACGGCAATGTTTGTGGTTGGGGCGGGTGGCACGCCGCCGTTGAGATACCAGTGGAACTTCAAGGGGACGACTATCAGTGACGCGACCAACGCCACATTGATGCTGACCAACGTACTATTCAGCCAGGCAGGGAATTACGGGGTGCTGGTGACCAACTTTTATGGTGCCACTAATAGCGCCAACGCCCAGTTGACGGTAACTTTGTCGCCGACTAATTGTGATCCGCCGCCTTTCGGTTTGGTCAATTGGTGGCCTGCGGAAGGGAATGCGCAAGACATCGTCAGCGGGAGCAACGGCACGATTTACCCGGGAACAACTTTTTCGGCCGGCATGGTGGGGCAGACCTTCAATTTCGACGGGGTCAGCGGCTGTGTGATGAATACGAACACGCCGCCCCTGACGAACATTCAGAACTCGTTTACCATGGAATTCTGGGCGTATCCCCGGAAGGGAATCATCCTGTCGGCGGAGAGTACCAGTGGATACCCGGGCATCAGTGGACAAAGCTATGCCGTTTTCCCCGATTGGGGAGGAAATAACGCAGGGAATGTCGGACCAGCCGGAGTGGGCGTCAGTGTCGGGTCCAATGGCATCGCCGTAATGGAGCACGCCGCCGGTTTGCTGGCTTCGTTGCTGAGCTACACGAATGTGATTACTGGCTGGACGCACATCGCGGTGGTGTGTTCGAACAAGCAGCCGGTACTATATGTGAATGGGGGCAGGGTCAGGACGGGGATTACCAGCAGCCAGTCGTTGGTGTATCCTTCAAAGAATTTGGGAAATGAATATATGGCGGGATTTTCATTTCAGAGTTATGGCCCGTATCAGGGGCTTTTAGATGAAATAAGCATTTACAACCGGGCGCTTTCATCGAATGAAATCGCGGCCATTTACAGCGCTGGCAATGGAGGCAAATGTTTGCCCCAACCGCCAATGATTTTTTTGCAGCCGACAAATCAGTCGGTCAAGATAGGGAGTACTATCAACTTTGGTGTAACCGCCATTGGTACGCCACCGTTAAGTTATCAGTGGAAACTTAATGGAACAAACATCCTTGGAGCTACAGATGCCATTCTTACGTTGACCAATGTGCAATTGACCGATTCCGGAAATTATTCGGTATTGGTGACCAATGTATATGGTTCTATCATCAGTTCCAACGCCGTGCTCGTGGTAGGATTACCGCCAACGATTAGCGTTCAACCGGCCAGCCAAGCAGTTGCACTGGGCTGTGATGCCACGTTCAATGTATCTGCCAAGGGCGATGAGCCGTTAAGCTATCAGTGGGAATTTAGCGGGACGAACGTGATAGGAGCGACCAACGCCAGCCTGACGCTGACGGACATCCGGACCTCCGATTTTGGCCGTTACCAGGTGGTGGTCGCCAATCTCTTTGGTTCAATGACTAGCTCACCCGCGCTGCTGACCCTGGGACATCCCCCGGTGGCCGGGGCCGATACCATCTACCGTTTTGCGGCGGGTGGTGTCCGGGTGAATGCGAGTATTTTGCTGGCCAACGATACGGATGTGGATGGAGATAGCTTGACCATCATTGAAGTGAGTTCAAGCAGCTCGGCCGGCGGCACTGTGGGGTTGACAAACAACTGGATATATTACGCGCCGCCCAATGGCGTCACCTTTGACACCTTTGCTTACGTGGTCAGCGATGGACATTGTGGCAGTGACGTAGGGGTGGTCACAGTGCAAGTCCGGCCGGACAATCCGCAACCAGTGACTTTTGCTGTTGCCAATCCGGGCGATGCATCCATCCGGCTCACGTTTGATGGAATCCCGGGCTATGCGTACCGGCTGGAATACACGGAAGGCTTGTCGAATCCCACTTGGCAGACCTTGGCGACGCAGACGGCGGATGGTTTTGGGGTTTGTCAATTTGAGGATGGAGCGCTAACGAACACGCCGATGCGGTTCTACCGGGCTGTCTGGCCGTAACCGAAGAGTAGTTTGCGTCATTTCACCGAGTAAAAATCCACAAATGCGTCCCACGCCTTCGACTCGTTCCAATCCGGCACAACTTTCGCCGCGGGTTCGGTATTGGTGCGGTTCAGTGGCTCACTAAAATCCTCCTGCTTCGCCAGCTTCAATTCGCAGGCCCAGCCGGTCCGGGCCCGGGTCTCCTGCGCGGCGCGTTGGGCAAAATCTCCCTGCCTTTCAACGTAACCGCTGGGATTGGTTTTGACGCAGCCGCCGGGTAATCCGGCGAGGCGGTTGGCGAACTGGCTGTAAATCGCCGCGAGCAAATCCACGTGGATGTTGTCGCGCACATACTCCGGTGTTTTGACCTCGGCCGGTTTGCCGTCCCGCCAGGTGCGCATGAGGTAGGTGGTGAACCGCGGTTCCTCAAACGGGCCGAATGGATTGGGAATCACAAATTTTCCGAGCGCCACGCTCGCTTCGTGGCAATAGTACCGGAAAAAGTGCCAGGTCAAACCTTTGGACAAGCTGTACGGTGAGAACGCGCGCAACGGCATGTCACCTTCGCCCTCATCCGGCTCGAAATACGTGCCGGTAAGCACGACCGCCTTCAGGCCGCGAGGTTTCGAGGCGTTAAGTACTTCTCTAAGATTCAAGGTGTTGAAATGGAATGCGCGGTCGGCGTCGAAGTCGGGGCTTTTATAATTCCGGACCTCGGCCGCGTGGTGGCAGAGCAGGTCAAAGCGATTTTCACGGATGATTTTCAGGAAATTTTCCGAGCCGAACGGCGACTGAGGAATGAAGCGGCAGATGGCTTTAAGCATTTCCACCCGCCACAGCCGGATGTCCGCGTAATCCACCACGTTGCGCGTGACCGGGCAGACAATTTCATGTCCGGCTGCCGCCAAGGCTTTGACAAACCAAAATCCCGTGAACGAACTGGCGCCGGTGAAAAGGATTCTCATGCGAACTCGAAGGGAGTTTGAAAGTCGCGCAGTGCGGGGAATTTTTGGTCTCTTTCGGAGACGACCGGATTCGTCACCGGCCAGTCGAAACCGAAGGAATGCCAGACGATGCCGGTGTCCTGCGCCGGCGAGTGAACGGTATCGGTTTGATAGACCATGGTTGCGCCGTTTTCCAGCGCCAGAAAGCCGTGGGCAAAGCCGACCGGTACGAAGAGAATCTCGCGGTTTTGTTCGTCTAGTTCGCGCGCGTGGCAACGACCGAACGTGGGCGAATTTTTCCGGAGATCCAGCACCACATCAAGCACGCGGCCGACGATGCAATAGACCAGTTTCGCGTGTGCTGCGGGCGGCACCTGGAAATGCATCCCGCGCAAAACATTTTTCGCCGACGTGGAAAAAAATTCCTCCCGCGGCTCGAAATCCATGCCGTGCTCACGGAAAAAATCGCAATGAAACGTCTTGACGAAGCTGCCGCGTGCGTCCTCGAAAATGCGCGGGCGGATGACGCAGAGGCCGGGCAGGTCGGTCGGGCTGATTTCCATGCCGTCAGTATCTTTTCACGAAAGCACACACCGTGTCCACCACGTAATCCAGCATAGGCCGGGTCAGGCCGGGATAGGTACCAATAAACAGGGCTTCGTTCATGATCTGGTCCGCGCCGGCGAGGTCGCCCACGACGCGAAAGGATTCTGGCCGGTCTTTCCGCAGTTGCACCAGCACCGGCTGGCGCACCAGGTTGCCGCCGAACAACATTCGGTTCCCGATTTTGCTCTGGTCGAGGTGTCGGGCGAATTCAAATTTTTTGAACGGCGCCGACGTTTTGACGCGCAGCATGAAGCCGAACCACGAGCAGACGGTTTTATGTCCGGAGGCGTCCCAGGTGAAACCGTCCGGTGTCCAGCCGCTAGCGTGCGTAGGCAGCATGAACTCGAAAAATTCGGAGCAATCCGCCAGGCCGCGCCGCAGGTAATCCCAGTTGTCAATGCGCGCCTGGATAAATCGCGGCAGCTTCTCCAATTGCACCTGGCCAATGGCCGCCTGGATGTCGAGCGGTTTCAGGTTGTAGCCGAAGTGGGAATAAATGAATTTGTGGTCGTAGCCCTTAGGCAGGTCACCTAACTGCCAGTCGTAGCGCTTGCCGCAAGTGTTGTCCTTGCCGCTGGCGCACCAGCAGTCGCGACCCCAATCACGGAAACTCTCGACAATCGCCCGGAATTTGAGGCTCTGCACAATATTCACCGCACCGCCTTCACCGAGGGTCATGTGGTGTGGTGGATAAAACGATTGCGTGGACAAATCGCCAAACGTGCCGGTGAACCTGCCGTCATAGGTACAGCCGAGAGCGTCACAATTGTCCTCGATCAACCAGAGATTGTGCTTGCGGCAAAATTCCGTGGCGGCTGACAGGTTGAACGGATTGCCCAGCGTATGGGCCATGATAATGGCCTTCGTTTTCCCTTCGCGATAGGCCTCGTTGAGCTGTTCGACGCGGGCGTTGAGCGTGCGGGGGTCGTTATCAATGAACACCGGCACGAAGGCGTTCTGCAGTATCGGCGCGACGGTGGTAGGGAAGCCCGCGGCGACAGTGATGATTTCGTCGCCCGGTTTCAAGCGCCGGTTGCCAAGCCGTGGACTTGACAAGGCGCTGACGGCCAGCAGGTTGGCAGAAGAACCGGAGTTACACAGCACGCTGGTTTTGATGCCGAGAAACGCCGCCAGTTTCTTTTCAAAGGCCTCGCCCTCCTTGCCAAGCGTGAGCCAGAAGTCCAACGTCGCAGAAACGGCGGCTTCCACCTCATCTTCGGTGAACACACGGCCGGCGTAGGGCACGGTCGTCTGCCCGGCAACAAACGCCGGGTGACGTTCGGCCCCGGCTTCGTAGCCGGGACGATTAGCGCCATGGGCTTGGCGGGAAAATTCGCGGGCCAGCCGGAGAATTTCAGCTTTGAGCGTGGCAACATTGGAGGGCGTTGTGCTCATGCAAATCAGGCGGCAACGGCCAGCTTCTTCTTGAGCGTTCGCAACCGAACGAATTGATCGCTTTCAAAATCCTTCAGGCTAAATTTGTGCTCCCGGTATTTCGCCAGCAACTCCTCTAACCCGGTCTGCAAATCATATTTCAGCCGGAAATCTGGAAAAAGAGTGAAGAGTCTGTCGAACTTCACGCGGTAATTCCGTGGGTCGGGACCGACTTCGCCAGTATAGACAATTTTCGCTTTGGGCACGAGCCGTTGCACGACGTCGCCCACATCGCGGACCTGGTAATTCTGGTTGTTGGCGCCGATGTTAACAGCTTGATTGTGAATTTTGTCGCGCGGCGCTTCGGCAAATCTGACAAACGCGCGGGCGATGTCACGGCAATGTGCCAATGGCCGCCAGGGCGAACCATCGCTCATAATACGGATGTCGCCCCTTGCCACGGCGCAGGCGAGCAGGTTGTTCGCAACTAGATCAATCCGCAGGTTTGGTGAGTGGCCGTAAGCGGTGGCGTTGCGCAGGAAGGCGGGCGAAAAATTTTTGTCTGCTAACAACCTGACCTGCCGCTCGGTCTCCACTTTGGAAACGGCGTAGGCGGAAACGGGATTGAACTTGGCGTTTTCGTCCAAGTCCACCGCCTCGCCTTTGCCATAAACGGAGCAACTGCCCGAAAACAGAAATCGCGGTACGCCCGCGCGTTTGGCGCGGCGGGCGAGTTCAATCGAGCCGTCACGGTTAGTGCTGTAGGTAAGCTGCTCATCGAGGTCACCCATCGGGTCGTTGGAAATAGCAGCGAGGTGGCAGATACAATCGAAACCGGTCAATTCCGGTTCGGTCAACGTCCGAAAATCGGCGCGGATTTCCTTGTCCGCCGGCGGTAGTGGTTCCCAGTTGCAGCCATCGAAATAGCCGATGTCCGCACCGGTTACGTGATGCCCAGATTCCTGCAACAGTTTCACCAAGTGCGGGCCGATGTAGCCGCGATGGCCTGTGACCAGAATTTTCATCCCCAATTGTTTGCCGGACTATTTTAATTGGGTCAAAACTTTTCCGGCAATATATTGGCCGATGGCGAGCGAGGCGGTGGCCGCGGGCGAAGGGGCATTGACCACGTGTAGAACCCCGCGTGCCTCTTCAAAATGAAAATCTTCCACCAACTTGCCATCGGCAGTCATGGCCTGCGCGCGTACGCCAGCGCCGCCAGTCGCCAGATCTTCTTCGCGAATTTCCGGCACCAGCTTCTGCAGCGAGCGGCAGAATTCGCGCCGGAAAAGCGACCGGCGGATTTCGTAGCCGCACATGCTCGGATAAGCTGCCAGAAATTTCCACAAGCCGGCGAAGCAAAGCGACTCGGCCAAGTCGCGCAGATTAATGTTCGACCAGCGGTAGCCTTCGCGGGCAAAGGCGAGGACGGCGTTGGGACCCGCTTCGATACCACCGTGAATCAACCGTGTGAAGTGGACACCAAGGAAGGGGAATTTCGGGTCGGGCACCGGGTAAATCAAATTACGGACGAGATACCGCCGTTCTTCTTTGATTTGGTAATACTCCCCCCGGAAAGGAACGATTTTGGCCCACGGCTTTTGTCCGGTCGCGCGCACCAACCGGTCGGAATACAGCCCGCCACAGGTGACGACAAATCGAGAGGAGCAATCACCGGTCGAAGTTTCCACGGTCCAGCCATCCGAACCGGCAATCATTTTTCCCGCCCGTGAACCGAGGCGGATTTCACCACCGGCTTGGCGGATGAGTTCGCCCAGCTTTTCGCAGACTGCCGAGTAGTCCACGATGCCTTCCTGGGGGACATGAATCGCAGCGATGCCCGCGGCGTGGGGTTCGATTTCCTTGATTTGTTCCGGGGTAAGCCGGCGCAAATCCTGGAGACCATTCGCCTTGCCGCGTTGCCAGAGGTTTTCGAGCCGGGTTAGTTCGTCCACTGAAGTGGCCACAACGATTTTGCCACATTGCTCATGTGCGATACCGTGCTCGCGGCAAAATGCAACCATTTGTTGCAGTCCTTGAACCGCGAGCTGTGCCTTGGCCGAGCCAGGCTTGTAATACAGTCCGGCGTGCAATACGCCGCTGTTGTTGCCGGTCTGGTGGGCGGCAAGCTTGGATTCCTTTTCCAACAACAGCAGTTTTAATTCAGGCCGGACTTCAAGGAGCCGGTAGGCGGTGGCCAGTCCGACAATGCCACCACCCACGATCATTATGTCGCAGGTCATGTTACTTCAGCCATGGTGGATTACCAGACTCGACAAGCTTCACGAGTTGCTCGCGATCACGTTGGGTGTCCATGCACGCCCAGAAGCCGCGGTGTTTGTGGATGTTCAACTGGCCGTCACGCGCCAAGTTCACCAGCGGCTCGCGCTCCAGTACACAGTTTTCATTCTCGGAAAGATATTTCAGAAAATCGCGCTGGAAGAAAAAGAAGCCGCCATTGATCCAATGGCCCTCCAAGTCGGGTTTCTCGGAAAATTCAACGACACGTTCACCTTCAACCTTGAACTCACCAAAGCGGGAAGGCGGATTGATGCCTAGGGCGGTGCCGAACTTTTTTTGCGCGAGGTGGTAGCGGAGTTCTCCAGCCAGGTTGGCGTCGGTCAATCCATCGCCGTAGGTCACGGCAAAATGTTCCGCTGCCCCAAGATATTTTCGGGTGGCCTGAGCCACCCGGCTGCCGGTCATGTTTTTCTCGCCGGTGTAGGCCAGAGTAACTTCCCAGTCGAGATTATGCCGGTGTTCGTGGACAGTGACCTCATTGGTCTTGAGCTTGATGGTACAGTCGGCGTTGTGCAGGTGGAAATTGCTGAAGTAATCCTTCACCACGTCCGCCTTGAAACCGAGGCACAACACGAAACGGCGGAATCCGTGTCGCGCATAAATTTGCATGACGTGCCAGAGGATGGGATGCTCGCCAATAGGCACCATTGGTTTGGGACGAAACTCGGTTTCCTCCTTGATGCGCGTTCCCAAACCACCGCAAAGGATGAAGACAGGAATCTCCGCCGTGTTCATGCTCCTATGTTGGCCGGATCGGGGCGGCAATGAAAGCCTGAACTTGTCTAGAGACACCGCCTTTTCCTAACCTCACTCACCGTGAAATGCAAAATCATCACGACCATTCCGGTCTTCAATGGCGAGGCCTTCATTACGCAGACGCTGGAATCCATCGCGCGCCAGACGCTGCGACCCGACCGCGTCGTGGTGCTGGACAATGGTTCGACCGACCGTACGGAGGAGATTGCGCGAAGTTTCAAGGACGTCGCCTGTGAGTTTATCCGTAATCCGACCAACCTCGGCCAGTTTGGTAATTTCAACCGCGCTCTCGATTTTGCGGATCAGACAGAACACCTGCATATCCTCCATGCCGATGATATGATTGAACCGCAGTTTTATGAAGTGATGACCGGTCTGCTCGCGGGCTGCGAAGGGCACGGTCTGGCTTGGTGTCTGGATGAGCGCATTGACGAGCAGGGCCGGTGGCTCAGCGTTTCAGGCAAGCCGGACGGGAAAATTGAGGTTCTGACCCGCGACCTGTTTTTGCAGTGGAAAGCGGAAATCGGCAACCAGGCCTTTTGCGCCACGCTGATGAAAACCTGCTGTCAAACGGCTCCATGCCGGTTCCCGCTGGACTTCCCGCTTCTGGGCGACCAGATTTTTTGGGCGGCGTTCGGCGCGCAATGTAAAAAAATCGTCCATATCCGCAAAACGCTCGGGAAATACCGCTGGCACGGTGGCAACGAAACCGGATTTTATACGCGCGACCTCCAACCGCTCGTTTTGGATGAGTGGCGGACAATGCAGACAAACGAGGCTTTGCGCGGCAAAGGCTGGAGCCTGCATCGGAAATTAAAATTGAAAGGATTGCTCGCTGTTCGTTCTGGCATCAAGGCCAAGCGTGTCCGGCAGAATGGAGACCTCTCTTATGCGCGCGAAATTGCCCGGGCTGCGCGCAATATCACCGGTTGGCCACTGTGGCTGGCGGGACAGGTCCTTGTCGAGTTGCGGGATTTCTACCTCTTCCGGATTTTAGGCCGCACGCGGCATCCCAAAAACATTTACGGTTAAGCTGCCGCCTGGGGGCCGCGGCGGGTTGACAGTATCAGGAAGCCGCACAAGAAAATTCCGACGCCGATGGCCGCAAGAGTAACGTAAAGCGGTCTGCTCGGCAGGCTGAATTTAAATTCCACCGTGTGCGCACCAGGCGTCAGAAACGCGCCGCGCATGATGAAATCACAACGCAACAGTTTGGCGGGCTTGCCGTCCACATATGCCCGCCAGGCCGGATCAAACATGTCGTTGAGGAGCAGCACGGACGGAACGGCGGCATGCGCGCTAAGCACGATGTCTTTTGGCGCGTAACTTTTGAATTCGACAGTGCCGGCATTGTCGTCGGCCGGATTGGTAGCCGGTGCAACCGCCAGGGGCGCGGAGAGTAAAACGGTTCTAGCGGGGTCAAAGTTCGGGTCAGTCAGGGTTTTGAGTGTGGCCTGGTCGGTGGTGTTCAGGCTCGCGATAGCACTATAAGGTTCGTCGGGCAGGTACTGCTTCAATTCCCCAAGCCATGTTTGTAAGTTGACTGGAGTATTAGTGCAGACTTGCCAAGTCGAATAGAGCCTGGCGCGGGGAAGTGCGCCGGTGAAATCAAAGAGTGCAATTGCGCCGTCAACGCTCGACTCAGATGTGAAATCCTCAGGATAAAGAGGTTGTTCGATTCCTGGTTTGGCTACAACATCGAATCGCTGGACAATACGGAAACGATGTTGCAAGGGATCGAGTTGCTCATTCAAGACATTCAGAAACCCCACGGGCCCGAGCAGATAGCGGGTATTGGTCAATTCCCAGTGTCGGGCATAGAGGAAAACCGTGTCCGCAGAATGAGGTAACAGTGCTGCTTCATAAGCCATCAAGTCCGCGGGCGTGCGCGGCATTTGAATTTTGTCGAGCGACTGAATGTTATAATAAGGGAAATGGTGTTGCGCCCATTCGATGCGGTAAAGTTCGCCGAACGCGTCATCATAACCCGGCAAATGCTGTGAGACATTAAACGGCAGAGCGGCCACCCGATGTTCGTAGGGTTTATCGCGCAAAAGGTTAATGATAGGATTGGTCGAGTTGGCCGAGTTGGCCGGGTCGATGTCGTATTTTTGCTGGTAATTCCAGTAAATGATATAGGGCAAATCTGCCCGCCCCAGATCAGCCACGAGAAACGCGCCGAGCAGGATGCCGCCAAGTTTGGCACGTTTCCCGGCAAAGACGCCGGCAAGGGTAAGCACACAAAGTCCGGCGGCCACCGCGAACAACAAAACAAACCATCCCACCTGGCCAATGCTGAAGGCCGCAATTTCGTTTGCCAGATCCGCGTCGTCGAACCCAACGGTCTGCAAATAGCGCACGAGGTTTGGTTTTTCCGAGGAATAAATCCACCAGCCGATCACCGTGACCAGGAACATCACGCCGCACACATAAGTCCAATTCCGGTCGAAGCCGCGGACTTTTGCCCACCAATTCTGCAATTGACCCGGCCACGAAGCCGAACCGGTCGCTGGCATTTCCAGGTATCGTCGGCTCAGACCGTGAACGCCATAGGCGCACAGGATGGCGATCGCCCATGAAAACACGAGCAGGAATTTGGTCGGAATCCGGATGTTGGAGGCATAAGGCAGCATATAGAAAAATTGGTAGAACGGCGCAAAGCGGCCATAGGCCAGCAACAGCGTGACGATCAACACTACCGCCCAAAACCAGATATACGGTCTTTGGGTCACGGGAAAAATTGAATTTTGACGGCGCAGTGATTGGGCAATAGCCCAAAACGCCAACAGCGCTACCAGAATGCCGGCGTAGTTTGAGCCACTGGTAAACCGGATTTGCCCCCCGGGGAACGGGCCTTTTCTCCCGCTTGCAAAATACGAATCCAACGCCGGGTCACTTCCAACCGTGCCCCAATAATTGCCGCCTTTGTAACTGTCTTGGAGGAAACCCATCATGTTATTGGGTGTATCCAGCCGATAACCAAACAGGCCGGGCACGAACAAGCCGAGCGTTTCGACTTTGGGTTCACTCCAAGAGGTCGCCCAGAGCCAATGCTGTGCCTTGGTTTCCGTGGTTTGTGTGCTACCGGCAATGCCGACAATGGCGGAGCCAACTAACGCCACGATAGTTTGTGTAGCAATGAGTCCGGCAAAGACCGCAACCACGGCCACTCGTGCAATACCGCGCCCTGCTTTTGCCCAAACCGCACCGTTTTCTACCATCACGGCCCTGTAAAAGACAAAAGCCGCAACGAACACACTGAAAATGGCGCCGATGTCTGCGGCCTCCATCACGTTGATGCCGACTGCGAGCCCGGCGAGGGCCAGACGCGCCCAGCGTACGGGCCACGAAGTTTCCGGAGTGTTGGAGACTACGAGTGCCAGGGCAAAAAAGTCCATGCCGATGGCGATTTCTTGCGGCGCAACGCCCCAGCAAGCTGTTGCAAAAAAAGTTGAATTCAGTGTGGCTGCGAATGCGCCCAGGATGGCGGCCAGGGGTGAGAGTTGTAATTGCCGGAAAAACGACCAGGCACCCAGACCTAAGATGAACAGCGAAATCGGCGCAAAAAATTTGGCGAAACCGACCGGCCCCAAGATCCAGAAAATAAATGTGCTCGGAGCCAGCGATAGCGATCCGCCGTTGATGCCAAGATCGTTGATATCATACCAAATACCGGTGAGGGCGGCAGGCAGCTGTCGCCACGCGGCGTGTTGTTGTCCTAGTGGGCCGTCATTGGAGAAATGGACATAGTCGGGCAGAAAACTTTTACAGAAAAGAACACCCAAAATGGCGGCCAGCAGCGCCGCGAAAAAGAGCCCGCGGTGTTTCGATACGCCATATTTCTTTT
>Ga0335078_10010669_pt1 | contig 13601 bp, 5 predicted proteins | sample Lox_Sample_32_FD_206711 | JGI IMG/M metagenome (GOLD analysis project Ga0335078, IMG submission 206711) | Soil microbial communities from Loxahatchee National Wildlife Refuge, Florida, United States - Lox_Sample_3.2 | ecosystem: Environmental > Terrestrial > Soil > Wetlands | place: USA: Florida...
CGCGTATTACACTGCGCATGTCAGGCAAATCATCATGAACATTCTCGATGCGGTGGGAAACACCTCACTCGTCCGGCTGCGCAAGGTCGTTCCACTTGGTGGCGCCGCCATCTTCGCGAAACTCGAGTGGGAGAACCCCACCGGCAGCGTTAAGGACCGCATGGCCCGGTCCGTGATTGCGCGCGCGGAAGCCGACGGCAGACTCCGCCCCAGAGACACCGTCGTTGAGTACACCGGCGGCAGCACCGGCGCTTCGCTTGGATTGGTCTGCGCGGCCAAAGGCTACCGCCTCCGGATCGTCACCTCCGATGCGTTTTCGTTCACTCGGTGGGCACGGCTGCCTCTTTGCGTGCCGTCGCCACCGTGCTGAAGCAGTACAAGCCGGGTGTCAGGATTGTCGCCGTGGAGCCCGCCGAGTCTTCCGTTCCGCGCGGGGGCCAGCCGGGACCTCTTCCGGAGCCAACGTCATCGCCGGCATCCAGGTGGCTGGCCGGCTGGGTCCCAAGGCCAAGGTAGTCACGCTAATCGTCGACTTGATGTTGATGGGCAGCAATTGCCGGAGCGACCTTGTCCCCATTCTCGATGCTCATGTTTTTCGGCCCGACCAAAACTATTCCGATCGCATTCCGTGAACGCCGAGGCGCGGTAAGTCCGTGCCGATCTAGTGTGGCAGCGGACAGTCGATTCAAAAGCGGCAGCATAAAGTTGAACTCAGCGCCAGATCGCGAGGTGATCCACGGCCGGGCCGCGCTCCGCGGGGATCTATCAGATCTCTGTTGCTCGACCAATACCGCAAGCACCACCGCATGCAGAGAATGATGATGACATCGGTGAAATCCCGCCCCGGGAACGAGCCAGGTTGGGACCGGCTTACGATATCAACGTACCGGAAGCTCGAAGCTCTTTGCGATACATTCAAGACGGCGATCAGCACGGCACGGCCTTACTCGTCGAAGGGGAGTGGTCCTCCCTCATCGACACACTGGACCGTGTTAGCAATGTATACCTTTGTATGTCTTACGAGAACATTTGACTAGTAGTCGACGCGCAGCCCGAACAGGATTTTCCGGCCGCCGGCCGCACTCGTGACCAGGCCGAAAGAGCTGCTGCTGATATTGGTGCTCGGGTTGTTGAAGTTGGCCCGGTTGAACGCATTGTAAAACTCACTTCGGAATTGCAGACGCGCCTGCTCCGAAAGGCGGAAGCTCTTCGCGGCGACCACGTTCCAGACCTCCTGGCCGGGACCCGTCAGGATATCCCGGGCGGAATCGCCGTAGTAGCCTCGCCCGTCAGCGGGCACAACGAACGCACTCGCGTCGAAGATCGGCAGGTGGTTCCGGATGTTGCCGCCCATCAGGCCGGGGGCGAAGTTACCGTCACCGATCCGGTCGGGCCGCAGGCCGCTGTACTGGTTGGTATCGGCTGGATCGGTGCCCGAATAGGTTGGGCTGAGCCGCGCGCCGGTCTGCATCGTTGTAATACCTGACAACTGCCAGCCGCCAATCACGCCGTTAATCGGGCGGGACAGGTGCGACAGAAACCGCCGGCCATTTCCGAAAGGCAGCTCCCACACATAGCTGAAGCGGAGCTGCTGCCGCCGGATGTCCGGATCGTCGCCGCGTTCCAGGTAGCGCTGGTATTGGTTCTGCTGCACCATGCTGCCTTCGTTGCCGCTGTTCAGGAACAGGTCGGTGAGGGCTTTGGCCCAGGTGTAGTTGGCGTTAAACGTCAAGCCGCCGCGCAGCTTGCGGTCAGCTTGAATGTTGAGACCGTTGTAGATGGACGATGCGCCCGTCTGGGTAAAAGTGATCGAGCTGTACTGCGGGTAAGGCACACGCGAGAAACTATAGGGTATCGTGCTCGGCTGCAGAAGGTTGAGATCGTCCGTATAGGGCAGGTTCTCGGCCTTGGTTCCGACATAGGCGATGTCGATCGCGGTCTTCCAGAATTCTCTACCGACAGACACGTTCCACTGCTGTGTTCTCTCGTTCGGGAAGTAGGGATTCAAGGCGCTGATCGCCTGTAGCCCCGAATACTGCCCGGTGGTGGTGAATGGCGCTGGGAACTGGATGCTGGGCTGGTTGTTTTGGATAAAGTAGTTCTCATCCGATTGCCAGGGGCCGCCGGTGAGCGCACCGAGAGCCGTATAGCCAGGGATCATCTGCGTGTAAATGCCGTAGCCGAGCCGGACCACGGTGGTGTTGTCGGCCAATGGGCGAATCGCCAAGCCCACTCGTGGACTGAAGTTCAGGTAATCGGGCCTAATCAGGCTGTGAATGGGAAGCCCCGCTTGTGACGCGGACATAATGGGCAGCGTGGCGGCGACCGCCGGCACCAAGTCCGTCGGTATGGCCGTGCCCGCCGTCACCAGGCTGTTCAGGCTGGGTGAGAAAGTGAAAATGCGGTCGTATTTATCCACCCAAGGAGTTTGGTACTCATAACGCAACCCGTAGCTCAATGTCACACGCCGACTCACGTTGAATTGATCCTGCGCGTAGATCCCGAAGAGGCTGCTACGCAGATAGGCGTTCGGCCGGGCCACGGTGCGTGTCGCATAGCTGGGAAGCCCGAGCAGAAAGTTGGCGTAATCTAAACCGCTGAGCTGGTCGTCGAAGGCGAAGGATCCTTCTTGCGATTGCGGCTGGCTTTGATCGTTAGCCTGAAAGCGGCGGACATCGCCGCCGAACTTCAGATTGTGCCGGCCATGGAACCAGGAAACGTTGTCCGTCCATTGCCAGGTATTGGATCCCGAGTTTTGTCCGTTGGCCCAGTTGTCGGTGCCCTGAAAGGGTTCCGCTCCGCCGTAGAAGGTAAACGCGGGCATGCCTGCCAGAATCGGGTTGTTGCCGGGGTTGGGGATCCCCTGAAGGCCGATCTGGGGAATTACACTCGTGCCGTAATTCCAAGGAAAGTAGCGTCCGAAGTCGCGGGAGAACCCGAGCTTGGCCTCATTCACCAGATTCGGAGTGAAGGTGTGGGTGTCGGAGAGCCCCACGATGCGGCTGGGGTGATTATCATAGTAGCCGCCCCACCCGTTCATGAGCGCGCCGGGATAGGCATCTTCATTGTGGATGGCGAGGCCGACCCGCACGAATAGGTTGTTCCGGTCGCTCAGCTTTTGATCCACCCGGATGGTGTAGTTGTCGGAATCGAACAGGCCGCCGGGATTCTCGTAGAGGTTACCCGCCAGACCGAATGTGCCACCTCCGGGACGGTTCGGATCCGGGTAGATCAGGTTCTGCACCGCGCTCGAAACCGGACTGATTCGGGAGGTTGGAATCTTGTTGCCTGGGAACGGCACGCCTGTCGACGGATCGACGATGGCGATGGAAGGAAGGAGCGCGGAGAAGTCGCCCTGCCGCATGGCCGGCGTGGGCACCTCCACGATCTGCTCATTGCCCGTGCGGTAGCGGCTCCCTTCGTAACCAAAGAAGTAGAAGGTCCGGTTGCGCCCATCGTAGACTTTGGGGATATAGACCGGCCCCCCATTTGAGGCGGAGAACATGTTGTCGAGCGCCACGGAGGGCTTGCTCGCGGCGAAGAAGCTGCGAGCGGCGGTAGCCGTGTTGTAGTTGCCCCAATACAGGGCTCCGTGGAGCGTGTTTGTGCCGGACTTGCTCACGCCGATGTATTGGCCTACCTGCGCGTACTCGGCGGAATTATTGGCGGTCTGCAGCTTGATCTCCTGAAGCTCTTCGGGCCCGGCAATCATGCCGTTGGCGGTCTGCGAGCTGGCCAGCGGGTCGTTCGCCGTAAAGCCGTCGATCGTGAAATTGTTAGCGGTGTCGCGGGCGCCGTTGGTCAGGTTACCCTGCACTCCCGCCGTCACCGCGGTGACGTTGAAAAACGAACGTCCCAGCACGCTCAGGGGCAGTTCCTCGAACTCCCGGCCGCTTTTGATGTTCGACAGCGTGGGGGCCTCGGTCTCTACCTGCGAGGCCGCGCCGCCGGACACTTCCAGAGTCGTCGAGACGTTGCCAACTTCGAGCCTGGCGTCCATGCGCCTTTCCTGGCTGGCTACCAGTACGATGTCGGCCAGGGTGACGGTCTTGAACCCCGCGGCGCTGACCTTGAGCATGTAGCGTCCGGGCCAAAGGCCGGCAATGCGATAATCGCCGGCGGTGTTAGTAGTTTCCGAGCGCTGGATATTGGTGTCCTGGTTGATTACAGTCACAGAAGCACCCACCATGACGGCGCCGGTGGAATCCACGACATTTCCGAGAATGCTGCCTTGTGCGACCTGCGCCTGAGCGAGCCCGCTGGCGGCGGCAATCAGAGCGAGGGCAAGCCAAACTGGTTTCGAGGGTACGTAGCTCATTGATGGACCTCTCGGATCATTAATTCAGTTAATAAACTAAATGCGAGCGTTGCGGATGTCAAGTATTTTTTTAGACATTTTTTCCGGGCAGCTCGGCCGGGCCACTCGGGACCGATCCCTGCCCGCACCGGCATAAGCGCACCGATCGATGGATAAATATATTGCAGCAAACAACTTATTCGCTGCCAGAGGCGGCGGGAGAACAACAGAATTGCAGGAACCCCGGTCAGCCGACAAGGCGCGTGGTAAATCCCGGCGATCTCTTGACATCGCCCCGCCTCCGCGATACAACTATATTCTGTTAGTGAATGAATGTATTCGATCATCGGAAAAGGTGTGAGATTCTATGTCCAGCCAAACTGCTACATATGATCCGGGCTCCCCGCCTCAAACCGAGGGGAAGGTCCTGAACGAGTCCCCGGCGGGTCTGGACCCCATGCTCGAGGCCGCGATGGACCGGGTTCTGGAGAGCCTCAGACCCTATCTGGTCGGCACCCTGCGCGAGCTCATTCGTATTCCGTCCGAAAACCTGCCGCCTCGTGGAAATGAGGGAGCCTGCCAGGAGTTCGTGGCCGGGCTTCTCCGCGATTTGGGTTTGGAGCCGGACATCTACGAACCGGGCGCGGTGGCAGGGATCACCACGCACCCGGAGTATTGGCCGCACCGGGAGTACGCTGGCAGGCCGAACGTCGCGGCCGTCCTGCGCGGCGGCACGGGCCGTTCGCTGATCCTGTCCGGACACATCGACACAGTGCCGGCGGATGCTCCAGTCGAATGGCAACAGGCGCCGTTTGGAGCGGATCTTCGCGATGGCCGGCTGTTCGGCCGTGGCGCTTGGGATATGAAAGCCGGCGTAGCTATGAACCTTACCGTTTTGCGCGCGATTCGCGAGCTGCGCGCCCGGCTGAAAGGCGATCTGACCTTCGAAACCGTCGTGGACGAGGAATTCGGCGGCGTGAACGGCACCTTGGCGGCGCGTGTGCGCGGCTACCTCGCGGACGGGGCCGTGATCAGCGAGCCGACTTCTCTGAGTATCTGTCCGGCGCAGCGCGGAGGCCGGATTCTCCACATCCTGCTGAGCGGCGGAGGTGGAATCCTCTCCACGGGCCGCAACTCCGGCCGGGTTGTCGACCAGCTTACCCACATTCTGTGGCGATTGAAGGATTTTTCCAGCCGCCGCGCCTCCCGGGTGGCTGTGGACCCCTACTTCCGCGGCTGCGCAGACCCATTCGCCGTGTGGATTACGAACATCGCCACAGGCCGCTGGGGCTGGACCCAGCCCATCACCATCCCGGAGCGCTGCCGCATCGAACTCTACTGGCAGACCATGCCCGATGAGACCGTGGAGGAGGTGATGCGCGAGTTCTTCGGCTGGTGGGGCGAGACCCTGGACAGCCAGCCTGAACTATTTGCGGTCAAGCCGCGGGTCGAGTTTCCCATGCGTTGGCTGCCGGGGTGCGCGATCCCGGCTGAGAGTCCATTCGTCCAGGAATTCTCGGCGGCGGCGGCGGCTATTGGCCTGGACGCCCCGGTGGAAGGGCTGGATTCGCCGAGCGACATGTACATATTCCAGAAGAGCTTCCAGATTCCTGCCCTGATGTGGGGTCCAGCGGGAGCGAATGCGCACCAGGCGGACGAATACGTCGATCTCGACTCGCTCTACCAGGCAACCCGGGTTCTGCTGCGGTTTGTCGTCCGCTGGTGTGGTCTCGAGCCTCGATGAGCACCGAGCCCGGCACCGGCGAGCTTAAGCGGATCCTGACGCTCGGCCAGCTTGTGCTGTTCGGCGTGACCTTCGTGGGGCCCACCGCGCCGTTTCCGATGTTCGGCATCGTGAGCCACATCTCGCGCGGCCACATGGCGCTGGCTTATGTGATCGCGATGGTGGCGATGGTCCTGACGGCGCATAGCTACGGCCGCATGGCGGCTGTCTTCCCGGCGGCCGGCTCGGCCTACACGTACGCGCGCAACGCCCTGCACCCGGCCGTGGGTTTCGTCGCAGGATGGACGATGCTGCTGGACTATCTGCTCATGCCCCTGATGAGCGTCATCTACCTAAGCCTCACCGTATCGCGGTTCATAACCTGGGTTCCTTTTGGCGCCTGGCTGGCGCTCTTCGCCACCGCCATCACGGTTGGCAATCTGTTCGGGCTCAAAGTGACCAACCGCGCCAATTTCGTGATGACTGCGGTGATGGTTTCCGTGCTGGTTGCCTTTGTGGCAGCCGCCGCGCATGCCTTGCGGGCCGGCGTAGGTTCCGGGACATTGCTTTCGGTGGCTCCCTTTTATAATCCGGCGACGTTCTCTATGCATGCGGTCATGGCGGGCACTTCGGTCGCCGCGTTCAGCTTTCTCGGCTTCGACGGCGTCAGCACGCTGGCGGAAGATTCAAAGAATCCCGTCAGGGACATCGGGCGCGCCACCGTTATGGTGTGCCTGATCTGCGGGTTTCTGTTCATCCTTCAGGCGTACCTGGGTCAGCTTGCCTGGCCTGACTTCAACAGCTACCCGAAGGTGGAAACGGCCTTTCTGGATGTCTCGCTGCGGGTGGGCGGCTTGAGCTTGTACTATCTGGTTTCGCTCGCTCTCGTGGTGGCGGGAGTGGCCAGCGCCGTCACCGCCCAGGCGAGCGCCTCCCGCCTGATGCTGGGCATGGCCCGCGACCGCCTGCTACCCCCGCGCGTCTTCGCCTACGTGCATCCCAAATACTCCACTCCCACCTACGGCATCCTTTCGATGGGAGTGGTGACACTCGCGGGTGGCTTTTTTCTGTCGTTCCAGCTCGCGGCCGAAGCCATTAACTTCGGAGCTTTGCTTGGATTCATTTGCGTGAATCTCTGCGTGGTGGTTCATTACTACATCCGTTGCGGGGAGCGCCGGGGCGCCGCCCTGGGCTACAACCTTCTCGCGCCACTGGCCGGTCTGGGGGCTTCGCTCTATATTTTCCTGAGCCTTTCCTCCAAGGCGAAGACCATCGGCGTGCTGTGGTGCGCCTTCGGTCTGCTGTATGTCACAGTTCTGAAGCGGGGAAGCAGAAAGGAAACCGCGGTTGTTGACGCGTTCATTCAATAGCTGAAATAATGGCTGCGGCGGCGATCCGTCGCGCCCTTGCTGAAAGATCTTATATGCCCGAAGTCACTTTTACTACCGGCTCCGCCCTTCAGAAATCAGCCCTGCGCCAAGCCAATGACCGGCTGGTCCTAAATGTCATCCGCCAGAACCCGTCGGTATCCCGCGCCGACCTTGTACGCATCACCGGCATGGCCCCCAGCTCGGTGACCTTCATCGTCAAGCGGCTGAAGCGCGAGAAGCTGGTCTACGACGACAAGCCGGAGACTCGTCAGCCCGTGGGCCGCCGGCCCACCGGGTTGCACCTGCGCGCCGAAGCCCGGATTGCGCTGGCCATCGAGATTGGCCCCTCCGGCGGCCGCATCATCACGGCGGATCTCAACGGCGCTCCGCTGGTCCGGAAAGTGGTCCCCTGGCATCCGAACCACGATGTCTTCTTTGACCGCATCCACTCGGCCATCCGTTCCTTGCTCCACCCTCTGGCGCGGGGCCAGGTGTTGGGCGCCGGCGTGGCGCTGCCCGGAACCATCGATCGCAACTCGGGCAGAGTGATCGCGGCCGAGAATCTCGGCTGGTTCGGCCTGGATGCCGATGCCCTCATCCGCCGGAACCTGGACATTCCCTTCTATTTCGAAAACGCCGCCAAGCTTTCGGCTCTGGCGGAAATGTGGTTCCCCGAGAACCATGCCAGTCCGCTGCAGGATTTTGTTTCGGTAATTGCAGGCGGCGGCATCGGAACCGGCGTGATCGTGAACGGGCAGCTCCTTCAGGGCGCCCTGTCCGCGGGGGGGGAATTCGGCCACATTTCCATCGACCCCGACGGCCGCCGGTGTCCCTGCGGCAACATCGGGTGCTGGGAGCAGTACGCCTCCGACCGCGCGCTGGCCCGGGCGTACGCCGAGGAGTCCGGGGAGCCGGCGGCGGTGGACGATCCGGCGCAAGACATCGTCGCCAAGGCGCGCGCCGGCGAGCCTGCCGCGCTACGGGCGCTGCAGACCGCCGCCCGCTACATTGGCATGGGCTTCGTCAATCTCGTGATGGCGCTGAATCCGCAAGCCATCATCGTGGGCGATTATCTCGCGCAAGGATGGGATCTGATGGAAGAGACGGTTTGGAGCATTTTGCGCAGCCGGGTCCCCCCCTACGCGTTGAGCGCCCTGCGCATTTCCCCTTCCCGACATGGCGCTGAGGTATCCCTCATGGGCGCGGTCGCGCTGGTTTTGACGCGCTTCTTCAATAGCTTCAACCACAGCGTCCAGGCCAAGCCCGGGAGCTCCGTGGTGATGCATCGAGGGCTCTGAGAATGCCAGGCGAGGGCGGCGGCCGGCGCTCGATTGCACTGCTGATTCTGCTGACGGCGCCGGCAGCCTGTCACGCCGCGGCCTCCGCGCGCGCGGTGGTGCTTGACGATTTTGAGAGCGCCGCCTCCACACGCAACTGGAGTGGCGGCCTCCGCCTCTCCCGGCAGCACTCCGCGCACGGCGTGAGCGCGGGCGAAATGGACTTTTCGTCCCGCGGTGCCGCGCTCACGATGACGGGCTTTCCCGAAGACTGGCGCGGGTATGACCGCCTGTTGTTCGACATCTTTTGCGGCCGGCCAGCCATCGCCACAGTGACCCTCCGCATCTATGATGGCCCTGGAACGGAAAGCGCCGGGGAGAAGAAACGCGACTATTTTGAGGCAGAGGGAAAGATCCTCGTGTTGCAGGGATGGAACCACGCTGAAGTCAATCTTCACTCGTTGCGAACCGCGTCCAATGAACGCGATCTGTTGCTCGGGCAGATCCGCCGAATCGTCTTGCAGGTCGACCGCGGCCCGTTCCCGCTCACCCTCTTTTTTGACAACTTCCGTCTGGCAGCGGGAGAGGAGCCTCTGCGGACCGCGTCCCGCAAGCAGCCGGCCGACACCTGGACGGCCATCAACGGGCGCTTCTTCACGGTGCGCCAGGTCGCGCGGCCCGAAGATGTGCCGGAATCCGCGGCCGTAACGGCCCTGCGCCAGGAAGCGGAACGGGAACAGGATCGCCTGGCCAAAACTATCGAAACCGCGAAACTGCAGGGAATCGAGACCATCTATGAGGAGCGCTACCTGGTGACTGCGGACCTGGGGCTGCGTGTTCGCCCGCGCCTGCCGTGGTTCAACAACGACCGGTCCAAGGCCGAGATGTTCTCTTATGTCGCCCGGAGCTGCCGCGAGGCGCGCCGCGAACTGGAGGACAAGATCCAGGGCCTGGACCGGCTCCCGGCGGCCGATGATACGCGCGTAGGCGGCCCGCTGATCGCGCCCTTCGGGCCGTTGAAAGGGCGCCCCAGCCGTGGCTGGTTCTTCGTGGATGAGCACGGCGATCCCATGATCATCCTCTCGCTGCATTCCCCCAGCGTCCCGCTGCAACGCTTCTTCGCCACGCCGTTTCAGCACATCGAGAGCTACTCGGTGGGTGGAGGCTCGCGTTGGACCATCGACCAGTCACCGGTCTACAAAGCGTTCCTCGCCGATCCGGATACCCACCGCGTGGGATGGGATGGCTGGTGCGGGCACCTGATCCGCGACCTCGACTCCATGGGCGGCACCAAGCTGGAGAACACCGTCATCTGCCTCGAGAGCCCGCGGATCCGCAAAGCCATCGAGGAGTATATTCGCCTGAACATCCCGAAGTTCGACGCCAATCCCAACCTGCTCTACGACATCATGGGCTACGAGTTGATGTACATCTGTTACTGCGACCGCAGCCAGAAGATGTTCCGGGAGTGGCTCGAGAAAAAACACGGGACCATTGCGGACGCCAACCTGGACTGGGGCACACAATACAAACAGTTCGCCGATGTGGTGGCGCCGCCCGTGAAGCATGCACGCCCGCTGCCGGGCACCAATCGCGGCTTGTGGTACGACTGGGCGCGGTTCAACCAGGACCGTTTCACGGATCATCTTCTTTGGGTCCGGAGTCTGATCCGGAAAATCGATCCGAACACCCCGTTGGCCGCGGGCGGCAGCTCCAGCATGCTGTCCGGGGATACCGGCGTCTCCGGGATCGACGAAGAACGCATCGTGAACGAAGTTGATGACGTGATCATTCACGAGGGTGGCGGCTCAACCATGGGCATGGATCTGCAGCGCGCTTTGTCGGAGACCCCAAAGCCCCTGGCCGATCCCGAGATGAGCCTGGGGGCGGTCGAATATCTTCTGCCGCAAGTGCTGCACGGCAAATCGGTGGCCCAGATCTGGCACTGGCCGAGCCAGCCGCCCAACGAGTTTTACAGCACCGTGGAGACTTCGCTGGCCCACGGATGGATCTATTCGCTGGCCGACATTGGCGAACTGCTGCGCGCGGCATTGGACGTACGGCGCCTGAACAGGGAAATCGCCGCATTCGTAGACGCGCCCGCGGAAGTCGCGATTCTCTATTCGCAGACCGCCACTCTCCAGCTTCCCCCTGAGATGCTGACATGGCAGACCACCCCGTATCTCGCGGAACTTCGAAAAGCCTACCAGGCCAGCCAGCCTCTCGACGCGCGGGTGACCTTTGTTACGGAACGCCAGATTCGCAAGGGATGGCTTGAGAAGTACAAGCTCCTGATCGTTCCCGCCGTGAGAAACATTCCTGCGGATGTGGTCGATCGCATTTGGGACTACTCCGCGTGCGGTGGACGCGTCTTGATAACGCCAGAGTCACTGTCCGGCGATGAGTACAACCGCCCGCAGCCCTATCTGAGCCGGCTGGGCCTCCAGGTGCTCGAAACGCGCTTCCCCAAAATCACCGGGAGCGAGGGCTTGATCCAAGGCTACGATCAAAGCTTCTCCCGCGAGGTGTCGTTTTCCGGCGAAAGCGCGGTAGTGCTGAAGCAGTTGCCCGGCAGCGCCCCACGGCTGCCGGAGAGCCTCACGGCCCGCGGCATTCGCCAGACGATCCGTACCGCTGGCCAAGCGGCGACGTTATTCCAATATCCCGATGGGAGCGCCGCCATCGTGCGGTACGCCCTCGGGAAGGGAGCGGTGTACTATAGCGCCGCGTCGCTCGAGAAGAGCGCGTACTCCCGGCTGCTAGATGCGCTGTTTGATGAAGCCGGCGTATCGAGACCTGTGCGCGTGGCGCCGCTCGACGCGACGCCCAGAGACCAAATCGAGGCTCGCTTCGCGCTCGCCGGCGGCCGGAAGCTGCTCTACGTCGTGAACTTCGGCGCGCAGCCGGCGCACTTGCGCATCAAGGCGCCTGCCGGCTTTTTGCGGGGCTGGCGTGAACTCCGCCAGGGAGCTACGGCCAAGGGCAACGTCATCACGGTCGCGCCTGGCACCACCAACATCTACGAGTTGTTGGATGCACATCGAGGTGCGGCCGAATGAACCCGCTCCGCAATCCGGCTCTGGGATTGTGCCTGCTTACCGCCTCGCTCTGGGCACAATCCCCCACCAGCCGGACGGAACGGTTCCAGCAGTTTCAGCGCTACCTGGCCGGCCGCGCCGCCGCGATCACCGCAAAAAATCTGACCGGCATCGCGACCGAGGCCGACTGGCGGCGCAGAAGGCCGGAAGTCCGAAGAGAGCTTCTCTACATGCTCGGCCTCGACCCGATGCCGCCCCGGACTCCGCTCAACGCCCGGATCACGCGGCGGTTCGAGCGCGAAGGTTACCGGGTGGAGAACCTGGTCTTCGAGAGCATGCCGCGGCTGTATGTTACGGCGAACCTCTATCTGCCTTGGCCTGCTTCCAGCCGCATGCCCGCGGTACTGTATCTGTGCGGCCATTCGCCCGATCCAGCGGGAGCCAAGGCCTTCTACCAGCAGAACGGAATCCGCTTGGCGCACCTTGGATATGTCGTGCTGGTGGTAGACCCTGTGGAGTTCGGCGAGGTTCCCGGAATTCATCATGGGACACACGACCTCGGGATGTGGTATTGGCTGTCGCTTGGCTACACCCCGGTGGGTCCGGAGGTATGGAATGCGATGCGCGCCCTGGACTACCTGGAAACCCGTGCCGAAGTCGCGCCCGGAAAATTTGCCGTGACCGGCGGATCGGGCGGCGGGTCGATCAGTTGGTATGCGGCCGCGGTGGATGAGCGTATTCAGGTGGTGGTGCCGCGCTGCGCCACCTGGACGGCTGCCAACCAGGCAGCCGAGGACGCCGTGAAGGAAAACTGTGACTGTATCTATTTTCCGAACATCTATCAACTCGACTTCCCGGTATTAGGCGCGTTGATTGCGCCGCGTGCATTGTTATCCCTGAATGCCATCCGCGATCCCATGTTTCCGCCGGGAGGTTTTCGCGAGGTCTACCGGCAGGACCGCAGAATCTACGATTTGTTGGGAGCCGGCGGCCGCATCGCGGAGTACGAGCAGGATGTTCCGCACATGGACACGCCGGCCTTTCGCAAAAACGCTTACGAGTGGATCAACCGGTGGCTCAAAGGCGAGACGACGCCTTACCAGGAAAGAGAAGTCAAACCGGAAGACGGCGGCGCGCTGACGGTCCTCGCCAGCCGGCCGCCGGATGCGATCAACGACAGCATCCACAAGAGCTTCATCCACACGCACGCGCTGCAGCGGTGGGCGAGTCTGGAAGCCTGGAAGGCGCGCCGGGCGCAACTTCGCGCGGACCTGATGGACAAGGTCTTTCGGGCCTTTCCCAAGACAGAGGTGCCATTCCAGGTGTGGAAGGAAAAAGAGACCGGTTGGACCAGCCGTTATGCGGATGCCTGGAACGTCGAGTACTCTACCGAGCAAGGTATCCGGGTGACCGGTCAGTTGTTTGTCCCGCGCGGGCGGGCGCGGCCCTGGCCCGCATTGATCGATGTAAGGGGAGCGGGTGATTCCATCTATCCGGTGGACTACGATTTTCTATTGCCGGCTCTGGGCAACCACGTGGTTTTGATCCTCGAACCGCGGGCGGTGGACTATCCGGCAGATAACTTCCGGATGGCGACGCTCGAGCGCACCGCTGCGATGGTGGGCGCGACCATCGAGTCCATGCAGGTGTGGGACATCTTGCGCTCGCTGGATTTCCTGACGCGCGAAGAGAATCTGGAGTTGAGCTCCATTTCTTTATACGGCCGACGGGAGATGGGTGCGCTGGCGCTTTACGCCGCCGCGCTAGACCCGCGCATCAGCCGCGTCATTCTCGATGATCCGCCGGCCTCGCATTGGCAGGGCCCGGCGCTGTTGAACATCCTGCGCGTGACCGATCTGCCGGAAGCGGCCGCTATGGTGGCGCCGCGAGAGATCG
>Ga0335078_10010670_pt1 | contig 13601 bp, 12 predicted proteins | sample Lox_Sample_32_FD_206711 | JGI IMG/M metagenome (GOLD analysis project Ga0335078, IMG submission 206711) | Soil microbial communities from Loxahatchee National Wildlife Refuge, Florida, United States - Lox_Sample_3.2 | ecosystem: Environmental > Terrestrial > Soil > Wetlands | place: USA...
TTCATGAAGATGCGCAGCTTGCCGGTTTTGGAATCGCGCCAGGGCGGTTGGTCATCGGCGTATGCCTCGAGATCGTACGACCGGCGCACTCGGGACGAAGCGCGCGCGCGTCACCGTGGTGAGAACCGGCAAAGACGCCCCGAGTCCCCCGGCCAGCAAGATCCGATCACCGGACCTTGACCTCATTCCGGTACCACACCGGAAATTCCAGCGAGAAATATTTGTAGTGCGTTTCCGCGCCGTTGGGGATCAGAATGCGTGCGAGCATATGGACGGGGTGGCCGGGGTCGCAATCCATGTGGATCGAGGGCAACGAAAATTTGGCCGAGGCGCCCGAACGATCGTAATCGTTCCAGGAATCCGCGCCGCGCATGGTGTTTTCGACGCAGGGATCGTTGGTGAACGCTTCTGCCGCGCGCAGCGCGCCGCCATCGGGAATGAGAATGGCGAAGGTTTCTCCCGGCGCGGCATGGCCATCGCCATTGCCTTCGCCGAATCGCGCGGTTTCCTTTTGGGTGGCGTGCTGAAAAACCGTGAGCGACCGGCCGTCGGCAATCTCGAAATCCTTTGACGCTTCGGCTGGAGGGAATAACGGGACATCCACCGCCATGCGGCTCGCACCCGAAACCGCGATCAGCCGTACGATGGCGCGCTCTTTATCGCTGACCGTGAGGGTCACCGGCAGGCTGGCCGATTCGCCCGGCGCCAGCGCGTAGAGCCTGCCTTCGGGAGTGGGAAACCTCACACCCGGATTGGGGCTTTCCCAGCGAATCAGCGACGTGCCGGTCTTGGCCCCGCCCTTATTTGCGAAGCGCACCTTCAGGTTCACCGGCTGGCCGGCGGTAGCCCAATTGGCATCGGCAATGCTGTACCCGGAGACCGCGAGCAGCGGACCGTTGGAGACGCCGACCTCCCAAGCGTCGCCCGTGAGATCGAAACTCAAGCGCCCGTGCGCATCCACGCGCTGGTCTTTCCGTTGCACCCTGCCATCGACCAGGTGAATATACGTAACGGTCAGCACGATGCCCGGCGGATAGATGGCCGGCGATCCGATGGAGAGCTTCACTTCCGGAATGGTCGCGCCGGAAGGCAGGTATTGCCGCACCGCCGAGCGGAAGCCGCTGTTGGAAACGTTTTCCAGGACCGTAAGCCCCGGCTGCTTACGATCGGACACCACCTCCCATCCCCACACCATGAAATTCGGCGAAGCGTCCGCGTGGCTGAAAACCGTGGGTTTGGGCAGCGGAAGCGCAAAAGCCGCCAGGTGAAAATCGAGCGTGCGGCCGATCTCGGCAAGGTCCTGGCCGGCGAGGAATGTGTCGCTTTCGAATGAAGAACGAGTGAAGTTCCAGATGGAATCCAGGCGGCGGTGATAGAACGCCAACGAATCCGCGGAACTGCGCGTGAGGCGCGCGCGCACGCCGTCGTAATTGCCATATAGCTCGTCCAGGTTGCAATCCACCGGGAAAGCGTCGGGACCGGCGAATGCCTCCGTCGTGCCTTCGAAACTCGAAACGCTGCCCACCAGGTCGGGATATTTGCCGGCGAGGAACAGCGCCACAAATCCGCCCTTACCGATGCCCGCAAGGGCGCGATGCCCGCGATCGGCAATGGTTCGCGTGGTACCGTCGATCTGTTCCACCAACTCGGGGAAATAGAACGGCGCCTGCCCGCCGGCTTCTTCCGGCCCGCCGTCCACCACGATCAGATCGTGCGTCGCCACGTAGGCCGCGAGCTTCGCTTCCTGCGCTTCGGGCACCGGTTCCACGCCGTGAAGCCAGTACACCGCCGGATACCGCCGGTGCGATCGCGAATAATCGGGCGGCGCCAGCACGCGATACGTTCGCGCCCCGCCCAACACCACGCTGTCGTACGAAAACGCCTTGAAGGAGGGCGCTGCCGGAGTTTGCGCCGGCTGAAAGAACCAGGCCAGCGCCCAGACGAGGAATTCGGTCACTCTCGATATCTACCACAGATCGTTGCCAGCCAAGGCTTCGCCTTGATCTTCCGCCGCTGCACACCGCCGGTTTCAAGGTGGCCGCCTGAATTGCGGCAACGGGAACAACATTCTCGCGCGAGGCCCTACCGCGAGAGCTAACCGTTTTGAAGGTAGGGCGTCTACCCGGAGAGCGGGGATTGGAAATAGAATCTCTACTGGGATTGCGAGGCCGGCGATGTTTTGGGAACGCAAGCAGCTGGAGCAGGATCTGGAGCGCGAGCTGAGCAGCCACCTGGAGCTGGAGGCCGAGGAGCAGCGCGAGAAATATGCCGATGCCCGCGGCGCGGCGAATGCGGCGCGACGCGCTTTGGGTAATACCACGCTTATTCGCGAGGCCACCCGCGAAGCGTGGGGATTCGCCTGGCTGGAGGCGTTCGCCAGGGATTTGCGCCACGGCGCGCGGTGGCTCGGCCGAAGCCGTGGGTTCGCGGCGCTGGCAATTTTCACCGCCGCGCTGGGGATCGGCGCCAATACCGCCATCTTCAGCGTGGTGTATGCCGTCCTCCTGCATCCGCTGCCGTATCCGCACGCCGAACGCCTGGTATCGGCGTTGGCGGGGGCCACCCGTCCGCTGCAGTCGGCCGTAGCCGATTTCCAGTACGCCGCGTGGCGCGATCAGGCCGGCATTTGGGACGGTATCGCGGCTTATGGGGGTCGGCGCTTCACGCTCACGGGAATGGGCGATCCCGAACAACTGCGCGCCGACGCCGTGACTCCCGGATTCCTGCGGACCTTGCAGGTGACGCCACTGATCGGCCACGATTTTTCGGCCGCCGATGCCGAGCCGCGCGGCGGCCATGTCGCGTTGATCGGCTACGGCCTGTGGCAAAGGCGCTTCGGCGGCGACCCCGGCATTCTCTCGCGAACCATGCTTCTGGAAGGTAAGCTCTACACCATTGCGGGTGTCTTACGGCGCGAGTTCGAATTTCCGGACAACACCGGCGCCGACGTGCTGGTAGCGCTGCGCGAGCCGGGTGCGCCCGATCCGAGCCACGGAATCTATTTCTACAACGTCGTGGCGCGTCTCAAGCCGGCCGTAACCCTCCAGCGCGCGGCGAACGAACTGGCCGTAATCGACCGGCGCATCGCCTCCTTCTTTCCCACGAATTTGCGCTCCGCCGCCGATGCCACGATCGTCGCTCTGCACGATCGCCTGGTGGGCAACGTGCGGCCGGCTCTGCTGGCGCTCTCGGGAGCGGTGGCTCTGGTGCTGTTGATTGTCTGCGTGAACATCTCCAATCTGCTGCTGGCGCGCGCCATTGCGCGACAGAAGGAGATGGCCGTACGGATCGCTCTCGGCGCCGGCCGAGGGCGCGTGGCGCGGCAGTTGCTGACGGAAGGATTTTTGCTCGCCGGCGCCGGCGGAATCGCAGGCCTGGCGATCGCGTTCGGCGGCGTGGCATTGCTGCGCGCCATTTCACCGGCGAACGTTCCGCACATCGCCAATGCCCACATCAACGGGGCGGCGCTGGCCTTCAACATGGCGGTGGCGCTGGCGACCGGCATGCTGTTCGGGCTCGCGCCCCTGCGCGGCATCTCGGGCATCGGTCCGGAGGCCGCGCTCAAACAGGCGGGCCGCACCACCACCGGCGCTCGCGGGCATCGCCGGCTGGAGAATCTGCTCATCGTAGCGGAGACCGCGTTCGCCCTCATTTTGCTGGCCGGCGCGGGACTGCTGTTGCGCACATTCGCCGGTCTGACGGCGATTGCGCCGGGCTTCCAACCCGACAACGTGCTGACTGCGGCGATCTCGTTGCCATATTGGAAATATCCCACCACCCAACTCCGCCAGGAATTCTGGGATGGCCTCATGAAGAAAACCAGGCTGAACGCGGCCGCCGCCGGCGCAGTCGGTAATCTGCCTTACAACGGCTTCATGATGACGGGTCAACTGCAAATCGAAGGCCAGACACAGAGCCCCGCAGCCGGGGATTCGGGCGAGGCGCAGGTGGTGGTGAACCCGGTGGCCGGCGATTATTTCCGTGTGCTGAAGATCCCGCTGCTGGAGGGCCGCGCCGTAGGCCCCGGCGACGGCGCGGGACGTCCGCCGGTGCTGGCGATCAACGAGACCTTGCGCCGCCGTTTCTTCGCGAACCGATCGGCGCTCGGCGCGCGGATCAAAGTCGGTGGCCTTATCGATTGGCGCCAGATCGTGGGTGTGGTGGGAGACGTGAAGCAGACCGGCCTCGCCAGCGAGCCCCGTCCCGAGATCTTCGTCTCCGCGCCGCAATTCGACAACGGCAGTGTGCAGACCCTGGCCATTCGCACCACTTCCGATCCGCGCCAACTCATCCCCTGGCTGCGCGCGCAGATCGCGGCGGTGGATAAGGATCTGCCACCGCCCGAAATCGAGACCATGCGCGGCACCATGGCCGCGCTGGTCGCCTCGCAGCTCTTTGTGATGCGCTTGCTCGCCCTGTTCGCGGGGATCGCCATCACGCTCGCGGCGATGGGCATCTACAGCGTGCTGGTCTATTCGGTGGAGCGGCGCGCGCACGAAATCGGTATCCGCCTGGCGCTGGGCGCACGCCGCTTTGCGATCATGGGCCTGGTAATCCGGCGAGGCCTATGGCTGTCGATCTACGGATCGGCCATGGGCATCGCGGGCGGACTGTTGCTCACGCGCTATCTGAAAAGTCTGCTCTACGGCGTGACGCCGCACGATCCGCTCACGATGGCGGCGGGTTCCCTGGTGGTGGTGCTGGTGGCGCTGGTGGCGGCATACTTCCCCGCGCGGCGCGCGGTCGGGCAAGACCCGGTCGCCACACTGCGCAGCGAGTAAGCGGCATTCACGCGCGATGCGCGTTGCGTCTTCGCCTCATCAGCCCCGCCATGGCGATGAACGCCACGACCAGTACGAGCGTCCCGCGCGGCTCCGGCACCGCCGTAATAGTCAGATCGGACGTGCTGTTGCCCGGTCCAGGATTCACATACGAAGTGGTGGTGGTATCCATGTTCACGTTCACGCCGCCGACGATCCATTCTGAATCCGGGCTGGTGCCGCTCGGATCGTTCGAGAACAAAAAGGTGCCGTTGGTGGTATCGATGAAGTCGAGGAGGAACCCCGGAAAGGAGCACTGCGTACCGCTTGTGCCGGGGCAGATCGGCGTCGTCACCCCCTGGCCCGAGATCGTCAGTTCGAACGATAGCTGGTCGCCGAATGTGATTTGCTGCGAATAATCGTTGGTGGCGCCATCCCCCGTGACCGAAAAAACGACGGGATTCGTCAGGGTACCGGTGACTTCCCCGCTTGCCTCGAAGCCGCCGAACGGGAACGGGGTGGTGTAGGGATCTTCGCCGCCCAAGGTGCCGTCGGTTTGAAAATTCGATACCGTCGCGACGTCCGTGGTGTTATAAGCCCCTGGGCCGGTAAGCCCGCCTCCGCTGAATTGCATATCGATGAAGTCGACATCCGTGTTGTTCATCTGGCTGCTGGTGTTCATGGTGAACATATACGTAATGGAATCCGCGCGGGCGCTGTTCGAGAACAGGACGCAGGCTACAAAAGTTGCGGCGAGGAGCGGGAATCGGGAAATCGTACCGGTCACTGAGGCCCTCCTGAAGGCGATGAAGCGACATTATCAGCACCGGGTGTCCGGTGTCAAGCAGCGCGAGGCTCCCGCCTACTCTTTCGAAGCCGAAAAGTATGGCGCGGGCTCGGGCACCGCGGCGCCGTCCTTGCGCGGGTCCGACGCGCCCCAGTTCACTCCGGTCGAGCTGTTGTGCACCACCACCTGCCCGCCGCCCATATCGCTCGAAAAATCGCCCATCACTTTCAATTGATGGCCGCGCGCCGTGAGCGCTTCTCGAACCTCCGGCGGGATGCGATTCTCGATCTCCACGTCGCAGCCGCCGAACGTCTTCTTGGTGAACCGCGGCGCCTCCAGCGCCATCTGGATGTTCATCCCGTGATCCACGATATTGGAAACGAACTGCGCGTGCGCCTGTGCCTGGTTCAAGCCGCCCATGATGCCGAACCCGATATGAACATCGCCCTTTTCCATGAACGCCGGGATAATGGTATGGAACGGGCGCTTGCGCGGCGCGAGGGCATCGGGATGCGCCGGGTCGAGCAGAAAGAGCCCGCCGCGATTTTGCAGCGCGAAACCGTATCCATCCACCACCACGGCCGATCCGAAATGATCGTAGAGGCTTTGAATCAGCGAAACGATATTGCCCTCCCGATCCACCACCGACAGGTAGATGGTCTCTCCGTGGATGGCGGGCGGCGTGCCGGCGGGCGCGTCGCAATTGGCGCGGCCGAGATCGATCAGCCTGGCGCGCTCGCGCGCGTATTCCATGGAGATTAAACCCTCCACGGGAATCTTGCTGAAGCGCGGATCGGCCACATACTTGCGCAAATCGGCGTAGGCCAGCTTCTGCGCTTCGATCTGCGTGTGCAGTTCGCCCGCACCGCGCGGCGGATAATCGGCCATGGGGAACTGCGAAAAGAGATTCAGCATTTCGAGCGCCGCGATTCCCTGGCCGTTGGGCGGCAACTCGTAGACCTTCCAGCCGCGATAATCGGTGGAAACCGGATCGACCCATTCCGATTGAAATTCCGCCAGGTCGGCGGCGGTCATCTTACCGCCCAGCCGCTGGCTGGTCTTGAGAATTGCCTGCGCGATCGCGCCTTTGTAGAACGCCCCTGGTCCTTGCGACGCGATCCGTTTCAGCGCCGCCGCCATTTCGGGATCGCGGAACATCTCGCCGATCCGGGGCGCGTGGCCGTCGCGCAAGAAGATGCGGCGGGCGTTTTCGTCCTTGCCGAGTTTTTCTTCCTCCGCCTTCCACGCGTTGCCGATCATCTCCGTCACCGGGAATCCGTGATCGGCAAAGTAGATTGCCGGTTGAAACAACTCGGCCCACGGAAGCTTGCCGAAGCGCTGGTGCAGCTTCGCCCATCCGTCCACGCAGCCCGGCACGGTGACCGAGTGAATGCCGGTCTGCGGCATCGACGTTTCACCCAGCGACTTCAGGAAGTCGATGGTCAGCCCTGTGGGCGCCCAGCCGCTGGCGTTGATGGCCGTGAGCTTTCCCGTTTTGGCGTCCCAATACATGGCGAACAGATCGCCGCCAATGCCGTTACTCTCCGGCTCCACCACGCCCAGCGCGGCATTCGCCGCGATGGCCGCGTCCATCGCCGATCCGCCGCGCGCCAGCACTTGCGCTCCCGCCTGCGACGCCAGCGTCTGGCTGGTGGCCACAATGCCGCGATCGGTGATCGCCATCGACCGCGCCTGCGAGCGGTCTTGCGCAAGGGCTACCCCCGCGCCCATGAGGATTAACAAGAGTAAGAGACGCATGAATCTCAGATGATACCAATGTTTCCGGTTGTGCTACGGCCGGCGGTAGTAGAAGTGCAGATCCGTCTGCGGTGGGGTGTGACCCAAACCGCGCAGAAAACCGGATACCTGGCCGCGGTGGTGGGTTCCGTGGTTGACCACGTGCACCACTACCTGCCAGACCGGCTGCGTCCAGTGCCTGCCCCTCCAATCGGTGTAGGACAGCGGTGCCATCGCCCGCTCATCGGTCAGGCCGGCGGCCCACTCATTCCAGCGTTCGAGAAGCGGCGGCCATTCGTTCTGGACGACGGCCATGTCGCGGTCGGCCTCGGTGAGGAAGGGGCCGGCAGGCGCGCCGGAGACCCGCGCCAGCCAGATGCGATCGCCGGCGTAGATGTGGGCCAGCGTTCCGGCGATGGTGTGGTCGGATGTATGAAAGTCGCGTGTCAGTTCTTCCGCTGTGAGCCCGGCGGCGGCCTTTAGCAGAAGCAGGCTGGCCCATCGCGTGTAATCGACATAGGTGCGCAGGAAATCGGCGGAAACGGACATGTACAGAATTATGGCGTATTATTTAATGACGCGAGAGGCGCCGCAATGACCAGCAAGACTACCGACGTTGGCAGCTACATCGGGGAGGCGCCGGCCGGCCGGCGCGCCACCCTGGAAAAAATCCGCGATCTATGCCGCGAGAATCTGAAGGGCTACCAGGAATGCATGGAATTCGGCATGCCGGGCTATAAGCGCAACGGATCGCTTGAACTTTCCTTCGCCAGCCAAAAGCAATACATTGCCCTGTACGTGAAACCGGATGTGGTGAATGAATTCCGCGCTGCGCTCGGCAAGGCGAGCATCGGCAAGAGCTGCATCCGCTTCAAAAAGCCCGAGGATGTCGATCTGGCGGTGATCGCGGAAATCCTGCGCCGTACCGAGGCCACACCCGCGTGCGCCTGCTGACCGCCGCCGCGCTTTTCGCGCTCGCGGCCTGCACACGCCCACCGCTCCCGCTCGCCGATCCCGATCTGGCCGCCGGGATCGCGCGCATTCGCGCCATCGACAATCACGCGCACCCGGTGCGGGTAGTGGGCGCCGGGGAGCAGCCGGACCGCGATTTCGACGCCTTGCCGGTGGACAACATGGAGCCGCAGTCGGACCCGCTCGGGCTGCGTCCGGGCGCGCCGGGAGTGCTGGACGCCTGGCACGCGCTCTACGGCTTCACCGGTCCGGACCTCCAGGGAGATCGCCTCAAAGAAGCGCAGGCCCTGAAGCAGCGCTTCCAGCAGGAAAAAGGCGAGCGCTATCCCGCCTGGGTACTCGACCAGATGGGGGTGGAAGCGATGCTCGCCAACCGCGTCGCCATGGGCCCGAGCATTCAACCGCCGCGCTTCCGCTGGGTCCCGTACGCCGATGCGTTGATTTTCCCGCTCGACAACGCGCAACTCGCCGCCGCCAATTCCGACCGCAAATCGTTCTTCGCCCTGGAGGATGTTCTGCGGCGCAAGTATCTGGATGCCGTGGGCCTCAAGAATGCGCCGCCCACATTGGGGGACTACCTGGCGCGCGTGGTGACGCCGACTCTCGAGCGGCAGCGGGCCGCGGGCGCAGTCGCCGAGAAATTCGAGGCGGCGTACCTGCGCTCGCTCGATTTTGAAAAGGTCGATCGCGCGGCGGCCGATCGCATTTACGCGCGGTTCGCGGCGAAGGGCTCGCCCTCGGAAACGGAATACAAGCCGCTCCAGGATTTCCTGTTCCGCTACATCGCCGCCGAGTGCGGGCGCCTCGGCATGGCGGTCCACATCCACGCCAATGCCGGCGCCGGCGGATATTTTCACATAGCGGGCGTGAATCCGCTGCTGCTCGAATCGGTGCTGAACGCCCCGGAACTGCGCCGGACGAAGTTCGTGATGCTGCATGGCGGCTGGCCCTTCACGCGCGAGATCGGGGCGCTACTCATCAAGCCCAACGCGTACCTCGATTTCTCCGCGCAGGCCTTCCTCACCAGCCCGGAGACCATGGCGGGATGGCTTCGCGAATGGCTCGAGTTGGTGCCGGAGAAGGTGATGTTCGGCACCGACGCCTACCCGTATAGCCCGGAAATGGGCTGGGAAGAGTCGGGCGTGATTGCCGCCAACCGGAACCGGCACGCGCTGGCCATCGCCCTCACGGAAATGATGCGTGCCGGCGAAATTTCGCGGGCGCGGGCGTCGGAACTGGCGCGGATGGTGCTGCGCGAGAACGCGCGGGCGTTGTACGGATTGGGCGTAGCGCCATAAATTACGACCCCACCGGGCCGTCGCCGCGCGACAGCTCTTCCAAAATAAGCTGCCGGCGCGCCGCCGCCGCCTTCACCGCGGAATCCATCGCAATCCAATAGAAAATCGCGGCGATGACGGCGGCCATCGCCAGCACCGCCGCGAAGGCCACCTCGCTCTCGAAAGCGTAGCGCGCGAGGTACGCCAGCCCGACCGGCAGCAGGACCACGGGGTAGAACATGGCCACCATCGCCTGCGCGCGATTGCCTCCGCCGCTGTGCCCCACCCGCTCGGGAGTCAGCGCGCGCGGATAATGCACCGAACTGATGTTGCCCAGGGCCATCACATACATGGCGCAAACGCCGATCACCACAAACGTTTCCACCGCCTGCCCCAACGAAAAATTCACCCGCACGGCAAGCGTCAGCACCGTCAGCACGGCCGCTTCCAGATAAAGGAAAAACAAGCAGGCGATGTTCTTGCCGAGAAGCGTGCGCGAAATGGGCTGCGGCGCGGCGAAATAGAAGATCGCCGCGGAGCGGTCGATGCCGAAGCAGTTCCAATAGGTCACCTGGCCGATGAGCGTCATGGCATACACGCAGACGATCACCAGAAAATTCCGCGCGAGGAAGCCGGGGTGCGAGGCATTGCGCCGCAGCACCATCGGCAGCCAGAACATCAGCCCGAAAGTGAAACCCATGACGAACACCAGGCGGAAGCGCGGCGACCGCATGAGTGTGCGCAGCTCCTTTTCGACAATCGCGGCCAGCGGATCGCGCCACAACAGCGCCGGCATGCGGTAGAAGCGTTCGCTCCATCGGCGCGCGCGAGTGGAGACCGGCTTCAGCGGGGTGGCTTGCGCCGCCAGGGTGTCGTAACGGAGATTGCGCTCGAACTGCGTGCGCCCGAACCACGCCGCCAGCCCCACCCACGCGCACAGCGAGAGCCAGGAGAGCGCCATGCCGCCCGCCGATTCGCCGAAGCCGATGGCGGCGTGCGCGGCCGCGCTCCAGGGCCAGCCGAACGATCGCATGGCCTCACTCGCGCCCGTCAGCCATGTAGGCCTGGCGCCGGTCATCATCAGAAAGCGCGGCGTCACCCACATCAGCGCCAGGATGAGCGCCACCACCTCGCGCACTTTGCGGCGCGCCAGCAGCCGTTCCAGCAGGCTGCGCGTGCCCGAGGCGAGAAAGAGATTGAACAGCACAAACGCCACCACCGCGCCGGCCAGCGACGCGAAGTCAGCCACGCCGCCGGACGCGGGATTGCGCAATAATCCAATCACCGCGCCGGTCAGCACCATCAGCATCTCGAGCGAGTTGGTGACGCGGAGCAACAACTCGACCTGGAAGAGTTTTTCGTGCGGCGCGGGATAGACCAGCAGCTTGCGCAAATCGAGCGACGATCCCATGCTGGCCGAAAGCACCGGCATCGCCTGCCAATAAATGCAAACGCCCATGAAACCGAGCGGGAGCGAGGAACGGAGCAGGCCGGCCGGAGCATGCGCGGCAAAAACCCCGCCAACCAGCGAAACGAACAGCCAGAAACCGTACCAGAAGAACGCGCTCACCAGGCCCAAACCGAAACCGCGGCTCGACCCCGGCCGCATGCTCAGGAATTGCGCCCGCAGGATGGCCGCGATCATAACCAGTCTGGCCGCTCCACGCCGCGTTCCGCGCCCACGATGCGCACGAACGCGTCTTCCAGCGATTCGCCGCCCGACCGCACCTCCGCCATCGACCGGCAAACGGCGATTTTGCCCTCGTTGATGATGGCCACGCGGTCGCAGAGCCGCTCCACCACTTCGAGCACGTGCGAAGTGAGAAAAATGGTGGCGCCGCGGCGCACCTGGTCGATCAGGATGTCCTTCATCAGACGCGCGCCCACGGCGTCCACGCCTTCGAACGGCTCGTCCATGAGGAACAGTTCGGGATGGTGAATCAGCGAGGCGGCCATGGCGACGCGTTTCCGCATGCCTTTGGAGTATTCGGCGATAATTTTGCGGTCGGCCTGGAGTTGAAACAGGTCCATCAGCCCCTGGGCGCGTTCTATCGCGACGGGCCGGGCCAGGCCGTACATGCGGCCGACGAATTCCAGGAATTCCACGCCGGTGAGCCGGTCGAAAAGCAGCGATTCGTCGGGCACCAGGCCGACGCGGCGCTTGATTTCGAGGTCCTGCTCGGGCAGGCGAAAGCCGAGCAACTCCACGGAGCCGCTATCGTACGGAATCAGCCCGGTCAGAATGCGGATGGTGGTCGATTTGCCCGCTCCGTTGGGGCCGAGAAATCCGAAGAAGGAACCGCGCGGGACTTCGAGATCGACGCCATCGACCGCGGCTTTGGCTCCGTAGTATTTCCGCAGGCCACGGGCCAGGATTGCGGGCGCCATCGCGGCTCCCTCAGCGAGCATGCTACGAGTATAAGGGGTCGCACGCTCGCGCCAGAATTTCCTCAATCACCGCAGTCTTCGCGCGGGCGTATTCGTCGACGGATTTCCACTCCCGTTCGGCGAGCGCGCGCTTGGTTCGCGCGTAGAGTTCGCGGTCGGCGGCGTGATTCCGCAGCCAGTCGCGAAACCGCAGAATACGGCCGATTTCCGGGCAGCCGGCGGAGAAGACATGCAGGTTCACGCCGGTATCCGGACCCTTGAACATGCGGTGTTGGCGCCATTCCGGCTCACGGATTCGCAGCGCGTAGCCGGCGCCCTCGAGCGCCGGCGCGTATGCCGATTCGTCGGCGGAATCGGCAACCGCCAGCGTGATGTCGATAATCGGTTTCGCGGCGAGCCCCGGCACCGCGGTCGAGCCGGTGTGCTCGATCCGCAGTGCACGGGTCTCTAAAACGGCCAGAATCCGGTCCGCTTCGCGACGGAAAAGCTCCGGCCATCGCGGATTGTAATCCACAAGCAAGATTTTGCGGCCCGGCGTCATGCCTTGCCGGTGGTTTCTCCCCGGCTCCAGGCACGGATGCGCTTCAGATCGTCTGGCGGGATGTGCAGGAATTCGAGGAATTCCTGGTGTTCGTCGGGCGCGCCTTTCTCGAATTCGGCGTGCCAGCGGTGCATATCGTTTTCACTGAATCCGGCGGCCTTCATGATGGCCACCCATTTGTCTTTCGTCACCATGGGAATGCTCCTTAATTTATGTGCGCTTGCCAATAGACGGGCGATGGCGCGTTGCTGGCCCCGCAGGCGTTCCACCTCGGCGCCGAGTTCCACCAGGCGCCGCCGCAGCACCGCGGCCGCATCATCGTGCGGACCGTCGAGCAGGCGGCGGATACCGGCCAGGGGAACGCCGGCGTCGCGGTAAACGCAGATCTGGCGCAACCGGTCGGCGTCCTTCGGCGAGTACGCGCGGTAGTTCCCGGCCGTACGGCGGGGCCGGGGCAGCAGACCGATCGATTCGTAATAGAGCAGCGTGCTGCGGGAAAGATTGCAAGCACGCGCCAGGTTCGTGACCGTCATCGGCATCGTCCTGAATTCAGTGTCAACCCTGAAGTTTTAGACAGGTCAAGCTTATTTTTTGGGGGTCCGAAACGTTCGCGGGCGCACCCTCGCGCGGTTGCGGCCGCGGCCTCGCCAAGGCAACATGTTTGAGCATATGCCGCCCTACCGGTGACCGCGATCGGGACGCCTGCCGTTCCGCGCACTCCTCTACGATACCGCCGGGATTCAGGGAAACGGGTTACGAACATTTACGGCGCGCCGCTCAAGCATCGCATCCAATATGGTGGAGGTGGAAATATGAAGTCGCTATTTAGAAAACTAGGAATCCCTGCGGTAGCACTGGCAGGCATGATGGCGCTCTTCAGTCCGACCCCCGCTGACGCAAGGGTCCATTTTGGTGTCGGTATAGGCGTTGGGCCGGCATATCCTTATGCTTATCCAGCGTACCCGTATCCTTACTATGGCCCATACTACGGTTACCCCTACGGCTACATTGGTGGCGGGTGGGGTTGGGGTCACGGCTACTACCATCACGGCCATTGGCATCGATAGACGGTAGTCCGCCATCTCACTCATAGCCGAGGCGGGCCGCGCGGTCGAAAGGCCGGCGGCCCGCCTTTTTAT